>Ga0326728_10015384_pt1 | contig 15939 bp, 12 predicted proteins | sample MB3enrmetagenome_FD_207602 | JGI IMG/M metagenome (GOLD analysis project Ga0326728, IMG submission 207602) | Lab enriched peat soil microbial communities from McLean, Ithaca, NY, United States - MB31MN | ecosystem: Environmental > Terrestrial > Soil > Wetlands > Peat | place: USA: New York...
CGCCTCAGACTCCGACGAGTAACCGATATAGGGCACACGAAGATCCACGTTGCCACCCTCGTAGTTGTTCAGCATGGTGCCGTAGCTGCAATTGGTTTCCGTCGGATCGTTGACGCACTCCGGGAAAAATGTGTTCGGATCGAGCACGGTATAGCCGTAGCTGAAAGACTGCGTTGCAATGCCACCGGGATGTGTGGGATTGCCCGTCGTGGCGATCTGGGCCTGATTAAAGGGAATCGGAATCACCTGATGGCGGCCGAGATTGCCCACGTAACCGATTTCGATCATGAGGTCGTTGCGCGGCTGGTACTGCAGGTTGAGCGTGAAGTTCATGCTATAAGGCAGCTTGTTGGCGCGGTTGTAAACACCCAGCGTGTACGGCTGGCCGCTGTTATTTGCGCCGACCGTACCGTCGATGATGGCCGCGGCATTGGGAAGATAATTTGCAATGTCAGAGGCTTTCGGATTCGACGGCGGCGCCGATCGCGACGGGCCCCAGGGCGTGGCCAGATTGTACTGCGAGTTGTCGACAACGCCTGTGATTCCGTTCCCACCGCAAATTGGGACGTAAAACAGGTACAGATAGGTCGGATTGGCGGCGTTGTATGACGAGCTATAAGGACAATGCTGCTGCGAAACAAACGGTTCTGTTTGCGAGGATCCGAAGGGACCGCCATCGATTTCGCCGGCGGCGTAGCCGGGCGAGAGATAAGTGAACAACTCGCCGCGATCGTAGTAGAAGCCGCCGCCCGTGCGAACAACCAGTTTCGAATGAAAGATGGCTGGCTGCCAGGCGATGCCGAGGCGCGGCGCAATGCCCCACTGGCGTCCCGTGAGCGTTGTCTTGCTCACTCCCTGGGTCCCGTTCGTGTTGTTGCCGGCAATGATAAAACCGGAGCTTGAGATCGTGTCGGATGCGGCGTCGTAGCTATATTGCTTGGGATCGAAATTGAAGATGTTGCCATATTTTTCTGTCAACCCGCCATCCCAGTCGTAGCGCACGCCGAGAGTCACGCTTAGCGTCGGAGTCGCCTGGAATTTGTCCTGAACGAACATACCAACTTCATTGGCGCGATAATAGCGATCGGCGTTGCCCTGCAGAAAACTTGTAGCCGTAAATAGTTGCGTCGTATAAGGAGTCACCCAGTTATTTGCGTAGGTCACAAAGTCTGGCGTATCCAGATTGCCCGTGCCGGTACGATGATCGCGAGTGTTCAACTGGGTGTAAGAGTAGCTGGCGCCGAAGCTAACCGAGTGACGCCCTTTGGCCCAGATAGCCGTACCGGACGGCATGATGCGGTTCTGGAACATGCCGGTGTTTGCTCCCTGATACTCGGAATCTGGACCAATCGCCAGCGACGGAAACACCAAGCCGTAGAGCGGGCCGCCGGGCGCATCGAATTGGTCGCCGATGGCATCGTTGATGGTGACGCCGGGAAAATAATTGCCGAACGCCGGGCTCATCCCAATTTGCGAAGGGGTGAAAAGCTGATCGTTTGTGGCATACGCCTTCTCGCGGAGAATGCCGACGGTCTCAGAAATACTCAGACTGTTCCCGATCGTCTGCACATTGTTGATAGAGCCTACCTGGGAGCCCGTGTCCATATGCGCGGTAAATCCGGGAACGTTGGAATAGGCGTAGGGCGACGAGTTGGGATCGTGCTGATAGTAGTATTTCGCGGCGAGCACGTCTTTGGCGCCGATGTTCCAGTCGAGGTCGGCAATCGCCTGATCGGATGTGAATCGCGCCGTGCCGGGCAGAAATGCATTGTACGGCGAAAAGACGTTGGGAGTTCCGGGCGCATTCTGGTTCGGGACCAACCATTTCCCCGGCTCACCGGGCACCGACGGTAAATTGAAAAGCGCAAGGCCGATCGGATTTGAGCTCCAGTTGCCGGGATTGACTGTAACGCCGGTCGTTCCTTCGTTCGTGGTCCAGTTGTTATTCGCAATGTCCGTCAGACCATCGGCGGTACGATTTGTATCGCTCAATCCCGGCGGCACAACAAGGAGCTCATCGCCGGTTTCCTGGTCTGAAATATGCAGGTGCTGGTAGCTGACGAACCCGAAAAGCTTGTCCTTGATAAGTGGTCCGCCGAAAGTGCCCCCGGCTGTATAACGGTGCAACTGAGGATTCTTGTACGCAGAGGGAATATTATCGTCCTTCTTGAAGAAGAAGGGTGCGGCGTTGAGAAAGTTGGTGCCGCGGTGGCCATAGAGCGAGCCGTGGATCTGATTGGCTCCGGACTTGGTGCTCATGTCGATGTGCGCGCCGCTGTCGGAACCTTGCTGCGCGTCGTACATCGAAGCATTCACGCGCACTTCCGCAATTGTTTCGGGGGCGGGCGTCGGAATGGCGTTGCCGATGGCCAAATAAACAGACGAGGCGCTGGGAATCACTCCTCCAGCTGCGTTGTTAGCCTGGCCGGTGTTGTTCACGATCCGGAATGAGTCCACCTGGCTGGTGCTCTTGCCATTGAAGAGATTGCTGGCGTCGACGCCGTTCAGAAGAAATGCGTTTGAAGTATCGCGCTGTCCGTTGGCCCAGATGGGGGCGTTGCCGAGGCCTGAATTGGCGCCAGTGCCGCCGGGCAATTCGGCGTCGACACCAGGCGACAGGATGGCCAGCCCGGTGAAGCTTCCAGTGGGAAGGGGAACGCTGTCGATTTGCTGCTGCTCCATCACGTAGCCGTTCGTGGTGTCGACGGCGTTCATCAGCGGAGCGGCTTCCACTTCCACTGTAGTGCTGGCCTGGCCGACTTTCAGCGAAACATTCAATGTAGCCGTGCGGTCGGCCTCCACTGTGATGTGCGGTGTCTTCTGCGCCTGGTAGCCATCAGCCGTGTATGTGAGGGTATAAGTTCCGATGGGCAGATTGACAAACGTGTATTCGCCCTGGTCATTGGTTTTGGTAGCACGGGTCAATGATGTCTCTTCGTGGGTTAGAGAGACCGTGACATTGGGAATCACGCCACCAGAGGCGTCCGTCACTTCGCCCGTGATTCCGCCCAGCGTTTGCTGAGCCTGGAGCGAGCCGGTGAACATTGCCGCCGTTGCCACGATCGCAAGCAGGCCGAGAAACGAGAAAAAAAATACACGCGTGGAACGCTTCAAAGGACTGACCTCGAAATAGAAATTTCCCCCTGAAACCTGGGGGATTCAATGACCGCTGAAATAGTTTTGAAATCTCGAGTTTCTTGAGCGTTGAATTGCTACGCGGGAGAATGCCCGGCAACGCGACCCGCGATGATTGAATGGCCTTGCCTGCTCGCGCTGCAGGTTACGAGAATATTAATTGCCGCGGTATAAAGTTCACGTAAGGAATTTTGCTGCGGAAAACGGGATAAAGCACTGCTTTTCCACAAGACATCACACGCCTTAGGCTTTTCTTCGCCGCAATCCGTACCAGGCGAGTCCAAGAGTAATGTAAGCGAGATAGATATAGGGGATTCGCGCGTGAACAACGTCCTCGGCGGAGTTGAGGTCGAAGATCGCGATGATCAGAATGACGGCAACCGTGAGGACGCTGATGCCCGCGAGGAGATGGGAGTGCTGGCCAACTGCGCGCCGCGCGAAGGGAAGCGCCAGAGCGACCAGCACATACGCAGTGAGGAATCCAAATACGGAAAGCGATCCCAGCAGGTCATACATCGTCGATCCTGTGTCGCCGAGGAGCGCCATGGCTGCGGTCGCCACGAACATGAGAACGATGGATAATGCAACGGCTGCTCCCGGCGTTCCATGGCGCGGGCTGGTGCGTTGCAGGCCTGCGGGCAGCAGTTTGTCGTGCGCCATGCGAAGCAACACGCGCGCGGCAGCGGTGGCGCAAGCCAGCACGCAGGCGAACATGCTGACGAATGCGCCGCAGTCGATTGCGATGCCCAACGGCGAAACATGAGCCTTCGCGGCAAGTAGGTGCAGTGGACTCGTGGAACTGGAGAGCGCGGCAGCCTGACCACTGAATCCGTACACTTCGGAGTATGCGCAAATCATGAAGAATCCGCCGGCCAGGAGGGCGCACTGAATCACCGCACGCGGAATGGTCCGCAATGGGTCGCGTACCTCGCCGCCCAGCGTGGTTGCGCCTTCAAAGCCGACAAAGCTGAAGATGGAAAGCACGAGAGCGGGTCCGAGGCCACTGAATGAAGCACCCTTGAGACGGAATTGACTGGTATCGACGTGAAAACCGATGTGCACCGGCAATAGAACGAGCACGATCACGATGAGGCCGAGGGAGACAGCTTCAATCCACAACATGACTTCGGCCGAAAGCTTGACATCGCGGTAGGCGATGAATCCGGCAACGGCGCAAACCACCGCCAGCGTGGGAACGGCAGGCGGCGCCCAGTGGAAAAACTGCTGGGAGACTACGGTTGCATAGTACAGGGCGCCGCCGGCAACCGATGCGCCGGTGGCGACGTAAGCAAGCAGCAATCCCCATGCGGCGGCGACGCCGAACGCCGGCGGAAGCGTGTTCGCTGTATAGGTGTAAAGTGAGCCTGGCGACGCGCTCAGGCGCGCAAATCGGCTGATGCAGAAACCGACCAGCAGCATTGAGGCGGTGGCCAGAAGATAGACGAACCAGGTGGCGTTGCCGGCGTATGCGAAAACCAGCGGGATGGTGAGACAGGCGGACGTGCTGGGCGCCATGGCGGAAACGGACTGAGCCAAAGTCTCGATGGGGCCGAGCACGCCCTTGCGCAGTCCGAAGCTTTCCGCAGCGTTGTCCTCCGCATACACGTTTCGCTTTGTGGTCGTGGTCCCGGTCACGGCTGCGCCTCTTGCTTCTAAAGCTAACGCTCAACGGTGGCCTCGATCGTACCATGTGGTTCATCGATGGGCACGAAGATATGGTTCGGGTTTTCCTGACCGAAGGGGCTCAAGTCGGCGAGCAGATGATGCAGATTGGGCATGGAAAGATGAATGCGCGCGATCTCAGGCGCGGCGTCGAGTGCGGCTTTGCCCATATCGAAAAGTGTGTGCTGCACGCTCATGCTGTTGTGCTCGGCAAATGTCTTGAGCAGCGCGGTGATGATGCGTTCGCGAGCCTGCGCATAGTCCGGCGCGGCAGCCGCATAATCCCACGTCACGGTGGCGCGCGTACCGAGAATGCGATCGGTGGCCGGCCTGAGCGTTGTCAGCTTGTCGACAATGTAACCAGTGAAGGCCGATTTCGTGGTTTTGAGAATTGTGAGTCCATCCACGCCGGATCTGATGGACCACTCGCGCCCCTGGTCGCGCACGGCACGCACGGTCTGGACCTCCGGCCCGCCGAGCTTGAATGCAGTGGCATGGGGCGCGCCACCAATGGTCATGCGCTCCCAGGCGCGCTCTTCGATCTCAACCAGAACTCCGGAGACTTGCGCATTGTTGGTGAGAAAATAGTCGCCCAGTTCCATAGCGAAAGCTTCGATGGTCGCTGCTTGTGAGCTGCGCGCCACGGAATAGACCGTGTTCTTCATCGTGTCAGTCGGCAGCACCTTGCTGTTATCGGCTTTCGTAAAACTGGCTTCAAAATCTCCCTCGAGCATTACGTGGACGGTCCACTCATTGAAGAGATGCCGGTCCTCGAGGCGCGTGATCCGCGAGAGGCGGACGCGAGATTTTCCGTAGCGATTGTCACCGAGCCTCGCCATTCGTCAGCTCCCTCTGTAGGTTGTGTAGCTGTTATCGCTCAACAGCAGCGGCAAATGGTAATGCGCATTGCCGTCGCAGGTGAATGTAATCGCAATCTCCGGATAGATACTGATTCGCCCCATGCGCGCGAAGTATGGGGCGGTATCGAAGACAATGCGATACGGGCCGGAGTCAGCGTCGCGCGCCAAGTCGCGCCAACGGCCATCGGCATCGGTGACGCCGGTAGCGACTTCAATCCAGTCCCCGGGCGCATCATGCGCGCGTTCGGCGGCATCGCCGTTCGCGGAGATCTCAATCCAGCCTCCGCCGGCAAACTTTTCCAGGCGCACAGCAATTCCCGCGGCCGGCCTGCCAAGCATGGAATCCAAAACGTGTGTTGAAATGTTGCTCATTCGACTAACCACTTTCCTAAACGGATTTGCATGATCTGGCGTTGCTGTTCAGCCGCTTCGCGCAACTCGGTCTCTCGATCGTTCTTCAGGCGCCGCTTGAGAATGGTAAGCATCTCGGTGGCGCTTTTCCCGGTTGCGCATACGATATATGTGAAGCCGAAGCGATGCTCATAGCGTTGATTGTCTTCCACGAGCTCAGCCAGTACCAATGCGCCAGCCGCTTTGGCTGACGACTGTTCCTGCCGCGACCACCTTAATGATCGCGCCGCGGACCGGTAGGACGGGCGCGTTGTGACAAGGACGGGCTGACGCTCGCCGATGCGCGGATGACATGCGAAGGCCTCCAGCCAATCCAGTTCCTGCATCACGCCCCACACGCGGTCGGCGGCTTCGCTTAGCGCCCGCACGCTCGCGATGGGGCGTTGGGCCGCCATGGCCTGCGCCCATCGCTTCGATCCGCAACAGGCTAGCATCGCTTCCAGGGCCGCGGATTCGTCGGCCGCATTCCAGGCTGCAAGCGTCGCATTCATAGAGTCGATTCTCCCGGGCGAAGTGAGAGCAGGAAATCGTCGAGAAGATTCACAGCCACGCGACGCCGATACTCCACCGTAGAACGAATGTCACTGATTGGCTTGATTTCGCTGAGCAGCGCGCGGTGCGCGGATTGCATCGCTTCGCGGGAGACTGTCTGGCCGAGGAGCGCAGCTTCAGTTTGCCAAAGGCGTGTGGGGAAGGGCGCCAGGCTTGCGGCTCCGAGGCGAATTTCCACGATTACATCATTCTCAAGCAGAGCGGTTGCGCCGAGCGCAACTTTGGCAATGGCCATGGCGCGGCGCGTTCCTACTTTCCGCAAGTAACGGGCGTGGTGCGCAAAACGGCGCGGGACGTGAATCGCATATAGCAATTCGTCGAGTGAGAGAACATTTCGCTTGTAGCCGGTGTGAAAAGCGGAGTAGGGAACTCGGCGGCGGCCGCGTACGGAGATGAGCTCGATCTCGGCGTCGTAGGCAAGCAGAGCAGGCGAAGAATCCGCGGCTGGCGAGCCGTTGACGAGATTGCCACCGAGTGTGGCGCGACCTTGATTGGCGACGGAGCCGATCCAGCTTGCGGCTTTGGCGAGCAAAGGCAATTCGGCGCCGATGACAACGTGTCTTCGCAGGTCGAGAAACGTTGCAGCTGCGCCGATGATCATGCTCTGCGGGGTCACCTCAATAGTACGCAAATCAGGAATGCCCCACAGGCTGACAAGCTTGGGAGCGGCGAGTCGGCCTGCGGAAAATGCGACCATCAACTCCGTGCCGCCGGCAATCGGCGTCCATACTCCGGGTTCGGCTGCAAGCAACTGAAGCACCGCGCCAAGTTCGCCCGGAGCGACAAGATCGTGCAGGTCTGCATTACCGCGCATGAGGTGTCTGCTCCAGGGTTGATTCCGTCGCGTGGCCGGCCATCTCGGGTGCGATCGTAGCGGCGACAGACTCAAAAATGCGTATGAATCCTGTGCAGCGGCATAGGTTGCCGGCAAGCGCCTCGCGAATTTGAGTCATGCCGGGATGAGAATTCTGATCGAGAAGCTGTGCTGAGGCCATCAACATTCCTGGTGTACAGATGCCGCACTGAGCGCCTCCGTGCTCGAGAAACGCCTTCTGCAACGGATGCAGTTCGCCATGGAGGGTCAGTCCTTCGACTGTCTGTATTTTTGCGCCCTCGGCCTGCAAAACTGGAACCAGGCAGCTGTTCACAAGTTCACCATCCATGCGCACGGAACAGGAGCCGCACTCGCCTTCGCCGCATCCCTCCTTTGTCCCGGTCAATTTCAAATCTTCGCGCAGCACGTCGAGGAGGCGCTTCATCGGCGGAACTTTGACAGTTCTTGCATTGCCATTCACGCTGAATCGAATCGCCGGCCACCGTTTGCTCAAAATCGCGCTTTCGATTTTGCTCATCGCGCCGCCATCTCTTCCGCCGGCTCGGCCGCGGCGAGACCCGCGTAAAGATCTTCAGGTAGAAGTGGAATTGCGTTGAATGCGACACCTGTAGCATCGCGAATCGCATTCAGAATTGCGGGCGCGGGACCGTCATGAGGTAATTCGCCTATGCCTTTGGCTCCAAATCCGCCGTATCGGAACGGAATCTCCTCGAAATGCACGTGAATCGGAGGAACATCTTCCGCGGTCGGCATAATGTAGTTTGTCATTTGATTATTGGCCATACGGCCGTCCTGCCATACGACTTTTTCGTACAGCGCATAGCCGATGCCCTGCGCGATTCCGCCCTCGACCTGACCAGCGGCCATGACCGGATGAATCACGCGGCCCACTTCCTGCACGGCCCAGAAATCTTCAACTTCTGCGGAATAGGTGACCGTATCGACGGCAACCTGTGCAACATAAACTGCCCACGCATATGCGCCATAGGCTTCGCCGTGATACTTCTGATCGTCCCAGATAATTCCGGGAGGCGCTTCGTAACGGCATAACGACAACACCTCGCCGTGTTCTGCACGATATCGGTCGCAGGCGGCGAGAAATTCCTGCTGGGTGTAGCTGGCGCCAAGGCCAGCATGTTCGCGGAGAAGTGCGAGCAGCTGCGCGCAGGCGCGCTCGATGATGCGGCCGACGACCATTGAGGTACGCGAGGCAACTGTCGGGCCGCTGTTGGGCACTACGCCCGTGTCAGGCGCGGCCATCATCACATCGGAGTAGTCGACTCTCAGCGCCTCCGCTGCAACTTGGGTGAGGACAGTATTCGTGCCCTGACCGAACTCCGTGTTTGAGACGAGCACGCGAACTTTGCCTTCGGGCGTGACATCAACGCCTGCCTGGGAATTCAAATACACCTCGCCCGAACCGGTAAAGCCCGAGCCGTGATAAAAGGCTGCCAGTCCCAATCCCCGCTTGATCGGACCCGATGGATTCTCTCGGGCAAACTGCGCGCGCTTCGCGTGGTAATTGCTCTCCTTAAGTGCATGATCGAGCAGCTGGTCGAGAATTACTGGCTCGCGCATCTCTTGTTCAGTCGCATTGGTATCGCCCGTGTGCAGGAAGTTTCTGCGCCGCAGTTCCACGGGATCGATTCCGAGCGCTGCGGCGATTTCATCCATGTGACGCTCCATGGCGAAGATGGCTTGCGGGGCGCCAAAGCCGCGAAATGCGCCGTACGGAACGAGGTTGGTTGCCCAGGAGGCTGCGCGTACTCGTACGTTGGGGCACAAGTAAGGGCCGGTGGAATGAAGCACGGCGCGCGACAGCACTGTGGAAGAGAGTGTGGCATACGCGCCGCCGTTCGTTGCGAGGTCAATCTCGATAGCCAGCAGCTTGCCGTCGCGATCAAGCGCAGTGCGGTGGCGCACTCGCGACGGATGGCGCTTGGTGGTTGCGGCCAAATCTTCCATGCGGTCGTAGACCATCTTCACTGGATGGCCACTTTTCATGGCCAGAAGGGCGGCGTGGCAGGCGAGTACGGATGGGAAGTCCTCTTTGCCGCCGAATGCACCGCCGGTCTCGGTCTGAATAACGCGCACTTTTTCGTCGGGCAAATCAAAAACCGGACGCAGAGCCTTGAAGACGTAGTAGGGGCACTGCAGCGAGCCCCAAACCGTGACGCCATCGTTCGCGCTGTATTCCGCGATCATGCCCTGGTTCTCGATATAAAGGTGCTCCTGCGCGCCGGTGCGATACTCGCCCTCGACGATGTGCGCTGCGCCAGCCCACACTGAATCGACGTCGCCCTTTTCAAGCAGGAAACTTTTCAGCAGATTGTCGACGCCCCACACGACTTGATCCTGTCGCTCGCTCTCTTCAATGGTGAAAATAGGGGGCAGCGGTTCATTTTCGATGCGCACTGCGCCGACGGCCTCGCGCAGTTTGTGTTTGTCAGGATGAGCGAGGAGCAGGATAGCCTCTTCGCAATGATTCACCTTGCCGTCTGCAAGGCAGGGCTGATCGGCGACGATGAGCTGGATGCAGTTCTCGCCGGGAATATCGGCGGCAGTGACGACGGCAAACTCGGTCCAGTCAACGCGGCGATCGAAAGTGATGGAACGGATGAACCCGCGCGGGATGGAGCTGCGCACCGTGGCGCCGTGCCACATCCCCTCACGCTCCATGTCGTCGACGTAGCGCGCGCGGCCCAGCAGCTTGTCCACGCCTTCCTTGCGGGGAACGGGGGCGCCAACGATCCGGGTTGCCGAGCATTTTTCCAATTTAAGTGCCCCTGCCTGCTCAGTGCGGGGTGACTTTTTCTTGAGGGAAAAAGTCACCCATCAGGAGTGCTTACCGTTCGCTCTAATTGACAAAATGCTGGTGGGCGCGCTCATGTTCGCCGAAACCGCTGTTGCCGAGCAGGTTGAGGGATAGCATACAACGGCGTGACGGTTTTTTGAAGCTGCAGCAGGTTATGAAGCGAGCTCGGCAAGCGTCCTCGCCAACACATGGACACCGCCGCCGATCCACTCGGGCGAGGCATACTCGTCGGGCCGATGACTGACTCCGCCGCGGCAGGGGATGAACAGCATCGCCACGGGAGCGATGCATGACACAAACGATGAATCGTGATAAGCGCGCGCCACCATTTTCTTGTAGGCCTTGCCGGCCGCAATCGCCGATCTCTCAAGCACGGCGAGAATTGCAGGATCGCATGTCGTGGGCGGGTCGGCGTTGATCAGTTCCGTAGTGATCTTCACGCCGCGGCGGGCGCTCACTTCTTTTACCGCCAAAGCGAGCGAAGCCAGAACGCCGTCGCGGCGCGCACCATCGATGTCGCGCACGTCCGTTGTGATGAGCACGCGCGAAGGAACGCTGTTGACCGCGCCGGGGAACACTTCGCAGATGCCGACGGTGCCGACCGTGTCGATTGCGCCCGTCGATTTGGCCGCGGATTCGAGCGCGAGAATCAGTTCGGCGGCCGCGGCCAGCGCATCCTTGCGGCCCGGCATCAGCTTTCCGCCGGCGTGTCCGCCTTCGCCTTCGATCACGATACGCTGGCTGGCAGGCGCCGCAATGTGCGTCACCAAGCCGACGTCCAGCTTTTCCTGCTCGAGATAGGGACCCTGCTCGATGTGTAACTCAACAAACTGATGGAAGCGGCCGCGCGGCACGGCAACGGATTCAAGCGGACCGGAGAACCCCGCCCCTGCGCGCCATTCTTCCAAACTGCGGCCATTCTTGTCGCACAGAGCGAGCGCTTGTTCGGGCGTGAGGACTCCGGCCATCAAGCGGCTACCCAGGCAGCCAATGCCAAATCGCGTCGGTTCTTCGGCGGTGAAGATGACGAGTTCGATGGACCGCCGCGGCTTGAAGCCGAGCTTCTGCAAAACACGAATCGCTTCAAGACCGCCCAACACTCCCACACAGCCGTCGTAGAGGCCGGCGTTGGGAATGGCGTCGATGTGCGAGCCGGTGCCAATCGGCGCGAGCGCAGAGTCAGAGCCTTCCCATCGCGCAAATGTATTGCCGACCGCGTCTTCGCGAACGGTGAGCCCGGCGGCTTGGCAAAGGCCTTTCACATAGGCTCGCGCACGCAGATCGGCTTCGCCAAAGACAACGCGTGTCACCACGGGCGGTTCAGCTTCGGAGATCTGCCCCAGAGCCATTAGCTCAGCGATCAGGCCATCAATCGCGAGTTGCGGGGTCTCCGTTGTCATGCGCCTTCTCCCAGGGGATGGCGTCGCCAGTCTTTGTAGAGGAGGTATTTTGCCGGGCGCTTTCCGAGCGCGCCAAACCATTGCGGACAGTAAGCGCGCATCCAAATGAAGTCGCCGGCGTAGACCGGATACCATGAGTCGCCGAGGCGATAGATGCCGCCGCCTTCGAGCATCAGCAAGCCATGCTCCATCAAGTGAACCTCCACCATGGGAAGCGAGGCGCCGGGGTCGTAGGTCAGGGTGTTCACGGCAAAATCGTAGGGCGCGCCATCGGGCATGAGGGCGCGCACGCGAAGCGCATCGTCGTCCATGAGGGACGTAGCTCTCGTTGCAGCTTCGTCGCCGACGACGATTTTTGGAACGGCTGTGCCGGCCTGCGGTTGGTAGAGTTTCTCGATCAGCGCCGCACGGGCGATTCCTGATGCCTTCACCGTGTGTGGCGTTCCTTGCGGCAGATAAGCGAACCCGCCGGGCTTGAGGATATGCTTCTTGTCGCCCGCTTTGACCTCAACCTTGCCGTCGAGGACATAAAGAAATCTTTGCGCCTGCGCAGGGCCAAGCGTGCCGCCGGCCACGAATTCGGCAGTCATTTGCGTGAATTGCGCGCCCAGTTGTGGCGCGGCGTGAATAATGAATTCCACTCCGTCGGCGCCGGGCAGCGGCGAACGGATAAAAGTGTCTGGGGTTTGCAGCAGATGATCCGGCTTCCGGCTGCTGCGCGTTGATCCAAGATGATGCACGTGCGACCTCGATCCGGAAAATGAGAAAAAGTGTTCCGGAGAATTCCGATGTTCGATTCTATCCGACCGTCGCGGCAAGGATTTCCAGAAATCTGCGGCCGACTTTGAGCGCGGCTTCAACATCTTCTTCTCGAACCGTTTCGTCGGGGTGATGGCTGATTCCGCCGGGGCTGCGCAGAAAGAGCATGGTTGCGGGCACGCGGGCAGCCATGACCATGGCGTCGTGTCCTGCGCCGCTGGTCATGCGTTTTTCAGGCCGTGCGGCCGCTCCGATCGCCTCAACAAGGTAGGCCGTCAGCCGTTCATCCATGGGCACGGCAGGCTGATCCATTTGTTGTATCGACTTAAGCGCGAGCCCCCGCTTGACGGCAATGGCCTGAGCTTGTTCGAGAAGGGATTCCACAGCGGCCTTGCGCGTGTAGTCGTCGGCATGGCGCACGTCAAGGCTCAAACGAGCGGCGCCGGCGATCACATTAGCAGCGTTTGGCTCGACATCGATTTTGCCCACGGTAGCAATCAGTCCGTCTGTCTTGCGCGCCGCGGTCTCGACCGCGGCGATCCATTCGGCCGCGCCTGCGAGCGCATCTTGGCGCAAAAGCATCGGCGTGGTGCCGGCATGGTTGGCTTGGCCGCGGAATTCGAGTGTGAGACGCGACTGGCCCACAATCGCCGTGACCGCTGCGACAGAAAGACCCTCCGATTCGAGGACCGGGCCTTGCTCGATGTGCATTTCGACGAAGCCGAGCACGTCGCCATCGAGCGTTGCGGCGCCGATTTCCTTCGGATCGAGACCGAAATCGCGAATTGCGTCAGCGAGCGTAGCGCCGTCCGCATCTTTCAATGCCAGCAGCGTGGGGTCGAACCGTCCAGCCACAGCCCGGCTGCCGATAAAAGGGACTCCGAATCGCACGCCCTCTTCTTCAGAGAATGCGATGACCTCGATAGGCAGGGGGAGATTCAGTTCCTGCGCAAGAATCACCCATTCCAGCGCAAGGGTCACGCCGAGGAGGCCGTCGTAAGCGCCCGCATTAGGCACAGTATCGATATGCGAACCGATGACCAATCGTTGGGACTGCGTGTCCGGCGGTTTCCAAATCCCACGCAGATTACCCACAGAGTCGACATGCACCGTCATGCCGAGGGACTCCATGCGACTGCGCAAAAGCTCGTGAACTCGATGCACTGGCGGCGTGAGGAAGCGGCGAGTGGTGCGGCCCGGCTCTTCGCTCATCTCAGCGATGCGCTTGCATTCGGCAATGGCGCGCTGTGCGCGATCATTCACGTGCGCACCAGCTCTCTGCCGTGTGCGGCGCCGCCAAACTTGCCCGCGCGAAAAACCGGCTCTCCGCGCACCCACGTCTCGATGACGCGCCCGCGAAGTTCAGTTCCAAGATAAGGCGAGAATTTGTGGCGAAAGTGCAGATCGTCCGGCGTCACGGTCCACACAGCCGCAGAATCGAAAACAGCAAAATCTGCGTCGGCGCCGGGAGCGATCGCACCTTTCTTTCCGGCGAAACCCGCGAGCCGCGCGGGCGCAGCCGCCATCCACTCGCCGATCCGTTCCAGCCTCATGCCGCGCCTTTGCATTGCCGTCCACATCACCGGCAAAGCCAATCCTAGACTTGCAATTCCTCCCCACGCCTGGTCCCAATGCCCGATTTCGCGTTGCTTCATTGCGGGAGGGCAGGGAGAATGATCCGTGGCCACCAAATCGATAAGACCGCTCTCGAGCGCTTTCCATAAAGCGTCGCGGTTGGCGGCGTCGCGAATGGGCGGCGCGCATTTGAATTCCGTTGCGCCGTCGGGGATCTGTTCGCTGGCAAACCATAGGTAATGCGCGCAAGTCTCCACGGTCACCGGCACACCTCGATCCCGTGCCGCGGCGAGCAATGGCAGCGCCTTTGCGCTGGACAAATGAACGATATGAACCGGAGTCCGTGACTCCTCTGCCAGTTGAATGAGCAGCGCGATGGCGTCAACCTCGGCAGCGTCCGGGCGCGATGCCAGATAGGTCGAGTACTTGCGCCAATCAGCGCCCGCCTCGTTCAGCTTCTTCGTTGCGGCGTTCACCGGGCCGGAGATTTCAGCGTGTGCCAGCAGCGGAAGCCCTGTCCCGCGCAGCTTTGCAAGTGCCAGCCGCAAGTCTGCTTCATCCACCCATGCAAAGCCATCGATGCCCGAGTGAATCAGGAAGCACTTAAAGCCGGGAACGCCCGCACGCGCCAGCGGTTCGATCGAATCGGCGTTTCCGCGCACCACGCCGCCCCACGCAGCCCAGTCGACGCAAGCTTTTGCCTGCGCCGCCCTCCGCTTGGCTTCGAGTGCCGCTACATCGATCGTTTCGGGCACGCAATTCAAAGGCATGTCGACCAGCATGGTCACGCCGCCTGAGGCTGCGGCCTGCGAAGCCGTCTCAAAACCTTCCCATTCCATGCGGCCGGGCTCATTGATGTGCACATGCGTGTCGACAAGGCCCGGCAGAAGCACGGCATCGCCAAAGTCGATCCGTTCGATTCCGGACGGGACTTCGTCCCATCCGCAAATCGCCGAGATGCGCTCTCCTTCCACAAGAACGGCCGCAGGTGCGAGAGCCGTAGGCGTTAAAACGCGAGTGGAACGAAGTGCCTTTTTCATCTTGTCTGTACTTTCGCTGAATGGGGAGGCAAAGGGCAAGGGCCGCGCGCTCGATTCCAGTGAGCGGCTTGATTCATTCTCTGATGGCCTGAGACGACGCGGCCTCGCGATTCGAAATGCGCAGCCAGGGCGAAGTTATCCGCGCAGCTTGGCCAGCAGATCCTGCGGGTGCACGGGCTTGGCGAGAATGTCGAATTCGTAACCCTCGGCGCGCGCCTTCTCCAGCAGATCGGCAGTTGCGGCCTGACCTGAAAAGAGAAGAATCTTGATGTTCGGAAGCAGGGCGCGGATGTGGATCGCTGCGTCAATCCCATTCAAATCGGCCATGATGACATCGGAGATGAGCATGTCGGGCTGAAAAGTTTCAGCAAGCTCGAGAGCTTTCTCGCCCGAATAGACGGCGCGAGCGTCAAATCCACTTTGGTTCAGAATGATGGCCAGCGTATCGGCAATGACTCGCTCATCGTCGGCAACGAGCACTTTTGGTTTCGTCGTGTTCGACATACTCTCCTGAGGGGGCAGGGAAGGGAATTGGTTAGTCAGCGCCCAGTTGGCTCGGGATTAGCGAGATCAAGTGAGTTGCTCTGCAAATACGCTCTCATTGCGTCGGGAATGGTACGCTTTACCAGTGTAAAGCACGGTGCGCCTTTTCTGGAAAGATCCGCCTCTTGAGCCGAAAATCCGTGCCGCTGAGCGCATTGGCCTGGCCGATTCGGCGGCCCGTGAATTCATCTGCCATCAAATGGGGACTTCTATACTGGCGCAAACAAGCTGTAGCTTCGCCTGACAATCCTCTCCCGGAGCATCAGAAATGCTGGAAACGACGATCCCCAACGCCACTCCTGAAGCGCCGCCGGCCACGGATGCAATCATCCGCGCGGAAAAGATCGAGAAA
>Ga0326728_10015385_pt1 | contig 15939 bp, 16 predicted proteins | sample MB3enrmetagenome_FD_207602 | JGI IMG/M metagenome (GOLD analysis project Ga0326728, IMG submission 207602) | Lab enriched peat soil microbial communities from McLean, Ithaca, NY, United States - MB31MN | ecosystem: Environmental > Terrestrial > Soil > Wetlands > Peat | place: USA: New York...
GCAGGATCGGGTGGCTGGCATAGAACTCATCGGTGTTTATGATCACGCCCTTCTTGAACTGAGTGTCGATCAAAGCCCAGTCGGCCACCACGTCTCCGGGTTTGGCTTTGCTTTCCTTGCTGTCCACGAAGACCCGGTCGCCCCCCTCGGGCAGAGCGGGCGTAAAGATGTCGAACGACTGAAACTCCATTCCCGGCTCGCACTGCAGGCCATGGACTACGCCGCGAGGATTGTAGTGAATGTCCCCGGGCTGGATCCATTGCCACTTGCCATCGATGTATTCTTTGCATTTGCCCTTGATGGGGACCATGATCTCATCCGAACTGGTGTGATAGTGCAGTGGGAAGCTGCCTCTGATGGTCATCGCCAGCACCAGAATACGCGGTGTCCGGAAAACCACATCCATGCGCGGGCCGGCTTGCCCCGCCGCCAGCGGATGCGCCGCAAACCAGTCGTTGAAATTGACGTTGAAGGGGCTGGGGTATTGCGTGTCAAGCTCGCGCACATCGCCGACGTTCATGAGCTGCTGCGGAGCGGCCCCCAATACCAGCGAGGCCAGCGCGACAATACCCAAGAAAACCAGGATAGACCTGCATTTCATAGACTGTTCTCCTCTCCCGAAACCAGTGGACAGTGGCCAGTGAATCGCACCAGTGGCCAGTGGTCAGCAGAAAGTGGCCGACAAAACAATTTGACGGCTGACCCTAGCCACTGGCGACTGGTGTCTGGCCGCCACGCGCTTGCGGCCAGACGCCTGCAAAATGCCTGGCAAATTGAGCGAAGGAAATATATCACTAAATTCGGCGAAAGAAACCAGCAACAAGCGACAAGCCACAAGCCGCAAGCTACCGACGGGATGCGGCAGGTTGCCAAACTCGCCGTCCAGAGGGGGCGCCAGGCAGCTTGGTGAAGGCACCCGCTGCACCCCCCAATTTCCTCTGTGTCTCTGTGGCTCTGTGGTGGCTGTGGGTCCGCGGGAGTGCTATAATCCGCGTCGCACTTTTCCCGGCAGAGATAAAACTATGAAAACTACGTTTCTGCTGACCGGCACACCTCAAAGCACAAAACTCTATGCCACACGATGTTCCGTCGGCTGTGTGCGGCCTGAAGTTTGAGATAACAATTGTCCATTTTGGTATGCAGAGTTTTGCAGTAGGCACGTAGGTGCTCTGCTGAACCATAACTGGAATCATAGACTTACGTTTTGCGAATCTGGGAACCAGAGCTGCAATTGAACACCCAGGGAGAGCTGTCTTGGCCGGCAGGAGGTATCCATCCCATGCTTCGCAAAATGTTGCTTCTGACTATGGCGCTATCGCTGATAGCGCCCGTGGCCGCGCGCGCAGATTCTGATTTTCTACCCGCCGGGATGCTGCTGAACTGTACGATCGATGAACGAAACTTCTCGTCGAAAACCGCAGAGGTGGGTGATCCTGTCCTCTGCCATCTCGGGACCACGACCGCGCTCGGACAGCAGGTGTTTCCCAGAGGGTCCTGTCTGTCCGGACGTTTGGTGGATTACAAAGACCCCGGGCATTTTGTCGGCAAGGGCTGGCTGGCCATTCAATTTGATCGCTTGATCCTGCCGGGCGAGGCGGTCCTGCCTCTGTCGGCGAAAGTGATTTCCGTGCCGCATTACAAGGTTTCCAAAGACGGCAGGGTGCTGGGGCAGGGCCACGCCACCCGGGATGCCATAGAGTGGGCCATTCCTGTGCTGTGGCCGGTAAAGCTGGTTACGCTGCCGGCGCGGGGGCCCTATCCCACGCTGAAGGGTGAGAGGCGAATCACCTTGCGGCTGATGGAAGACGTAGCCATTCCCGCCCCGCCCCGGATGGCCAACCGGGTGCCGATGCCGTCGTGGGTGTTGTCCAAGGACGGCGCCGCATTGCTAGTGAAAAACGTGCCTTGACTTCCGTCGCCGCCACGACGGTTCAAAAGACTGCTGCCGCTCACCCCGTCCAAGTGGCGGCGCGGGGGTGAACGCTGCGACCTTGCTTTTGAATGCTACTTGCCGGACCCTGGGTCCTGCTGACCAGGTAACTTCTCCAGTTGTGCGTCTACGACCCCGGCTTTGGCACTGGCTTTGATCGTTCATCCCCAGTACAATCCCGCCTGAATGCAAACCTGGATAGACCAACATTTCCCCGTCTTATTCCCTGTTTTCCTTATTGCCTTGTGGTGCGTTGTGACGGCAGTTGTCAGCCAGGTCGGCGGTTGGGCAATTCTGGCTCGGCAGTACCGAGGTTCATCCGAATTCATGGGTGAAAAATGGCGGATGCAGAGTGCCCAGATGCGGTGGCGGATGAGTTACAACCATTGCCTCACGCTTGGCGGCAGCGAGACGGGCCTTTATCTCAGTATCATGTCCCCGTTCCGATTTCGGCATCCGCCACTCCTGATCCCGTGGGCAGAAATCTCGGTTTCCCGGCGGCATAGGTTTTTCCTGAATTACGTGCGGCTCAGCCTCGGACATGAAGCTGGGATTCCACTCCTGCTCAGGCCAACAATTGCAGAACGATTGAGACGGGCAGCGGGAAACCATTGGCCGGTGGAAAAGGTTGGATGAATGCCGGACGTATGGCGCCACTCGGGCGACATGGATTTCTCCGTTCTAAGATTCGGGATTGATTTTCTGATTTCCTATTTGCAAGCAACACTGACAGGCGTTCCTTTGTGCAGGTGCCGAAGCATTATGATCTGCATGGCTAGGCAGGCAAGTGCCGCCAACCCGAAACAGACCACGGTAGTTAGTTTCTCCAAAAATAAGGCAACGATCACGAAGAAGATGGCGGAGCTGAATGCCCCATTGACTAGACCTTTTAACACCGCCATGGCCCGCCAGCTACCCTTCATGTGATTGAAAACTGCCAGAATACTGGTGTAGACAGGAACCATCACGGCCAGCCCGCTGGCAATCGGACCGACTAAAGGAGCCACCGCGGTCAACAGAGAGACCAGCACGGCAGCGGTGATCATGCGCCAGATTAACTCACGGCCACCCAGATGGTTTTCGCCGACGCCTGTAGAAAATCGCGGGAAGACCCAGAGCGTCGCCAACAACGCGCCGCAGGTGAGGAGAAATGCCCATCCCGGTCGCCGTAGCGGGGCTTCGAGGATGGCGGCGGAAATGGCGAGGAAGACCAGGATTGCGACCAGGATACTGGCCAGCCAGCCACGCGATCGCGCCACCAGCGAGTAGGTCAACGCGAACGCAGCTAGGGCCATCAGCCCCTGCAAACTGGCGGTCGCGGTTCGTGTCGAGAACGAGGCTCCCTGCTCCAATGCCAGGAAGAACACCACCGGCCCGCCGGTCACCGGGAACCCCAATAGCGCACCGGAAATGGTGGCTCCCCACTTGTGTTCGGCAAGCGACAACAGACAGATCAGCAGAGGTGGTATGAAAAATTTCAGCAGAAGCATTACTTCTATCTTACCGGAAGCGCCGCCGACTTCCGATTACATGATTGATGAGCACAAGGGGTTCTGGAGGGCAGTAAAACGCGGCTGTCAAATCAACCAGAGTGCGACAGACGGCATTGATGCAGTAAGGATACAGAGGTACAATCCAGCATCTCTGCAACCCAGAGCCCAGGAGGTGATTGGTTATGCACAAGTTTACCGCGCTGCTCTCACTGTTCGCGCTCATCCCCGTACTCGGTACGGTCTTGTCTGCCGAAAATCATAAGCTGCCGGCCACGCCTCAGACCACGTGGACTGGCTACTTCGATAACTCCATTCCGCCGGTCCTCAAAATCAACTCGGGCGACACCGTCGAAACCGCAACCTGGATGCTCTACACCGACCGGCTCAAACCCGGGGTAACGCTCGATGAGATGGCCAAGTGGCGCGCCGCTCTGGGTGCGGAAAAAAAGTCAGGCCACACTCTCACCGGTCCCGTCTACATCAATGGCGCCGAGCCTGGCGACGTCTTACAGGTGGATATCATCAAGCTGGTGCCGCGCACCTATGCCGTCGTCTATAACGTGCCCGGCATCTATAAGGCCGGGGCATTGCCCGAAGACTTTCCCGAAGGGCAGCTCAAGTTCCTCTCCATCGACCTGAAAAAGAAGATGGCGAGATTCAACGACAGTATCAGCATCCCCATCCATCCGTTCCTCGGTATCATGGCGGTCGCTCCGGCGCAGAACGGTCACGTCTCCACTGCGCCTCCCAGCGACTTTGGCGGCAACATGGACTGCAAGGAATTGGTTGCCGGTACAACCCTGTACCTGCCCGTCTTCAAGCAGGGAGCGCTGTTTAACATCGGCGACGCGCACGCCGGCATGGGCGACGGCGAAGTCACCGTCACCGCCATGGAAACCGCGATGGACCAGGTCGTGCTCAAGTTCACCGTTCGCAAAGACATGAAGCTGGCCTTGCCCATGGCCGAGACGCCGGCTCACTACATCCTCATGGCCTTCAACCCCGATCTCAATGTCGCTGCCAAGGACGCGACGCGTGCGGCCATCGCCTTCTTGCAGCAGCAGAAAGGCATGACCGCGTTGGACGCCTACGCGCTCATTAGCATTGCCGCTGATCTGCACGTCACCCAGATCGTTGACGGGAACAAGGGTATCCACGTCATGATCCCCAAGGCGATTTTCAAGTAGCGCCGGATGGCGGGCCTGCCCAAATCTTATCGAGCTAAGTGGGTGCCCCCACCCCAGCCAGTATTGGCCAGGGTGGGGGTGTGAAGTTCTCCGCCTACCGAACTCGCACTGATCGTTCATCTGTTTTTCAATTACATGCGGCTGAGTCTTGGGCGTGAAGCTGGCATTCCACTCCTGCTCAGGCCAACCGTTGCAGAACGATTGAGCCGGGCAGCGGGGAGCCATTAGCCGGTGGAAAAGGTTGGATGAATGCCGGACGTATGCGCCTGCTGTGCAAGTACCCAGTGAGATTTGACCTTTGTTATAAACTATTGGATAACCAACCCGTTTTCTTCTCGCGGAGGGATGCGTGAGCGGTTGAAACGGGCGGTCTTGAAATTGTCCTAACTCACCTCCTCCAACCTATTCCCAACAACTTAGCGCTGTTCTGAGGCACCCGAAACGATGCAATGTTACGTCATTCGACATCTTCGGGAGACTACTCGGGAGACTAGGAGACTAAACGGACGGTACCGCCGAATCGTTCTTCCCCTTTCCAAATGCCCTGCTCGGAAAGCAGGGCATTTTCTTTTTGCAATGGGAAACCGGCTGCTCTGGTGAGACAATTGCGGACCTAGGCCCTGGGGTCCTCCTCAAATCTTCGCGGGAGGTACGCCGTGGAATGGCTGAACTGCAACAAGTCTTCCGTACAGGGTTCAAGCGGCGGTACGGGCAGAAGAAACTTCAAAAGCTTGCTCTGGGTAGTAGTTCTAGCAGCCTTATTCAAATCGTTGCCGCCCAAGTTGACGATCAGTTTAGCGGGCGTGTGCTTCCTGATAGCAGCCTTGTTTTGGCCCAAGTTGACCAGTTTGAAAGAGGCTGAGCAAGCAGCTCACAGAGGCGCGTGGGGGTGCTTTCTGATAGCGGCCTTTAACGCTGTTTTGGCTGGGATCAGCTTGTGGTCCGATAAACCTGTTTTGGGAATAGACGCTTGGGCATTTGTTGACGTGCTTATTTGTTTAATAGCGGGGTGGAGAATTTGGCGGTTATCGAGAATATGGGCTGTTTTGATGCTCGTCTACTTCATCATAACAAAGCTCTACATGATCGCTTTAGGTCCACCAATACCTTCTTCTGCCGCGGGATTTGCTGGCGCAAGTTTTATGGTTGTGGTGATTACTGTGGTGCTCATTGGCAGCGTGAGAGGGACGTTCGCCTATCACGCAATTAAGAAGAAGGAATCTGCAGCTTCTTTCGGGATGACTGCCGGTGGTAACCAATGAGAAATGTTGAGAGACGGGAGCAATCTATCCGTATTCACCTTATTTCGCCATGCGTGAGAGCTGTAGGTATGCGTAAGGGTTTTGCGTCCGGCAGGGGGAAGGTTGAATCCTGGACGCGCAGTGCAAACATAAAAAAAGGTGCGGACAGTTTTCGTTGGTAAGGTCATGGCCGCACCATTATTGCGGTTCATGTCGCTTTCTGTTTTCAGTCACTTAGAGTCTGGTTTCCGTTAGTCTCCCTTCAGCCCATAACTAAGTGGTTTGTTGTCTATCAGGTCTGGCGGTTTCTATATCCGCTTGAGTTCGAGCCGTTGCCGGCCAGGGCGACGGTCGAGTGAGGCGACGGATGCCCATTGCCGTGCGCTGGCGGCCGTAGACGCGCGTTCCTGCGGCTTAGGACGGGTAATCTACCCTTCCCCGGTATCATCGGCCCGTCCTATGGCGCACAGGGCCTTTCCGTGCGGGCATCGTGGGAGCACTCAGCCCCGGCGCCAGGTGCGCCAGGGGGAAGCGGAATAAATATCGGTTCGCCCAACATTTTTCTCCAGGGGCCAAGGGGGGAAGCATGCTTGTTTGGCTGACCGGCATCCCCCGACAGCCTATGTACCCCCGCGTTTTTACCCATCTCCCTGTTCTAGTTTTTTCTCCAAGGTGGCGCCTTTTTCCGCAGAATGCGGGGCAAGCTGAAGTGCATTAGTGCAATGAGAGTGCAGCAAAAGGCGGGCTCTAACCCTTGCGGTTGGGACTCAAAATCCTTATTTCCCTGGCGGCAGGGCGGGCAGTTAAAGAGCCTCACCGCTCCCCCCACAAAAAGCACAGCGGCTATATCGGCGCACCTTTCCAGAGGTCCAGTAGTTCTGATCCAAGCTCTTCAATGGTTTTCGACTGCCTTTTCGGTGTCTCGAAGAACACGTTGCCGTTGTCTCCGATAGACAGGACGTATCGACGCTTCGGTCCAGGTCCGCAATCGACTGTGATTTCATAGAGAGGCGCGGCGCGGTAGGAGATCGTCATCGGCAGGCGTTCACGGTTGGTGCTCGAAACTTTGAAGAAATGGTGAGCGTCAGGGCCGCCGAATGGCTCAATCCCTCCCACTTCAAACGCCTTCGTTGGTATCTGGCTGCTGTAGGACTTCGCCTGTCCCTCCATCCATGCGCGTAGTTCCTTGAAAAGCTTAATTCCACCCTCGTCTTTGAGACGTGCGTCGCGCTTGCTCTTTTCCATTGCTTCCGCCGCCTCTCGTGCCTCACGTAGTTCTTTTGCGGTTTTGCGTGCTGCCCAGTCCATCTCACTCTCATCGGCTTCCATAGGCCCCCCTTGTCGGCAGCCGTGAGTATATTCCGACGCAGGGAGCTCTCGCTAGATGCCCCAGGCCGCGCCGCTGGCCTTGCGGTGATGGTTTCCTATGTCCGATTGGCAAGCGCGCTCACGACTCATGCTCAGGCGGCGGCAGGGCGGGCAGTTTCGGCAATGATGGTGTCTCGCCCCGCTCCTGGCTGCGCAGGAGTTCGGCGACATCGAGCAAGGCTACAAGGTTGATGCTTGGCTGCTCGCCGCTAAGGGCGAGAGATTTATCGAGGCAAATTCCCGAGGCGATGGCGCGGTCTTTCAACCCGGCCTTCTGTATGATCGGGCCGTCGATGGTCTCCAGAATGACTTTTGCCTTGTCCTGATACTTGCGGCTGAGTTCCGCCTTTTCGTCCTTAACGGCCGCCACGACTTCCGGTTGCTTCAGGTATCGGGCTATCGTGTGCGCGCTTCTGCCGAGATGCTTGGCAATCTTGTAAGGCGTCCACCCGTCCGCGCTCCAGCTTGTAATCTGCTGCTTTTCCGCGTCAGTTAGTAATCGTTTTGCAATTTCCTGTTTCATGGCTAAGTCCTTACGGTTGGGGTTTGGGCCTGGCGCCTTCGCCAGGCGGCCTGATGATGGGCGTTTTTCTGGCGCGCTCTCTCTCGGCCGCACTGCGGACAGCGTACCTGGCGCGGTGACGTAGGTTCGTAGGAAGTCCCGCAGTCGATGCACGCCCGTTGCGTTTTGCTCCCGGTTGCTGGATTCTCCGGCGCCGGCCGGATGGCAGCTTCCGCCTTCGCCGCCGTCTGGGCGCACCAGGAGCAAAGCGGATGGTCCGGCGGGCATGGCAGCTCCACCCGCGCCAATGGACACCATCGATTCATCTGCTCCTGCCTCGATACCACTTGCTTCCGCTGATCCACTCCGGGGAGCGTTCGTCGCTAGTCAACCCGGTAAGGTTCCCGGCGGTGAAAAGGCCGGGATCGCCTACCGTTTTCGCGAAGGTATCCGTTTGTTGCTCAAAATCGAAAAAGGATTGCTTCAACCCATCCAAGAGGGTGATGAAAAGCCCGTGCTCGGCGGCCCGGATGACGGCCTGACACTCGGCGTACCACTGCTGAAACACGTTCTTGGCAAGGCTGCGCTTCTGGTTGTCGATGACGTCAAGATGGGCGGCGATTTCGCTTTGCCTTTTCGACATTGCGCCGCGTGCGCTCTCTGCCTCTTTTTGCTCCCACAGTTTTTCGGCTGCCCCTTCACGGTCCCCCGCGAGTAGCAAGCGGTCATGTTCGGCTTGCGCCACTCTCGCCTTTGCCGGAAGCAACTCCGCGAGATTCTGGGCGGCCTCTCCGATAGCGGAATACTCTTTCGTCAGGTTCTCTATTTCGACATCCAGCGGGGCGATGGCAGCGGCGAATGCGGCGTCGCGCCGTTCGACAAGAATGTCGAATGCCTGTTGCAAGGTTCCGGTTATCTCTTCGGTTAGGTTCGGAATTTCGCTGTCTTGACTTTGCTGTCCCGGTTCCGGTATCAAACTCTCAAGCTGTTCTGGCATTGTTTTTTCCCTTCTCCGCGCCTTTTGTGGCGCCGTAACGCTTTTGCAAAAAGATGATGGCGTCTTGAAGTTCGTTGAATCGTTCGACGTTATTTGCCGCTAAGAATTCTTCGGCTTTCCGCCGCAGAGCGAAGATTTCCTTTTCCGCGCTCTGCCGATCGGTTGCGTTCGTCTGCATCGCATTACCTCTTTCCCGGCTGCAGGCTGCCGAGCCAGGGCTTGATCACTTGCGCGTAATACTCGTTCCGGTCATCCGCCTCCGAAAATTCTCGGGCTAGGGTTTTCATGTTGGCCAAGGCGGTACTGTCCAACAAGCCAGAGCCGGCCGCCGCGCCGCAGTAATGGTGGAAGATTTCGGCCGGGCCTTGCTGCGGGCCAGTGGTTAGGTAGCCCTGCCGATCCAGGCTGGCTTGAATTTTGCCGATCACGTGTTGGCCGAAGTCTTTGCTAAGCAGCCGCTCTTCCGAGTTCGGACTGCCGGGCAATGTGGGCAGCACAATTTGCGTATGCCCCGATTCCGCCGCAGAGGGGTAAACCCAGTTTTTTCCCTGCGGGTCGAGCGTATCGAGTGATTGGCCGTTTTTCTCAGTCATCTTTCACCTTTCTTCGAATCCGTTTTATGTCCAACTTTGGACGTTACCCTTTCCCTGGTTTGACCGGCAGAAAACAAAATCCCTGTTCTTGGGTCGGAATTGACCCGGTGGCCGGTAAATCACGCCGTCAGAATCCCGCGTCATTGCACCTTTTCCGTTCGGGGCTGCAATAACCCCCACACGGCCTTGGCATTTCGTTTCAGCAGTTCGATCAGATCATCGCGCTGCATGGGTAGACGAACGCGGATGCGGCGCTCTGGAAACGTGCCCTCCAACATCAATGCGCCGCCGATTTGTACGACTTCGCGAATGATCTCCTGGGGGTTCATCACTTACCTCCGGATCGAGCTGCGATTTCCGAAATCGAGCGACACGAGTTCGGCGAAGCTATCCGACTTAGCCGATCATCTACCTCGATTGCGGCCTCAACCGGCTCTGGCGCAAATTCATGGGTCAATTTTTGAAGTGTTTTTTTGGTTTCGTCTTCAGATTTTGAAGAAAGAATACTAGGTAATATCCCTGCCCGAACTGCCTCTGGCTTCAGTGTTATTTCTTCATTTTTTGAAGTGTGAAATTGGTCACGGACTTTTTGGCGGGCTTTTTGGCGCAATTCTTGGCGAAGTTCCTTTTCTAGGGAAATTTCAGCTTCGAGCCGTTCATAAGTTGCCCTGGCGGACTTTGCCAGCTCTTGGCTGTCAGGCGTCAGAAGATAGCGGCCGACACCACGTAGTCCGTTCCGGGGGTCTGACGGCAGGAATTTCAGGATGTGTGTTTCTTCGAGCTGTTTGAGGGCAGCGCGGACTGTAGCATCGCTTTGGATGCCACTATACCGAGCCAAGCCTCGGTAAGAAATAACGCATTCGTTGTTCTCAACCGCGAATTCCAGCAGCACGCACAGAACCGATTGAGCAGCCGGCTTTAACTCTGCAAATGTTCCCGTTCTGATCAGGTAAGTGAGGGGATCTTCGCGGATTCCCGCACGGTATGCAGGGTGCCATCCTTCCCTCTTCTCAAGGTGAGTGCCCTTTGCCAGATGCGGCACATCAAAATTCCGGACGAACCAAGCGACTGCTTCGCGTATATCACAGCCGCAAACTTGCATCACAAGATCGACGTTGCTGATCTGCCGCTGGTCACAGACGAAGCACTTGGCTTTATTGCGCCGCGTGTCGAGTCCAACGCTTGCCGTTCTGTCGCCATGCTGATGATTGTTAGGACGCCAGCAGCGCATCATCTTCCCTGAGACTTCAAGGCCGATCTTTTTTGCCACGTCGCCGATGTCCACATATTTGCGGATCCAGGCGATGTCGGGAACGCCACTTCGGTCCGGCGCGGTCCGGGTCGCCGGCTTGCTCATGCGGCGCCGCCTTCCCGATGCTTACTGAGCCAAGCTTCCAGTGCCGGCGAGCCCCACTCGAAACGAACGTATCGGCCAAACCTCACATGGGGGATGCGTTGGTCCCGTGGTGTGCGTTCACGGCTGTAGGAACGGACCCATGACTCAGGCACCTTCCACCGTTTGGCCAATTCGTTACTGTCGATCATCTCGAACGACTGCGGCCCTACACTGCTTGCGCCTAGGTCCAGGGCTTGATAACTTGGAACGGACATCTTGATTTCCTCGGGCGGCCGCCGGGTCGCCCATTTCATTTAGGACGCCGCAGTGGTTTCAGCCTCGGAAGGTTCGCCGGCAATTGTCGGAAGACCCTCGTTCTTGTCTAAGGCCTGGCGAACTTTTTTCAGTTCATTAAGTGAAAGCGTTACTTGCCGCAGGAGGACGTCAACCAAGATTCGCTTTTCCTCTGGTCGCAACCGGAGTTGTCCAGTCTCGGCCAGGGACAGACGAACGCGGGTAATCCCCGTCCTAGCCGCCATCTGAAACTGCGTCAAACCTGCCAGGCGCCGCGTCTTACGAAAATCGATGGACATTTTTATTTCTCCCTGTATTGCAATTTGATTTTGTGTTAATGTTGCCTAGGAATCAACCTAGAAAGTGATATTGAGATGAAGTCGAGCAAAAAACGCGGTCATCAAATTCTAGGAGTCCTGGCAGCAAAACGTGCGGAAGGCTTCTTACTCGATTGCGCGAACCTTGGTGCTAATCATGTGCCGCATGTGAAGGGCGACAGCAACATTGCGAGCTCCACGCTACGCCAATTGAATAAACGGTACCCGGACATCATGCCGCACATGGACTCTCCTTTGCGGCAACGTGCGATGGGGGCCACTTTTAGCTACCTTTCCTTTCTGCTGCGAAAGGGATGGGACGCGCCGACGCTAAGGGAGCGTGAATGGTACTTCGGAGACGCGGAGTCGCTTGCCCGCTACACGGCCTCCGAACAGCCGGAAGGCTGGACTACCGATTACGCCCCTTGGATCACTTACCGCTTTTCCGATCCACCAGCGAGGGCAACCACCCTCGAAGCTGTCTTTTACTATCTGCGACGCCGCATCGATGATGCCCGGCATTGCGGAAATCCCGATTGCCCTGCACCCTATTTCTTCGCCACCAAAAAAGGCCAGAAATACTGCACCCCGGAATGTGCGGAACCCTCACGGCGGGCAAGCAAATTGCGATGGTGGAACGAGAACCGAGCAGGCAACCCCAAAAACGAACTGAAAAAGAGAAAGGAGTCACGATGAAACGTGAGCAGACAGGCAGCATCATTCTCCGGAGTGATAAGTGGTACGTGAGCTACTGGGAGCGCCGCAACGTCAACGGCAGTGTTGAACGTAAGCGCGTGACACACTACCTGGGGGAGAAGACCACACGGGGGAAGCATCCGCCGGCCGAGATTGTAGAAGCGTGCAAGGGATTCATGGCGGGGATCAACGTCAACAACCAAACCGTAAAACCGGAGCACGTGGTCAGCATCACCGACTTTGTAGACACCGTTTATCTGCCCTGGGTCCGCACCAACAAGCGTGCAGCAACTATCAATGGATACGAGAAAATCTGGAAAGCTCACTTAAGGGATCATTTCGGGAACGCGTTACTGCAGGATTATCGGACGCCCGACGCAACCGCCCTGCTGACCAAACTGGCCGAAAAGGGGATGGGCCGCAACGCGGTCAAGCATGTGCGCTCCCTGATGTCGGGAATTTTCAAACATGCCGGCGCTCTCGGGCGTGTGAACTCGAATCCGATTCACTTGGCCAAGTCGCTGGTCGCGCCAACGGCGCCCGCAGAAACCCCACACTACACGGTTCTGGAAATGGCTTCTGCGCTGTCTATGCTTCAGGGACCGGCCAAGGTTGCGATGTCTCTGGCGTTTATTGGCCTCCGTCCCTCCGAGATTCGCGGGCTCAAGCGGGAAGACATCGACCTTGATGCCGGCGTGCTCCATGTGCGCCGCTCTGCCTGGCGGTCCAGCATCAATGAGGGCGGGAAGGGCAAGAACAGCGTCCGCGAGGTTACGCTCGGCCCTACCGTGGTCGATATCCTGAAAGAGCACATGGAAGCGGAGCGGTCACAGCGGGGTTTCTTGCTTGAGAACAGCCTGGGGATGCCGTTGGATCTGGACGCGCTTGCGCGTGATGTCATCCGGCCAATGTTCAAGGCGTCCGGGTTAGAATGGAAGGGCTATTACGGTGGTCGCCGTGGGGCGGAAACGGAAATGAACCGCTATACCAACGGAAACTCGCAGATCACGGCACACCACTTTGGGCACACCAAGGCGGTTGCGGACGCTAACTACATCAAGCCGCTGCCCGAAGAGACCAAAATTGCGGCCCTCGCATTGGACGGCACCCTTCGGGAGACTATCGGGAGACTAGCGGTTCAGGCCAAATCAGGTGTAAATTGATTCAAGTCAACAGGTTGACAGGTTGGAGGGATGCGTGAGCTGGTTGAAACGGGCGGTCTTGAAAACCGTTGTACCTTTACGGGTACCGGGGGTTCGAATCCCTCTCCCTCCGCCATTGTTGCATTTTTCCGCAACCTCTAAAGTCGTGCCCTGACACGTCTAATACCTCCCACAAAGTGACGGACGTCACGCAGCTTTGTGCCGTCACTCCTGAACTCTACGTTCCCACCTGTGAGAAGCTGAAGTCAATCAGCCCCGCCAGCGGCGGGGCTCCACCTCTCGTGCAGGAGATCCGCCCTCAAGCGTCGCCATGATTTTGTGCATTGATGATGAGCCGAAAGGACTTCAGATTCGCCGCCTGCTCCTGGAGCACCAGGGATACAGCGTCCTGACCGCGACTAGCGGACGTGAGGGCCTGGCGCTATTCGCCTCTCATCCGGTGGTCGCGGTCGTGCTCGATTACCGCATGCCGGAAATGGACGGTGGGCAAGTGGCAGCGGAGCTGAGACGCCTTAAACCGGACGTGAAGATCCTGTTGCTCTCCGCCTACCTGGATCTTCCACCGGAGGTCTTGAAACTGGTGGACCAAAGGGTGGTGAAGGGCACGTCGCCCACTGCATTTGTGACCGCGTTGCAACAGCTTCTCTGCTCATGTCAAAATATGGTTCCTTCCTGATCCTGTTGCGGGCGAATTTCGCCCTGTGAACCGCTGACACCATGGCAGAAAGCAAACTAAAAGCACTGAACCTTTCGCTTAGCCGCTACGTGTTCGCAGCGGCCGGCAGCGTGGTGGCGTTTTTTGTTCGTGAGTTAGTCCAGTTGCACTCGGGGCATCAACTGCCGCCTTACGTCACCTTTTATCCCGCCGTAATTCTCGCCGCCCTGTATGCCGGTTTTGGTCCAGCTCTGCTGGCCACCGCCATCTCCGCCGTGTTGGCGGGCTACTGGATTCTTGAACCCATCGGACAGTGGGCGATTGCGGATCCCGGCGATGCCTTGGGTCTGGCGCTTTTTGTCTGCATGGGGGTGGTCGTCGGCCTGGCCGCCGAGCGCCACCGGCGCGCGCAACGAAGACTGGCCGAGTATGAAAAGCAGTTGGCGCTCCAGAAAAGCGAAGAGGCGCTCCGCGAAAACGAGGCCGTGCTGCAGACCGTCACCGATCACGCGCGCGTCGGTCTCGTCATGCTCGATCGTAACCGCCGGTACGTTTTTGCCAATCAAGCGTATTGTGAAGTGCTGGGGTTGCCGACCACGGACATCGTAGGCCAACGTGCCCCCGATGTAATGGCGCACGTTTACGACCAGATCGGCCCTCGCCTCGACCGTGCTTTTGCCGGCGAACGTGTTAACCACGAACTGGCAATCCCTGGGCTGCCTGGCGCCGCCGACCGGTTCTACGCCGTCACCTATGAACCTCGCCGAGACTCCGGCGGAGTAATCGGTGTAATCGTCGTGGTTGTGGACCTCACCGAACGTAAGCGGGCAGAAGATGAGCTCAAAACGGCGAAGCAGCACGCTGAGGATACGGCGATCCAAGTGCGGTCGATTATCGAAAATATGGCCGAACGCCTCTACGTCTGCGATAGCAAGGGCAATCTGATTCTGATGAACGAGGCGTTTCGCCGAACCTATCCGGGGGTTCCGGCGCCCAAATTTCCCGAGAGCTTCGCCGAGTATTGGGAAGCGTTTGACCTGGCCGGCAATCCTGTTCCCGTAGAGGACTGGCCGATAGGACTTGCCTTACGCGGTCAAAAGGTGCGCAACGCGGAATTTCGCACGCGCTCCAAGCGGACGGGCGAGGAGATGATCAGCAGTTACAACGCCGCACCGGTATTCGACGCGCAGGGCAAGCTCGTCATGGCGCTGTTTACTACGCAGGATATCAGCGCACGGAAACAGGCGGAAGCGGCTCTCCGGGCCAGTGAGGAGCGCTGGGCAACTACTTTGCGCAGCATTGGAGATGCGGTGATCTCAACTTGCGCCCTTGGCAAGATAATCTTCATGAACGATGTCGCGCAGAAGTTGACCGGCTGGACACTGGAGGAGGCCGAGGGCAAAGACCTGAGCACGGTCTTCAATATCGTGCAGGAAGTGACAAGGATCAAACCGGAGGACCCGGTGTCCAAGGTTATCCGCCTGGGCAAAGTAGTGGGTCTGGCAAACCACACCGCGCTGATCAACCGCGACGGGACGGAAATTCCCATCGAGGACAGCGGCGCCCCCATCCGCAATCACAAGGGTGAAATTGAAGGCGTGGTGCTGGTGTTCCACGATGTTTCCGAGCAACGGAAGATGGAACAAGCGGTCCGGACGAGCGACCGGCTGGCAACCACCGGACGGCTAGCCGCCACCATCGCGCACGAGATCCACAATCCCCTCGACGCCGTGGGCAATCTACTTTACCTGGTCCAGCAGAACACCAAAGACGAGCAGATCCGGCAGTTTGCTTCCCTGGCCTCGGAGGAACTGAGCCGCGTCACCCAGATGACACAACAGATGCTGACCTTTCAGCGCGAGTCGGCCAAACCGGTGCCGGTGCAGATCGAGGAGATTTTCGATAATGTGGTGGCGCTTTATCAAAGAAAGATCGAGTCGGGCGCCATCCAAATTGAGAAGCAGATCGAGGTTCCGCATCCCCTGCTTGCCCAGCCCGGGGAACTGCGCCAGGTAGTGGCTAATCTGCTGGGCAACGCCATCGAAGCGGTGGGCCGTGACCACGGCAGGATTTGGCTTCGGGCTCACGTCGCCCGGGATTGGCGCCGGGGGCGCTCCGGCGTTCGGGTGATCATCGCCGACAATGGCCGCGGCATCCCCGCCGGCCT
>Ga0326728_10015386_pt1 | contig 15938 bp, 16 predicted proteins | sample MB3enrmetagenome_FD_207602 | JGI IMG/M metagenome (GOLD analysis project Ga0326728, IMG submission 207602) | Lab enriched peat soil microbial communities from McLean, Ithaca, NY, United States - MB31MN | ecosystem: Environmental > Terrestrial > Soil > Wetlands > Peat | place: USA: New York...
CGTCGTCCGTTCTTCGTCCGACAGCACGATCGCTTCTGCACGGCGGCTCACGAACCATGGGATACCCCACTCACCATCATAAGTAAAGAGATTTGCGACGCACTACACTAGCAGAGGCAGCGCAAACGATTCGTGACGCACGCATGAAGCTTTCGTGACAAAGTGTTCACACGCTCTTCATATTCCCGAAGCCTTCCCGTAATGACCCCGTGCTAGGGTTCACCCGTCATTCGAGTGCGTGTGGCACGAGACACCTCTTGGACTTGCTCCCGAACCAACATTGGCGTTCCCCGGTAACCGGTGTCGGGGTCTTCGCTACGGGCGCGCAGAACAACACCGAACTCAGACGGAGAGACGCTGTGAGATCACAACGACGCTCGCTCTTGGCGCTATGCATCACGATGCTGTGTGCGGCCCTGCTTGGCGGATCGGCCGCCCGCGGAGCAGACAACATTACGCTGCAGGGAACCGGCGCAACCTTTCCGGCGCCGTTCTACCAACGCTGGTTCGCGGAATATCACAAGCTCCATCCGGAAGTGCAGATCAACTATCAAGCGCTCGGCAGCGGTGCCGGCGTGAAACAGTTCACTGACAAGCTCGTTGATTTCGGCGCCAGTGACGCTGCAATGACCGACGACGAAATCAAGCTGGTGAAAGACGGCGCGGTGATGCTCCCAATGACCGCGGGGAGCGTCGTGCTCGGGTACAACTTGCCTGGGTTCACTGGCGACATCCGCCTGTCGCGCGAAGCCTATGTCGGTATCTTCCTCGGCAAGATCACGGCGTGGAATGACCCGAAGATTACCGCTGCAAATCCCGGTGTCACGCTGCCCGCAACCAAGATCACTGCCGTGGAACGCTCCGACGGGAGTGGGACGACATTCGTGTTCACCAATCACCTCAGCGCGATCAGCGACGAATGGAAGAATGGCCCGGGCGTGGGCAAGTCGATCAACTGGCCGGTCGGGGTCAGTGGAAAGGGCAACGCTGGTGTCACCGCGCTGCTCAAGCAAACACCGGGTGCCATTGGCTATGTGGAGTACGGCTACGCCAAGGAGACCAAAGTTCCGATGGCGGTCCTCGAAAACAAGAGTGGCAAGTACGTGAAGGTCGACTTGGCGAGCGAGCAGGCAGCGCTCGCGGGCGTCGAGATGCCGGCCGACCTGCGCGCGTGGGTCCCCGACCCCAGCGGTGCGGATGCGTATCCGATCGTCACCTACACATGGCTGTTGTGCTACAAGACGTATGCAAAGGCGGAAGTGGCGACCACCCTCAGGGCGCTCATCCGCTACGGCCTCGCCGACGCGCAGAAGTTCGGTGCCGATCTCGGCTACATTCCTTTGCCCGCCAACGTCGTCGCCGCCGTGACCAAGGCGCTGGATCAGATCACTCCCTGAGCCCGGCGGTCGAACCACGATGGTACCTGTACCCTCGACGTCTGTGGAAACAACTCCGGTGTTGCTCGATACCGACCCAGAGGCCGAGCGCGCGTCGATCGCTCAGCCGCCCTCCATCTTCGACGTCGCGGCGGATCGTGCATTTCGCGGCCTGGCGGTGGCGGCCGCGTGGGGTGCCGTGCTCATCGTCGTCTGGGTGGTTGCCGAGGTGCAGCACGTGGCGCTGCCGGCGATCCGCGCCTACGGGCCAGGGTTCATGACTGGTACCGTCTGGGATGCGAATCGCCAAGTCTTCGGCATCCTTCCACAGATCTTCGGGACGCTGTACACGTCAATCATCGGGCTCGTCGTGGGAACGATCTTCGGCGTCGCCATCGCGATCTTCCTCAGCGAAGGGTTTCTGGCCACGTCTGTCGACCGTATCTTGCGGATTTTCGGCTACGCGGAGCATCCGTGGTTTGCGGCGCTGCCGACGCGCATCGAGGCGCTGCTCAAGATCACCCTCGAGCTGCTGGCGGCCATTCCAAGCGTCGTCTATGGTCTCTGGGGCATTTTCGTCGTCATCCCGCTGGTGCGGCCGTGGGCGGATTGGCTGAACACGCACCTCGGATGGATTCCGCTCTTCGGCACGAGTCTCAGCGGCCCGGGAATTCTGCCTGCCTCGCTCGTGCTGGCCATCATGGTGTTGCCAACGATCTCGGCGATTTCACGGGACGCGCTGGTTGCGGTGCCGCCGAAGCTGCGCGAGGCCGCCATGGGGCTGGGGGCCACGCGGTGGGAGGCCATCCTGGGAGTCATCCTGCCGGCAGCGGCCACTGGAATCTTCGGCTCGATCATCCTCGGATTCGGGCGAGCCCTCGGCGAAACGATCGCCCTGGCGATGCTCGCCGGCAACGCCAACGTCATCAGTTGGTCGCTGTTCTCTCCGTGCACGACATTGGCGGCGCTGCTGGCGAATCACTTCCCCGAAGCCGGGACGGTTGAGGTTGGAGCCTTGATGTATGCGGCGCTCGTGCTGCTCTCGATTACCCTCCTGGTCAACATCGGCGGCGCGGTGATCCTGCAACGCGCCGAGGCCGGCCTGAAAGGGTTGCGCTGATGAAGCCGCGCGGGCCGTTCGCTGACGCCCACAACATCAACTTGCTCCAGCTGGAGCGTTCCCTGCGCCAGCCGCGATCGGCGTTGAACGCGCTGCTGAGCGCCCTCACGACCGTGCTGACGCTGGCGGCCTTGTTGCCGCTTTTCTCGGTCCTCTATCTCCTGGCGCTGCGCGGCGGAAAGCAGCTGGGCCTAGCGCTACTGACGGACCTTCCCCCGGCAGCCATGATGGCGGGTGGCGGCTTCGGCAACGCCATCGTCGGCACGCTCGTCATTGTCGGCATCGCCGCGGCCATCAGTGTTCCCTTTGGGATCATCGCAGCGGTCTTTCTGGCCGAGTTCGGGCCGACAACGCGCACCGCGCTGGCTGTACGCTTCGCGGCAAAGCTGCTGACCGGCCTGCCATCGATCCTGGCAGGTGTTTTCGCGTTTGCCGCAGTCGTGATCGCCACCGGCGGGTTCTCGGCCCCGGCCGGTGGCATCGCGCTGGCGCTGCTCATGCTGCCGACGATCATCTTAACCTCGGAGGAAGCGATCAAGATGGTACCTGCCAAGATGCGTGAGGCCGCGATCGGCATGGGAGCGACGCCGACCCAAGTGGTGCGGCGTATTCTTTTGCCAACGGCATCGCCCGGAATTCTCACTGGTATCATGCTCGCGGTCGCGCGAGCGGCCGGCGAAACCGCGCCGCTGCTCTTCACCGCCGTGTTCAGCGAGTTCTGGATGAGCCGCTCATTCCCCGAGTTCCTGCCAAAGACCCTTGGGGATCTCATGAAGCCCACGCCGTCCCTTGCAGTGTTGATTTACAACTTCTCGAGCTCGCCGTTCGACAACCAGATCGAGCTCGCATGGGCGGCAGCACTCGTGTTGGTGGTTCTTGTGCTCGTCGTCAATCTCGCCGGCCAAGCGCTCTCCAGGCGCGCGGTGCGGCTGTAGGAGGTCTGTGATGTCCGAAGACAACGGTAACGCCATGGCGCGCCCGGCGACAGACGGTGTGCTCATCGACTGTCGCATCCAGGAACTGTACTACGGCAGCTTCAAGGCAGTGCGCGACACGCACATCCCGATCAAGCGGGGCAGCATCACGGCGTTCATTGGACCGTCGGGGTGTGGCAAGAGCTCCGTGCTGCGCTGCCTCAACCGAATGAACGATTTGGTGCGCGGCTTCAGGCTGCGCGGCCATGTGCGGCTGCACGGCCAGGACATCTACGCGCCCAAAATCGATCCCGTGCGCGTCCGCCGGCGTATCGGAATGGTGTTCCAACAGCCGAATCCGTTCGCGATGAGCGTCTACAACAACGTGGCCTTCGGTCTGCGCTTGAATCGATACAAGGGAAATGTCGAGCAGAAAGTCGAACACGCGTTGCGGGGCTCCGCTCTATGGGACGAGGTGAAGGACAAGCTCAAGTCGAGCGGCCTCTCGCTGTCGGGCGGTCAACAGCAACGCCTCTGCATCGCCCGAGCCATCGCCACCGAGCCGGATGTCTTGTTGATGGACGAACCGTGCTCGGCCCTCGATCCGATCGCTACCCGGCGGATCGAGGAGTTGATGCACGAGCTCAAGAAGAAGTTCACGATTGCGATCGTGACGCACAACCTACAGCAGGCGAAGCGCGTCGCGGACATGACCAGTTTTCTGTACGTCGACACCTCCGGAGGCGGACGCACCGGTTACCTCGTGGAATATGGGCCGACCGAAGCGATCTTTGGGAACCCAAAAGAGAAGCACACGCAGGACTACATTCGCGGCGAGTTCAGCTGAGCACTGGGCGTCGGCTATCGGCACTACGAGCGCCACGCCGCCTGAGGTTCCCGACCGATTGCCATGGCGCCGTTGGCCTCGGCGAGGCTTGCGCGGTGCACTCAGCACTTCCTCGATACCCAATGCAGCTACTCGCTGGCGGAAGTCAGTGCCGTACACGCTGGCGCGATCACGCAGGAGATAGTCCGGCGCCGTGTCCCAGGGGAATGCCTCCACCATCTGCTGCACCGTCCATTCGGCTGTTGGGTGCGCCGTGATATTGAAGTGGCGCACGCGGCGACGGTCGTGGGCCAAAATAATCAACACGAACAAAATCTCGAAGCGCACCGTGGCCACGGTAAAGAAGTCGATCGACACGAGATCCTTGGCATGAGTGGCGAGGAAGGTCCGCCAAGTGGGTGACGGCGGCTTGGATGGGCGCACCCGGTACTTTTCCACCGTCGACTTCGCCACCTCGATGCCGTACGCTTCAACCACTCCCCACCATCGGCAACCGGGTATACACGGCGCTGCGCCGGCTTTCCCTGGGGTGCGCCTGACAAGTCTCCTCGGCGTTGAACTCAGGTCACTGCGGGCCGAGCGGTTCGGCATCCGTCGGCAGCGGGTCCGGGGCCACATCCGCCTTTGCCGGTGCTGCGTGACCGGGCGTTTTTTGCTGCACCGTAAGCGCTTTCGCCTGAGCTGGTTTGCGCTCGCTGATCCGTCGTGTGCGTGCTCTTCGCGGCGGCGTCGTTATCCGGACGGCAGTTACGTCGCCCCGCTTCGCTTTCAGTTGGGCAGCCGCTTTCTTCCTTTTCTTCTGAGCCTTCCGCAATCTTTTCTTCGCGGCGATCAGGTCTTTCGTTGCCGCGCCCACCGCGCGTCGGCTTTTGTCTTCGTTTGCGCTTCCGGCCTTGGCCGTCGCCAAGGTCCGGACCGCCTCGATGAGTTTCTCGCGGATCCGTGTAACATTCGCCTCCGCCACCTTTTCGGTGGCGGTTGCCTTCTCAAGACCAGTCCTGCAGCTTCCGGACTGATCCGCTGATCGTTGGGTTCCATGCTTGCGACGTGCCTTCCCCATCGGTCCCTCCTTCCTAACTCTCAGAGGCGTTGACGTCCACCACCCTTTGCCCGGAAGCGCCCGTCCCGCTAGGGGGCCGAAGGCCACCGGGGGCGATCCTGCCCTGACGAACCGGTGCGGCCGAATCTTCTATCTGATTCGGCGAGGCATCCGACGCCCAAACAGGAGCACGCTACCGGTCGTAAACAAAGAAGTCAGGATGACCACGGCGAACGTTCCGTTACTGAGGCCCGTTTGCGCGATCAGCAAGAAGGCGACGACTGCACCGGTCATCTGCGCGATCCCAAGTACGAAGCGCACAACGGCCCAGCACCCTTTGCCACGGGGATCGTCACCGGTGTGCAATTCGGGCACACGAACCCGCCTTCTCCATCCGGGTACACGAGCGCACCACAGTCGATGCACCGTCGCCCCCGAACGCTGATCCTCCGAATGTCTTCCGCCTTCTCCATGCTGGCATGCGGAACTGTCTACCGTGGCAATGTTGCGATGCGGTTACACCATCGTGAAGTTTTGCTGACAACAGAGGCGCCACGGCGTCCACGCCCGAAGCGACGTTGGGCTCGGCATCCGGCGCTGATCAGCGACCCCGCCTGGACGGCAACACCACTCCTCGTCGACCCGACGCACGCGTGGATACCGCTCCTCGCTCTCCTAGCTGCGTGCCGCACCGGGCTGTACCTGCTTACGACCCCAGGCGGCGGGGGACGGCCACGCGGCGGCTCGCAGAGTGCGCCGCCAAGCGGCTCGACCGCGGCCGACCTGGAGGCCGCAGCTGACGAATGCCGCGGCGTGACTCCCGGGCCCGCCGCGGTAGGCTTTGCCTCGATCAGCCCGGGCGGCCTCAGGAACCGAAGAGCAGCCTTCTGGTTGCGCTCAGAAACGCAGGAAGACGAGGATGCCGACGGCCGCGCCAACAGCCGCCATGATACCCAGCGCGGCCGCGACATACGCCTTGAAGCTGGCGGCACCCGCGACCAGCGCCATGACCAGCTTGACCAGCGTGTTGGTGACGACGGCGACTGTCACTGCCGCGGCCGGTGCGCGCCACACGGCCTCGACAGTGCCGAGGCGCGCGCAAGCGATCGACACCGCATCGACGTCAGCGAGCGACGCCAAGGCAGCCGCCAGGTAAATCCCGTGCGCCCCGAAATACTCGCGCGCGGCTTGGACGACCAGCAGCACCAGCGCGTAGATGGCGCCGAAGGTGAGCGCGGCCGTGAGACTGAACGGGTTGCGGATGTCGGCACCGGAGGAACCGGAGTCGGCGATAGCGGCCTTCCTCCCGAGCAACCAAGCGGCAACGGTGCCTTCAATCGCCATCACTCCTACGACGGGCAAGAGGCGAGGGAGAATTCCCGGAGCGATAGAGCCGGTGAGGACGGCGACGCGGACACACATCACCACCGATGCCAACACGGCCGCGGAGGCCGTCACGCCGGCCAGGTCCTTGTGCGCGCGTGAGCGCGTCGCCATCGCGATGGTCACCGCGGTGCTGGAAACCAACGCCCCGATGCCGGCGGCAATCGCCAGCCCCTGCCGCTCGCCCCATACGCGCACCGCCACGAAGCCGGCGAACGATAACGTGGTGACCAGCACCACCACGAGCCCGATCTCGAACGGATTCAAAACCTGCCACGGCCCGTAGCCGCGATTCGGCAGCAGCGGCAGCACGATGACCGAAATGACCGCGAGCTCGAGCGCTGCCGACAGCTCCTCGGCGGTGAGCGCGCGTGAGAATGCCTCCAGGCGCGGCTTGGCGACTAGCAGCACCGCAACCCCCACTCCGGCTGCGCCGGCCACCACTAGTTGCCCGGCGCCGGCCAGGGCGCCCAAGAGAAACGTGGCCAGCGCCGCCATTTCGGTGGTGGCGCCGACGTCGCCGGCCGCCGAGATGCGGACGTACGACACCAACACGATGGCCGCCACGGCGAGGAAGCTGGCGACCACCAGCGCTGAGCCGGCGGTGTCGATGACCAGCATCGGCACCGCACCCGCCAGGGCGATCAACGGAAAGGTGCGAATGCCGGCAAACAGCTGGTGATGCTTGCGCACTTCGGCACGTTCGCGGTCGAGGCCAATGAGGAATCCCACCAGCAGTGCCACCAGCAGTCGTTCGAATGCGCCTGTCGGCAACGTCATCATGCCAACTCTACAACGAATCGGCGGACCGCGAAAACGGGGCGTGAACCCGATCCCCGGTGGCCTGCGCAGTGCCGCTGCCCGCCTGGGCATCAAGCGCCCGACCCTTCCGTGGTGGATGAAAAGGCTCGCGATCACCAGGTGATCGGAGCGTGGAGTTCCCGACGGGACCGCCCGTCGTGCAGCCTGGGTTCTGACCATCTACCCAGGCGAATCGATCATCCTTGAGGCCAATGAAGAAGCCGGAAGACTCGAGAGGCATCATGATGGTGCATCTGGTTTCAATCTAGGCTACACGGGCTTTCCCGGAACACCCGCTTCGTCTATACCGTGAAGGTCGGAACATCGGGAAGTGAAGATACAAGGCGGCAAGAAGGACTGATGTCTCGACGGTTTCTGCTTTGGGATCACGACGGCGTCCTCGTCGACACGGAGCGCTGGTACTTCGAAGCGACCCGGGCTGTCCTACAACGCCTCCAGATCGATCTTTCCAAACCGCAGTATCTCGAATTCATGGCCGCCGGCCGGTCCTGCTGGGATCTCGCACGCCAGTGCGGGGTGCCGGAGCCCCGCATTGACCCCCTCCGCGCTGCGCGTGACGCGCTCTACCAGGAGTTCCTGCAGACGAAACCCATCGAGATCGCGGGCGTTGCCGAGGTCGTTGCCGAACTGGCGCCGCGCTATCGTATGGCCATCATCACCACGGCCCGTCGCTGCGACTTCGATCTCATCCACGCCCGCCGCGATCTGCTCGATCACTTCGAGTTTGTTCTCACCGTTGAGGACTATGCCCGGTGCAAACCCCATCCGGATCCCTATCTGGCGGGTCTGGCGCGCTTCGGCGCGCAGTGCCCCGATGCGCTCGCGCTCGAAGACTCTGCGCGCGGGCTGGCCTCGGCGCGCGCCGCCGGGTTGGACTGTCTCATCATCCAGAACCCCTTCACAACCTCCCAGGATTTCCGCGGAGCGTGGCAGGTCGTCGATTCGGTGCGTCGGGTGTCGGAGCTGCTGGTCGCCTAGCACGCGCAAGCCGGTACCCGGAGTAGGTACCCGCGGACACACATGCGGTGACGAAATGGGGTGACGTTCGTCGACATCTCATCCCCTCACCCTACCCCGGAATGCTCCCCGGGAGGGTGGGCGCAGGAGCCCCGTCACGTCCACGGCGCCGCTATGGGTGAGTGCGGGAAGTCGTAACGGTGCGTGGCTAGTTGCGCCGCGTCGGCACGCCGCCGCGGATCGACGAAGTTGGCGGCGAACAGCATCCCTACCGGGAGGTAGATCATGGTGGCGATGATCCCGAGCAGGGTCTCGCCGATGGCGAACGTGAGCACGACGTTGAACAGCAGCACGCCGGCGTACAGCAGCGGTTCAATAAGGGCGCCGTAGGGCAGGCGGCGCACCCCGGCGGGCCGCACCAGGTCGGAGCTAAGCCACTGGCGGCGCTCAAACCACTGGAACAGGGAAACCGTGACGGCACCGACGAGGGCCCAGCCGATGAAGTTGCTCAGCGGCACGCCGAAGTAGATGCCGCCCTGCGGGTAGTAGTAGATCTTCCCCAGGAACCAGCGCTCCCCGTGCACCGTCAACGGATCGATGACGACATCGAGCAGCGTCATCAGTACGGTCGCGGTGACCAGGACGCGGCGCGACTGGCGGATCTCACACGTGTCGACCACTTGCACGTCCCCCCGGCCGATCTGCAGCGGCGAGTACATCAGCACAGCCAGGCTGAAGCCGAGGTAGCAGAGAAAGGTGAACGAGAGGGGATCCCAGAACGGAACGTTCGAGATCCACAGCTCCCGGTCGCGGGTGGTGTCCACGTAATGATACAGGCCGAAGGGAACCCCCGTGCGGGTCGAGGAAAACTCAGCGAGAAAGGCAACGCTATAGGCGATGAGCGTAAACACCAGCGTCTTCTTCCACCCCATCTTGCTCACCGCCGCCACCAGGTAGACGGCGAAGAACACGAACACGTAGGGGCGAAGCATGAGCATCCCGACAATGCGGTTCAGCAAGTCCAGCATTGGGTGGGACCTTACCTGAGACGAAAACGGTCAGCAATCTGGAAGCTGCTCGCAAATCAGCCTGAAGCCGGGCTGATGCTCGGATCGAGCGCCGCCCTGATTTTTCTTTTGTGGTTCGTCAAGAAATGGACTAAACGGGGCTGCGGCATCTTGAGCGCCTTGCTGATTGAGATGACCTTCACGCCGGCCTGCCGCGCCATGCTGCCAACACCTCGCGGGCGCGGGGTGCACCGCGAAAAGGAAGGCCGGATTCTGCCAACGGTCTTGGAAGCCATCGCCGAGATCGTGGTTGCCCGGCCCCGGCACGTCCTGCTGGTCGCGGCGGCGCTCGTGGCGGTGACTCTTGGCGCAACCGGCAGCAAGGGGATCCTCTCAGACACTGGCCTTTGCCGTCGGTTTGCGGTAGCGACACTTGCTTGAGGCCGCGATTGCCATGATCGATTTCGAGTTGTCTGCTGAGCAGCGCGCGCGTCAAGATAACGCCCGACAGTTTGCGGCTCGGCACATCACTCCGATCGCGAGCACCGTCGATCGCGACGCGGCGTTTCCTTGGTCCGTCATCGAAGAGGGCATCGGTGTGGGCTTCACCACCATGCTCATCCCAACCACGTATGGAGGCCAAGGCTACGACAACCTTTCGGCCGGACTGGTCCTGGAAGAGCTCGGCGCTGCGTGCGCCGGGATCGCCACCGTTTTCGGCGCCTCCGTGCTAGGAATGGCGCCGATCATTTTGCTGGGCAGCGAAGAGCAGAAGCAACCGCTGCTTCGACGCATCGTGGACGACACCAGCGGCCGCTTTCTGTGCGCCTTTGCAGTCACCGAATCGGGGGCGGGTTCAGCGGCCGCTTCCGGGCATCCGCAGTACGGCGTGCAGTTGCGGGCGCGACGCGACGGGGAAGCCTACGTGCTCTCGGGCAGCAAGCGGTTCATTTCCAACGGGAGCGTTGCTCAGCTCTATTCGGTGTTGGCGCGAACACACCCGACCAAGCCTGCTCTTGGCGGGCTGTCGTTTTTCGCCGTCGAGGCAGGTGAGGGGGTCCGAGTCGGCAAGGTGGAGGACAAGACCGGGCAACGCGCCTGTCCGACAACGGAGTTGATCTTCGACGACGTGCGGGTACCGGCGAGTAGCCTTCTTGGGCGTGAAGGACTGGGCTCACTGGGTTTGGCACAGACCATCTCGTTTTCGACGCCGCTGGTGGCAGCGATCTGCGTCGGGCTGGCGCGTGCGGCACTGGAGCTGGCGTTACAGCAGGCCCGCGGTGCCCGCCAGTTGGACGAGCAGGGCGTGGCCATGCGGCTGTTCGACATGGCGACCACGGTTGAAGCGGCGCGGCACCTGGTGTGGAGGGTGCTGTGGGCGAACGATCAGCGCGTGGATCGGACGACGGGCAAATTGCAGGGCGCGCCGAATCTCAAACTTGCGGCCATGGCGAAAGTGTTCGCTTCCGATGCCTGCGTGCGTGTGGCGGACGACGCGCTGCAGATCATCGGACCGGCGGCCTTGGTCGGAGACCATCCGGTCAGCAAGCTCGTACGCGATGCGAAGCTGATGCAGATCTTCGAGGGCACGAACCAGATTCACCGCATTGCGACGGCGCGGCTGCTGTGAGCAATGGTCGCGCCCGGGTTCGGATCAGAGAGCGTCGCCGGACCCTCAAACCCGGCTTCGATACGCTCAGTCTGAGCGGCATCGGCCTTGATTTGATGCGATTGAGCCTTCTCCCGCTCGCCCTGAGTTCGTGGAAGCGCTAGCCGAGAAAACCGAGGGGCTTGTCACGGCTTGGCACCGGGGTTCTGTTACCAGCAGATACGAGTTCACGCCCCCGTACCCGTAACTGGTCACCAGCGCGTTGCGAATGTGTGCTGGGCGTGCCACTCGTGGCACATGGTCCAGGTCGCACTCGGGATCTGGCACTTCGAGGTTGTGAGTCGGCGGGATGATCTGGTTCCGGATCGCCAATGCGGTCGCGGCTACTTGGAAGGCGCCCGACGCGCCGAAGGGGTGTCCGAGCACGGCCTTGATCGAGGTGACGGGCAGGCGTGCCCCCCACTCGCCGAAAGCTCTCTTCATGACGATGGTCTCTTTGCGGTCGAAGGCCGGAGACGAGTTGGCGTGTGAGCAGACATACTGAATCTCTGTCGGTTGCACACCCGTCCGCTGAAGAAGTCGGTGGATCGCCCGCGCACCGGTCCCGCCGCTCGGGTCAAAATTGTACAAGCCCTTGGCGTCGCAGGATGAGCTGTGACCGACGACTTCCGCGTACGGTGCCACGCCTCGTCGAGCGGCATGCTCGGCCGACTCCAGTACCAAGATACAGGCGCCTTCACTGAGCACGATGCCGGCGTGGGCACGGTCAAAGGGCCGGCTGGCGTGCTCCGGATCGTCGTTGATTGTGCACAACTCCTGGGTACGGCCCATGCCGGCGAAGATCATTGGGGTGAGTGGGCTCTCCGTCCCGCCCGCCAAGCAGACGTCCAAGTCTTCTGTGGCAACGAGGGTTGCCGCGTGGCCGATGGCCTGGAGACTAGACGGACAGCCGCACGAAAAGGTGAAGTGGCCTCCGGACGCACCGAACGCGCCGGCAAGTTCGACGCCGGTCGCATGATTCGGGGTGCCGTTGGTAATGAATGGGTTGACGCGGCGGGCGCCGCGCTCGAGCAGGATAGCATGTTGCTGTGCGAGATCTCGCCAACCACCGATTGCGGTGCCGATGCTGACCCCTATGAGGGCCGGGTCGTAATAAGTTGGTGAGAGGCGCGCGTCCCGGAGCGCCAGCTCTGCGGCGGCAAGGGCCAGCTGTGTGGCATGCGTCGTGGTGCGGAGCTGGCGCGGATGCAGCAGCTCTTCGTAACTCCGGTCGCGTACTTCACCGCCGATCTGACACGTGTACGGGCTAGGGTCGAAGCGGGAGATGCGGCCAATGCCTGAATGGCCTTCCAGCAGGGACTCCCAGAAGACCCGAAGTCCAACTCCGGTCGGTCCAATGAGGCCTATCCCAGTGACCACCACGCGCCGCACCGCCCGTACGCCTTCTCTCACCGCAAAATCACACGGCACTCACGGTAGTCAACTTGCACGGACCTTGTCGCAGATCAGGGCAGCGACCGCCCCAAACGTATTTCGCTCAACGACCTCGACCGGGTCGAGCTGGATGTCGAAGATGTCTTCAATAGCGGTTTGCAGTTCGACGAACTGAATTGAGGGCAGCGGAATGTCCTCATCCAACGTGGAGGAATCAGTGATCGAGTCGGGGTCCAAATCGGTGATCTCCCCGATGAGCCGTCGCAGGGTTGCCTTGACTTCTTCTATCGAGGCCGTTTGTTGAGCCGCTTCCTGGACCATAGCTCTCGACGAGGGCACAATGGCAATATGATCCAACGTGCTCCTTGAAGTCAACAGCAGAGCGTAATACGATCTCGGCGTGGAATTCGGGCGGCTGTGCTTCGAGGTCGCGGGGCCATACCGGCGCGAAGCGATCCTGCAGCTTCGGCAAGCGGTTTACGGTGACGAGCTTGGCTACGGACCACGGGCGGTGGAATGGGGGCCTATAGACGAGCGCGCGACCCATCTGCTCGCCACATCGGCGACCGGTGAGGCGGTGGGAATGATCCGCCTGCTGGGGCCCACGGGGCGGCCGTTCGAAATGGAAACCAGCCTCGATCTCACGCCGTTCCTCCGCCCGGGACACCCCCCGGGGGAGACCACGCGTTTTTGCATCGCCGCGCCGTTTCGGCGCGTCACGCGGGCGATGCATGTGTACCTGGGCCTGATCCGGCTGCTCTACGACGTGTGCCAGAGCCAGAACATTCACGATATTTTCATCTGCGCGGTGCCAACGGCACAAAAAATGTACGAGGCCATTCTGTTCGAAGCGTTGACACCGCCCAACATTCCCTACTTGCCCTTCGATGGGGTACCGCACTTGTTGATGCGGCTGGACCTGGTCGACCTGCCGACGCGCTACGCCGCCGCCAACCATCCGCTGAAAGCGGGCTTCGCTCCCTCGGCTGGTGAGGACACGAGCGCGCGATGAAGTATCACTGGCTCGTCCCGCTGATCTCCGCTGTGCTCAACGTGCTGCTGGGCGTCCTGGTGCTCGCGCGTGACCGGCGCGCGCGCCTCAATCAGGTCTTCGCCCTGATGGGCGTGGCGCTGGCGCTCTGGAATCTGAACAACTTCGTATTCTACGCCATACCCGACCCCAGCCGCGCGTTGTGGTGGGGCAGTATCCTCAGGTCCGGCACGCTGCTCATGCCAACTACCGTGCTCCACCTCGCGCTCACGCTCGCGGGCACCCCGAAATCGCTGTCCCGGTGGCTACTCGGATGCGGCTATACAGTGTCGGCCGCACTGATCGCGGCCAACGCGCTCGGACTCCTCGTCTCCGGCGCACGGCACTACGCGTGGGGCCTTTACCCCGTCGGCACACCTCTCTACGGGGTGTTCATCGCCGCAGCGGTCATCCAATGTGCCTTGACGCTCGGGGTGCTCATCCATCACTACCAGACCACGACCTCCCCGCGGCGCAAGCTGCAGGTACGGTTTTGGTTGTTGGGCGCTGCCGTCGCTATTCCCACGGGGTTGTCCAACCTCCTGCCGATATACGGCGTACCGATCTACCCGCTCGGTCATTTCGGCAGCGCGCTGCAGGCGGCGATCATCGGCTATGCAATCGTGCGCCACCGGTTGATGGACATCGATATCGTCGTCAGCAAAGGGGTAGCCTACACTGCAGTAGCCTGCATTCTCATCGGGCCAGCCTTTGCGCTCATGGTGTGGTTGCAACGGCTCGCTTTCGGTCACGTGCAACCGGACTTCTCGTTTGCCGTGCTGTTGATGTTCGTGGCCATCGGAGTGCTGTTCCCGGTCCTTCGCATGCAAGCGCAGTCACGGATTCAGCAGACCTTCTTCCGCGAGAAGAGTGAATACCGTACCGCACTCGGGAGTTTCGCCCGTTCCATCGTTCGGATTTTGGAACGCGACAAGCTCATCCGTGAGATCGTCTCGACGCTGAGTGACACACTGCGCGTGAGTCGGGTCGGCGTTTGGTTGCGGGACGACATGAGGCGAACATATTCGGTGCGCTACCAGCTTGGTGCGAATTCGGCGCGCGCTGAGTTTGCCGAAAGCGACGACTTCGTGCGCTCCTTAACACGCAGCCACGAAGTAGTGCTCCGCGAGGAATTGCTGGCCCGCACCGACCCGGCGAAGCGCGCAGCCGTAGCCGACCTCTGCCAGCAGAACGGCTGGGAAGTGTGCATGCCGCTGATGGTCACGGGCAAGCTCATCGCTTTCATCAATCTCGGTCCGAAACAGAACCTGGACGCGTTCTCCGCCGAAGACCTTGAGCTCCTCGATACTCTGGCTGCGGAAGCCGCGATCGCCCTCGAAAACGCGCGGCTGTACGAGGAGCTGAAGAAGTCGCAAGACATCATCCGGCGCGCGGACCGCTTGTCCGCGCTCGGCACCTTGGCAGCCGGCATCGCGCACGAGGTGCGCAACCCGCTCGTCTCGATCCAGACCTTCTTTCAACTGGCCCCGCAGCGGCTGCATGATGAGGAGTTCTTCACCACTTTCCTCGGTATGACCGCCAATGAGGTCAAGCGCATCTCCGACCTGATCACGGAATTACTGTCCTTCGCCCGCTCCAGCACCCCTTCCTTGGGCCCCGCGAACCTCAACGAACTGGTAGACCGCGTGGCGACACTGCTCGAACCGGAAGCGCGAAGACACAAGCTTACCCTGACGCGCGCGCTTGCGCCGGATGTCCCGCTGGTCAATGCTGACGGCGACCAAATCAAGCAGGTGTTGATCAACTTGGTCCTCAACGCGATCCAAGCGACCGAACCCGGCGGTGTCGTTTCGATCTCTACCCGCAGCGTGGATCATCGGAATGGCGCCTTCGGTCAACTGGAGATCCGAGACACCGGCGTCGGTATCCCGCAAGACCAGCTCGAACACATCTTCGACCCCTTCTTCACCACGAAAGACAAGGGAACCGGTCTGGGCCTGGCCATTGCCCATCAGATCCTCACAGAGCACGGCGGCTCGATCACTGTCGGCAGCCGCGAGGGGCACGGAACCAGCTTTTACGTCAATCTACCGCCGTACGAGGCGGCCAGTCGATCCACTCCACCTGAAGCACAGACGGAAATGGAAGCACTCCCACTCCGCTACCCACGTGCGCGCAAGGTCGCATCATCTTGATGGTATTCGGGCGACTCAACTGTCTTCCTAGTGAGCGTCGTTCCGGCTGGCGGATCGGCCGCGGCAGTGTGAGGTCCCGCGCCGATTTCCTCGACTTCGGCGCAGAGGGCCGCTAGGTGCAGCATCGCCTCAGGAGTACACGATGCGAGTTTTGCTGGTGAGCCCGGGCCAGAAGCCATCGCTGTATTCCTTTGATGAGACCGCTGACATCACGGGTTGTGCCGCGTATATGCCCAACGTCGCG
>Ga0326728_10015387_pt1 | contig 15938 bp, 12 predicted proteins | sample MB3enrmetagenome_FD_207602 | JGI IMG/M metagenome (GOLD analysis project Ga0326728, IMG submission 207602) | Lab enriched peat soil microbial communities from McLean, Ithaca, NY, United States - MB31MN | ecosystem: Environmental > Terrestrial > Soil > Wetlands > Peat | place: USA: New York...
AAAGTGCCGCCGGAGTTCAGCGCCTATTTTTCGAAGCTGGGCAAGAAGGGCGGCAAGCTCGGCGGTCCTGCGAGGGCTGCTAAAATGACCCCAGAGGAACGAAGCGCCAGCGCCAGGAAAGCCGTCGAGGCTAGATGGGCGAAGGTTAAGGCGAAGGCGGAAAAGGATTGATCTTTGGAGGGCCGGAACGGATTCGAACCGTCGTCTCTACGCTTGCAAGGCGAGGCGACTTACCGCTTGTCCACCGGCCCACGCAAAGGGACAGGGGGCGTCAGAAATGGCGCTCCCCTGTTGACTCCCAACGGGATATTTGGGCTTGTGGTGGCCCTCGAATTGGCGTAGAATACACGTAGAGCATCTGCTTGACCGTTGATGCTTGAATTGTCAGAAGGCCCGCCGCAAACGGGCCTTTTTTATTGCTTCAAACGAAAATAATTCCGGTTGTTTTCCTTTTTAGACTCCAACCTCTCAGTTATTTTGCTGTCGCGAATCGTCTGATCGAGGCTGTTATAGCCAGTCGTTTTCCCGCGCTTTTTGAACTCCACCTCAAATTCGGCTAGTGTAGTCCATTTATTGCCGTTTTCTCGTAGGACTGCGAGGACCGCTTGCCCAATAGTGAGATGTTGGAAGGTATCAGCCTCGATTCCTGTAACCACCCGCAAGAGGTCATTATCAGGTATCGAAGGTCCCGGCTGAGGTGCTGTTTTGGACTTCGTTTGGTCAGAAAAGAACAGATCCCTCGCCGAACGAATTACGGATGCTCGCCGGACTAGTTCCTCCCTCTCTGCCCTTAGATCCTCCAATTGGCGCTCAACGTCCCTGGTACGGTCCTCGGTTTGCTTTAGCTCCTCGTCCATCCTAGATTTAGAAATACTGTCACTCAAGGTGCTATCTCCAAGACCAATGTTATTCTCTTTATTGAACTGAGTCAAGGGTGAACTTGAGTTCAATGACTCTAGCAATTCATTGAGGGGAAGCCGCGCCAGATCGCTTCGGTATAGCACTACCGTCGTGCCTATGCCATGGATCAGAGTTTCGGTTATCATGAGATTATCTCCTTTATTTTCAGCAATGAATATTTAACCAACACAACCTTAGGACACTACCGACCACTCAATGTGGTATATTTATTCATAGTGAGGAATATTCAATCAATTGAAAGCGAAGGTCGGCATCGTCGGACATCGTGGGTATAGCGGGGCGGAACTCGTTCATATTCTGCAACATCACCCTTGCGTCGAGCCTATTCTCCTGGAGCACCGCGACGACGGGGGCGACCACTCGCCCATTCGGAACCATAAGTCCCCGGCATCGCTTCCTTGCACGGGGGAAGCCGTCCGCGACGCCGGTATCGCGCTGGTGTTCCTCGCCACTCCGCCGGAAGTCTCCATGCAACTTGCTGGGCCGATGCTCCACGCGGGGGCCCGCGTGGTCGATCTTAGCGGCGCTTTTCGCTTGCGGACTCCCGAGAACTACACGGCCTGGTATAAAGAGGCACACACCCGGCCGGACCTGCTCGCGGAGGCCGTCTATGGCCTGCCGGAATTCTGCCGGGCGCGCATTCCCGGGGCCCGGTTGGTCGCCAATCCGGGATGCTACCCGACAGCGGCCAATCTCGCCATCCGGCCGCTCATCGAGGCTGGCGTGGTGGACCGCTCCGCGGGGATCGTATGCGATGCCAAATCGGGAGTCAGCGGGGCCGGAAGGAAGCCGCGGCTTTCCTCCAGTTTCTGCGAGGTCACCGAGAACTTCTCGGCCTACTCGGTGCTCCGGCACCGGCATGTGCCGGAGGTGCTCCAGATTTCCGGCCTCGAAGAGCGCGAATTCAGTTTTACGGCGCAGCTTTTGCCGCTCGACCGGGGCATTCTGGAGACCATCTATTTCCGCGCCACGGGTGTCGCGAGCGCCGAGGATCTGGTGCAGATTTACGAGCGATGCTACGCCGGCGAGGCGTTTGTCCGCATCTATCAGCCCCGCCATTTCCCCGATCTGCATGCCGTGACGCGCACCAACTTCTGCGATATCGGGGTCACGTTCGACGCGGCGAGCGGGCGCGCCGTGGTGGTGAGCGCCATCGATAATCTGGTAAAGGGCGCGGCCGGGCAAGCCGTCCAGAACATGAATCTGATGCTGGGTTTTCCCGAGACTGAGGGCTTGCTGTGAAAGTTCTGGTAAAGCTGGGCGGCACGCTGCTCGATGCGGCGGAATCGCGCGATGCGCTGGCCGGGCAGTTGGCCGCGGCGCGCGGGCGCGGGGTGGAATTGGTGGTGGTGCACGGCGGCGGCAAGCAGATGACCCGCTATCTGGCCGAGCGCGGCATCGAGAGCCGTTTTGTCGGCGGCCTGCGCGTCACTACGCCGGAAACGCTCGACGCGGTGCTCAAGATCTTCGCCGGCAGCGTGAACCACGAGTTGGTCGCCAGCCTGAATCGCGCCGGCGCGCTGGCCGTGGGGCTATCGGGCATCGACGCACTTCTCGCGGAGGCGGAGGAAATGGACCCGGCGCTGGGAGCGGTGGGGCGCGTCACGCGGTCGAATCCGGCGTTGCTGCACCTGCTGGTTGGAAATGGGTTCGTTCCGGTGGTGGCCTGCGTGGCGGGCGACCGGCAGGGCCGGGTTTACAATGTGAATGCCGATCAGATGGCGGTGGCCTGCGCGGCGGCGTTCGGCGCCGAGCGGCTGGTTTTCCTCACGGACGTGGAGGGCGTGCTCGACGGCGAGCGGCGCATTCGCCGCGTGCTGACGGCCGCCGAGAGCCGCGAGCTGATCGCCAGCGGGGTCGCCACGGGGGGAATGCAGGCCAAGCTGAATGCCGCGCTGGATGCGTTGGCGGGGGGAGTGGCGCGGGTGCGGATCGCGCCGGGGGCTGCGCCGGACGTGCTGGCGCGCGTTCTGGGCGGCGAGGAAATCGGCACCGAAATGACACTCGGGGAGGTAATAAAAGCATGATCAGCAGTTTGCAGGCGGAAGATTTCGTCGAATCGAAGGACGGCGGACGGTTGCGGCTGAACGTCCGCAAGGCCGTGATGCACGACATTCCGCCGATTCTTGACTTAATCAACGGTTACGCTGCCAAGGGTGTCATGCTGCCGCGCACGGAGTTCGAGATGTCGGAGGCGATTCGCGATTTCACCGTCATTCTCTCCGGGGAGAAGCTGCTGGGATGCGGGGCGCTGCACTTTTACAGTCCGGCGCTGGCGGAAATCCGCTCGCTGGCAGTGTCGGAGCAGGCCAAGACTCTCGGAGTGGGCCGCAAGCTGTTGGGCGCGCTTGTCAGGGAGGCGCAGGAGTATGAACTCGACGCGGCGTTCGCCTTCACCTATGTGACTGCGTTCTTCGAGAAGGTCGGCTTTCACGTGGTGGAGCGCGGCGCCTTGCCGCTGAAGGCCTGGAAAGACTGCGTGCGCTGTCCGAAGTTCCAGGCGTGCGACGAGATTGCTGTGCTGCGGATTCTGCGTCCGGAGCGGTGGGACGCGCAGGTCTGGCGGATGACTGCTCCCGACGACAATCTGATTCAGATTCCGATACCGCAGCAGATCTAGTGTCGTGCGTTTAGGATTCCGCGTATTATGCTTCCGTGGGAAACCGCTCCCTCGCGGTGGCGGCTCAGTACCGGTTCGGCTGATTTTTCGATTCTTCTGAGCCACGACTTGCCAGGGAGTGTATCATGGCCCGAAGGGCCAGAGCGAGCTCCGCTCGCTTGGACAAGCTAAAGCTTATCCCACAAAATCGCCGGCCTCTCTGATGTGGGGTGAGCTTTAGCTTGCCCAGCCGGGCGACAGCCGGCGACAGCCCGGCCTGGCCTTGCGGGCCACCAAAGGCGATGAAGCTCAGCCTGCGATGTTCTTCAGCCGAGCGTACCACCTCCCAACAGCCCGCATTCAGCAGGAAGACGATGCCGGCGGCGATCAACAGGCCTTTGGCGGTTTCCGTCTCGCCCAGGCGGCGGAAGTAGCGCAAGAGGGGGAATGATCCCGGCAGCTTGCACGATGCGGATTCCACCGATTGCAATAAATTCACCGAAGCAGGGTCTTCGAACCCGGCGAGGAGCTTGCTCCCGACGGCGGCGCCGATGATGGCGGCTACCAACAGCGAGGTGTGGTCGGGGGTTGGCAGGAAGTCGCCGGCGCGCTGGTGTTCGCGGCGATAGATGGCGAACCCAGCGAGGTAAGCGAAAGATTCCAAGAAGAAGTGCGGCGAAATGGCAAGCGGTCCGAGCCTGAAGACAGAATCGAAGATGCCGCTGGCCATTGGCAATCCTGACATTAAATGGTGATATCTTCACGGAGTGACGCGGCGGAGCTTTGTTTCGATGGCATTGGTGGCGGCCGCACGTCCCGCGGCGCCGGCGCGGCTGATGGCGCCGCTTCATCGAATCGTAGACTCGCGGCTGAAGAATTCCGACCGCGTGCAGCATTTCTGGCCGAGCCTATGGAACGAAGCCGCTCGCGACTACAGCCAGGGGAACATCACCTTCGAAACCAGCGACGGACCGGGCGAAGTCAAACAATCTCCTGGCGACAACCCGATTTTCACGGGACTACAGCGGGGCAAGATCAACCTCGTCGTGACCGATACCGTTCCGATGTACTGGGATGGCGGCAGGGCATTGGCGGGCGTGAGCACAATCCACGACGGGTATCACATTTCGATGATCTCGCTCCGCTACGCGCACCGGAATCAAATCGCATTCTTGTCGGTAAACACCTGCCTTCACGAGATTTTGCATGTACTGCTGCAGGATATTTTCCTCAAGGCTCCCAAGTGGTATCAGTCTGGCGGGCGGGAAGCGCGCGTGGACTATTACGCGACGCGCCTGTGGCTGTTCCACGATGGCGACGAGGTGCGGAAATCGGGCGAGGAGTATCTTCGCCGATTGCGGGCAGGAACTGCGAGGCCAGCCTGAAGCGCTTGTCGTGTTGATTTTTGCTACACAGGATACGTAAAGCACTACCCGCAAAGGCGCATTTTCGACGCCCCGCAAAAGACCATTTAAATAAAGCACCCGCATAGGGCCCTTTCGGACTAGAATCATCTTTCAGGACTAAAAAACCTGAAATCACGTTTCGATCCTACTTCTTGTGAGGCTTGCATGAGAGCGCAAACGGTTGAAGTGAAATCCTCAACTGGACGGGTCCTCTGTTGCACCGTGTTCCGTCCGGGTGGGAAGAAGCTACTGGCGAAGGGACACGTCATCAGCGACGAAGATGTTCGGGTTTTAGAGTCCGAGGGAATGGAATCCATTTGGGTTACCGAGCTGGAAGAAGGCGAAGTAGGGGAAGATGACGCCGTCTGCCAGGTAGCCAGCGAAATGGGTTGCGGCAGTTTTGAAATCCGCCTGGCGGCGGGCGGACGGGCCAATTTGCTCGCTACCGAGAATTGCTGCGTCCTGGTAGACGACGAACTGCTCAAACAGATCAACTGCACCGCGAGCGTGGTAATCGCCACTTCGCTGAATTTCAGCTATGCGGTGGCGGGCCAGCGGATCGCGACGGTGAAGAGCGCGCCGTTCGCGGTAGGCAAAGATCAGCTGGAAGCGGTCATCAACATCATCAAGGAGCGCGGGCCGATTCTGCAGGCACGTCCGCTGCGCGCGCCAAGCGTGGGAGTTCTCTATACGGACCCAATCAGCGGGGAGCGGGCGCGGCAGCTTTTCGAGAACATCATGCGCCAGCGCCTGGAGCGCTTTGGGGTGAGTGCCAATTTTGTGCTGTCGTGCACCGAGGATGAGAATTCCGTAGCGCGCTGCATGCAACATCTGCTGCGCTCGAAGCCTTGTGTGATTCTGGTAGCTTCCACTACCGCTCCGGCCGGGCCCGAAGATGTGATCGGACAGGCAATGTTGAAAGTGGGCGGACAAGTGGAGCGATTCCTGGCGCCAGTGGAGCCGGGCAACCTGTTGCTCATGGCGTATAAAGACGAAGTGCCGATTATCTCGGCGCCGGGGTGCTTCCGGTCGGCGAAACCGAACGTCGTCGATCTGGTGATGCCTCCCCTTTTGGCGCGGTATCATGTGACCGGCTGGGAAGTGGCTTGCCTGGGTCACGGCGGCCTCCTGGCGTAGAAAAAGCTCCTCCGACCCTGCTTTCTGAATCCTCCGAGCAGATCCAGGGTTTCCTTCGGCCGGGCGTTCTTCCATGAGAGCGCCCGGCATTTTTTGTTTTGTCGCGAAGACGCAAAGGACGATCGATGGCGAGGGCCGTCTCCGGCGCCCGACACGGGGTTCGTCGCCATTGGTGGCGCGCAGGCAAAGACCGGGCTGTCGCCGGCTGTCGCCCGGCTGGGCAAGCTAAAGATTACCCCACATCGGCGATTTTGTGGGATAAGCTTTTAGCTTGTCCAAGCGAGCGGAGCTCGCTCTGGCGCGGCGGTCGCGTCAGCAAGCGGATTCGGTTCTCAACGAAAGACTGCGGGGTTCCGGAAAGCGGGGGACGGTCCCTGCCGGGAGCCTCTCCGACAGCAGAAACCAAGAACGCCGGCAGGAGTGCCCGGCCCAGAGGGCACTCCTCAGACTGAAGTCCGCGCCACGTCTATTCCCAGCGGATCCCGCGGACCGTCAGTTCCTTCTGCAATTGCGCCAACGATTCGAACCGGACTGCGTCAATGCCGAGATTTTGCGCCGCCGCCACGTAATCGCCGATGTCGTCGGTGTAGAAGCATTCTTCGGGGCGGCATCCGGCGAGAGCGACGGCCGCCTGGAAGATCCGCGGATGCGGCTTCATGGCCTTCACCTCGTACGACAGCACCAGATGGTGAAAATGGCGGAACATGGTGTGCGTCTGGCGCAGCCCCTCGAAGTGGATGGCGTTGGTGTTGGAGAGCAGCAGCAGGCGATAGCGCGCGGCGAGGCCTTCGAGCATCGCTTCGGGCACCAGAGTCTCGGTGAAAATCGAGGTCCAGACCTGGCAGAAGCGATCATAATCGATGGCGAGATCGAGCACGGCCGACATTTGCGTCACGAAATCGCGCGGCTCGATCAGACCGGTCTCGAACTGCTCCACCAGGCCGCAGGTGGAAAGCCGCTTGGGGATTTCGGCCGCGGTGTAAGGGCAAAGTCCTTCGAGCGCCCGGTAGCCGCGCTTGAAATCGAAATTGACTAGCACCCGGCCGAGATCGAAGATGACGGCTTTATGCACGTCTTTATTGCAGGTCCTTGGGAAGCGCCGACGACAGGAACTCGCTGAAGTCGTGTTTCAGTTTGGTGTGCGAATCGCTGTCGATGTATAGCATGTGACCCGATTGATAGAACTGCCAGGTGATGTTTTTGTGCATTTCGGGGCTCAGTCCCATGTGGTTGAAGGTGTACTCGGCGGTGAAATAGGGGGTGGCGAGGTCGAAATATGCCGCCGCTACCATCACCTTTAAATATGGATTCTTCACCATGGCGCTGTGCAGCATGCTGGTAGTGTCGCCGAACCCGTTTTGCACCTGATAATCCCACGGCTGAATGCCGCCCGAGGGATAGTAGTACATATCCGTTTTGTAACCCAGCTCGTTGCGAATGTAAGTTGTGAACATCGCGGTGAAGGGTGGCGTGATGAGGGTGCTCGACGGATCGTACTCGGACGTCTCGCCGGTGTTCAGGCTGGAGGGTCCGGCAAGCCTGCCGTCATAGCGGCCGATAGTTTGTTCCCTGTCGCGCAAGAGTTGCCGCGTAAAGTGGGAGACATCCCAACGCAGATTGGTCTCGTCCAGGTAGTGGGCATCCAGTCCGGTGAAGCGCACCAGCTTGTCGATTACGGCCTTGCGTTCGGCGGCGGGCAACTCGTCGCCTTTCGACAGCGCGGAGGAATATTCGCCCATGGCGAACGCTTCCGCTTCCTTGAGGAACGATTTCAGGTCCTTCTTCTGCAGGTCGGCGGCGACTTTCTTGTGGTAGTAGGCGTCGGCGCAATAGGTAGGCAGCTCCAGCTCGTACACCAGGTCGTCGCTGCGGCTCCAGATGGTTTCCAGATTCAGTGTGGTGCCGATGAGAACGATTCCATTGAAGGCAATTCCGCGATCGATGAGATAGCCGGCCAATCCCGCGGCGCGGAACGTGCCATAACTCTCGCCGGCGATAAACAATGGCGACACCTCGCGGCTGTTGCGCGTTATGTACATGCGCATGAATTCGCCCACCGACTGGATATCTCCTTGCACGGCATTCATGCGGCGCGCGATTTCCACGGTCTTGGCGCGGCTATATCCGGTGCCGACGGGGTCGATGAAAACCAGGTCGGTCTTGTCGAGCCAGGTGTCGGGATTGTCTTTCAACTGATACGGGGGAGGCGGCATTGCGCCGGTGGGCAGCAGTTTGGGACTGCGCGGCCCCATGCCGCCCATGTGCACCCACATGGATGCCGAACCTGGGCCGCCATTGAAGCAGAACGTGAGGGGACGCTTGTTGGCCTCGGCGCCGTCGAGCGTGTACGCCATATAGAAGATGTGCGCTTCGGTCTCACCGGATGGATTCTTGAGCGGCATCTGGGCGACCGTCGCCGTGTAACTGAGGGTCTTGCCATCCACGGTGATGGAATGGTGCGTCACCACCGGCGTTTCGTCGATGTCGCCTCCCACCGCGGGTCCGGGGCCGGCCACGCCGCCGCGGCCGCGCCCGGGAGCGGGTTCAGGGGCAGGGGGCGTCGCCGGTGTTTGTGCGGCCGGTGTCGCGGCAGCGGGAGCCGAGGGGGTAGTCTGGGCGCCGCGGCCTTGCGCGCACAGGTGCGCAAGCGTAGAAAACAATAACGCGGTTACTAATAATGGTGCGGCGTTTGCCTGTTGATGAGCGGTCATGGGTGCTCCGTTAGGAAAGATGCGCTTCTGACTATCCTAACCGAACATCATCTCGTTTGCCGACGCCGGGCACGGTATATGCTCGAGATTCGTCGAATCACAAGCGGCGAGAATGCCTCAGGCAGTTGTCGGGAGTTCAGGGCCAGGGCGCAATTCCGTGCCGAATGGCTTGAAAACGCACCTGTCGGAATTGGCCCAAGGCTTCCGCGGAAGGCTCAGGCGCTGATTGAGAATACGGCCTGCGTGTTGGAGATGGCCGGGAGTTCTCGCAAGTGCCTGGTATGCTGAGGGACCGCCTCGGTTGGAGAACATCGCAGGCTGAGCTTCATCGCCTTTGGTGGCCCGCAAGGCCAGGCCGGGCTGTCGCCGGCTGGGCAAGCTAAAGCTTACCCCACGTGGGACATGCTTCAGTCAGCTTGTCCAAGGGAGCGGAGCTCGCTCTGGGCCTCCGGGCCATGATGCACTCCCCGGCGGTCGCGGCCCAGAACAATTGGAAGATCGTCCGACTGGTGATCCACGACCGTCATTCTGAATCGGGCGGGCCGCAGGAACGAGGCCAAAGGCCTTCTGCAAGAAAGCCGGCAGGAGCATGGAGCAGTCTCCATCGCCGGGCACCGGAGCCCGTCCGTTTCCGTAAACCAGTGTTCGCGAGCGGACACCTATGGGTCTGCCAAAGGTTCTCTGCGGCAGTATTAAGTGCAATGATTGCAGCGAGTTCTGCAGACCTTGCGGCTGGCAGCGCAGTTGCGGTGCACACCCCGGACTCAAACCATGATTGCACCTCGTTTCCTTGCCGTGATGCTGTGGGGCTCGGCTGCCGCGCTGTGGGCGCAGCAGCCGGAAGTCTCCATCGAAACACCTCCGCAGAACAAATACACCTACTGGTTTCTCAAACCTTTTCATCTGGAGAAGCGCGTCGTGGCGCCCATCAAGCTGACCAACTCTCCACGCCTGGAGCAGTTGGTGCGCAGCGGAAACCTCTATCTTTCCGCGCAGGACGTGATTGCGCTGGCGCTCGAGAATAATCTGGATATCGCGGTGCAGCGCTACGGTCCCTTTCTCTCGCGCGAGGTGCTGAGACGCGCCGAGGCAGGAGGTCTGTTGCGCGCCACCGACACCCCGGTGGTGGCCGGTCCGACGAGCGTGAGTACGGCGGGTGTGAGCGCGGCATCGAGCGGGCTCGCCGGAGGCGCGGGTATCGGCTCAGTGGGCACTGTGATTACCGGCATCGGACCGAATCCTCCGGGTCTCGATCCGACCATCTACGCGCAGCTGAACTTCGGTCACTACACGACGCCGGAGACCAACACCCAGTTGAACGCGACCACGGAACTGGCGCAGAGCTATCGTTCCGGGTTGATCGCGTACAGCCAGAGTTGGCTCTCGGGTACGAGTGTGGTGTTCGACTATTCGCAAAGCCGCACGTTTCAAGGCAGCAGCGTCCCTCTGTTCAACCCTTATATCCAAGGCGATCTCGATTTTCAGGTATCGCAGCAGCTTCTGCAGGGATTCGGTTTCGCGGTCAACACCCGCTATATCAGAGTGGCCAAGAATAACCTGAAGGTGAGCGATCTGGTGTTGAAGCAGCAGGTAAGCACCACCATTGCCGCCGTGCTCAATCTCTACTGGGACCTGGTGAGCTTCAACGAGGCGGTGCGCATCAAACAACTGGCTTTGGACGCGGCCCAGAAGCTATACGACGACAACAAGAAGCAGGTGGCCATCGGCGCCATGGCGGGAATCGAAGTGACGCGCGCCGGGGCCGCGGTTTCCGCCGCCAAAGAGGCGCTCATCATCGCCCAAACCAACGTTTCGCAGCAGGAGATTGTGCTCAAGAACGCGCTCAACCGCAACGCCATGGCAAACACGTGGCTGGACGAGGTGCGCGTGATTCCGCTCGATCAGATCGTGGTTCCGAAAACCGACGAGGTCCGGCCGATACAAGACCTGATTGAGGAAGCGCTCAAGAACCGCGCCGAAATCGAGACGGCGAACATCAATCTCGACAGCAAAAGGATCCTGCTGAAGGGAACCAGGAACAATCTGCTGCCGACGCTGCAGGCTTTCGCGGAACTGACCAACAACGGCCTGGCCGGCCCGGCGAATCCGCTCTACCAGAACTGCTGCGGAACTCCCAACCCCTATTTCCTGGGCGGGACGGGTACCCTGTTGGGCCAGATTCTGGGCCGCGATTTCCCGAATTATTCGGCCGGGCTCACTCTCAACATTCCCTTTCGCAACCGGGCAGCGCAGGCCGACTACGTGACCGACGAATTGGCGCTGCGGCAAGCCGAACTGCAAATGCAGCGCGCCAACAACCAGGTGCGCGTGGATGTGAAGACCAATCTGATCAACCTGGAACAGGCCCGCGCCCGTTACGAGACCGCGGTGGCCACGCGCCAGCTCTCGGAACAGAACCTGGATGCCGAGCAGAAACGGTTCAATTACGGCGTGGGCAGCGTAGCGCTGGTGATTGCGGCGCAGCAACAAGTGGCCGCCGACGAGGATGCCGAGGTGCAATCGATGGCCAATTACACGCATGCCAAGATTGCCTTCGATGACGCCATGGGCCGGACACTGGCGGTAAACAACGTATCGATGGAGGAAGCCAAGAGCGGCCGGGTGGCGCGTGAATCGGTGATCCCGGCGACCGCTCCGGGAGGTGGCAAGTGAGACGCGTATGGTGGCTCGCCGTGTGTGCGGCAGCGCTCTCACAGGCGCAGATTCAGGATCAAACTCAGCCGGTGGGGATCCAGGTGGCAAACGTGCCTTCTTTGGTCCGGCCCTACATGCCGGTGCGCACTCCACCCATCCGGCTGCAAAACTCCATGCGGCTGCACGCCCTGATGCGCGCCGGGAACCTGTATCTCACGGTGGCCGATGCGCTGGCGCTGGCCATCGAGAACAACCTCAATCTGGAAATCGACCGCTACGGCCCGTTGAATGCCGATGCCAACCTGGAACGCGCGAAAGCCGGCGGTCCTTTGCGCGGCGTGCTACCCGGCATCACGCAAATCGCCGCCGTTGACTCGGGGGTGGGCGTGAACGGCACCATCGCCGCTGCCGGCTTGGGCAGCGGCGGAAGCGGCGGCGGAGGAGCAGGCGGAAGCGGCGCCGCCACGGTGCAACAGATCGGAGTGCAAGTCCCCAACTTCGATCCTACTCTGCAGAACCTCACCACCTTCGGGCATATTACGTCGCCCGAGGCCAACACGATCGTCGCCCAGACCAACTCTCTGGTGCAGACCAACCACACCTACAACACACAATTGACGCAGGGCTTAATCACGGGAGGAACGATTTCCTACCGCGAATACCAACAAACCTTCGGCGAGAACGCGCCTGGCGATTTCGTCAATCCGTCGTCGGAGGCGCGCATGGATGTGATCTTCAAACAGCCGTTGCTGCAGGGGTTCGGGATCAGGCTGAACGACCGCACCATTCGCGTGAGCCGCATCAACACCACGGCCGCGCGGGAAGTATTTCGCGGGCAGTTACTCGACCTCTGTGCCAGCGTACTCAATCTCTACTACACTCTGGCGGCGGCGACGGACGAGTTGAAGGCGCGCCAGCGGTCGCTGGAGATCGCGCAGAAGTTCGTCGAAGATACGCGCCGGGAAATTGCCGCGGAAGCCATCCCGGCCATTCAGCTGCCCCCCGCCGAGGCGGAAGTGTCCTCGCGGCGTCAGGAACTGCAGATCGCGCAGTCCAACGTGCGCCAGCAGGAGGTGCTTCTGAAGGAAGCCATCAGCCACGTCGAAGATCCCGCGCTCGATGCCGCGGGCATGGTGCTGGTGGACCGCGTGCAGATTCCCGATACGGACGACCTGCCGCCGCTGCGCGAACTGGTGACGACCGCCATGGCCAAGAGGCCGGACGTCGCCGTTTCCAAATACCGCGACCAGACCGACGAGATCAACCTCGCCGGCACCACCAACCCGCTGTTACCTTCGTTGACCGTTCAATTGCAGACCTACGACCGCGGAGTGGCCGGAGTGGGCCATGTGGTGAGCGGCTATCCGCCGAATACCGATTTCGTCGGCGGATACGGCCGCGCGTTCCAGCAGCTTTTTCAGCACGATTTCCCCAACTATGTGGGCATCGGCCAGTTTGGGATTCCGTTTGGGAATCGGCAGGCGCAGAGCGACTATGGCATCGCACAACTGCAGCACCGGCAGTCGGAAGTCCAGAGCCAAAGGGATATTAATACCATCGTGGTGGACGTGTCGGCGCGCGTGGCGGCGCTGCGCCAGGCGCACGCGCATTACGACGCTGCGCGCGAGACGCGCATGTTGCAGGAGCAGTTGCTGGCCGACGATCAACAACGGTTTCTCTCCGGGGGCAAGAACGCCACCTTCGAAATGCTGATGGCCGATCAACGCGCCCTGGTGAACGCGCAGATCTCGGAGGTCAATGCCCGCGCGACTTATGCGCACGCCCGCACGTCCCTCGATCAGACGTTGGGGGAAACGCTCGAGAAGAACAACATCACGCTGGAAGAAGGACTGAACGGGCGGGTGGAACGGCAGTCGCAGATTCCCGATGTGTTGGATTTGGGGCGGAAGTGAGTCAGGAAAATATTCACCACGGAGACACGGAGGCACCGAGAAAGACAACGTCGAAGGCAAAACCGGAGCTCACCGAGGTGGCGGAGGCCGCGGAGGGCTAAGGTTCCGGGATCTCTCAATGGAGCAGCCCGCGCGTCCTCCAGACCAGGCGGAAGCCGGCGGGCAGCGTAAAGTTCTCACCCTTCACGAAGAAGGACGCCACGCCCGGCAGTTCCAGTAGCGTGATTGCCTCGTCGACGACTTCGACACCGCTTCTGCGGCGCACGAAGACGCGGCGGGAGAGCTCCAGTTGGATGCGCGGGTCTTTGTCGACGCGCAGGAGATCGGCGTAAAACGGCAGCCATTCGCCGCGGCTTTCCACTTCCGTCAACTCCAGTCCGACGCCGAAGACACCGCGGTCCGGGTAATGCTCGAGGCGGCGAATCCGGCCGTGAACCGCGGAGCCATCGGGAACGACAACCTTGCCCTTGTGCGCTACGTTGCCGGAGATCTTGCCCTCGATCAATGTGCCCACGGAATCCTTGCCGGAAACCGGCGTGGTGAGCAAAACGGTCACCTCCAGAAAGGCTGGAATCGCCGCTCCAACTCCCGGCGGAGCGGGAACTGCGGTGCCGGCCGCGTCGGCCGGCCCGGGCCTGGAATCGAAGCTGATTGCGCTGGTCGCGGTGTAGGAGCGGCAGTGCGTGAACTCGATGCGGTTGTAGCTTTCGACGTCCGACCCATCGAGCATGCTCGAATCGGCCTGCTGGGCCAGCAACGCGTTCGCATCCCCGATGCGCATGCGTGCGTAGTTCACGTTGGCGCCGGCCTCCTGCAACGGCAGGAAGGGAGGGATCTCGGCGGCGCGCGACTCCGAGCGAATGAGATCGAGCGACTGCGGGTCCACCCAGATGGAACCCTCCTCACCGACCGTGCCCACGCCGCCGGGGACGGAGATCTGCAGCGCTTTAAGCAGGCGTGGCAGGCGAAAGTCATATTTCACGGCCGGGCGTCCATCCATGGTGTCCTCGCCGCGGTAGGTGAAGATACCGCCCTCGACGATATTCTGCAGGCTCATGGCGAAAGCTCCCGTGCCGATCATTCCACCACCGATGAACGCTACGGGGTTATCCACGGTCAAGTTTCGAGCGCCGGGCGAGCCGTACCATTCGCGGCCGCCGGCAAAGACGATTTCGAGCCTGATCGTGTCCATCGGGGCGAGTCCCTTGCGGGACTGCAGGGGGGACTTGGGATCGTCGCGGAAGCGGGAGATGGTTTCCAGGCACGTATAGTTCGGGACATGGGCGAGCTCTTCGCGCAGATGCCGTTTAATGCGCGAAAGGAGCAAGACCTCGGGGGCGAGGTCCTGCGGAATGGCGGCGCCGGCTGTAAGCAAAATGGCCGTGGCGGTCCTACAGAGGCGGGCCCAGCGGGCAAACATGCCGATAGTCTATCGCCTTTGCGCGCGCTATTCCTGGCGCAGCACTCGCATCGGTTCGAGCGACGCTGCCCGCCGCGCCGGTACGAACGCCGCGGCGAGGCCCACCGCCAGCAAAACGATGGCCGTACTGATGAAGGTGAGCGAATCGCCGGCGCTTATCGAGAACAGCACCGGCGCCACTTTTTGCGCGGCTACCATCGATACCGGCACGCCGATGGCGAGACCGCCGACGACCAGCAGGAGCGATCCGCGCAGGACCATCCACAGCACCGCGCCACGCCTGGCGCCCATGGCGATGCGGATGCCGATTTCACGCGCGCGCCGCGCCGCCGAGTAGGCCATCACGCCATAGAGTCCGACGGCCGCGAGCAGCAGCGCCACGACTCCGAAGAATCCGCCGACCGTGGCGACCAGGCGGTCCTGGAAGATGGTGTCATCGATTCGCTGGCGGATGGTCCGCGGGTCGGAGACCGCGATCTCGGGGCCCAGTTTTTCGGTCTCCTTGCGAATGGCCGGCGCGAGCGACTCGCGGGGCAGCGCGGTTCGCACCAGCACGGAGCCGAAGAAGGTGGGAGACTGCGCGACGGGCACGTAGACCGCCGGGACAATTTTTTCGCGGAGCCCCTGATAGGGGATGTCGCGCACCACGCCGACGATCGGAATGAACGTCTTCTCGTCGAAGCTGAGGACGCGGTTCAGCGGGTGCGGCTCACCCGGCAGGAAGGCGCGCACGAACGCCTGGTTTACAATGGCAACCTTTGGCGATGCCGCGGTGTCGGAAGGGGTGAATTCGCGGCCGAGGAGCGGCGTGCTGCCGATGACGTCGAAAAATCGCGGCGCCACGCTTTGCATGCTCACCCACGCCGGTTCATGCGCGGTGGCTTCCGAACCGGGGACCCTCACGGTGCCGCTGGAAGAGCCGTTTTGGAACAGCCCGGGTGCGCCGAAGCTCACCAGCGATACGCCCGGAAGAGCCTCCATCCGCGCCAGCAATCCTTCGCGCACGGCCGTGGTTTGCGCGGGTTTCCAGGCCATCGGCATCTCGATGGCGAACTGGATTACGTTCTGATTGCGGAAGCCGAGATCCACCGATCGCAGGGCCGCCAGGCTGTGGCCGAAGAGTCCCGCGAGCGCCACCAGGATGACGGAGAACGCCACCTGCGCGATCACCAGCAT
>Ga0326728_10015389_pt1 | contig 15937 bp, 14 predicted proteins | sample MB3enrmetagenome_FD_207602 | JGI IMG/M metagenome (GOLD analysis project Ga0326728, IMG submission 207602) | Lab enriched peat soil microbial communities from McLean, Ithaca, NY, United States - MB31MN | ecosystem: Environmental > Terrestrial > Soil > Wetlands > Peat | place: USA: New York...
GATCTCGCGGAACCCTGACGAGATGATGACGACCAGCGGGATCTTTTTCCGGCCGGCTTCCTCGACGATCTGCGGGACGCCCTTCGCCGGGATCGCGATCACTGCCACGTCTACGTCTCCCGGAATCGCCGCAAGCGTAGGGTACGCGGTACGTCCTAAAACCTCCGGGCTTTTCGGGTTGACCGGGTAGAGGTTGCCGGGGAACGTGAGCATGTTCCGGCAGATCGCGTACCCCACCTTGTTGGGGTCCTGCGACGCGCCGACAATAGCAACCGATCGCCAGTGCAGCAGCTCGTCTGGCATCTGTGCAGTTCCGGTAGTTTGCGGGCTTTCCTGAGGTGTCTCGTCCATCCGGTAGAACCGCGCGTCGACCGCGCAGCCGCCCTGTTCGTACAGGATGACCGGGTTGACGTCAAATTCCCCGATATCGGGTCGTGTGGTGAAGAGCCGGGAGAGTGCGCTGATAATAGCTACCAGTGCCGATTCGTCACGGGGCGACTCGTGACGGAACCCGGCGATAAGGCGGTAACCGCGGAGGTCACGGATCATGGGGCGGATCTCCTCCTCGGTCACCGGCGCCACCCGGATGGAGACATCGCCCATCAGTTCCACGAGACGTCCTCCCATGCCCACCGTGATGACCTTGCCAAACGTAGGATCGGTCTTCCCGCCGACAATCAGTTCGAGGCCGGGCAACTGCTGCCGCTCGACCATCACCCCATCGATCTGCGCTGTGGGATCGGATGCCTGAACGTTTCTGGCAATGGCCGAAAATGCATCGTCTGCTTCTGCCGGTGTGGCGATCCCGGTGATGACACCGCCGGCATCGCTCTTGTGGATCACCTGCGGCGAGATCACCTTCATGACCACGGGAAAGCCGATCGCTTCGGCAGCGCGCCGTGCCTCCTCAGCCGTGCGGGCGATACGGTAGGCCGGCACCGGCACATCGAAAGTTTTCAGCAGTTCGTACCCTTCCGCTTCGGTCAGCATCGCCCGCGTCATGAGAGATCGTTCCCGGTTAGTGTGTTATTGTCGCATCATTTATGAGGGTTGTTTATGGCCGCGTGGTTCCGGGCTCGAGGCCGTAGGGATCGTTTGAGGAGAGGCTGTGTGCCAGATCGGCGAGGATGGGAACGATCTCTTTCTCCCTGCGGAACCGGGCGGCGATCTGCTCGGCAAGGCATCCCTTGTAAATCCGGTTCTCGATCACCGGAAGGTACTGCCGTTCGTCAGCGGTTGCCTGTTGCCAGGCCTGCATGTACAGCGTCTCAAGTTCCGGCCGGAAGGCGGCAGTCCCTTTCCAAATCGCTTCTTCCGTGAGCGAGAGCAGTGTCTCCTGTCCGGTCTCGACCGGCAGCGAATGGCACCGGAGCAGGGCCCGGACGAAGGCGCAGACGGCCATATCCGAACGGATACATTCCTGTTCATCGAGCGCCTTGATCTCGAGGCATCTGCGGGAGAAGCGTATGATGGCACCGCTCGAGTTCAGCCACTCCCTGCAGAGAATCGCCGCGTCCCGTGCCCGCAGCGCGGCATACACCTGCTCCTGCGCCGCGGTGTACTCACTGAGGTTCCGGATCCGCGCCGGGATGATGCCGTTGCAGATCTGCGGGATCTCCTTCTGGTTCTCGCGGTAATAGACGAGGCGGTTGTCTACGATCCCCGTCAGTTTCCCCTCGACGATGGGTGAGGCAGCGGTGACTGCGATCAGGTACGGGAGCAGGCTGCGGATCCGGTGATAGAGTTCCAGCAGGTCCTTTTCCTGTGCATAGGAGAGGTTGATCTGGAAGGCCTGGATGTTCAGCCAGCCGTGCTGCCGGATATCGAAGAGCCGGTCGTAGGCCTCGTAGTACTCGCCCTCGTCGTGGTCCCAGACCATGGCCCGGTCCGGGACAAGTGTCGGGTGCATGCCCAGCCCAAGAAGGGTGTACCGGCCCTGGTAGATATGGCAGAATTTCCGGATGCCCCGGACCAGCTGCGCTTCGAGCGCGGAGATCTCCTCTGCAGGAAACCGCGGGACAAACTCAAGCACGGTCTTCTGGAGTTCCTTTCCCAGCTTAACATCGCCAAAAAGAATCTCGCTCTCGTAGCGCCCGCAGATATCTTTCATGATCAGGTCTGATACCGGGCATGCGGCAAAGTGAAGATCGTTGATGGAATACTCGTGCTCCGTGCCAATTGTCATGGTATCCGGTCTCCTGCCCCTCCATAGGGCATACCGGCAGCTCCGGTACGATCTGACTTGTGCTGCGTCACCAGTATCACTTCGCAAACAGGTGGGTGACGATCTGCTCGTAGACCCGGGGATAGCAGGTATCCTCGCCGCTTTCGAGAGACGGGTTGTCGTTCACCTCGATGACGCAGGCATCCCCGTTATTGTTTTTTATGTCGACGCCGTACAGTCCGTTCCCGATGGCGTCTGCCGCCTCGATCCCGAGCCGGATCACGTGGGGCGGCACGCGGTCGGCAGGCATGCTCTCGACGCCACAGTAAACGATATGACCGTTCACTGAAGCCTGGATCTTGAACGTAACCGAGGGGATCGTGTACTTGCAGACATAGAGCAGGTCGCCTCCCAGCACGCCCACGCGCCAGTCATACCTGCTCTCAACAAACTGCTGGACGACAATCCAGTCCGACATCTTGATGAACCGCTGGGCGACCCGGAAGAAGCCGGCGATATCCGTCACCTTCTCGACCCGGAGCGAAAACGACGTAGAAGGCTCCTTGATGATGAGCGGCGTACCCAGCTCGTCGAAAAGGCGCGACACCCGCTCGACCGAGAGCTCGTTCTTGGATAAAAACTCGGTCCTCGGCATGGAGACGCCCTTCTTGATCAGGTGGGAGTACATGTTGATCTTGTCGCCGCATATCTGGATGGACCGCGGGTCATCGATGACCGGTATCCCGTGGAGGGCTGCCGTGCGTGCCGCGACATAGGTGATGTTCATCGGATCAGTACGGGCACGGATGAAGAGGGCGTCCATCTTCGGGATCTTGGTGATGTCGACCGGGAAGAGAAACTCCGCATCGTGGCCCATCGCCTCGGCTACATCCCGGCAGCGGATCAGGGCATTGAGCTGGTCGGAGTTGGAGAGCGTCCTGCGGTCGACAAAGATCCCGAGCCGGCTCATAGGAACTCCTGTTGGGTGCAGTAGGCGGAGAGGAGCGAGCGTTCCGCCCCGGTAAGCTGGTTATAGCGCACCGGCGCGAGAGAAGAGAGGAGAGCGGCACCCCTGGTCCTGACAAAGACCATCCTGATCATCGGGATGGCGAACAGCCCGTAGATCTTTTTGGCGCATTCTGCAAAGGTGGTTTCGGGATTGCACGTCCTGCCGAATATGGCAGTGCAGCCGGTCATGACCGCACCATCCGGCAGTTTCTGGTAGCAGAAGGGGTACTTCCCCTTGTTCGTGATATGCTTGATCGCATCTTTTGCCTGATCGTTATCCTCGACGATGAAGTACTCGGTGGTGGTGGCAAAGTAGTTCAGCGCGTAGAGCACGGCCGGCAACGGCACGTATGCCTGGGAGATCCCCCAGTCGCAGACGGGAATCCCGGCTAGCCGCGCCCGTTCAAGGCAGACCGGCACGACAAACGCGTCCAGCACGGCATTGCTTGACGGCAGTACCGTCTTATCCTCGAGTTCGTGGCGGAGGATGGTGTAATAGGATTCGGTCTTGTACCCGTAGTCTTCGGAGACGATGTGGTATTCGCCGCCGCGTTGGATAACCATGAGCGAGTCCCTCAGCAGCAGGGCGTCCCGCTTCGTCACGGATCGAGAAGCGGTCTTCCTCCGGGACGCGGTACCGGCAGATGCCCGCTTCCGGCCGGCTGCCGCAGGCTTCTGCGGGAGGAGCCCGGGAACGAACGCTGGGAAACGCTCGCCCCGGACCTGTTCATCTGTCTGCGGGGCTTCCGTCGATCTATCGTTCATCGGGAGATCAGCTCACACCCAAAGGCACTATCATAATACGGGCGAGGGCGACCGCACGTTCCCGAATGTGATCTCCCGGTAACGAGCGGAGTGCTGGGAGCGGGCAGGGAACGGGAAAAAACGGGGTCGCCCAAACGGATCCCCACAGATACCGTACGTATGCACCTAAAAAAACCAGAACAGGAACGGGGCAGATGTTGCCTCTCACCATCATCTCCCTTGAGACACCGGTTCATGCACGACACGAATCCAACAACCCATGATTGGATTCTTCTCTGAGCTTCTTTAGGTGCTGTCCCTTATAGCGTTTTGCCACGTAGTCGTAAAAAAATGAGCAGGGTTAATACGGGCAACTGCAGTGCGGGTTGCCGGTATACGGTGCCGCGCATGCAATGATGCGCTTTTTTTACGCTCGTAGATTTTTTTGCCATATTAATCATAAAATTGATATTTTTCTATAACCATCAGTAATCAATCATGCATATCCCCACACCGGAGGAACTCCGTTCGCGCCGTGAAAGCCTTGGTCTGAAACAGACCGAAATTGCCAAACGGGCCGGGATCAGCCAGTCGATGGTGGCCCGGATCGAAGCCGGCAGCGTGGACCCCCGGGTCAGTACCCTCAACAAGATCATCTCGGTGCTCAACAGCGCGGAACCCCGGAAGATCACGGCTGCGCAGATCATGCATACACCGGTGCTCTCCGTCCAGCCGCAGTCGGGAATCTCGCAGGCCGTGGAGATCTTCGAGAAGAACAACATCTCCCAGCTGCCGGTGATCGAACGGGGTGTGCCGGTCGGCTGCATCTCCGAGGCGGTAATCGTGAAAGCGATCGAACAGCAGCGCCTCCACCGCACGCACATTTTTATGGTGCGGGACTTCATGGAGCCCGGTTTTCCCACTGTGCCCCCGGATATGGATGTCGAGACCGTGGTCAATATCCTCCAGCAGAACCACGCGGTGCTGGTGGTCGATGGCCGGACGGTCCTCGGCGTGATCACCAAGCACGATCTCATCTCGCTCATCGTGTAGGAGATGGGAGAGGTCTGCCCGGGCAGGCTCTTCCCGGCCGTAGTTACCGGACGCCGGTTTATGCAGAGATCCTGACGCCCGGCCCCCACAACCTCTCTTTTTATATAATATTATCCAAATGAATTGGTAATGTGACTTTGCCACATCCGGGAGTCCAAGATGGCAGTGGAACCAAAAGAATCAAAGGAAATCAGCAGCGGGATGGTAATCGGGATTGGCGTCGTGCTTTTTGTGGTGGTTGTAATAATCTGGGACCTTCTTCTCAGCAAACCATAACATTCAGCGCTTTCTACCGGGTATCAGAGTTTTGAGACGAGATCCCGGAGCACGGCAGCGGGATCCGCTGCCTTTACCACGCTTGAAGCAAGCAGCACGCCGTCGGTGCCGAGATCCACGGCGATCTTCACGCATTCCCCGCTCTGGATGCCGGCGCCGGTCAGTACCTTCACCTTCGGGTTTACGGCATGCACAGCGGCCACCGAGCGGCGGATGATCTCCGGGTTCGCCTTGGAGACCGAGACCCCGCTCCCGATCAGCTCCGGGGGTTCGATCGCGACGTACTCGGGTGCAAGGGCTGCGGCGCCGGCGCTGGTGATGTCGTTGTTCGTGCAGACGACCGAGATGAGTTTGTGTGACTGGAGTGCCCGGACCGAAGCCTCGATGCCGGCGAGGGTGAGCCGCCGCTCGGAATGGTTCACGAGCGAGCCAGCCGCCCCTGCCAGTTTGATCGCATCTGCCGTGATATGGCCGGTAAATGCCCCCGGCGCGACCCCGTCCACGTGCTGCGCATAGACCGGAATGGCGAAATGGTGGCAGAGCGGATGGAGGTCGATGTAGCCCGGCGCAATGCCAATCGTCGCACCGCTCTCGCGTGCGACGAGCTGTGCCGCAGTTGCGATCTGGTGGGCCCGGTTGCCCATCCCTTCCTTGTAGGTCTTCAGGTTGACGAGAATCAGGGAAGACGGCATGATCATGCTTCCTCTGGGGATTCTTTACACCCGGATTCCATTCAACCTTTCGATCGATGATGATGACGCCAAAAGATGAGTGATACAGCAGAACCGATGAAGCATAAACAATGTTCAGGGTTCAGGCATGAATCCGATCGGGAAAGGCTTGGTTTTCCTGCATCAGATCCACTCTCCTCTCACGAATGTTTGAGCCCGCGGAGGAAGTGACCTGCGGTGATCCCCCCAAGCGAAATCTCCTTTGCCCGGGCCTTTGCGGCTGAAAGAAGCGGTGCCGCCGCTTCTGGTGAGAGGTCCCGCATCGCCACTGCCTCACGGTAGATGCGTACCATCTCTTCTGCATAGGCCGGCGGCCGTCCCCTCCCGTCGATGACAAACGCGCTGATGCCTGCCCGGATGAGTCGGGGGACGGCATCGACCAGACAGGTCTCGGGTGCATTGAAAATGTGCGTCCGGCAGGTCGCATCGACCCTGACCGGAAAGATGTGGCCGGTCTCGTCCCGGATGCCATACCACGTCTCCGGCCAGTGCTGCCTGCCGGCCGGTGAGTGGCGGCACTGCAGGAACGGTTCGAGCAGGCAGTCCTCGGAGACCATCGCCTCCACGTTCCCCTGCGCCAGCACGGCAAGGGCCGGGGCGCCTTTTTGGTTCCCGGCTGCAGCGGACAGGGCCGTAACCTCTGTTCCGGAAAGCTCCGGTGAAAGGGTCAGCAGCCGGAACGGCAGGCCGGAGAGGACATGAACTGTCTGGGCATTAAAGACATTCAGGCCCACGAACCCAGAAAGGGCCATGCCACTGTCGGCGGAGAGGATGGCCCGGGCCGTCCCCATATTTTCGACCATGCATTCATCAAGCCCGGCCGCCAGGAGCCTTGGGATATGGGGGAGTACTGCGTCAAGGAATGGCTGTGTCATAATCCGGGGCAGTTTCCAGACCGGGCGGGCACCTTTTGCAGTGCAGCGTGTGCAGACGGTACGGACATCTGTGGTAATAGCTTCGGCCAACGCTGTACTCTCGCATGCCGGGCCGTCCGGTGCAACCCCGGGTTCGATCGCGATGGTGTCGGCACCTGTTCGGAGGGCCGCATCAACGGTATCGATCCGGTCTGCAAGAAAGGCGATGCGGACCGGCTGGTCCTCCCCCCCGCCGGTCGTCCGGGATGCAGGGGAGAGCCGGGGGGTCACGGCCGCCAGCCGGACGACGGCTGCTGCCACAGCTTCCGGCTGCGGGATGCCGGCGGCAATGAGCGCTGCTTCAGCTGCTTCGAAAAAGTCCCGCCGCACCCGGTTCAGTTCACCGAGCGGTGCGAACCGGTCACCTGCGTAGTCAAGCGAAAACCTCCGGACTGCAAACAGGGTGCTGCCGGTCTTCCGGATCTGCGCCGCCAGTTCTTTCCGGCTGAGCGGTCGGGACCTGGCCGGGAGGAGATGGAGATCCGTTCTCCGGTTGACAACGACCGGTCTCCTGCCGGGTGCCTCAATGGTCGCAGACAGATCAAGTGTTCCGTCTCCGCTCACCTGTGCCACAAGATCGACCGGCACCGGGTGCCGCAGGGAGGCCGGTGCCTGCGTGGCGATCTGCCGGGCACGGGTGAGGAGTTCTGATGAGGATGTGATATACAGGTGCGTTCCCGGTTCCACCGGGCGCGGGGTGGCAAACGAGATCGTGTTGTTCTCCTTCACCGGCTCGGTATTCAGAGAAAAACCCCAGTCTGACGACGGACTTCCCGGGCAGGAGAAGAGCACGCCGTCGCCGGGACGGAGGGAAACCGGCTGGGCCGCCCGTACCGTGACCATGCGCGACCTCTTATCCCACCGGGTGACCGGGCCTACACAGAGCCCCCGGTTGTCCGGCCGGGCGTGTCCCATCAGGGTACGGTACCGTTCTCCAAAGAGGTACCCTGTGGTGAATTCCCTGTTGAACGCGAGCATCAGGTCGCGCATCGCGGCATCGTCCGGCTGCAATGTTCCCTCTGCTATGGCATCGAGTGCCTGCCGGTACGTGGATACGACGATCGCCACGTACTCCGGTGATTTCATCCGTCCCTCGATCTTCAGGGCCGCAACCGGGGAACTGACGAGCTCCGGGAGCCGGGTGTAGGTACAGAGATCCTTCGGGGAGAGGAGGTAGGGTTCTGCCTGCGGCAGTTCACGCAGGGCAATGGGGCGGCCGTACCGGTCCTGCCGGGCCGCGACGAGCGTATACGGTTTCCGGCAGGGTTGGGCGCACATCCCCCGGTTCCCGCTCCTGCCGCCGATGAGCGAGGAAAGGAGGCACTGACCCGAGTAGCAGTAGCAGAGGGCACCGTGCGCGAACACCTCGAGCCCGATCCGCAGATCCGCCGTGCTTCGGGCAATCGCCCGCACATCGTCCAGCGAGAGTTCGCGGGCGAGCACGACACGGGAAAAGCCCTGCCCTGCTGCCCACCGTACACCATCAGCGGAATATACCGTCATCTGCGTGGATGCATGGAGCGGCAGGTCCGGCACGGTCTCGCGGGCGAGCGCGGCAAGACCGGGGTCCTGCACAAGGACGGCATCCGCACCGGTAGCGTACAGGTCCACCAGGTACCGGGCGGCATCAGCCAGTTCCCGGTCATGGATGAGGGTATTGACCGTGACATAAACCCGGACACCGCGGGCATGGGCAAACCGGACCGCCTCCTCAATCTCTCCCGGAGAGAAATTCCGGGCATATTGCCGTGCGCCGAACTCTTTCCCGCCGAGGTAGACCGCATCGGCACCGGCAGCGACAGCAGCCCGGAATGCCTCCGGTGAACCAGCCGGTGCGAGGAGTTCAGGGATCTTTTGGGGAGGTGCACGTAAGGTCATAGGCGGGCCATCTCACGGGAAAAAAATTTTCAGCAGGCCGATGGTCGCGAGGATGGTGGTGACCGCGGCGATGCAGTACCCGGTCATGGTGATCGCAAGCGAGACATTCCTCGGCCAGCCCAGTACCCACGAGACCGGAGCACAGAGATACACGCCGATAAGTATCTCCAGCGGGATCAGGCCGAGGATGCCATAGCGGTGGAGGGTTTTTGACCGGTTGGCGACCTGCGTCGTCGCTTCGAGAAACCGTCGGACATGTTCCGAGGTATGGCCGACCGCGGTGAAGAGGTCGAAGAGGCCGACAAAGATCCCGGCTTCAACGCAGACGATGGCATAAAAGACAAAGAGGGGCGGCAGGCCGAGGACGATACCGACCGGGGCTGCCCCGTACTCGATCAGAAAAGCAGTCGAGATGAGGGCAACGGTATGGCTGAGGGAGATGCCCAGCGCAACCGCAGGGATGAGCGGCAGGATAATGGCAAGGGTAACACAGCCTGCCGCCGCCCGCAGGGCGCGGTACAGGAATTCCCGGACTGCCTTTGGTTCCATGGCCGTGATAGAATGTCTGCCCGGTAAGGGATAAACCGGTCTGTGGCCGGCAGGAAACGGGGGCAAAAGGCGACAATACGCGATCTCGTCGTGCTGCAGAAGGGGTCTTTCACGGTCAGAGGCTTTTTGTGGAGTGCCCGCCAACAGATGACCATCCATGAAGATCGTTGCCTCGCTGACCGATGTGGCGCAGGCCGCGGCTGCACGTGATCAGGGTGCAGACCTTCTCGAGCTCCGCCTTGACTTGATGGAAGGTGACGCCGTGGCACATGCTGCGTCGTGCAAAAAAACGGTGGACCTGCCGGTCATCGCGACCCTCCGATCGGCGCAGGAAGGCGGGAGGTACTTCGGTACTTCAGATGAATGGCTTGCCCGGATGATGCCGGTCATGCCGTTTATCGATTATGTAGACGTGGAGCTCCGGTTCCGGAAGCACGCGGACGCGATCAAAGAGCAGAAAAAAACGATCATCGCATCGTACCACACGCGGGAGATGCCGCCGCTCTTCGAGCTTTTCGGGTATGAGCGGGATCTCCGGGCATTCGGTGATATCGTCAAGATCGTCGTGACTCCCAAAGACGTGGAAGACGTACTTTCCCTTGTCACGTTCACGCATACGGCGCAGCGCCCCATCTGCACCGGTGTGATGGGCAACGCGTTCCGGTACTGCCGGGCGATCCTCCCCTTCTTCGGGTCGGAGCTGGTCTACTGCCACACCGGGACAGCCACGGCGGAGGGGCAGTACTCGGTCGGGGATTTTGTCCGGCTGATGCATCTTCTGGCCGAACGGCAGGGCCGTTAACGATCGGTCATTTCCTGTGGTGCATTTACACCCTTTTCTCCATCGTTGTCACGGTCGCAACCTATAATACCTCCCGTACGGAAGAGCGATCATCCGTGTGCGCACTGTTGGACACGTGGCCACGCGGGGGACACAGGCTCTATGGAAAAGATCTATCCGTATGGAAAGGGGGACGGTATCGTCCAGTGGGTCTCTACCGAATGGCTCGAGAACCACCTCGGGGATAAAAACCTCGGGATTCTGGATTGCCAGCCAAACATCCATGAATATATCCAGGCACATATTCCCGGCGCCGTATACTGGCATGAAGGACTTTTCCGCATCCACGAAGGGAATATTCCCACCCGGTGGATCCCGCCTGAGGCTGCCCGGATCCTGTTTGGGACGCTCGGGCTCGAACCGGAGAAACCCATCGTGGTGTATTCGAGCGGCGGGCCGCTCAGCTCGTGCGCGAGCTTCATCGGTGACGGGCTGGAACAGACGATGGTCGCGTACACACTGGTCAGGTACGGGCACCGGAAGGTGTACGTGCTTGACGGCGGCTGGGAGAAATGGAAAGACGAAAAACGGCCGCTGACGCAGGAATACAGCACGACAACTCCGTCCGCGTTCACGACCCGGCTGCAGAAGGATTTTTTCATCGGATATGAAGAATTTAAAAAGATCAAGGACAATCCCGACGTGATCCTGCTCGATGCCCGCCCCGCCGCATTCTACGAGGGGCAGGGCCCGTGGATCCGGCCCGGGCATATCCCGGGCGCGGTCAGCCTGCCCTGGAAGAGCCTGATGGACGACAAAAACAGGAAACTTTTAAAACCGGATGACCAGATCCTCCAAGTGATCCGGGCGGCAGGCGTACGTCCGGAGAAGACGATCATCTGTTCGTGCGGCACCGGGCGGGAGGCCACCAACGAGTTCCTCCTCTTCAGATGGTATCTCGGGTATCCCAAGGTCCGCATCTTCGAAGGGTCGTTCACCGAATGGGTCTCGTATAAGGATAATCCGGTGGTTACCGGGAAAAATCCCCGGTAACGGTCTTTCTTTTGTTACCGGTATTTCTCCTGCTCCAGCAGGCTGTCGACGAGCACCAGTGCGAGCATCGCCTCGGCGACCGGGACGATCCGTGGCACGATGCAGGGGTCGTGCCGTCCCCTTATCGCGATCTCCACCTCGTTGCCATGGACATCCCGGGTTCTCTGGGGTTTTGCGATGGACGGCGTCGGCTTGACCGCGATCCGAACGACGATCTCCTGCCCGGTCGAGATACCGCCGAGAATGCCGCCGGCATGGTTGCTGGCAAAGCCGTCCCGGGTCATCGGGTCGTTGTTCCCGCTCCCGTAATTTTTCGCGACGGCAAACCCGTCACCGATCTCTACGCCTTTGACCGCCCCGATCCCCATCATCGCCCCGGCGATCGCGGCATCGAGCTTGCCAAAGACCGGGTCACCAAGGCCGGCCGGGCACCCCTTCGCCACAACTTCGACGATCCCGCCGACAGAGTCCCCGGCAGTTTTTGCTGCAAGGATCTCCTGTTCGATCTCTCCCGGTGACGTCTTCCCATGGACTTCGAGGATCGTGCCGGTGATCCTGATGCCGGCCGGCCCGAGCACCTTCATCGCGACCGCCCCTGCCGCCACCCGCGCCAGCGTCTCACGCCCCGAACTCCTCCCGCCGCCACGGTGATCCCTGATGCCGTATTTTTCCCGGTAGGTGAAATCGGCATGGCCCGGGCGGAACACGTCCCGCAGTGCAGCGTAATCGTCCGGGCGGACGTCCTCGTTCCTGACCAGCATTGCCACGGGGGCCCCGGTCGTTCTACCCTCAAAGACACCCGAGAGGATCTCGACATGATCGGATTCCTTCCGGGAAGAGGTGAGCGGGGATCCTCCCGGGCGCCGGCGGTCCAGGAACGGCTGGATGTCCTGCGCGGAGAGTTCGAGCCGGGGCGGGCAGCCGTCGATGACCACACCGACTGCTGTGCCATGGCTCTCGCCGAATGTAGTGATCCGGAAATTTCTGCCAAAGGTGTTCATGAAACCAACTCTCGTACGACAGTTTCAGGTACGTCGATACCGAAGAAAAGGTAGAACTGCTCACGTGCCTGCTGGACAAACATCTCTATGCCGGTGATTGTACGGCACCCTTTCTTCCTCGCAGTCTCGATGAGCGGAGTGACCGGCGGGGTATACACGAGATCAAAGACCGTCATCTCTTTTTTCAGCTGATCGTCCCGAAGCGGGCTCTGCGTATCCGGGACCATGCCCAGCGGTGTCGCGTTCACCACGAGGTCCGGCTTGATCCGGTCAAATGCGTCCCACTCCGCCCATCCGCAGCCGGACCGCGCCGCAAGCTCCTGCGCCCGTTCCGGCGTCCGGTTCAGGATGGTCACCTTCATCTCGAGATCGGTCAGCGCAAACGCGGCGGCAGATGCTGCACCACCGGCACCGAGAATGACGGCCGTCGCCCCTTTCATCGGGACGAGCGGTTTTCTGATGCCAAGCCAATCGGTATTGTACCCGATGGCCGTGCCGCAGGCAAAGACGACCGTATTCACCGCACCGATTCGCGGGGCTGCACGGTCACCGATCTCATCAAGGTGGTCCATCATGTCACGCTTGAAGGGGATGGTGACCGAGAGCCCTTTTGCATCGGTCTCGCGGGCGACCTGCATGATCTGCTGAATATCAGGGGACTCGAACCACGTGTAGTGGTAATTGATCCGGTAGCGGGAGCAGAGCGCATTGAAGAGTGCCGGGCTCCTGCTGTGGGCCGCCGGGTAACCGGCCACACCGAGGATCCGGGTCTGCGGGTCGCGATCCGGGGCGATCAGGATCTTTTCGAGCGCTGCAAGAGCCGGGGCGGGGATTCGGCCGGCCCGGAAAAAGTCCATGGCGGTCTTCCTTTGTGTCAGAGTGGTGGTCCCGTTTTTTAAGAGCGCGAGCACTGCCTGCGCCGCCGTCTCCGGCGATGTCCCGCCGGTATCGAAGCAGAAATCCGCCGCCGCATAGTAGTACTGCCGCCGCCGTTCCATCAGTTCGGCGATCTCTTCACTGAGCGGGAGGCCGGTGAGGGGCGGGCGCGGTTTCTGCGCGAGCCGGCGCTCGATGGTGGCTATATCCGCAGTGAGGAGCACGCAGACACTGCCAGGCCGGAGGTGTTCCATGTTCACCGGGTCGATGACCGCGCCGCCGCCGGTGGCCACGACAACATCGGTCGCCGGAAGGTCCGCGACCACCTCGCGTTCGTGGATACGGAACCGCTCTTCCCCGTCTTCGGAAAAGATGCTGGGGATGGACCGGCCGGTCTTCTCCTCGACCAGCTGATCGGTGTCGATGAACGGCAGACCCATCTGCTGTGCGACGAGGCTGCCGACCTCGGTCTTACCGGTCCCGCGAAAGCCACAGAATACAATCCGTTTCATTGCATTACTCCGTCGAGGGATTGCCAGAAGCCGGGAAATGACTTGTCCACGCATTCCGTGCTCGTAATCGTAACCCCTCCGATACCCAGTCCGAGCACCGCAAAACTCATCGCGGTCCGGTGATCGTCTGCCGGGTCGATGGTGCCGCCATGCAGAGCAGCGGGACGGATCTGGATCCGGTCGTCGCCTGCCTGCACATCACCGCCCAGCCTGCGGAGGTTCTCCGCGGTGGTACTGATACGGTCGCTCTCCTTGAACTTTAAATGACTGATACCCGTGATGGTGGACGGGCTCTCCGCGACCGCGGCAACCACACAGAGTGTCTGGACCGTGTCCGGTGACGAGGACATGTCGGTGGTGATGCCGGCGAGCGGCCCGGCCCGTTCCACGGTCACGGCGTCTTTTCCATAGGAAACTTCGCAGCCCATCACCTGAAGGGCATCGAGGAACCATCGGTCACCCTGTACGGATGCTGGTGCGAGGCCGGTCACGGTCACCCGCCCGCTGCAGATCGCCGCGATCGCAAAGAAGTACGATGCGGAGGAGTAGTCGCCCTCAACCGCGTACTTTCGGCCGGCGTACCGGTGCCGGTTGCTGACCATGAATGCATCTCCCGGTTCCTGCACGACTTCCGCGCCGAACCGGCGCATCACGTCCATCGTGATATCGAGGTACGACCGGGAGGCCGGCATGCCGGCAACGGTAACCGTCATCACATTTTCAGCATACGGGGCGATGAGGAGGAGGGAAGAGATGAACTGGCTGCTCGCCGACCCGTCAATCGTCACCGGCCCTCCGGTCAGGTTCCCGCCGACCCTGAGCGGGGGGTATCCCGTTTTTTGCGTGAACGTGACCGCACCCCCGATTTGCCGGATCGCATCGGCGAGCGGCCCGATCGGGCGCTCCCGCATCCGGTTGTTCCCGGTGAGCAGGACCGGGTGGTCGCAGAGGAGCGCGAGGGAGGTGAGCAGACGGAGGCTGGTGCCGGAGTTGCCGAGGTCAAGTGTGGTGCCCGCCGGGCAGGAGAGTGCTCCCCCGGTACCCGCGATCCGCACTTCGTCCTGCTGCCACGCGACCGGGACGCCGAGCGTACGGAGCGCCGCGGCGGTCAGCCGCGTGTCCCCCGAATCCAGCGGATGCCAGACGACCGTCTCCCCGGTTGCCAGTGCGCCGGTGATAAAGGCGCGGTGGGTGTAGCTCTTGGACGGCGGCGCCGCAACGGTCAGGTCGACATTCCCGTGACGCCGGATAGTCCGGATCACGGGGGCACCTCGACCTTCCGGTAGCATCCCAGTTCCTTGACCTCCGTCATCGTCTTGAGGTACGTGATCGCGTCGCAGTAGCCCTCCGACATCGCGTGGTCAAGGAAAAAGACGTAGTTGCCGATCCCCCGCTTCGACGGGCGGGACTCGATCCGGTTCAGGTTGATCTTCTTCACCGCGAAGACCGCAAGAAGGTCATGGAGGAGCCCGGCCCGGTCGGACGCGGGGTCGATGACGATGCTGCACTTGCCGTCCTGCCTTGGTGTACCCGGGCGGCTGGCGATCCGGACAAACCGCGTGACATTGTCCGGGCTGTTCTGCACGTGCTCCGCGATGACAGGGAGCCGGTAGTGCGCAACGGCATACGATGGGACGATCGCCGCTGCGCCCGGGTCGTTCTGGAGCTCGATCGCGCTCTGCGCGTTGCTGGCGGTCTGGACGACCGGCACGCCCAGCCGTTCGAGGAGCTCGCTGCACTGCTCCTGCGTCTGGGGGTGGACGAAGACCCGGGTGATCTCACGCTCGGTGACCCGGGCAGCGAGGTAGTGGTCGATGGGCATGTACATCTCTGCGGTGATGAAGACCGGGTGCCGGACCAGACCGTCCAGTGTCGCCCCTACGCCGCCGGCCTCGGAGTTCTCGATCGGGACGATCCCGTCTCCTTCGCCGTGCACGACCCGTTCGAAGATCCGGCCGATGGTCGGGACCAACCGGATGTCGTCCTCCCTGAGCCGGATGGCGAGCTCGTGCGAGAACGTCGCCTCCGGCCCGAGTACAAATACGGTCATCGTCTCACCATGCAGTCGATCAGCGCGTCGGTCATCTCCTGACCCTCCCGGCAGAACTTTCCGAAGTAATGGCTGTTTGTCTGGAAGAATACACGGAACCGGTCCGGGTCCTGTGACAGGACGATGCCGGCGAGATGTGCCGCGGACGACCGGCAGGCAGCCAGTACCTCCGGCACGAACGGGTTCTGCTGGAGGATATCGGCATAGAGGTCGGGGTCCTGCGAGAGGAGCCGGCCCATGAGCGCGAGCTCGATCTGGTAGACCGGGCTGGTGAATGCCCGGGTCTCGTTGATGTCGAGGTCTGCCCGGCGTACCGATTCGGCCATGCAGAGCGTGACAAAGTGCGT
>Ga0326728_10015390_pt1 | contig 15937 bp, 9 predicted proteins | sample MB3enrmetagenome_FD_207602 | JGI IMG/M metagenome (GOLD analysis project Ga0326728, IMG submission 207602) | Lab enriched peat soil microbial communities from McLean, Ithaca, NY, United States - MB31MN | ecosystem: Environmental > Terrestrial > Soil > Wetlands > Peat | place: USA: New York...
CGACCCGAGCTTGTATCCGGAGCTGGTGGCTGCCGATGCGAGCCAGTGGGCCACCATTTTCCGGCGGTCCAAAATAACGGCTCCCTCGGGCGGGGGTACGGATACGAACTATCCCTTGCTGGCGCTTACCCTCGCGAGCATGAAGCAGAAGATGCGAGCCAGTCCCGTGGTTCTTTGTACCGGCGACCTGCTGGGGCATAACATACCCGCGATGTTTTACAAGGCATATTACAAAGAGGCGGCCTATCCGACGCCGGACGCGGCAGCGGTCGCGGCGATGCAGCAGTTCGTCGACAAGACGGTGGCGTTTGTGGCCGCGCAGATCCGAGAAGCGGCGGGCTTCGCCCCCGTGATTTACGCGGTGGGAAACATTGATACGTACGGAGTGGGCCTCGGACCGGATAGCACCTTTCTGACGAATAATGCGGCGACGATATACACCCAATTTCTCGGCAACATCGTGGACGAACAGACGTTTGTCAACACGTTCACGAGTGGCGGCTATTATTCCGTGCAGCCGCCCGGATCAAAGTTGCTGCTCATCGGATTGAACAGCATGTCCTTTGTGGACGGAACGCCCCTCGCCGCCGACGCGAATGCGGAACTCGATTGGCTGAATTCGCAACTGGCGGCGGCGCAGGCTGCCGGGCAGAAAGTATGGATCTTGATGCATGTGCCCCCGGGGGCCAATTCCCAAGTCACAGCGTTGAATGCGGCCAAAGCCGGTACACCGGACCAGGTTAACGAGACCACCACGTCGATGATGTGGGACTCGGGCTACCAGGCTACCTTCCTGCAAACGCTGGCCGACTATCCCGGTGTGGTGACGCTGATGCTTGCTGGTCATACGCACATGGACGAGTACCGGATTTTACCCACGGGGAATGTTCTGGAACAATTGCCCTCCATCAGCCCGTGTTTTGGAAATAACCCCGCCTTCAAGGTTCTTACGATTGCGAGAGATACGCTTACGGCCACAGACTACAGGTCTTTCTACTACAACCTGGCCAGCATGCCGGAGCAGTTCACCGGCCTTTATCAGCTTTCGGCCACCTATGGCGCGAGCGGCCCACTGAACTCTTCTTTGCAACAGTTGTACCCGCGATTGGTTGGGAACCCGACCCAGCGCGAGGCGTACATCCATTACTATGATTCCGGCAACACGGCCCTGAATCCGGTTACGAAAACACCGTGGAATCCCATCGACGCCGGGAACTGGCCGATCTTCGCGTGCACGATCAGCAAGACGGACGAGCCGGACTATATCAACTGTGTGAACACCTACTGAGACACTCGATGACCATGGGGTAGTAACTCCTCTCGATCCCCGGCAGCCGGATGCCCAAAGGAGCTCCTGGCGAGTTACCAGCAGCATTTGAAGAAAAAGACAATGCACAAGACAGACACGGCACTTTGACCCTAATAGGTGTCAGTACCGGGTAGCGCAGCTCGGCCCTTGGCCGTAATCCGGATCCGAGATTCAAAATTCAAGAGGCGGTGGGACGGAAAAGCTCGCTAAGAAGACAAGGTTTTACGAGCTTGCAATGCAAGGTCGCCTCACTTGCGACTCTGCGGCTCTTCGGGGATTGGGGCCTCGACAACAACTCTGCCGTCGCCCTGGCGCACGAGGCCCTTTCCGAAGCGGCACCGGTAGGCAAGAGGGGTCAAACCGACCAGAGTAGTAAACGTCCTGCCGAAGTGACTCTGGCTGCAAAACCCCAACATCGTGCTGATGTCAGCAATGGACTTATCGCTTGTGGAGAGCAGTGCTTGAGCTCGGGCAACCCGGAAGCGCTGCAAATAGGTGTGAAAGGTCTGGCCGGTGACCTTCTTGAAGAATCTCATGAATTGAACCTTGCTCATTGCGCAAAGGCGGGCCGCTGTGGCTGTGTGGACAAGCTGCCCGTAGTTCTGGTCGATGAACTGGAAAAGTGGACTGAGGCGGTTGAGATCCTGTTGCCGGCGTTTCATCGCGTCGTGCATTCCAACGTGTTCATCGTAGTGTTGAAGCAACAGCAGGAGCAGCATCCTCAAATACGTCTTGACTGCCAGCCGCGCCACATCGTTACGGGGAGGAAGTTCTCGATGAATCCTGAGCATCAGCTTCAGCGCTTCGTCCGGGACGCCAGTCGAGCGAGAAACCACATTCGGAAACTCGGCTTGCTGGCAGAAGAATGGCGCGAGAAACCGCTCCTCTTCTCCCCCGGCGCCGCCCGTTAGTATCCCGGATTGGAAATGCAGAAACGGAAGCATGAGCTTGGTGCCTGGGCGGCAGGCAATCTGGTGATAGAGGTTCGGCCCCAAAACCACCAAGTTGCCTTTGCTGATAGGAAAGCGGCGTTCCTGAATCTGAACTCGCCCCTGACCCTGATAGACGTAAATCACCTCAAACGAATCGTGCCGGTTCATCCGTACGTTGTGATGGGGGTCGTGCACGTCGAAACCCACTTCGATCGGCAAAGCAGGATCGAAGTGACAGGCGTAGACCCCCTCTGCATTGATGACGGGCGTGCTGGTTAAATCCGCGTTCGTCCAAAGCGCGCGGCTCAGTCGCACGAAGGCACCTCATCGGTCCGGTTTGCCGGGCTTGATGAGAATTTAGTATGATCTCTGGCGGTTTGCAAGAACCTACTGATCTCGCTGGATGGGACGGCATGAGGACCTCGCCTGACGACTGGATTGCGCGGCTTGCTTCAGCAGAGACGCGGGCGATGGTTGACCGATCACGCCTAACGCCTCGCGGCCGGTGAACGCACACCAGGGCCAGTCGACACGGGTTTCGGCCGCGGACCTTTTTTGACAAAGATTTGTACGCTTGTGATAGACGCCAGCGCTGGGCGAAGTACGATAGCATTCAGGCGGTTCCAGGAGAAAACTGCGGGTTGAGCGGGGCGCCGTACTGCTCCCTGCCGCGGCGCCAGGATACGCCAATCAGAAGGAGGAATGAAATGGCAGGCAGTTCAAACCTGTCGGAAGCAAAGGCATCGAATGCCGGAACCTGTTTCGAGCACAGCGGGTTTTACATTAAAGGCGCGGAATCTCTCGATTGGGGGATGAAGAATCGGCTGGCCAGGATCTTCAGCCCCAAAAGCCGAAAGACTCTGATGATGGCGATTGACCACGGGTATTTTGAGGGGCCAATCGCGGGCTTGGAACAGGTGGACCAGAGCATTGCGCCTTTACTTACCCACGTTGACGCGCTCATGCTGACCCGGGGGATGCTCAGAACCAGTGTGCCTCCCCAATTTCGGGAGAGTGTTGTGCTTCGCGCCAGCGCCGGGCCAAGCATCCTGAAAGAGCTTTCCAACGAGCATCTCGCCGTGGACATTCAAGAGGCGATACGACTTAACGCAGCGGCGCTGGCGGTGGGGGCTTTTATCGGCTCCGAGTTTGAGACCCAGACCGTCCTCAATCTGACTCGCATGGTGGACCTGGCGAGCCCGTACGGGATCCCGGTTCTGGCGGTCACTGCAAGCGATGAAGGCGCTCCTCACGATGCCAAGTACTTCCGTATGGCGTGCCGGATCTGCGCGGAACTGGGCGCCCAGTTTGTGAAGACTTATTACGTCGCCCAGGGCTTTGAAACGGTGACGTCTTCCTGCCCTATCCCGGTCGTGATCGCCGGGGGAGGGAAAGTCCCCGAGCTGGAAGCATTGACCATGGCGCATCGGGCGCTTGGCGAAGGAGCCGCGGGCGTTGACATGGGGCGAAATATCTTTCAGTCCGAAGCTCCTCTTGCATTCGTGCAAGCGCTTCGAGCTGTCGTGCATGGCGGTGAGCCGCCTGCCAGTGCATACAAGCTATATTGCTCTTTGAAGGAAAGTCATGCTCCTCTAAGCTGATATTCAGGCCGCAAAGGGATCGCTAGCCTGTCAGCACGTGTCCGCGCGCGAGACGTCGGGCAAAGGAAACGAGAACAAAAATGCCTCGCTGGCTGAGTTACAGTCTGATTACGATTGCGCTGTTCGGCGTTTGGGGATTTGTCTCAACCGTGATAACCAAGCAAGTGGATCCGCTTACGGTTCAGATCCTCTCGACCATTGGTCTTATGCCGGTGGCTTTTGTGGTGGCCTTCTCCCCCAACTTGCGGAAGGGAACGGGATTCGGCTGGGGCATCCTGTTGGCGACGGTCACGGGCATTCTGGGCGGAAGCGGAAACGTGGCCTTGTATAAAGCCTTGCAGTTAGGCGGAGAGGGATCGGTGGTTGTTCCTCTTACTGGGATGTACCCCCTGGTGACCGTCATCGCGGCTAGATTCCTCCTGCACGAAAGGTTAAACCGTATCCAGAAGCTGGGAGTCGGGCTGGCCTTAGTTGCCATCTACCTCTTCAGTCCCCGGGAGAGCCTGGGTGCGGGCGTAAGCTGGAGCAGTGCGTTTTCGGTCTGGATGCTGTACGGACTCTTAGCACTGGTTCTGTTTGGTACGGCCTGCATTACGATGAAGTTTGCCACCCGGCACATTTCCGATGAACTCTCCACGATTTTCTATACAGTTGGGTATATTGTGCTGGCGTTCGCAATCGTGGCTGCGACATCCGTCGATTGGCACGTCTCGGTGAAGAACTGGGGGCTTGGAATCCTGGTCGGCCTTTTGATGGCCGCTGCGACACTGACTCTTTTCGTTGCCTACCGATGGGGAAAGGCCTCGATCGTTACTCCACTCACCGCCCTCTACCCGTTAGTAACCGTCGTGCTGGCAGGGCTGATTCTGAAAGAGCACTTCGACTTCGTCAAAGTTGTGGCGATCGCCGTAGCCCTCACGGCTGGCTTGGCCTTGAGCATGGAAGGCCGACCTGCGGAAGCAGTTCAGGCCACGCCCGAAGCTCCGTTGCCCTCTGATTAAGTTGACAGCGCAGAGTCCCTGCTGCTGGGACTCTGCGGCTCCTCCCCAGGCCGCGTTCGTGTGCGCGTATTAACAATAGTGAAATTACTTAACATTAAAAGCCGCAGACTCGCAATAGCCGCGAGTCAGCGTTAGCCGCTGCTCGCACGCTTGTGCGGTGGGGATGGCCGTGCGTTTGTGAACTGACCCCTCACCCGTCCCCCGACGGCCGGAGAAAGCGCCGTCGCAGGACACCTTCTCCCCACGGGAGAGGGTTGTCCTTTCAACAGGCAGCGCTGTCACTTTTTTGAAAAAAAAAGAACCGATCATAGTAGACGACGGCTGCTGAATGGAGAGATTGTGGGTACAGTGTTCAGGCTTCAAAAGCCAGAGAATCGCTGTAGCCAGCGTAGCGTGGAGGGATCAAAATGAAAGGCAGGAACGCAAGCCCCGCTAGTTCCCCTTCCATGACAACATTTTGACAAAAAAAACATGAAACTGATAGATGTTGCTCGCGGAGAAGAGTACGTGATTACACTGTGGCCGGGTCTTCTGCAGACCTGTGAATCAGAGAACCAGGAAGGCGGCAGGTGAGCTTCAAAAGCGGCGTCTCTGCCATACTAAGGAGGTCTTATGCGCATCGGTTCTTATCTCGGCAAAGCTGGGCTCGTGGTTGTCCTCATGCTGGGACTCGCGACGTGGGCGCCAGGCCAGGTCACCAGCACAATCCAGGGAATGATCTCCGACCCCTCGGGCGCCGCCATCCCCGGCGCCTCGGTCCGGGTCACAAACGAGGCTACCGGAGTCGTCCACAACGGCGAGTCCGGGCCGCAAGGCTACTATCGCATTCAGGACCTTCTGGCAGGCACTTATGACCTGCAAGTAGAGTTCCCCGGTTTCAAGACCCTGGTCCGGGAAGGCATCGCGCTAGCCGCGGAGGCGGTACTGAATCTCGACCTCAAGCTCGAGGTCGGGAAGACCACCCAGACTGTGGATGTCAAAGCCGATGCGACGCAGGTCGAAACCACCCAGTCCCGGATCTCGGAAGTTCTCGGGGCGGGGCAAGTCGAGTCCCTGCCGACCATCGGCAGAGGGGTGACGTGGTTAACAACCATGGCCCCCGGGGTAACGGGGATAGCCGAAGACTCTCGCGCCGGCCTCTGCTGCGATGGCCTCTCCGCCTTCGGCTCGCTGAACGTGTCGGGGGGCGCCGGTCAAAATGACGCCCTCTACTACCTGGACGGAGTGGCGCTGCACTACGGCGACTATGGGAGTTGGAATATGGCGTTCAGCCCGAACGAGGACGCGGTGGAGGAAATGCGAGTCTCCACCAATCCTACTTCGGTCGAGGAGGGGATTGTAGGCGGCGTGCAGGTCCAGATGGTCACCAAAGGCGGGACCAACTCCTTTCACGGCACCGGACATTTCACCGACCTCGAGAGCTCTTTCAACGCCCTGCCCTATGGCGCCACGGCCGCAGATGTCGGTACGTGGTACAAACGGTATTTCGGCGGCACCATCGGCGGGCCGATCCTCAAGGACCGCCTCTTCTTCTTCGGGGCCTATGAGGGTGTTCGCCAGAACGCGCCGGCGGCGGCCGGCCAGTCAGTGGTCGTGGAAACACAGGCCTTCGCGAATTGGGTCGAGGCTACCCGGCCGAACTCGGTTGCGGCCCAACTCCTTACCCAGCTTCCGCCCTTTAAATACGCCACGCAGAATCTTGTGGATGTCAACGGAGACGGCATTATGGATTTGGGAACCGTGCCCATGGACCGTACCAGCCCGCGAACCGGCAACCAGTACAACGCCCGGATTGACTACCAGACGAGAAGCGGCAAGGACCGCTTGTATGGTACCTTCTGGCGCACCATGGAGAGCATGCCTCAGCTTGACGTCCGGCCCGCCCTGGATTACGAGCAGAATGTTGGGGCAACTTTCTTCAGCGGCGCCTACACCCACACTTTCAGCGCCAACAGTCTGAATCAATTGCGCGTGTCGACGTTCGACCAGCCCTGGCTCTGGCAGTTCAAGCAGTATCACTACAACATCCCCTGCGTTCAGACCGACGATGGCTTGGGCTTTCCTTCCACCTTCTCGGGGGCCTGCTCCTTCATGTACGAGAACTGGGTCGACCGCGTCGATGACTTCCAGGACACGTTCTCGTGGAATCACGGCGCCCAGTCCTGGAAATTCGGAGGCGTTTTCCGCCATGCCCCCGCTGCCGAACCGATCTACTTGTATGGAGACATTCCGGTATACAACTTCTCCACGGTCATTGATTTTGCCAACGACAACCCTTACGAGGAAACCCGATTCGTGGATCCGTCGACGGGGAAGCAGCGCGACGCTTACATTACCAACGAGAACCACCTGCTCTCCTTCTACGCGCAGAATTCGTGGAAGGTGCGTCCGAACCTGACGTTGAACCTGGGGTTGCGATATGATTATTTCGCTCCGCTCGCCGTCGGGGTGGGCAGGCATCCCCTGCCTATCTACAGTCCGCTTTTTACGAGTGACCAACTGAATGCACAAGGAATCGTGGTCTTGCGCAACCGGGAAATAAAGCGAACGTTCGATCCTGACTACAACAACCTCGGCCCGCGCTTGAGCGTCGCCTGGGATCCGACGCGAAGCGGGCGCATGGCCATCCGCGGAGGCTTCTTCGTTCTATACGACGAGATCGATTCCCTGGCTCAGGACGTCACCGGAAATCCGCCCAACTTCGCGTTGCTTTCGGCGGGTCCGCAGTATGGGATTCCCATCGTCTATGGTATCGCCCCGGCGGGCACGCGGGACTTCCCGATCAATCCCGGCCTAGTGGGGTCTGCTGTCGACACGGACACGGAATCCTTCGTGGGCACGCGGCCGGACCTGTACGGGTACGCCAAGAATTTCAATCAGCCCATGCTGTACGATGCCAACGCGGGGCTCCAGCGCCAGTTGCTCCCTAACCTGTCGGTGACGGCTTCCTATCATTTCCAGCGCACGACGAACAGCCCTTACAGCTTCAACGCCAATCGATTCGACGGCGACGCCGTGGACGGGAAACTGGACTTCCTCAACCCCTACTATGGCAACATCACCACGGTGACGAATCTGGGCAAGACCAATTATCACGGGCTGATGTTCGAGGTGAGTAAGCGCATGTCGCAGGGATTGCAGTTCGATGCGTCGTACAATTACAACAACCGCATGGGATACGTGGGCAGCACCGAGGTTTTCCACCCCGAAGTGGACTGGGGGCGTAATGAGATGGGGACGCACAATCTCAAGATGAATGCAGTTTGGAACCTGCCCTTCCTGCGCCATCGCAAGGATCTCCTCGGCACTGCCCTGGGGGGCTGGCAACTGAGCACGGTGATGAACTTCCTATCCGGCGGTTACTTCAACCCCGTCAGCTACGCTCCCTATGGGGCGGGTGGTGACTTCAACGCCGACGGCCAGGTCGGCGACCGGCCCGATTTGCCGACGGCAAAAGTGCCCAAGGCATATAGCAAGGCGGACTGGATGAGAGGGGCGATGAGCGCGTCCATCTTCCCGCTGCCCACAACCGTTCGGAACGGGACCTTGCCCGCCGATTACTTCAACGGGCCGGGTTATGCCCGAGTTGACGCCTCCTTCTCCAAGCGGTTTCCAATCAAGGAGAGGGTCGCCATCCAAGCGCGGGTAGAGGCTTCCAACGCTTTGAACCGAGCGAACATTTCGGACGCCGTGTCATCGCTGACCTCCATTAGCTTCGCTCAAGCCGACTCCTTTTACCCAATGCGTACCGTGCAACTGTCCATGAAGGTCATATTTTGAGTGAGGCTGTGTACTCCCGCTTTCACCGAACCCCTGCGTTTTCTGCTGTGAGTTTTGGGGCGGGTAAGTTACGGTCTGTGCCCTAGATGGCATGAAACGGCCTGAGACGAGAGAGGAATAAGTCTTATGAAGCGCATATTGATCATGACCCAATTAGCGGCGGTTGTATTTTTGCTGGTGGCGTCGCTACCTGCCGTTGCACAAGTGGAGCCGAAGGAGGCCGCCAGCACGGCGCTGTCCATCTACGCTCCCAACCCGGCCTATTTCCAGTCGGCACAGGGCAGGCCTGTCGTGATGATCGGTGACTACGAAGCTAGTCCAATCTGTCCTACGGGCGTTCCCATGGACCCCAATTACGATTACAGGATCTTCTTCGATACCCTCAGAGACAACGGCTTGAACTTCGCCAAGGTCTGGATCTTCTATGGAGTCGAAGCGGAATACGACAGCGAGACAGCCTTTGACGATTATCATCGATTTAACCTTTTGCCCTACCTGCGCACGGGGCCGGGACTGGCGAACGACGGCAGGCCCAAGTACGATCTGACCCAGTTCAACCCCTACTACTTCGAGCGGATGGCGGCGGCCTGCGCCGCGGCGCGCGCCCGCGGCATTTACGTACACCTGGTCCTCATCGATGGCTGGATCTTCAGAATCCCGGCGCTCTGGAAATTCCACGCCTACAATATTGACAATAACGTCAACCATGTGGATGGCGATCCCAAGAAGACCGGCATGAGTACTGATCCGGAACAGGGATCATGCTCGCTGGGCAACGTTCAGGTGCTGGAGGTGGAGAAGGCTTATCTGCGGCGGATTGTGGATGCCGTCAATGACTTTGATAACGTTCTTTTCGAGGTCTCGAACGAGAACTATTACAACCTGGAGTGGGAGATGAGTATCGCCAGGTTCGTCCACGAGTATGAGAAGGGCAAGCCGCGGCAACATCTGGTGATGCCGCTCGATCTTCCCGATCACGATTACGGAGGTGTGACGTACGGCGCCGAGGCAAAGAACGACCACACCAAATCCTGGAAGACCTGGGACCTGGCGCAATTGCACGCCACGATGCTGGCGGCGCGCGGCCTGAAGCAACCTTTGATCTACGACACCGACGGCATTGAGAGCGACGACAATCCGGTCCAGCGCAAAGGCTTCTGGACGGCGTTCGTGAGCGGCGGGCATGTGAACTATACTGACTACAGCTTTCAGCCGGAGATTGGCGGCGACGAACGAGGGCCGCGGCGCGCAGGATTGCGGCGGCAACTCGGCCACCTCGCAGCCTTCACGCGGCAGGTTCGCTTCTGGGAAATGCATCCCGCCGATATCGTGCGCTCGGGCGATGCCTACGCCCTTGCCAGCCCCCGCGAAGCCGTTGTCTATCTCCCCGGCGGGGGCGACGTTGAAGTGGACTTGAATGGCATGATGGGCGCGTTGCGCGCGAAGTGGTTCAATCCGCGCAATGGGCTTTTCAGCCGGCCGTCGGCGGTCACAGGTGGAAAGACCCAAAGCTTCGAGGCGCCTGACCGCCACGATTGGGTGCTCTACCTTCAAAGCGAGGAGGCCGCTCAGTGACCACTCCGCAGGATGCGATACCACCAGAACGGGCCTTTGATGCCTATCGTCAATCGATCGGCCGGCGGCGCCTCGAGCTGACGACCCCTGCGCTCATCCTCGACCTCGGCCTGCTTCGAAAGAACATTCAGACCATGGCGGCGTGGACCCAGTCGCACGCCAAAGTCCGCCCGCATACCAAAATCCACAAGTGCGTCGAGATTGCGCGCCTCCAGGTGGCCGCAGGCGCAGTGGGCCTCACCACAGCGACGGTTTGGGAAGCGCTGGTGATGGCCCGTGCGGGCTTCGACAGTATTCTGATTGCGAACGAAGTCATGGGAGACGAAAAACTCCGGCTGCTGGCTGCGGCAGCCCGCGAGACCCATTTCATTGTGGCGGTTGACAGCCGGGTGGGCGCCGAAGCGCTGTCGAATGCTGCCGTGGCGGCGGGAGCGAAAATCGGAGTTCTGATCGACATTGACGTGGGTTTGCGTCGAGGCGGCCTCCGCACTCAGGCGGAAGCATGTGCCCTCGCCGCGGAATTGGTCCGCCTGCCCGGCATCGAGTTTCGCGGCGTCATGGGTTACGAAGGGCATGTTGTGGAAGAAACCAATCGCGACACCCGCGCACGCCTTGCGGCCGAAGCCATGGAGCGGCTCGTCGCCTGCGTTGTCTCACTCGAACGCGGCGGATTCAAAATCGAAATCGTCTCTGCCGGCGGCACGAATACCTACGACATGACTGGAGCTAACCCGCGCGTCACTGAACTTCAGGCGGGCTCTTATGTCTTCATGGATACCACTTACGGGCCCATTACTCCCGCCTTCAAACCGGCGCTCACCATCCTGGGGACAGTCATTAGTCGAAACGAAAAGACCGCCATACTGGATTGCGGCACGAAAGTCCTGGCCATGGATCTTGGGAAGCCGGCGCTGGTGAAACCCTGTGCCCGGATCCGGGCCGTGCACGAAGAACATACCCTGCTCGACGTCGAGGACGACAGCCTGCTGCCGGTGGGCCAGCCGGTGGAAATGATCGTGGGATATTGCGGCGGCACGGTCAACGCAAACGACGTTTATTACGTTGTGGAAAACGACGAGGTGGTGGACGTCTGGCCGATCCTGGCGCGCGGCCCCGGCCGCAGCTTGGCAGCCTAGTACTTAGCAGAATTAGTAAGCGAACTTGTTTGGCGAAAGCGGAAGGGCGGGGCTTCAGCCCCGCCGCTCACCTCGGGAGGCTTAGAGGGGGCTTTAGCCCCTGAAGCGACGCCATTTCAGGGCCTAAAGGCCCATTCAACCCTGTGCTCTTAGGCGGCGGGGCTGAAGCCCCGCCCTTCCGAGGGCCATTTGAAATTGCGTTCGGTAAACCAACCAGGCGCGGGGATTGGTGTGTCGAAACGAGAATCGTATGAACATCGCTGCGGAGAAGTTAACCACTTTCGAGCTGTGGTATGGGCGGAACGAACCGCCGCCGCCCCGCACCTCCTTACGTGCCGGTTCGCTCGAGGCTTTATGGGAAGCAGGTGACCTTCGGGGCGTGCGCCTGCAAGGTCTCGAAATCCTTCGCCGGGTTTACGTCTCGGTGCGCGATGAGAACTGGGACACGATCCCCGCCTGCATGACGAATCTTTCCATAGACGCCGGGCCGGACCGTTTTCTGATCTCATTCGATGCCACCAATTCCTCTCGCGCGCTGGAGTTTCAGTGGCACGCCACGTTCATTGGCGAGCCTGATGGGACAATCACCCTCACCATGGAGGGCCAGGCCACTTGCGATTTCTCCTACTGCCGCATCGGATTCTGCCTGCTGCACCCGCTCGCCGAGTACTGCGGACAACCTTACACGGGGAATGGCCCGGCCGGCCCGGTGAGCGGGCGCCTGCCCACGCGGATCGCTCCTCAACGGTTTGAAGAAGGTCTCTACTTGCCCTTGTTTCCCTCAGTTTCGAGCCTGAAGGTGTCACTGAAGAGCGGCATCGAGGCAATGTTTGAATTCGAAGGCGACCTGTTTGAAATGGAGGATCAGCGCAACTGGACTGATGGCTCCTTCAAGACCTATTGCACTCCGCTCTCCCTCGGATACCCTTTTCAAGCGCATGCCGGACAGTCGTTCAAACAGAAAGTGACCCTTAGAGTGCAGGGTGGGCCGAGTCAGGAACACGCCAGGAGTGCTGAGGTTCGACTCGAGATCGGCCCTTCGCTGCGGCGCCCGCTGCCGCAAATCGGGCTCGGCGTTGCTTCACACGAAGAGAATCTCTCATCGCAGGACGCCGAGTTGCTCAGCCAGTTGCGGCTCGATCATTTACGCGCTGACCTGCATCTTGAGAAAACCGCTGCCGACCAAGAGCTGGCGCGCGCCGTCGGCGGATGCAGCCTGCTGAACTGCGGCATGGAACTGGCGCTCTTCCTCACCAACAACGCAGCTCAGGAGCTTCAGAGCTTTACCTCGCGGCTGCCGCTCTCCGTTCCCATCGCGCGCGTCCTGGTCTTTCACGAGCAGGAGCCGACTACCTCGCCACAGTGGATCAAGATGGCGCGGGAGGCATTGGCTCCACGCCTTCCGCAGGTTCCGATCGGAGGGGGGACAAACCTCTATTTCGCGGAACTGAACCGCTTCCGGCCGGACGTCTCGATCCTGGATACCGTCGCTTTTTCAATTAATCCGCAGGTTCACGCTTTCGATGAAACGTCGCTGGTAGAGAATCTGGAAGGTCAAGCCGATACAGTGGCCACGGCGCGGTCATTCTGCGGCGACCTTCCCATTGTTGTCAGCCCTGTGACTCTCAAACCGCGCTTCAATCCTGATGCCGTAGGGCCGGAACCGCCGCCGCTTCCGGGCGAACTCCCCAGCGCTGTGGACGCTCGCCAGATGTCGCTGTTCGCCGCAGCCTGGACCCTCGGCAGCTTCAAACAGCTCGCTGAGGCCGGCGCCGCCTCGCTCACCTTCTACGAGACAACAGGTTGGCGCGGAGTCAAGGAAACCGAGGGAGGGTGTTCGCTTCCGGAGGTCTTCCGCTCATTTCCGGGCATGGCCTTCCCCTTATATCATGTCTTCGCGGACCTGGCAGACCTTAAGGATGGGCAACTTGCTGCATGTGACTCCTCCGACCCGCTCAAAATCCAGGGGCTCGCCGTGCAGCGAGGAGGAGGGCTCCACATTCTGATCGCCAATCTCACAGCTCAAGTGCAGGAGTGTGCCATATCGCGCGTCGAAGGTGGCCACGCGCTCGCCCGGCCGCTCGACGCGCTCACCGCGCCGTTTGCGATGAGGAACCCGGAGGAATTCCGCTCGGAAGCGAAGTTCGCAGAGATTCCCGTTCGCGATTCGATGCTGAATCTCACTTTGCAGCCTTACAGCGTGGTGAGGATCGAGTCCGCTGAGAACGCGTGAGGAAACCAAAACAGCTCACGCCAAGGCGCTAAGGCGCAAAGAAACGCAAAGCAGAGGTCCTTGCCTTTCTTTGCGAACTTTGCGGCTTTGCGTGAAATCGGGTTGTCGGTCCGGGAATCAATTCGTAGGTTCTGAACTGTGGGGGTGACTTTAACCTCAAGGACGGATCAAACTTTCATGACACGTCTACTGGGAATCGATCTCGGCACCACTTCATTCAAGGCCGTGGCTTACGATGGGCACGGCACAAGTCTCGCCAGTTCGCAGATCGCGACTCCTGATGAGCAAGTTACGGTCAACGGGTTTCGGGTTACGGTGTGGCGGGCCGAAAAGCTCTGGAGCGTAATGTGCTCTCTGATTCGTGAGGCGGTCCGCCAGTTGCCCGACTCGCGAATCGACGCCTTGGCAATCGCCGAGTTAGGGCTGGTTGGATACCCCATGGACAGCTTCGGCAATCCGCTTTACGCCGGTGTCACCTGGATAGATCCCTCCGCGCCGCCCTCCTCGGCGTTCCGGGACTGCGGCATTGAGGATGCTGCATTATTCAGCGTGACGGGCAATCATGTGAGCCCCATTTATCCCCCTGCGTGGATCACCTGGATGTCCGAATTCGAGCCGGGCTACGCTCGTGGTATGACCCGCTGGCTGAATGTGGGCGATTATGTTGCTTACAAACTTTGCGGCGAGATGGCGCTGGATTACTCGATGGCGTCGCAGACGACCATATTCGAGCAGAGCAGCTTGAGCTATCGCCCCGATTTACTTCGTGCTTTCAAGCTTGACGAAAACATCTTCCCTTCCCCTCGACCGTCAGGAACATTGCTCGGCCGGGTACTGCCGGAGGCCGCGGCTGCAACCGGACTTGCGGCGGATATGCCGGTGGTTCTTGGCGGCGCCGACTTCATCACGGGCGCCTACGCAGCGGGGTTCCTCGATTCCGGCGATGCGGCCATACTTACCGGTACATGGGAAAACGTAATCGTTTGCTCGGATCGGCCGGAATTGGGCGCCAAGCTTTTTGAGTGCGGGGCGATCTGCGATGCCCACGTCGCACCTGACCGATGGTCAATTCGCATCGAGAACCTATCGGGCGAGGTGACGGAGTGGTACAGGACGAAGATTCGTCCCTACAGCCAGGCGGAGTCGGAGGGCGCCGAAACGAGTTGGTCACGCCTGATCGAAGAGGCGGAAACCGCTCCCCCAGGCAGTTCCGGCGTGGTCTTCATGCCACACGTGTTTGGCAGCTACGGGCCTCGCCACGACCAACTGGCGCGCGGAGCTTTCATTGGTCTCTCGGGAGAGTGCTCCTGCCGGGAACTGACCCGCGCACTTTTCGAAGGGTTGAGCTTCCAAACTCGTCATGCGCTTGAGGCCCTGACGGCGGGCATTGGCAAGGCCCCCCGCCGCGTCGTCGCCATGGGCGGCGGCGCGAAGAACCGGTTCTGGGTGCAGAACAAGGCGGATATTCTCGGATGCCCGCTCGAGGTTGTGACCACGCCCGACGTGACTCCGCGCGGGGCCGCGATGATTGCCGGCGTCGGTGTCGGCGTATTCTCGGACTTTCGCGATGCCCTGCGGCAATTTGGGGGAGCCGTCACACCGGTCTCCCCGAACCGCCGTCTGACCGAGTTCTACGACCGAGTTTACAAAGAGGTTTACTTGCCGCTCTGCGATGAACTCGCTCCTTTCAACGCTCGCCTTGCGAATCTGCGACCGCCGCAACTCGACGCCGCGAGTTCGGACGCTGCGCAGAGCGGCACCGGAGGTGGCACGTGAGCGACCTTGCTCTCCCGATTCCCATTTCCCAGGTGGCCCTGGTCGTTAACGATCTCGAGAAGTCGATGCGCGAGTATACTGAAACGATGGGGTGGGGACCCTGGAACATCTACGAGTACAAACCTCCGCGCATTCACGATATTGTGGTGCGAGGCAAGCCGCAGGAATTCACTTGGATTGGGGCGGAGACACCCGTGGGAGCAACCTACGTCGAACTGCTCCAGCCGCTGGAGGGACCGAGCATTTTCCGGGAATTCATCGACCGGCGTGGTGAAGGCCTCCATCACGTCGGTTATTGGGCCAAGACGATGGATGAGGCGGACAAGATCAGAGACACGTTCCAGGCTCGGGGCTCGCCGCTGTTGATGAGCGCCTGGATCGATCGGGTTTTCTTCTATTACATTGACACGTCACCTATGATCATCGAGGTCTGGACAGGGGACCTTGATTCTCTCGTGGCAAGCCGGATCTATCCTTGAAGGATTTCATTTTTGGCCGAGTTCCCCGAAGGGGAACAAGACCAATAGCCGTAGATGAGACCTACGCACAATTAGCGGAGAAGGCATTCGGCCCCGTAGGGGTCTGTGTGAAAAC
>Ga0326728_10015391_pt1 | contig 15937 bp, 7 predicted proteins | sample MB3enrmetagenome_FD_207602 | JGI IMG/M metagenome (GOLD analysis project Ga0326728, IMG submission 207602) | Lab enriched peat soil microbial communities from McLean, Ithaca, NY, United States - MB31MN | ecosystem: Environmental > Terrestrial > Soil > Wetlands > Peat | place: USA: New York...
GGCGTCGCCCAGGTGATGGCTCCAACGCCCGGCGTCACCGTCAACGTTGCCGGAACGTAGCTGATCGTGTAGTTCGGGTTGGCCAGCGTCTCGGTCGAGAACGTGATCGGGTAGCTGCCCGCAGGTGATGCCGTAACCGCCGTTGTGGTCATCATGGCCGAGCCGGTAAGGCTGCTGGCCGTGTCGCCGTTCACAAAGCCGGTGATGGCATCGGTCAGCGTCGGGTTGGCCGTGTCGTAGGTCTTGGTCTTGTTGTCTGCCGTCACCACCAGTGGAGCCGGGTTCACCACTTCCTTCACGGTCGTGGTCTCAACCGGGCAATCGGCCGTGTCGGTCGGAGTGAAGGTCACGCTCAGGGTCTGTGTTCCCGCGCTCAGAATCGTGCCTAGAGGCGGCGTGTAGACGTAGGTGCCAGGCACCGTGACGCCACCGCAGGTCGCTGCCGCGTCAAGCTGCGTCGAGCTCAGTGGCGTGCCGTAGGTGATCGGGGAGGGTGTGGCCCAGGTGATGGCTCCAACGCCCGGCGTCACCGTCAACGTCGCCGGAACGTAGGTAATCGTGTAATTCGGGTTGGCCAGCGTCTCGGTCGAGAACGTGATCGGATAGCTGCCCACAGGAGACGCCGTAACTGCCGTCGTGCTCATCGTGGCCGAGCCGGTCAGGCTGCTGGCCGTGTCGCCGTTCACAAAGCCTGTGATGGCATCGGTCAGGGTCGGGTTGGCCGTGTCGTAAGTCTTGGTCTTGTTATCTGCCGTCACCACCAGTGGAGCCGGGTTCACCACTTCCTTCACGGTCGTGGTCTCAACCGGGCAATCGGCCGTGTCGGTCGGAGTAAAGGTCACGCTCAGGGTCTGCGTGCCCGCACTCAGAATCGTGCCTAGAGGCGGCGTGTAGACGTAGGTGCCGGGCACCGTTACGCCACCGCACGTCGCCGCCGCGTTAAGCTGCGTCGCGCTCAGTGGCGCGCCGTAGGTGATCGGAGAGGGCGTCGGCCAGGTGATGGCTCCAACGCCCGGAGTCACAGTCAAAGTTGCCGGAACGTAGGTAATCGTGTAATTCGGATTAGCCAGCGTCTCGGTCGCAAACGTGATCGGATAGCTGCCCACAGGCGAAGCCGTAACCGCCGTTGTGCTCATCGTGGCCGAGCCGGTAAGGCTGCTGGCCGTGTCGCCGTTCACAAAGCCGGTGATGGCATCGGTCAGGGTCGGGTTGGCCGTGTCGTAGGTCTTGGTCTTGTTATCTGCCGTCACCACCAGTGGAGCCGGGTTCACCACTTCCTTCACGGTCGTGGTCTCAACCGGGCAATCCGCCGTGTCGGTCGGAGTAAAGGTCACGCTCAGGGTCTGCGTGCCCGCACTCAGAATCGTGCCCAGAGGCGGTGTGTAGACGTAGGTACCAGGCACCGTTACGCCACCGCACGTCGCCGCCGCGTTAAGCTGCGTCGCGCTCAGGGGTGTTCCGTAGGTGATCGGGGAAGGCGTCGCCCAGGTGATGGCTCCAACGCCCGGCGTCACCGTCAACGTTGCCGGAACGTAGCTGATCGTGTAGTTCGGATTGGCCAGCGTCTCGGTCGAGAACGTGATCGGATAGCTGCCCACAGGAGACGCCGTAACTGCCGTTGTGCTCATCGTGGCCGAGCCGGTAAGGCTCGCGGCCGTATCGCCGTTCACAAACCCGGTGATGCTGTCGGTCAGCGTCGGGTTGGCCGTGTCGTAGGTCTTGGTCTTGCTGTCTGCCGTCACCACCAGAGGAGCCGGGTTCACCACTTCCTTCACGGTCGTGGTCTCAACCGGGCAATCGGCCGTGTCGGTCGGAGTGAAGGTCACGCTCAGGGTCTGCGTGCCCGCATTCAGAATCGTGCCCAGAGGCGGCGTGTAGACGTAGGTACCAGGCACCGTTACGCCGCCGCAGGTGGCGGCCGCGTTAAGCTGCGTCGCGCTCAGGGGTGTTCCGTAGGTGATCGGGGAAGGCGTCGCCCAGGTGATGGCTCCAACGCCCGGAGTCACCGTCAACGTTGCCGGAACGTAGCTGATCGTGTAGTTCGGGTTAGCAAGCGTCTCGGTCGCAAACGTGATCGGGTAGCTGCCCACAGGCGATAGAAGTACCGCTGTCGTGGTCATCGTTGCCGAGCCGGTCAGGCTGCTGGCCGTGTCGCCGTTCACAAAGCCGGTGATGGCATCGGTCAGGGTCGGGTTCGCTGTGTCATAAGTCTTGGTCTTGTTGGCTGCTGTCACGACTAGTGGAACCGGGTTGACAACCTGCTGGACAGTGGTCGTCTGGACGGGGCAATAGGCTGTGACAGTGGTGGGAGTGAAGGTCACGCTCAGGGTCTGTGTGCCCGCGTTGAGAACCGTGCCCAGCGGTGGCGTGTAGACGTAGGTGCCGGGCACCGATGCTCCGTTGCAAGTGGCCGCAGCGTCAAGCTGCGTCGCACTCAGTGGCGTGCCGTAGCTGATGGCCGCAGGCGTTGCCCAGGTAATGGAAGGAGCCGGGATGATGGTAATCGGGCAGGTAGTGGTGGCCGTTACGCCCAGGCTGTCGGTTGCCGAAATCGTGAAGCTGCCTGTGGCCGTCGGCGTGCCGCTGATCGCGCCTGTTGACGCGTTCAGGGTGAGACCGGCAGGGAGGGTACCGGTTGCCACTGCGTAGGTGTATGGCGCAATGCCGTTTGAGGCGGTCATCTGCGCGCTGAAAGCAGTACCGACTTCACCGGTGGTAGCCGCGGGGCAGGCCAGTGTGACCGCTGCATAGATTGTGATCGGGCAGGTGCTGGTGCCCACGTTGCCCTGGTTATCGGTTGCCTTGATGGTGAAGGTGCCTGAAGCCGTCGGTGTGCCGGTGATCGCGCCAGTCGAGGCGTTCAGCGTGAGACCAGCAGGCAGTGTCCCGGAAGCCACCGCGTAGGTGTACGTACCGGAACCACCCGAGGCGGTCATCTGGGCGGTAAACGGTTTGCCAACTTCCCCTGCATTCGTCGCGCCGCAGGCCAGTGTGACGACTCCCTTAATCGTGAGGACGTCGGTTCCAACAACCGAAGCCGACAGGCCGCCACCAGAGATCGTCGAGGTGAGCGAACCGCCCGTTCCAAGTGGAGCATTCGCAGCTACCGCAACCGGGACGTTGATGATGTCGCTAACGCCGGGAAGCATGGTAGTTGTACGGGTGCAGGTGAAGGTGCTTCCGCCCGAAGCCGCTGTGCAGCTCCAACCGTTCGACGAAAATGACGAGGTATTCACCGTCACGCCCGTCGGCAGCGTTCCGGTCACCGTAACATCGGATCCGAGAGTGACGGTGCTGCTCGTGTTGGTTACGTCGATGGCGATGCTATCGGCCGAATCGCCTTGCATGAACACCGTGGGCGTGTTTTGGTAGCTCTGCGACGCGGTCACCGTAGTGACCGGTACGATCGCGCGGGTCAGGTCGAAGAGCGCGTATTCCAGCATATGTTCCTGCGGAGTCATTGCGCTGGAATCGCACTCAGCCGGGAATGTCTCGCCGCCCAGGCTGCTGGCGTTGTACACGTGGTAATCGTTGAACAGGACGCGGCCGCACTGCTGTGCGCCGCTCGCGCCGACCGGGGTGTTAAAGGTCATCTGCATGACCGGATGGGCCATCTCACCGGAGGTGTTGTTTGTATTTAGTGTCAACCAGGACTGTGTCGGGTTCACCACTCCGGTCTGATCCAGCCTCAACGTGTTGATCTGAACCTGCCCGAGCGTTGTGCTCGCGCCAATCGACTGCATCCAGTTCGCCAGTGTCGATCCATCCGAAAAGCCCGTGTTGATCGTGGCCTCCCCGGGGTCCGGTGTCGGAGCCGATTGGTTGATGTCCCAACTCACGGCTGTCTCGGGGCCCTGCGAGGTGTCCCACGGTGAGGCGTTCTTGCTGTCGTGCAGCCAGACGTAGCTGAAGTGCGTGGTGAACAGGCGGCCGCCCGCGTTGACCCACTGCGTCATCAGCTCCAGATCCGCGTTCGGCTGTTCATACTCCGCGCCCTGGCAGGCAAGCATCACCATGTCATAGAAGTCGAGATTCGTTCCCGTGGCGCCGCCAGAAGTGTTGGTGGCAAAGAGTTGCGATTCGTCGGGCGTACTGCTGTTGAGTTCCACACCGGGCGAGCCGCTGCCGCTGCCTACGCCCGTGCCGCGGAAGAGGTTGATGCGCCCGTTGAATCCGCTGGTGCTCGGGTTTGTAAACTCTGTATCCGCGAGGCCTGTCTTGCGCAGTACGCACTCGACTGCATCCACGTTGCCTGTAACCATGGCAATCTGGGGAATGTCGCCAGCGTACTGATTCGAAGCCAGGGTGCTAAGCGCCGCCGGGACAGCCGTGTTGCCACAGGCCGTCACGGTGGAGATGACACGCTGAATACGCCACTTGCCGGATTGAATGACGATCGGAATGTTGGTGCCGGCAGGCACGTTGTTGAGCGTGAAAGTACCGTCGTAGTTCGAATAGGTATAAGCGACAGGATTTCCCTGGGCCTGGTTGCCGGTCGTCACGCAGACAACTCCAGGAGGCAGTGCGCCCGGGTAAGTGCTGGGAATGTAGATCAAAGCGTTCGAGAGAGGATCGACGCCGTTGGGCACATACACCGTTCCGCTAATGCTCGTTGTGCCGCTGCCCGAACACGATGAAATTGGATTGCCGTAATTCGGAAGGGTTCCGCCCAAAACCACACTGGCGTCGCCCGTTGCGCTCCAGGAAGACCATTTCAGGCCCACCGTTCCACCGGATGCCACGCCGTAGTAACTAACAGTAACCAACGCCGGCCAGGCCGCGCTCGTGCTCCCCGGACCGTATACCACAATAGTTGTACCGCTACTGGCGCTGCCCACTGTCCCCAGCGGCCCGCTGATCGAACAGCCGCTGCTTCCCGTGCCACCCTGGCAGCTAATCGGTGTGTTTGCGGCAATGGTTCCAGCCAGTTGGAAACTCAAAGTTGTGCTTCCGGTGTCGTTCGACACGACTACCGTCGGTGTGCCGTTCAGAGGCTCCGGATAGGTTTCTATCCCCTGCTGCAACGCCGTTGCGCTGAATGCCGCGTAATTGCTGCTGCTGGTACCACTCCAACAGAGGTTGCCATTCAGATTCGTCTGGCTCAGCAGGCTGCCATTGCATTGGCTGAGGCTGACGTTCGCCGTCTGGATCAAGTTAGCGGTCGCGGGGACGGCAAGTGCAGACGGGGCAAGGTTTGCAACCAGCACAAAGATGGCCAGCAGCACCAACGAGGATAAGGAACCGATCTTCCTCTTCATGGATTCTCCTTGAGCGCGGGCAGCCAACTGCTGGCGCATGTGAACCTGGAGACTTGAGCAGTGCAGCCAGTCAAACGATGCCCGTGCACGGCGCGGACCACCGGCAGCGCAGCCAATAGCCGAGTCGAAAGAGAATTTGACCGGAAGTGGGGCGACCGTAGAGTTGTCTGCGGGCATTTGTGTGTATTTCTGAAGTAGCTGCATTGTGTTCGTCTCCGTTCTGAGTCGATACCTTGCAGGACTGGGAAGGGGCCCATTCGATCAGGTCGCCTCGCAGGTTACGAATTGCGACCAATTCAACAGGTAAGAGCAACGGCCTGAGATCAGTTCCCTATTAGGCCTGATACTGCGAACCTGGCAGTTCTGCAGCCTTGATCCTCTCTTCGTTCGAACACAGCCTCAATTGCACTTAGGAGGGAGGAACCCCAATAACCCTCACACCTCGGTAACTGTTACCGGAGTCGAATCAAGATGGTTTTCAGGGGCTAACCGAGGGGATAAAAACCGGGAGATCGCGGGCTCTGCCAGAGTGAGAGTGACGGTTTGACATTTAAACAAGCCAGCTTATAGATCCGCTCCGGGACACACTCTCGCTTGCCGAAAGATGATCGGGGATCTGGACTTCTTCTTTCTCTTGGTCTCTCTTCGGTTGGAGGGGTCTTTGAGGCTGTCTTTACATTTGAATTTCCCGGCAGCCGCGAAGTTCGGCTCTCGCGCACCGCGGCAAGCATGTATCTGACCATCTCTCTGGCTATGGCGAGGGTGGCGCAGTTGGGATTTCCGCTCTGCAGTTTTCCGTGCTGGTGAACGGCTATCCTGCCAGCACGGCAAAGGAGACCGTTGCTGACAGGCAATTCGATACGACACACCAGCTATAATGACCCGTAACCCTGCGATCTGAAGCTGCTTCGAAGGGTCATACTTTACGGGTCTCGATTCGTTCTCAAACTGAGGTCGTTTTCAAAATGAACTCCGAAGAACTCATTCTGGTCACAGGCGCTACCGGCTTCCTCGGAGTGCAATTGGTACGCGAATTGCTGGAACAACAGCCTAACGCTACTCTGGCGCTCCTCATCCGCAACCGGGCCGGACAATCTGGCCAGGAACGTGCCGATTCCTTTATCCCTTTGGCGGATCGATCACGGGTTCGGGTGGTTTCCGGGGACGTGAGTCAGCCGGACTGCGGGCTGGATGGAGCCACCTACAGGCAACTTCTGGGGGAGACAACCCGAGTGATTCACTCCGCCGCCACGGTGCGTTTTGATCACACAATCGATGAGGCGCGACGTATCAACGTCGAGGGCACCCGGCATATTCTCGATTTTGCAGCCGCTGCGCGCCAACTTCGAAGCTTTGCCTACGTTGGCACAGCCTACGTGGCTGGCGAGCGCTCGGATTTGGTGCTCGAGAACGAGCTTGCCATCGGTCAGGCATACCGCAATACTTACGAACAGACCAAGGCCGAGGCTGAGGCCCTGGTGCGGTCGCGGCTTGACTCGATCCCTGGCGTTATCTTGCGCCCCAGTATTATCGTGGGGAATTCTCGCACAGGCGTGACCTCCAGCTTCAAGATGATGTATTGGCCGCTGAAGATCTATGCGCGACGCCTTTGGCGGACTGTGCCCGGCTATCCCGATGCCGTATTGGATATTGTCCCCGTGGATTTTGTCGCCAATTCCGTCGCCCGACTCCTCTTTAATGAGGCGGCCCGCGGATCCACGGTGCACCTCTGCGCTGGACCACGGGGCAGCGCAACCATTGATCAGGTTGCCCATCGCGCCATGAAGTTTTTCAACGGTCCTGAGCCGCGTTATGTTGATCCAAAGCTATTCTTTGCCGTGATCCGCCCGCTTCTCTTTATGTCATTGTGGGGGAGTAAACGTCGTGTACTCCGCGACGGCCGTGCCTATCGGGATTACTTCACGATGCGTATGCAATTTGACACGACAAATGCCGAAAGTCTTTTGCAGCCTGCCGGAGTGAGCCCACCGCTTGTGCTCGATTATCTCGACCGGCTCTTCAATTACTGCGTAGCCAGCGACTGGGGCCGCAAACCGGTTTCTGCGTCATGAGTATTCTCCTCCGTTACCAACTCGCGCGAGACCGCGGCGTCACGGTGGCCAATCTCGTCGATGAGCTGGTTCGGCGAAAGGGAGATTGCGAAGTCTCCGTCGACAACACCGGAGCCTTTCATCTTGCCGATCTCCACGCCGAGATCTGCTCTATGGATGCCTTTCTCCGTCAGTCGATCTCGCTCCGGCCTGGGCAGCCGGTAGCTATCTATCGAACGAACGACCGGAGATGCTTTCATTGGTTCCTGGCCATTATCCGCGCCGGAGGAATCGCGGTTCCGCTCAATCCGCAGCTCTCCCTCACCGAAGTGCGCCGGATTCTCACCGATAGCGGCACTGAAATTCTGGTTACTGACACAACGATCTTCAAACGCAACATCGGTGATCGCCAAGCCCTCAATTTGCGCACCTGGATACAGGCCGATGATGAAGAAGAGACGCTCGATGGATTCCTGCGCGCCTCCGCGACAGAGACGCTGTTCCCTCCGGCAACAATCGATCCGACCGCAACCATTGCGATCTTTCACACTTCCGGCACCAGCGGATTTCCCAAGGGTGCGGCCTTGTCGAGCAACGCATTGCTTGGGGCGCGAGCGTCCACAGTACTCTCGGGAATCTTTCTCGGACCGCGGGACCTCGCACTGATCGCGTTGCCGTGGTCGCACATCATGGCTGTGAGTATTGCTCTCTATGGCCTGATGGCCGGTATTCGCGGATGTTTTCTCGATCGCTTCGACGTCGACGCAGCGCTGAATCTTGTGGAGCGCTTCCACGTCACCGCGTTTATTGGCGTACCGGCAATGTTTGCCAAGCTTGTCAATGCCAATCCAGACCCGGCCCGCCTCGCGAGCATCCGGGTATGGCTGTCCGCCAGCGATCACCTTCCGTCCGAAGTCCGATTGCAACTCCGGCGGTTCGGAGCCTTGTTCCGTCTGCCGGGTGGTCGGCGAATTCCCCCCGTTCTTCTGAATGGCTATGGCATGGTGGAGCTAGGCGGTCTGGCCATGATGGGCGTCGACTTGCCGTTGATGCCAGGATCCGGAAATCTATGTTTTCCAGTGCCGCCGTTTCGCGTTCGCGTCGTCGATGAGGACGGCCGCACCGTGCCAGCGGGTGTGACAGGCGAATGCCAGATCCGTCGCCGCGGTCTCGCGCCGCACTATTGGAAGGAAAAGGGAGATGCGCAGGGCATTCTCACCAGCGACGGCTGGTTGCGGACGGGAGACCTGGCCGCGCGCAATCGGTTTGGACTCATCCGGCTAGTGGGGCGCGCAAAGGACGTGATCAAGTCAGGTGGCTACTCAGTGTATGTCCGCGAGTTGGAGGAAGCGATTCTAGCCCATCCTGCCGTGGCTCGCGCCGTCGCGTTCAGCCTGCCTCACCACGAGAAGGGCGAGGTTCCCGTGGCCGCGGTTGAATTGCATCCGGGTTACCCGTCCAATGAAGGCGACTTGCTGAATTGGTGCCGAAGCAATCTGGCGGCATATAAGGCGCCGCGACGCATCTGGATTCTCGACCCCGGCGGCCTGCCCCAAAACCACACCGGCAAGTTTCTACGGCGTGAGTTGCAGGAGCGATTCAAGCAGCTGACCGACTGAAGCTGGGTGTTCAAGCTGCACTGGCGATTGACTTCTGGTTCAAGGCGCCACGTCAGGCCGTCGCCTGGATCTCCGCGGAGGTTGCGGCCACCAGCATCTCACGAATCGAATCGATCACAAGCTCTGGCTCGTCGAGATGGATCCAATGCGCGCTTTCCTTGGCAATCACCTGGCGCACGTTGTTGCCTATCTTGTCGAGACACTGGCCCGTGAGCGGAGTCGACTTCCCGGGCGTCAACACCAGAACCGGAATGTCGCGTATGGGATCGGCGTCCTGCATCTCGCAAACTGTTTCCGGGACTGCTTCCACGTGGCGTTGCATCCCGACGTAGTAACTCGGGCGCGACCAGTGTGCGGCAATAATAGGCCAAATCTCCCTGGGCATCTTGCTCACTTCTTCCGTGACCCGTTTCAGAACATGACGGCCGCCATTTCCTCCAGCGCCAGCTAGACGTTCTGAGAGCTTTCCGGAACGGCAAAGCAGAGAGGTTACGGCGAGCCGAGCGAGTCCAAAGCGGGCAATCGGAATCGCGTAACGGGAAAGCTTCGTGCCTCGATCTATCAGGGATTGCTTTTCAGGATCGAGTGGGGGCCATTCCTCGCATCGCATTGGATCGACCAGTACAACTCCGGCGACTTCTTCCGGATACATGGCCGCATAGCGGCGCATGACCAATCCGCCGAAGGAATGTCCCACGAGGATGTACGGCGGCTCGATGCCCGCCCTTTCCAGCATCGTATGTAGTTCGGCTGAGATGTTTCCGGGGGTGCGCAGGGTACGGCTGGGACTGCTCCAGCCAAGGCCGATGCGATCGTAGGATGCGGTTGCAGTGAAGCTGGAGACCTTCTCCTGGATGTGATGCCAGTTCAGGTTAGTGGCAGCAATGCCGGCCTCGAAGAGCACGGGCAGTCCGCCCGAACCCTTTTCCAGTACGTAAAGCTGTTGCCCGGGCCCAATTTGGATCCAACGGCCCAGGCTGGTGTACCGCTGCCTGTCGCGATTGGCGCCGACGATCTGATAGATGAATCCCGCCGCCAGGAGCATCGCGATGAAGGACAAAATCAAGAGTGAGAGGCTCATGGGTGATCCTCGAAGTGGCTGATCTGCTCGGGACTGAAATCCTTGGAGCTGAGATTGGCTTTTGCGCTTCCCCGCTTGACAATCAGAAGCGTGGAACCGGCCCGGCCGTGAACCTTGACTTCTACTTGGGTGGCCGACCAGACGCCGCTGGATTGGCGCAAACCGTAATACGTAAATTGCTTCACAATTCCAGTATCCTTCATCGTCTTCTCAGCATAAACGGGGTAGTCGATGGCGTGATCGAGCCATGTTTGAACTTCGGAATAATGTGTACGGTCCGAAGGGCCTGGAGTGCTCTTCAGAACTTCGCAATTGCGAGTTCCAAAAGTAGCACTTTTGAGAATCGTCTGGCCCTGCCAGAAATACTGCGGTTCGAGGAGGTCCTCGTAGTTGAATTCGCTGTTCAATAAACTCTCGCCCCACTTGGAAAAAGGCAGCGCGGTCGGTGCAGATTCGCGCGGCCGGAAGATCCTGACGGTAGCCCGGCCGTCGGGAAACATCTCTAGCAGAATGCGGACTGGTTCATCCTGCGAGCCTCGGGCTTTCATGCCCGCGGGCGGAACCAATTCTATCAGCGTGTGCAAAGCGCCCGAGAACCAGAGCCCCTTGATGGCCACCGTGAAGCTGACTCGATTGCCATTCGCGTCTACCCTTACAAGTTGTCCCGTGGCACGATAGTCCGAAGCCTCTATGCGATTCCGTAGCGGCACAAGTACCGCCTGCACATCCGCGGCGTGTGCGACGGTGGCAATCAAAAGCGCTGCTTTCGGCAAAATAGAGGCCAGCCTCATACCGCAATCCTTCCGTCGCGGATGCGGATGTGGCGCGGCGCGGAATTTGCAATCTCTTCCTCGTGCGTCACCACGATCAGCGTCATGCCGTGAGTCTTTTGTATGCCGGTTAGGATCTCCATAATGCGCGCGGAGCTTGCGCTGTCGAGATTCCCCGTGGGTTCATCGGCCAACAGGATCTCGGGATTATTGGCCAACGCCCTGGCGATCGCTACGCGTTGCCGCTCTCCCGCGGAGAGTTCATTGGGATGCTGGTACATTCGATGCTCCATGCCCATTTCCCGCAGCAGAGCTTCTGCACGTTGCCCATGATTGCCATTCCGGCTTCTCGCCGCAAGCATTGGCGTCTGAACGTTTTCAATCGCACACAACGTAGGGAGCAGGTGGAAGGCCTGAAAAATGAATCCGACGTAATCGCAGCGATATCTATCGAGATCGATCGAAGAACCCAGCGGCGCGCCCCGAAACAGAACACTTCCGCTGTTGGGGGTGTCGAGCCCGCCAAGCAGATGCAGCAGGGTCGATTTTCCACTGCCACTATGGCCGCTGATTGCCACAAACTCGCCAGCCTGAATAGAGAGATCGACACCGCGCAGGGCCTCGATCCGTCCTTCGTCGTAGCTCTTTCGCAGGTCGCGCACTTCGAGAATTGGGCAGGTCATTCCGCAGCCCCTTCACATGGAGAAGGCGCGCCACTCCAGCCCCGGAGCGCACCGGCGCCATGTTCTGCCGGCTCGGGAACATCCGGGGTTTCCGTCAAGAGCAACAAGGAAAAGGATACCGCCAGGATGCTGGCAGCCGCAGTGACAACCGCAAACAGGCACCAGGTGCACCGCCGAATGAATCTATCCGTGCAGCTGAAATCCACGCGCGTCCATTCGCATTCGAACGATGGAGAAAGTCCCAACCGGGCCGCGAGTGCACCGATTGCCACCCCCACCCCGCAGAGCCTCATCTGTGTACCGGGAGACCAGGGGCCGACAGGATTCCAAGCAAATGACTGTTGCGATACCATACGGTGGGAATTCGCCCTGACAGGGTAATTTCGAGGGAACCGAATGTCAGTGTATTCGGCAGGATAGGCCGTGTCTATCGAAAAGTTCTGCTTCGCGGCACTTTTAAACATGATGGCTTAGACGGTTCGCCGCCTCTCACTCCCCTATCCTGCGCGGCTTGCTGGTTTGACGGCCCAGACTTGAAAAGTCCGCAGTCAGTATCCAAATAGCTCCAGTCCGAACCTGGTACTAAGCCGAACGGGACTTCAGAGCCTGCTCGATGAGGTCCGCCGCTAGACCGGGTCCGTCGATCTGCCGGATGGCTCTTTGCAGGTTCTGAGCCGCCTCTCGGTATCGGCCATCCTGAAGGACGAGCGTGACCGCTTTGCGGAGCCGGCTCGTGTTTAGCCTGAGGCGCGAGACAACCACCCCAGCTCCGCGAGCTTTGAGCCGAGCCGCCACTCCGGGTTGATCGTTGCCGAGAGGCACTGCCACCAGCGGAACTCCCTCGGCCAACGATTCGAGCACCGTGTTCATACCGGCATGCGTAATCACGAGCGCGGCCCGCTTTAGAATCTCCAATTGGGGAGCAAACCGTACAACCAGCGGGGCACCGGCCAGCTCGCCCAGGCTTGCCGGGTCGAGCCCGCCACCCAACGAAATCACTAACTGCGCATCGAGCCCCTCACAGGCATTCGCGATCTTCCTGAATATCGTCTCTGAACCGTTCTGGAAGGTCCCCAACGATGCATAAATGAGCGGGCGTCCATCGAGGCGCTCCCAGGGAAACTCTATTGGAGGACGTTGTTGAGCGTTTACGAACGGCCCCGTGTAGTGCAGCCCCGCTGGCTTTTTGCCGGGGAATTGGAACTCCAATGCTTCAGGTAACTGTGCAATTTGCGCCAAGGGTGATAGGGCGTCCTCGGGATGCGGGTGAGGTTTCAACCCCCATGCTCTTCGCTGGTCGTTAACATCCTTGAAGATGGGGGATGCCATCTGCAAAAGCAGTCGCATTGCAAGGCGATTCCGCAAACGGCTGAGGGGATCCTGTCCCGCCGCCCAACCAAACCAAAACGGCGGATACCGGTCGTCATGTACAAGGGGAGGCATCAAGGCAATGGATATCCATGGCAAGCCGAGATGATCCGCCACATTTCCGGCAAAGTCAGCTTCATCGACAAGCAGCGCCTCTATGCCGGCCGCCCGCACCGCATCCGGCCCGTCGCGCAGGACCATCCGAGCGGAATTTCGCACCCGCTGCAACGTGAATCGAAGAGCCGCAAGCCCTTTTAAGCGGGCCATTCGCTCATCCAGCTTCGTGAGAGTGCCGGCCGGATAGCCTTCGGCCCCAATCAGATTAAACTCAATGCCCGCGGCTCGCACACGTGTCTCGGTGTCGGCAATCCCGAAGATGACAACTTCATGGCCTCTCATTTGCAAAGAGCGTGCCAAGGCGGTCATCGTATTGAGATGTCCGGTTGCCGGAAAACAAAATACGCCAAATTTTGCCATTGCTCTCTTCAATCAATCATCGGTTGCACGTGACAATTGAACCGGCTACGGTAACAAGTTCGCAGATCGACGTTCTGAGTAGAACTGATTGTGCATCCGCGACCTAAAGCCCGAGCCGGCAGCTTACCAGAGCGAATCTCTGGAACGGTGCCTGCTATGAATACTGCACACGCAGTATTTGAGAAAGATCGGTTAATCGTGCCTCAGAGCGTCCACGGGTGAAAGCCGTCCTGCTCGCCACGCCGGCAGCGCTCCGGCAATCAATCCGGCAAGCACTGCGATTCCCACCGCCTGGGCGAGGAGCGGCCAGCGGAGCGACGCCACAAAAAAACTCGCGGTCTGGGGCAATGCCGCCAACACCCGCAGTGCACACCATCCGAACCCAATGCCGAGAAATCCGCCACCCAGGCCGAGCGTCACAGCTTCAGATTCAATGTGCGCAAGGACCTGCCATCGTCTCCACCCCTGAGCGCGCAGAATGCCAATCTCCCGGGTGCGTTCGAAGACCGACATTGCCATGGTATTGGCGATGCCCAGTATGCCGATGACGAGGGCGAGCAAAGAGGTGCCCCAGGCGGATGCATGGGCCAGCTTCACAAATTGATTGTCGCTGGCACGCTCTGCCGCGGGAACCGCGCGCACACCCGGCAGTGCGGCCTGGATCGCGGCCTGCGCACCCATCAAGAATTGTTCGGGCGATTCGCCGGCAGGCGCCGGGCGCAGCCGCACATCGATCGTCGATACCTTGCCCTCCATGCCGCTTAATTGTTGCAGTTGGTCGAGCGGCATGATGACCGCGGCCGCTTCGAGCGTTGAGGCGGCATGATAGATCGCAACCACATTGAACCTCGTGCCTTGAAGATCAAGCGTGTCGCCCGGCTTCTTGTTTAAATCCTGAGCAAGCAGGTCGCCGAGCATCACTTCGCGCTGCCCTTCGATGAGTCGTCGCCCAACCACGATCTTCAGAGAATCGAATTCAAATGCATCGGCTTTCCAGCCATAGACCAGCGCATTTACTTCCGGCGTCAGATCCATCAGGTTATAGATGGTGGGTGAGGCCTGCGCCACAGCAGGCAAATTCTTGAGCGTTGCCGTCACCGACTCGTTCAGCGTAGTGTTCAGGAACGTACCCTGAATCACGGAGATATCGGTGCCGCTGCTGGAGTAGATTCGCATCCACTGCTGCTCGAATGCGCTCGAAAACCCCACCAGACCCACAAACGCACCTACTGCCATTCCGATCCCGGACAGCGTGAGAAGGGTCCTCAATCGCCGGCGACGGAGATTCTTCAACACAAATCCTATGGACGACAATGATTTGGCCATGTTGTTGGAAAGCGTCCTACTGTCTTCTCGTGCGAGAAAGTCTGTCGCGAATCTTCCGCGGCGGTGTTCGATGTGCCCATACAGAATAAGTGGCCCGGGGAGTTCTCTCCAAATCTAGATTGTCTGCTTCCCCATGCCCGCGCCAAACGCGGGTAGATTCGCAACTGCCCAAGCCCAGGGAAGGGAGCGATCCGTTCCGCCAATTCAGTACCCCGGCGTTCGGTTCGTCAAGCGCAAAAATGCGATTTCACTGGCGTCGGCGTATAGCGAACAGAAGCAGAATGGCCCAGGTAAGGCACGACCGGGAATCCGTCGCTTGTTGAGCCAGGCATCGGGTGTATGCCCATTTACCACGCTCATCAATAATATGAGAATATACAATTTGACAACTACCAGGATCCGGCTACTTTAGTCCTAGAGCTTCAAGACACCGCAGGGAGAATGTAATGATTGTCGATACGCACCAGCATTTTTGGAATATCGAACGCCCCTGGGCCAAGGGCGTCCAGGACTACAGGATTCTGGCGGAGCCGGAGGGGATCACGGGCACGATCCTGCGTCTGGAAGAGAACGAGACGGCCCTTGAAATTGCGGATCGGGAACCCTTCGTCCTCGGTGTCTGCGGCGAAGTTATCCCCGGCCCAGAATTTGAGGCCAAACTGAATCACTATGCGGCCAATCCGCTTTATCGCGGCATCTGTCTGTTCGGTCCCGTGCTGGTGAATGTGGCAAAGGACAGGAAGCTGTTCCTGGGCTGCATGGAGCAGTTGGCAGCCAAGGATCTGCCGCTGGAGTTGTTGCGCGCGCTTCCCGGGTTCTGGGGCGGACCCAAGGCGATGCAGAAGTTCCAGGGGACAAAGGAATCGGTCGAGGGTCTGATCACGATCGCAGAGAGCATTCCCGGCCTGCGCATCGTGATCCAGCACATGGGCGGGCTGCCGATAGACGGCAAGCCGCTCACCGCGGAGTGGGAAGAGAAGTTCCAGATGCTGGCGAAGTATCCGCAGATCTCGATCAAGGTGTCGGGCCTGATGCGCGGTGACACGACCCGGGCGCAGAACGAGCGCTCCACCGAGTCGCTTGCCTTCTACAGGCCGGTGCTGGATGCGGTCTGGCGGATCTTCGGCGAGGACCGGCTGATGTACGGCAGCAATTGGCCGGTCAGCGAGCACGAGGGGGATTTCATTGCCAACGGCATGAGGCTGGTCAGGCGCTACTTCTCAGAAAAGGGCCAGGTAGCCTTGGATAAGTATTTCTGGAAGAACTCGCTCCATACTTACAAGTGGAAGCCGCGCATGATGTCC
>Ga0326728_10015394_pt1 | contig 15935 bp, 14 predicted proteins | sample MB3enrmetagenome_FD_207602 | JGI IMG/M metagenome (GOLD analysis project Ga0326728, IMG submission 207602) | Lab enriched peat soil microbial communities from McLean, Ithaca, NY, United States - MB31MN | ecosystem: Environmental > Terrestrial > Soil > Wetlands > Peat | place: USA: New York...
TCGAGAAGCAACGGGATTGGATGGCGATGTTTGCCCCGGACACGCTCTACCTGCGCGGCAAGGCTGTGCGGCGGCGGTTTCGCTCGGGCTCTCCGCCAAGTCCGGGAGAAAACCCGGGAGAAGATTCCGGAAAGATAAGTGGCCGCCTGCGTCCGGACGTGTCACTGTGCCGCAGCTGCCTGCTCGATCTACTGGAGCCGGAGTTGGACGATTATCGGGGCCGCGTGGTGGCATTTGAGCCGGACCCAGGCAGCGTGTCGCAATATTTTTTTCTGGCTGTGCCGGACTTCGAGGCCGCCGGCCTGGAAGGGCATGTGGCCGATGCGATCCGCCGCCGCGTCGCGGGACTCGGCGCGCCCGGAAGATGTTCGGTCTGCTCTCGAACGGCCACTTGGCTTTGGTTCTCACGGCGCGAAGTGGAAAGCCTCGACCATTCGCAGCAGATCACCGATGCGCCGGGCGAATTATTCTGCGCCACGCACGGCGCATCGCGGCTCTGCCGGAGCCTCGCCGCCGTGACGGACGCGAATCTGTTCTATCTCAATACGCCCTACGGCGAATCGGGCGCGTACGTCTGGATTTGAAGCCGATGAGTCTTAAGGACTTGGTGGCGAAATATCTCGAGCTGGGCGGCGGATACGGCCGGCAGGTGGCGCTCGCGGCATTTGGCCTCGACCGGCGGGAGGCGGAGCGTCTGTTCGGCCTGTACGACGAGGACTACAACATCAGCCGCTATTTTCATTTTTCGGCCGGCGAAGGCGAAACCTACAACATCAACGGCTTCGCGCACACGCACGTCACGATCGACGCCGAGATCGCTTCGATTCTTTAGCGGGCTGCGGAAAAACTGGCCTAGGGAATCTCTCTTCGTTCAAATGCCGAGAAAAGAGAGATTCCTCGCCCCGACTGAAATCGTCGGGACTCGGAATGACAACGTTTTGAGTTTTTCCGCAGGCTGTCAGTCTTTCCGCGGAGTTTTTGTAGATTTGCCTACGCTATGGCGCGGGGCTGCGGCGGCATGCGCGAGGCGCTCGCCCAACCGCCCGTGCTCGTCGAGAAGTTCTTGCGGCAGCCGCTCGCCAAAGGTCTCAAAGAACCGGCCGATCCCGGCGTGTTCTTCGGTCCAATCGTTCGGATCCACACGAAGCAGAATTTCCATCTGCTCGCGGGTGATATTCAAGCCATCGAGCGTCAGCGCGCCGGGCGAGGGCAAAAGGCCGATGGGGGTTTCCACGGCGCTGCCTTTTCCTTCGACGCGCTCGAGAATCCATTTCAGCACACGCACGTTTTCGCCGAAGCCCGGCCAAAGGAATCGCCCCTCGGCATCTTTGCGAAACCAGTTCACGTGGAAAATCTTGGGAGGACGCGGAACGCGGCTGCCCAGTTCCAGCCAATGCTGAAAGTAGTCGCCCATGTGGTAGCCGCAGAACGGCAGCATGGCCATGGGATCGCGGCGCGTCACGCCGAGATCGCCGGTCGCCGCGGCGGTTGTCTCCGAGGCCAGGGTCGCGCCCATGTAAACCCCGTGTTTCCAATCCAGAGCTTCGTAGACGAGCGGCGTAAGTCTCGATCTGCGCCCGCCAAAAATGAATGCCGAAATCGGAACTCCCTCATTGTCTTCCCAATGAGGTGAGATCGCCGGAACCTGCGCGGCGGGCACGGTGTAGCGCGAATTCGGATGCGCCGCCGGAGCCTGGCCCGGCGACCACGGCCGGCCTTGCCAATCGAAGAGTCCGGCGGGCGGCTCGGGGTTCATTCCCTCCCACCAGGGTTCGCGCGCCGCGGTGAGCCCACAGTTCGTGAAAATCGTATTCCGTTGAATCGCCGCGACGACGTGTGGATTCGTGCTCAGACTCGTTCCCGGCGCAACGCCGAAGAATCCCGCCTCGGGATTGATCGCGCGCAGACGGCCGTCCGCGCCGATGCGCATCCAGGCGATGTCGTCTCCCACCGTCCAAACGCGGTAGCCCTGGGTCTCCAGGGCGGAAACCATCATCGCGAGATTGGTTTTTCCGCACGAGCTTGGGAATGCCGCCGCCATGTAGGTCACGCGCCCGCTCGGGTCCTCCAGCCCCAGGATGAGCATGTGCTCGGCCATCCAGCCCTGCTCGCGCGCCATCCAGCTGGCGATCCGCAACGCGTGACACTTCTTCGCCAGCAGTGCGTTCCCCCCGTAGCCGGAACCCACGCTCCAGATCAGGCGCTCTTCGGGAAAGTGCATGATGAAGCGGCGGTCGGGACTGAGATCGCCGAGAGAATGCAGCCCGCGCACAAAATCGCCGGAGGATTTCACCCGCTCCGTGGCGACGCGGCCCATGCGCGACATGATTCGCATGTTGGCTACGACGTACGAGCTGTCGGTCAACTCGACTCCGGCCTGCGCCAGCGGCGAGTCCGGCGGGCCCATGATGTAGGGCACCACGTACATCGTTCGCCCTTCCATCGCGCCGCGGAAGAGCGCCGTGACCTTTTCTTTCGCTTCGGCGGGAGCAATCCAGTGATTGGTCGGGCCCGCGTCGGATTCACTTCGCGAGCAGATGTGGGTGGCTTTTTCGCTCCGCGCGACGTCGGTCGGACTGCTGCGATGCAGGTAACAGTTTGGATATGTGCGCTCGTTGAGCCGGAGCGTGTGGCGCTCCTCGAGCATTTGCCAGAGGATGCGCTGCTCCTGTTGCTCCGAGCCGTCGCACCATACGATGTGCGCCGGCCGCGTCAATTGCGCGGCTTCCTCAATCCATTGTTCGACGAAAGTGGACACAAACTCTCCGTTGCGTTGCAGGTTGCCAATCGGGACAAGACTTCGGCCGGGAAACAGGCAGGGCGCCTCGCAAGCTTGCCGCTTCTGGGAGTTTAAAGTCTCGGCGCGCCGGAAGCAAGAAGCCGCCGAGAATTCAGGTGATATACTTTTCGGCCGTGTACGCGAGAAAGCTCAGAGTCTCCCTCATCGTTGACAGCGAGAGGCGCCCCTGTCCTCTGGAATGGCTGGACAGTTTTTGCATGCGAAATTTCACCGGGTCGGCGGAATTCGACGACACGCTTCCTGCCGGTGAGGGCCGGCTCGAAGCCGGATTGCGCGTCGATCCAACCAAACTCGCCGAGGCGTTGTCGGCATGGCTCACCCAGCGCGGCAAAGGCAATGGCCGGCCAGTGCAAGTGGAAATTCTTCCCGAATGAACTTTTCCCCGTTTTGGACGCGGCTCCTCGCCGCGTCGAGCTGATTCGCGAGAATCAATCCTTGTGCTCGTGAGGGGCGTGTGGAAGGCGGGACGCGTGCCTCTTCTTCCGCGCGGTTTCGATTGCGGCCTGGATCTTCGGCAGGGCCACGCGCGCTGCTTCCTCGCCCGCCGCAACGAGCTGCGGCGTTTTCTCGAAATCGTCCCAACCGACCTTCCGCACGTCCGGCTCGATGATGACATCCGCCGCCTTGCGCCATTGCAGATCGGCATACCGCTGCAAGATGGAAAACGAACGCTCCACAATCTCCAGCGCGCCGTTCGGCCTTTCGCTGCTTTCGCTTTGAAGGAAGACCGCGATGACGATCTCGGCGCCCATCTCTCTCACGGCCGCCACGGGAACCCCCGCGGCCAGGTAACCATCCACGAGCAAGCGGCCCTGGTATTCCACCGGGCAAAAGACTCCCGGGTACGCGCACGACGCCCGAAGCGCCGGGCCGAGCGGTCCTTCGCGGAAATAAACGGCGTCGCCGGTATCGAGATCGGTCGCCGCAATCGTCAGCGGCAGCTTCAAGTCGGCGAACGTGGTCACGCCCAGATACCGCCGCAGATAGCTGTCCATTCGATAGTTCGTCGCCAGGCCCATCCAGGAGAGTTTCCAATGGCCGAAATCGCGGAATCGCGTCACCGCGGCCCGCCGCACGATTTGTTCGATGGGCTGCCCGCTGGCGTAGGAGATGCCGATAATCGCGCCGGCGCTGGTGCCCGCAATGCAATCGATGGGGATGCTGTTTTGCTCGAGCACGCGGAGAACGCCCAGATGCGCAATCCCGCGCGCAAAACCGCCGCCGAGCGCGAGCCCAATCCCGGGACGCACCCTCGTGCCCCCGTGAGCAAATTCCCGTAATCGCTCTACCGCGCGCTCCAGCCAGCCCGGCATGTTCCTCCTCCGCAACTCTCTGCCAGTAGAACACCTAGCGTGCCGCGCGGGATGCTCCTCATCTAAGCCAGTCTGCTCGGCATAAAAGATTGACCTGCGCGAGGCGCGTTCTGTAACCTGCACCCCGGTCGCGGCTCACTGGTGCCGCAGGGATGGTACTCCGAAGGATCGAAAATGTGGTGGTCCTCGGCGCGGGCACGATGGGCGCCCGGATCGCGGCGCATTTGGTCAACGCCGGGCTGGCTCCTTCGCTCCTGGACATGGCTCCTTCCACCCTCACGCCCGAGGAGCAGTCCAAAGGCCTGACGCTCGAAGCGAGCGCCGTGCGCAATCGCATCGTGACGGCGGGCGTTGTCGCCGCGGTCAAGTCGAAGCCTGCTTCCTTCTTCACCCGCGGACTGGAGAAGCGCATCCGCACGGGCAACTTCGAGGACAATCTGGAGTGGTGCGCGCAAGCGGACTGGATCGTCGAAGCCGTCGCCGAAAATCTTGAGATCAAGCGCAAACTCCTCGAACGCGTCGCAGCGCATCGCAAGCCCAGCGCAATCGTTTCCACCAACACTTCCGGCTTGCCCGTCGGCCGGATCGCGGAGGGTTTTCCTGAAGAGTTCCGGCGGAATTGGGCCGGCACGCACTTTTTCAATCCGGCGCGCTATCTGCACCTGGTCGAAGTGATTCCGGGTCCGGAGACCGCGCCGGACGTTCTGGCAACGCTCGCCGATTTTTGCGACCGGCGGCTCGGCAAGGGCGTGGTGGTCGCGAAGGACACGCCCAATTTCATCGCCAACCGCATCGGCACGTTTTCCATGCTGAATGCCGTGCGCGTGATGGGCGAATTGGGAATGACGTTCGAGCAGGTGGACGCGTGCACGGGACCCGCGGTCGGCTGGCCGAAGTCGGCGACCTTTCGACTGGCGGACATCGTCGGGCTCGACATCCTGATTCACGTCGTGCGCAACATCTACGAAAGCATTCCCGGCGACGAGTCGCGCGAACTCTATCGCGTGCCGCCGCTGCTCGAGGAAATGGAGCGGCGCGGCTGGCTCGGCGAAAAGAGCGGCCGCGGCTTTTACCAGCGCGTGAAGAAGGGCGGCGAGAGCGAAATTCTCACACTCGATCCCGCCACGATGGAGTATCGCCCGCGCCAGAAGGCGCGGTTCGCTTCGCTCGACGCCGCGCGCACGATTGACGACACGCGAGAACGATTGCGCGCCCTGGCCGGGCCTGTGCTCACGGGACAGCCCGGCGATCTCGCGCAGAAATTTCTCTGGACGACGCTTTCCGAAATGTGCCTATACGCGGCGCGGCGCGTTCCGGAAATCGCGGATTCGCTCGTGGACGTGGACCGCGCCATGCGCTGGGGATTCGGCTGGGAGCTTGGGCCGTTCGAGCTGTGGGACGCTCTCGGGGTCGAAGCGGTGGCGCGGCGGTTGGAAAAAGACGGCAAGGCCCTGCCGCCGCTGGTCACAGGGCTGCTCTCCTCGGGCAAGAGCTCTTTTTACCAGTCCACGCACGGCGACACTTCTTACTTCGATCTGGCGTCGAAGAATTTCCTGGCGTTGCGCGAGCCGGATGGCGTCATTGTTTTGAAATCGCTGAAAGAAAAATCGAAGGAGATCGAGCGCAATTCCGGCGCGAGTCTTGTGGATCTCGGCGACGGCGTGATCTGCTGCGAATTCCACACGAAAATGAACGCGCTCGGCGGCGAGATTTTCGCCATGCTGCACAAAGGATTGAAGCGGCTGCGCGAGGACTTCGACGCTATGGTCATCGCCAACCAGGCCGTGAATTTTTCGGCCGGCGCGAACCTCATGCTTCTCCTTGTGGCCGCGCAGGAGCAGGAGTGGGACGACATTCACCTCGCCGTGAAGCAATTTCAGAACGTCAATCTCGCGATCAAACATTCGCCGCGGCCGGTGGTGGCCGCCCCGCAGGGGATGGCGCTGGGCGGCGGATGCGAAATCTCTCTTCACGCCGCGCGCATCCACGCCGCCGCGGAAGCCCACATCGGCCTCGTTGAATGCGGCATCGGCCTGATTCCGGCCGGCGGGGGCACAAAAGAAATGCTGGTTCGCGCGAACGAGCACGCGGCCGGCGGCGAGAACCTCGATCTATTCCACGCGCTGAAGCCCATTTTCGAGAACATCGCGATGGCGAAAGTCTCCACGAGTGGGGAAGAAGCGCGCGAGCTGGGCTACCTTCGCGCCGCCGACCCCGTCGCGATCAACGGCGATCGCCACGTCGCGGACGCCAAGCGGACCGCGCTTGCGCTGGTCCGCGCGGGCTATCATCCAGCGGCTCCTCCGCCGAGCGAACCTTCGATTCGCGTGCTGGGCGAGGAGTTTCTCGCTGGCGCGAAGCTCGCCATCCACACGCTGCTGCGCGGCGAGTACATCAGCGAATACGACGCGGCCGTCGCGCGCAAACTTGCGAACATTTTGGCGGGCGGCGCGCTGTCGGCTCCGCAGCTTGTCAGCGAGCAGTATCTGCTCGAACTCGAGCGCGAAGCGTTCGTCTCGCTGTGCGGCGAGCGCAACACGCAGGAGCGCATCGCGCACACGCTCAAGACCGGCAAGCCGCTGAGGAACTAGCCCGCGGGATAGTTGGCTGGTTTCCGATTTGCCGACCATCCGCCAGAAATTCCAAGAATCTGACCGGATTCTGGCTCGGTGAGTGGCTCGGCCTTGCTATCCTGAGTGTTCTAACAATAGCCGCTATTGCGTCGGAATGACGAAGTCGAGGCCGTCGCGTTTCTCGTCAGCCGCCAGCGTGATAATGAGCGCGTCAGAACGCCCCGATGTGCCGTTGTAATACAAGGAAGCAGGCGGGGCGACGTTCGGGCCCCCGCCACCTGCGTACTTCAAAGCTGGCGCCCCGGGGAGATTTATTCCGACCACATATTCTCCGGGTTTCAACGAGTCGAAAGTGAAACGTCCGCTTGCATCGGTCTGGGTCGTGTCAAACCACGAGTCGTCTGCACTCTTGAGAATGACGACCACATTTGGCACGGACGAGCCGTCAGGACGATGAACATGTCCGCTAAGCTGCGCGTGGGGGGATCTAGCAAGCGTCAGGTCCCAGCAAGCACCGCGACCTAACTCGATTCCGTTGTCGTCGGGTTGAGGTGATCCGCTAACGTCCACGGTGATTCTGTAATTGCCAGGAGGAAGCGGCTGGAACTCATAACGCCCGTCAGCACCTGTGGTAGACACGAAGCGAACATTATCGGATTCTCGCTGCGCGATGACGCGCGCGTTCGGGACAACCTCACCCTCGAGTGACTCGCCCCGCATCACCCGACCGCGCAGAATTCCGAAGTCCCCGATATTTTCAAGACGGCGGAGAGTCTCGATCTGCTCCTGTGCGTTGCCAACAGGACGGCTGTCATTCCCGTAGTAATCGAGAACGATGGGTTTATTCTCTTTTTCCCGCAGAAAAAAAAGCCAGCGATCCCCAACCTGCAGCTTTGGCAGGCACAACGCCTGCGATGTCAATACGGTCAGGGGTGTCGCCGGTCTTCCATAGAAAACTTCCTCTGGGACGATTTGAAGTTCTTTTTCGTCGTTCTCGACGGAACTGATCTCAGAAATGGAACCCACAAAAACGTAGGCGTACCAATCGGACTGGACACCGCAATCGTTGAGGTCGCTCGTTAGGCCACTGTGCGTGCACATGACCGTCTTGTCTCCGACCGTCCGGATTTCAGTGATCTGCGCCATAGCCGCACCAAGACAGCAGAGAACTACGGTAACTACGGCGAGTGTACGATGGAATTGCATTGGGCTGACTTTACTCTCCAGAGATCCCCCCGTTCAATAGATTCACGAACCACACCGATTGGTTTGCTAAGTCGGAAGAAATCTCCACGTTTCCGAGCTGCGGGCGGCTAACGGCGCATGCGGAGACTGACCCGCTACCCCGCGTGACATAGCTTGCTTTTTGCCTCTTCGCAGCATCCAATGCTGGGAACGCCTGGGCCTCGCATTCCGGCGCTCGCAAGGGGTGAGACATGCGCGAAGCGGTAATCGTCAGTTCGGTGCGCACGGCCGTCGGCAAAGCCGGCAAGGGCATGCTGCGCTCTACGCGCGCGGACGATCTTGCGGCGATCGCGATTCGCGCCGCGCTCGGCCGGGTTCCCGGCCTGGACGCGAAAGACGTGGAAGACGTCATTCTCGGCTGCGCGATGCCGGAAGGCGAGCAGGGCATGAACATGGCCCGGATCGCAGCGTTGCGCGCGGGATTGCCCGTCGAGTGCTCGGCGATGACCATTAATCGCTTCTGCTCTTCCGGCTTGCAATCCATCGCCATGGCCGCGGAGCGGATCATGGTCGGACATGCGGAAGTGATCGTGGCCGGCGGCGCGGAATCCATGAGCATGGTGCCGATGGGCGGCCACAAGATCGCGCCGAATCCCTGGCTGATGGACCACTATCCGGACTCCTATCTGGGCATGGGACTCACCGCTGAAGTCGTCGCGCGAAAATACGGCATCGCGCGCGAGCAGGCCGACGAATTTTCGCTGGCAAGCCACAGGAAAGCGGTTGCCGCCATCGGCGCGGGATATTTCCGCGATGAAATCGTGCCTGTGGAAGTGAACATCACCGCGTTGCCGGCCGGCAACGGGGCCAGTGGCCGCGCGTTCAAAGCGCAAACGTCGATTGTGAAATTCGATACCGACGAAGGCCCGCGCGCGGACACTTCGATGGAGGCGCTAGCGAGGCTGAGGCCGGCCTTTCACGCGCGCGGCAGCGTCACCGCGGGAAACAGCTCGCAGACGAGCGACGGCGCGGCCGCGTCGATCGTGATGAGCGCGGAGCGCGCGAAATCCATCGGAGTGAAACCCCTCGCCCGATTCGTCGCGTTCGCGACGGCCGGCTGCCCGCCGGAGGAAATGGGCATCGGGCCCGCATTCGCGATTCCGAAAGCGCTGAAGCTCGCCGGGCTGAAGCTCGACGATATCGCCGTAATCGAGCTGAACGAGGCGTTCGCCGCGCAGGCACTCGCCGCGATCAAACTCGCGGGCCTCGATCCCGCGCGTGTGAATCCCAACGGAGGCGCAATTGCGCTCGGCCATCCGCTCGGGTGCACGGGCGCAAAATTGACGGCAACGCTGATCCGCGAACTCGCCCGCCGCAGCGGGCGCTACGGGATGGTCACGATGTGCGTGGGCGGTGGAATGGGCGCCGCCGGAATTTTCGAGCGCCTGAACTAGAATCGCGTTTGCCGCGAGCGCCCGGCAGCCCGGCAGGAGGAGAATTCATGGCAACACCGACGACCTCTCATGGAGTGACGCGCGGCGGCGGCTTCCTGGTCGAGGCGCGGCGTCCCGAAGACATTCTGACCCCCGCGGAGTTCACCGACGATCAGAAACTCATCGGCCAGACGGCCGAAGAGTTCGTCACGAACGAAGTCCTGCCGGTCATCGGGGAACTCGAGCAGCACAAACACGGCCTGATGGCCGGCCTGCTGAAGAAAGCGGCCGAGATCGGCCTGGTGGGCGGCGGCGTGCCCGAAGCGTACGGCGGCGCGGGCCTCGACAAAGTCTCGAGCACCGTGCTCGCGGAAAAGCTCGCCATCTACGCGTCGTTTGCCGTCAGCCACGGCGCTCACGCGGGGATCGGAACGCTGCCGATCGTCTATTTCGGCACCGAAGAGCAGAAGAAGAAATATCTTCCGAAGCTGGCGAGCGGCGAGTGGCTCGGCTGCTATTGCCTCTCCGAACCGCAGGCCGGCTCCGACGCGCAAAACGCGAAGGCGCGCGCCGTTCTTTCTCCCGACGGCAAGAACTGGATCCTGAACGGCCAGAAAATGTGGGTCACGAACGGCGGATTCGCCGACCTGTTCATCGTGTTTGCCAAAGTGGACGGCGAGAAATTCTCCTGCTTCATCGTCGAGCGCGGCTCGCCGGGTTTTTCGATCGGCGCGGAAGAAGAAAAGATGGGCATCAAGGGCAGTTCCACGGTGCCGGTTTTTTTCGAGAACTGCCCCGTGCCTAAAGAGAATCTGCTCCACGAAATCGGCCGCGGCCACATCGTGGCGTTCAACGTGTTGAACTCCGGCCGCTTCAGCCTCGGGGCGTATTGTCTCGGCGGCGCGAAGAAAACCCTCGAGGTCTCCTCGAAGTACGCGAAGGAGCGGGTGGCATTCGGCAAACCCATCGCCGAGTTCGGCTTGATTCGCGCAAAACTGGCGGAGATGGCGGTCCGCATCTTCGCGCTTGAGTCCATGATTTACCGTTCAGCGGGGATGATGGACCGCGCGGTCGCCGCCGCTGATTCGGCGTCCGATAAGACGCAAGCGGGAATGAAAGCGCTCGAGGAATATGCGATTGAAAGCTCGATCAGCAAAGTGTACGGCAGCGAGACTCTGAATTTCGTCGTGGACGAAGCCGTTCAAATATACGGCGGCTACGGCTTCCACGAGGATTATCCCGTCGCGCGCGCTTACCGGGACGCCCGCATCAACCGCATCTTCGAGGGCACGAACGAAATCAATCGCCTGCTCGTCATCCAGATGCTGATGAAACGCGCTCTTACGGGCGCGCTTCCCCTGCTTGCCGCTGGCGCGAAATTGCAGGAAGAGATCCTCGCGGGCCCGTCGTTCGACGACGCCGTTTCAGGCCCCTGGACCGAAGAGGATCGCGTCATCGAAGGCATGAAGAAATCTTTCCTTCTGGCCGCGGGCGCCGCAATGCAAAAGCACCGCGAGCAGTTGTCTGAGCAGCAGGAGATCGTCGGCGCGCTTGCCGACATCGTGATTGACGTTTACGCCGCCGAATCTTCCCTCCGGCGCGCGCAAAAGGCCGAAGCAGTCCGCGGGGCGCAGGCCACCAGCGCGATGGCCGACGCGGCGCGCGTCTTCCTTTACGATGCCGCGGATCGCGTCGAGAAACAGGCTCGCACGGCTCTCGCAGCCGTGGCGGAAGGCGACATGCTCCGCACCCAACTCATGATCCTGCGGCGTTTCCTCAAGCGCGAGCCGGTGGACGCCGTAGCTCTGCGCCGCAATGTTGCCGCAGCGGTCACGGCGGGCGATCGGTACCCGTTTGAGGGCCGCTGAGTGGAAGCATGCGGGCGTGGCAGAGCGCCCAGGTCTCGCCCGCGAGACCACTGAATGCCATAGAAAAGCCCCAAAATTGGAATTGCCCCGCCCAAACTGGGAACGACACGAGTACTGTACCCTGAGTCCTAGGCCGGTTGAGTCGCTTGTACTGTCGCAAATAGAACAGTTTAGCGGCTAAGATTCTGTTGTACTCAATAAGCGTCGTTTGGCCGATTGTTTGCATCTAAGCAAGTGAGCCCTAAAAGGGAAAGGACCCACTACTTCATGACTGCTCGGGAAATGTACCGGAATCCGAAAGTGCGCCGTTCGTTCTGGATTGCCGTCGTTGTAGTCGTAGCGCTGCAACTCTATTACGTGCGGGAGATGCTCGCGCTGCTGATTCTGTTTGCTGCTTTCTTTGCCGCGGCTACCGTACTTGTGCTCGCACTCTATCTCGTCAATCATGCCGGCCAGTTCAGCCTGACCAAAGTGGAGCCCTACATGGTCTCGGTGGCCCGTGCGAGCCGCCGCGGTTTGGGATTCGTCGGAGAATTCAGTAAAAAGCCGTTCCGCCGTCAACATTCAGAGACTGCCCCGTAATCGCGCTGGCGGCGTCCGAGGCCAGGAACAGCGCCGCAGCGGCGATTTCGTCCGCCGTCTGGCCGCGCCCTTGTAAGATGCTCCGAAGAAACTGTTTAAGCTCTTCTTCCGGGGAGACGCCCAGGCGTTTCCCCAGCTTTTCTCCCAACTCCTTCGACATCTGAGTTTCGGTCACGGGGCCGGGGCAAATCGCATTGACGCGCACGCCCTTGCGCGCCGACTCCGCCGCCGTCCCCCGCGTCAGGCCGAGCATGCCGGCCTTCGCCGCCGCGTAAGGCGACCCCCACGGGAATGCCGCCTTCGCCGAAAGGCTTGAAATATTTAGGATTACGCCGGCCTGGCGCGCGTACATTCCCGGCAGGACCAGGCGCGTCAGAAGGAACGCCCCGCGCAGGTGAATCGCGATCACGCGGTCCCATTCGGTGGGCGAAATTTCCTCGACCGGCTTCACCGGACCGTACTCGCCGGCATTGTTCACGAGGATCGAGACCGGCCCGAGGCGCCCTTCGGCTGTTTTCACGATGCGAGCGCAATCGGCCTCCTGCGAGACATCGGCCGAGATCCACGCCGCGCGCCCGCCGCTCTTGGTGATTTCACCGGCAACGCCCTCGACTTGCGCGCTCGTCCGCGCGGCGACGAGCACGGCCGCCCCTTCGGCAGCGAAACGAAGAGCGATCGCCCGGCCGATCCCGCGGCCGCCACCCGTCACGATTGCGACTTTGTCTTTCAGCAGCATCTCAGAAGCGGCTCCAGCATAACATCCTTGAGCGTGAAGAGTGGGAGGCAAGAAGGCAAGGAGGCAAGGAAGCACGGAACTCCCGTTGCCGAAAGCGGCCGGGCGGATGTCATGCCTTTTATGCTGATGGGATGTACGCCTCAGGCGTTGCGGCTCGGCGCGCCCGATAGCCGCTCTCCCATGACGCCCGAGCCTACGATGACCACGAGGAGAAACGCGGTCCCGAGAAATTCGGCGAGGAGACGCGCCCCAAGCGAGATTTTCATTGCAGGCCGATGCGATCGATTTGCGTCTTGATTGCGAGTTGATCGAGGCTGGAAAGAGGCAGACACAGGAACAAACCGATTCTGCGGTCGAGGATCATGAAGGCCTCGCGGAAAGCGCGCTCAATCTGTTCGGGAGTCCCTGTGACCGCGGCCGGATCGGGTACGCCCCAATGGGCCGTCATGGGCTGGCCGGGCCAGAGCGGGCACACTTCCTTGGCGGCGTTGTCGCAGACGGTGAAGACAAAATTCATTTTCGGCGCGCCGGGCCTTGCGAACTCATCCCAGCTCTTGCTCCGCAGACCACTAGTGGGCAGGTGCGCGAGTTCGAGCTGCTTGAGTGCTTCGGGCCGCACAAGGCCCGAGGGATGGCTTCCGGCGCTGTAGGCCGTGAAGTTGAGCCTCCCCTTATGATTGAGGATGGCTTCGGCCAGAATGGATCGCGCCGAATTCCCGGTGCAGAGGAAGAGAACGTTGTAGTGGTCCTTCATCAGTTTCACCTGTTCTCCGCTTGAGCGGGGGAGCAACAATCCGATGCACAACAGGACTACTCAGAAGCGTCCTTGTTGGTGAGGGGCTTTCGGCCGCGAATGAAGGCGCTTGCAAATTTGCCCTCCACAGCCGGTGCGATGGCATCCACATCAATGCCCTGGGCCGTCAGGAATTGCCGCGCGTCTTCGACGCCGTAAACGCGCGTCGGCTCGACTTCGATTTCCACGAATCCCGCGGCCGCGAGCTCCGCGCGATACTCGGATTCTTCCATCGCCCCCGCGACGCACCCGACCCACAGCTCGACGCTCCTGCGGATTTCGGCGGGCACGGGGCCGCGCACGACCACGTCCGAGACGGCAAAGCGTCCGCCGGGACGCAGAACGCGGAACGCCTCGCGCAAGACTCGGCCTTTGTCCGCCGAAAGATTGATCACGCAATTCGAGATCACGACGTCAACCGAAGCTTCCGGCAGCGGGATGTTCTCGATCTCTCCCTTGAGGAATTCCACATTTTGCGCGCCGGCCTTGCGCTGGTTTTCGCGCGCCAGGGCGAGCATCTCGTCCGTCATGTCCAGACCGTAAGCTTTGCCCGAAGCCCCGACCCTCTTCGCAGAAAGGAGAACATCAATGCCTCCGCCCGAGCCCAAATCGAGCACGTACTCTCCCGCCTTCAATTGGGCGAGAGCGGCCGGGTTGCCGCAGCCCAGGGACGCTGCCATTGCTTTCTGCGGCAGGCCGGCAGTTTCGCTCGCGCCGTAGAGGTTGGCCGAAATTGGATCGCAGCACGGGGCCGCGCTTGAGTCGCAGCCGCAAGCGGCTGAATCGCCCGCGGAAACGCGCCGGGCGGCTTCGCCGTACTTGTTCCGGACGACATCTTTGATGGTTTCGTCTTGCATCGCGCCCCCTGGAGGACATATGCGCATGTCCGCATATGTAAAATAGCGCGGCGCCACACATATGTCAAGGCAGATGTGATGTATACTTCCGGCATGGCGAAAACAAGAGGCAGCTACTCGCTGGACCAACTATTTCGGGCGCTGGCGGATCCCACCCGGTTGCGGCTGCTCAATCTTGTTGCGGACCGGGAAATTTGCGTCTGCTATTTTGTGGAAATCCTCCGAATGGGCCAGCCAAAGATCTCCCGCCACCTGGCATATCTCCGCAAAGCGGGAATCGTGAGCGCGAGGCGCGAGGGAAAGTGGATGCACTACCGGCTCGCGATCCCAAAGGACGAAGTCGCCGCGAGTATTTTGCGCGAGACGTTGAGACACTTGCGAGCGAAGCCGCGAATGCAGCGGGACCTTGCGCGGCTTGGTTCCGCGTGCTGTTCGCCCCAGGAGTTTGTGCTCTTGCGGGGGGCTCCCCAGCCGGCCCTGTTGTCTGCCGACGGCCGTTAGGGCCACCGGCGATCTTCGGACAAGCGATGCCACCCTCACAAAGTTGGTAGCAATGCGCAGCACGGAGAAAAGTGGCAGGTGAAAATGGCTGAGGCGAACGCTGGTTCCGATCGAGGGAAAATATTGCTACGGATGCGCCCACGCGGCTCTTGCGCCGGCGTCGTGCGCGCCCAGCGGTCAGATCCCGTCGAAGCTCGTAGATTCGGAAGCGGTAGCAGCGTTTGTGAGCCTCCTTTGAGAGAAGTTCATGACCCAGGAGGCGATGTTCGCGGGCGTGATCGGTAAGGGAAGGCGTCGCAAAATGGACTTCCAACTGTAGAATTCTTGGTACATCTCCTGGATTCGCCGCTCCATTTCTTCCGGCGAACAGTACTTCAATTTCAGGTGGCACACGTCCCCGGGCCACCGTCCGATATCCTCCAGGCGGATCATGCGGCCATCTTGCAGCATCCGCTCGTAAAACATGGTCCCCTTATGAGGAGTCAAGATATTGAAGAACGCGACAGGGACCTTTTCGCGTTCCAGGAACTCAAGAGTGGATTGGAAAATTCCGGGGCTCTCGTTGTCCCATCCGAAGATGAAGTTCAGCGAGTAACTGATCCCCCGGCGGCGGAGGTTGCTCAGAATCTGGCTGTAGCGGTTCACCTTGTTGAACCGTTTGTTCATCCCCTTGAGAGTTTCCGGGTCAATGCTCTCGATGCCCATGTTCACGTGCAGCAGCCCGCTCCGCGCGGCCAGGGCCATAAATTCGTCGTCGTCGCACAGGAATGCAGTCCACAAGGCTGACCAGCGCACCTTGAGCGGAATCATGGCCTCCATCAGCGCCATCGTATGGCCTCTTTTGCCCCCGAAATCGCTGTCGCCGAAGAAGATGTTCTTCGAGCCGCAATGCCTGATCTCCTCGATCATCTCCGGGATCGGCCGGACGCGAAACCCGCCGCCCAGGTAAAGCCGCTCGGAGCAAAATTCGCACTGCATCGGGCACCCGCGGGAGGACATCATCGAAAAGGTCTTGAATGGGCCGTATTTCTTCAAATTCACGACCTCGTAACGCGGCAACGGCAATCCGGCCAGGCTGGGCATTTGCGGGGCCCGGTAGATCTTCTTCAGCTTTCCGTTCGCCGCGTCCTCGAGCATTTCGGCCCAAATGGGCTCCGCTTCCCCGATGCCGATGGCGTCGCAGTGCTCAGCCGCCTCCTCCGGATAGAACCACACGTGCGGTCCCCCCATGATGACGGGAATGCCGCGCCGCTGGAACTCTCTGGCCACGTCGTAGCCGCGATACGAATGGATG
>Ga0326728_10015395_pt1 | contig 15931 bp, 12 predicted proteins | sample MB3enrmetagenome_FD_207602 | JGI IMG/M metagenome (GOLD analysis project Ga0326728, IMG submission 207602) | Lab enriched peat soil microbial communities from McLean, Ithaca, NY, United States - MB31MN | ecosystem: Environmental > Terrestrial > Soil > Wetlands > Peat | place: USA: New York...
AAGGCCTGAAGTTCACCGACGGAACCGCCTTCACTGCCGATTCGGTGAAGTGGACCGTCGACCGCGCCGCGGCCCTCAAGGGCGATCCCTCTTGGCTCGTCACCCAGTTCGTGAAGGAAGTCCAGGTCGTCGATCCCCTCACGGTCAAGTTCGTCCTGACCGGCCCGACCGCCTTCTTCCCCTCGGTCATAGCGGGTAATCCCCCTTACTATCCTCTCTCTTCTAGCGTCTACCCGGTCGATAAGATCATCTCCAATCCCTCCGAGCTCAAGGGTGGCCAGCTGGTCGGCCTAGGCCCGTATAAGATCACCTCGTTCAAGCGCGACGAAGAGGTAGTCCTCGAGGCGAACCCGAACTACTACGGCGCGAAGCCCAAGTACAAGAAGATCATTATCCGCTATTTCGCGGACGCGACGACCATGCGCCTCGCCCTCGAGAAGGGCGACATCGACCTGGTCTATAAGTCCCTGAATCCCTCGGATATCAAGGACTTGGCGAGCAACCCGAAGATCACGACCAACACCCTGCCCGGTCCCTTCATCCGCTTCCTCTGCTTCGAGAATTCGCAGAGCGCGTTCAAGAATAAGAAGCTTCGCCAGGCGGTCACCGCTCTCCTCGATAGGCCCGAGATCAATCAGAAGGTCTACCTCGGTCAGAATGCGCCCCTCTACTCTATGGTCCCCCAGGGCATGATCTATGCCTCGGAAGACTTTAAGTCCGCCTACGGCGACGCCAACGTGGCCAAGGCCGAGGAGCTCCTCAAGTCCGCCGGCTACTCCGCGAAGAAGCCCTTCGCCTTCGATCTCTGGTACACCCCGAGCCACTATGGCGACACCGAGGTCAATCTTGCCGAGGTCATGAAGGCCGAGTTCGAGAAGACGCCCCTCATCAAGGTGACGACCAAGAGCGCCGAGTGGGCGACCTACAAGCAGCAGTTCAACCACAAGCAGATGAGTGCCTATCTCCTTGGCTGGTATCCCGACTACGTCGATCCGGACGACTACACCGCCGCCTTCGCGCAGACCGATGCCTCCGCGGGCGAGGGCATATTTTTCTCCAACAAGGAGTGGGACGCCGCCTTCATAAAGGAGGAACAGAGCGCCGACCCCAAAGTCCGCGCCGAGATCTTCGCCAAGATCCAGAAGGATTGGACCGATGAAGTCCCCTGCGCCCCGATTTTCCAGGGCACGCTCCACGTCCTCACCAAGACGAGCGTAACCGGCGTCAAGATCGGCGCCCCCCTCATCTTCCGCTACGACACGCTCGAGCCCACGAAGAAGTAAGCGAGCTTGTAGATTCGATCAGCAGGGCCTCCTAGCGGAGGCCCTGATTTTGAGGGAGGAAGAGCGATGAGGCGGATACTTAGATATGTCGCGGGGCGGTTGCTCCTGACCATCCCGATGATCTTTGTCCTCCTCTCGCTCGTCTTCCTCGTCCTCAGGGTGATGCCGGGCGATCCCGTCTCAGCCATGCTCGGCGAGCACGCCCCGGCCGCCTACTTACAAGAGAAGAAACACTCCCTCGGCCTCGACAAGCCGATCGGCGCCCAGTACGTCGACTATCTTGGGCAGATTCTTCGCGGCGACCTCGGCAGGTCCATGATCTTCGAGGAGCCCGTCGCGCAGCCGATCTTCGAGAAGCTGCCCGCCACGCTCGAGCTTGCGCTTTTCAGCCTCGCGCTTTGCCTCGCGATCGGCATCCCCCTCGGCGTCCGCGCCGCGCGCCGGCGCCGGACCGGCCACGACTTCGGCATCCGCCTCTATGCGAACGTCGTCTACTGCATCCCCGTGTTCTGGATGGGCCTCATGCTGCAGATGGTCTTCGGCGTCTTCCTCGGCGTCTTCCCGATAGCGGGGCGCACGGGCAGCCGGATCATCGTGTCGGATTTCGATACGACCGGCCTGTACGTGATCGATACGATCATCCATGGCGACTTCGCCGCTTTGGGCGACGTCCTCTTCCACCTCGCCCTGCCCGCCTTGACGCTCGGCGTCACCCTGTCGGGCATCTTCGTCCGCCTTACGCGAGCTAACATGCTCGATGTGCTCAAGTCCGATTTCGTGCTCGCATCGCGGGCGCGCGGCGTGCCCGAGAGCAAGGTCGTCTACGGCCACGCGCTCAAGAACGCCCTCATTCCCATCGTCACGATGCTCGGCCTCCAGTTCAGCGCCCTTCTGGCCGGCGCGATACTGACCGAGACGACCTTCTCCTGGCCCGGTATGGGCCGGCTTCTCTTGGAACGCATCTACCTGCGCGACTACCCCGTCGTCCAGGGAGTCATCATAGTCTACGCCCTGCTAGTCACGGTCGTATCCCTGGTCGTCGACCTGCTCTATGCGGTCATCGACCCGCGCGTGAAGCTCTAGCGTGTCGTTGAAAAACTCGATGCTTTTCAACAACACGCCATGCAATTCCTCGAAAACCTTCGGTTTTCTGCGTAATTGCGAAGATCAAGGTAGTGTCGAAAAAGGCTCGGATGGCCTTTTTCGACACCCTGCTAGGAGGCCTGCAATTGAACGAAAATAAGAACGAAGCGGGTGCCGACAGAGCCCGGTTTTCCCCCGCCTCCGGCCTGGCCAAGGCGCTCGGTGCCTTCTCCGAGGCGGCGCGCAAGTATCGCGTCGAGTGGTGGATCCTCGTCGCGGGCATACTGGTTGTCGGGCTCATCGTATTCATGACGGTCTTTCCGGCGATTTTCACCCGCTTCGACCCGAACGACCAATCCGCGGGTCCGCAGCTCGGCGCCCCCTCGTTCGCTCATTTCCTCGGTACGGACAACCTCGGTCGGGACGTCGGCGCTCGCATGGTCTACGGCGCCCGCACCATCCTTGGCGTGGCCATCGCCGCCTCCCTCCTCTCGGCCCTGATCGGCATACCCCTCGGCCTTATCTCGGGTTTCGCGGGGAACTGGCTCGACAAGGTCCTCTCCCTCGTCATGGACTCCGTCTACTCCTTCCCCGGGCTCATCCTCGCGATAGCCTTCGCGGCCATGCTCGGGCCGGGCGTGATCAACATAACCCTCGCCGTCTCGGTGGTGTACATTCCGACCTACTTCCGCCTCGTGCGCGGGCAGACCCTGCAGATAAAGGAAGAGCTGTACGTCGAGGCTGCGCGGGCGATAGGCGCGCGCAAGTCGGTGATCCTCGCCAAGTATGTCTTCCCGAACGTCATCGCGACGGTCGTGGTCGTATTCTCCCTCAATATTGCCGACGCGATCATGACCGAGGCCGCGCTCTCCTACATCGGCCTGGGCCTGCCCGCCGGCATACCCGACTGGGGCATGGACCTCTCGATGGGCAAGAAGTTCCTGCCCTCGGGCGTCTGGTGGATGATCACCTATCCGGGCGCGATGATCATGCTCCTAGCGCTCGGCTTCACTATGCTGGGCGAGGGCCTCTCCGAGATCCTCAACCCCAGGCTCCAGGAGTATTGACGATGGCTGAAACTGGGCGCGAAACGATCCTGGAGATCAAGGACCTCTCTATCGCCTATCCTATCTCGATCGGCACCGTGCGCGCCGTCGAGGATGTGAGCCTCCCGGTCTACAAGGGCGAGGTGTTGGGGCTCGTGGGCGAGTCCGGCTGTGGCAAATCGACCCTCGGCCTGTCGGTCCTGCAGCTCATGAAGCCGCCCGGGAGGGTCTCGGGCGGCAGTATCATCTACAGGGGACGCGCCGGCGAGGCGCGCGACATCCTCGCGATGGGCCAGAAGGAACTGCTCGACCTGCGGGGCAAGAACATCGCGATGATCTTCCAGAATCCGCTCACCTCACTCGATCCCCTGGTCTCGGTGGCGGACCATTTCGTCGAGGCGATCCAGGTGCACGAGAGCGAAGTCAAGCGCAAGAACGCTATCGAGCGCGCCGAAGCCATCCTCGGCGATTTGGGCATCGAATCCCGAAGGCTCGCCGAGTATCCCTACCAGCTATCCGGCGGCATGCGTCAGCGCATCATGATCGGGCTCGCGCTCATCCTCCATCCCGACCTCCTCTTGGCCGACGAGCCGACGACCGCCCTCGACGTGATCGTCGAGGCGGGTTTCACCGAGCTCCTCATGAAGCTCAAGCGGCAGTACGATCTCACGGTCGTGCTGATTTCGCACAACTTGGGTCTGGTGGCCGAGATGGCCGACCGCATCGCTGTCATGTACGGCGGCCGTATCGCCGAGCTCGCCTCGGTGGACGACATCTTCTCTCGTCCTTTGCATCCCTATACGAAGGGGCTCATGGACTGCGTGCCCAACATCCTCCTGGACCAGAAGGAGCTTACGGCCATGCCCGGCAGCCCGCCCGATCTCGTCAATCCGAATCCTTGCTGTCCCTTCGCGCCGCGTTGCCCGAAGGCGATGGACGTATGCCGCTCGAAAACCCCGCGTCTCGTCGACTACGGCGGGCGGTCCGCGGCCTGCTGGCTCTACGAAAGGAAGGACTAGCCATGTCCGCGATCATACGCGCAGAGCATCTGGTAAAGGAGTTCCCCGTGAAGGGGTCAGGCGTCGGCAAGAACCGGCGCATCGTCCACGCGGTCGACGACGTCAGCTTCGAGATCGACGAGGGTGAGGTGCTGGGCCTCGCCGGCGAGTCCGGCTCGGGCAAGTCCACGACGGGCAGGCTTCTCATCCGGCTCATCGAGCCGACCTCGGGAAAGATCGAGTATCGCGGCAAGGACATCATCTCCTATCGCCCGCGCGAGCTCGAGGAGCTGCGCGCCAAGGTGCAGATGATCTTTCAGGACCCCATGAGCTCCCTCTCGCCGCGCATGAGCGTGGGCGAGGCGATCGGGCATCCTCTCGATATCCACGGCATAGGGGACAGGGCCTGGCGCAGGGAAGCCGTCCTCGGGATGATGCGCAAGGTGGGGCTCTCTCCTGCCGAGTACTTGTACAAGAAGTACCCGCATCAGCTCTCCGGCGGGCAGAGCCAACGCGTGGTGATCGCGCGCGCCCTGGTCACACGGCCCGATTTCGTCGTCGCCGACGAGCCCATCGCAATGGCCGACGTGTCGGTTCGCGCCCTCATACTCAAGCTTATGCGCGACCTCAAGGACGAGATGGGGCTGACCTACCTCTTCATCACGCACGACCTCGCGACCGCGAAGTACCTCTGCGACCGCGTCGCGATCATGTACCTGGGGCGCATCGTGGAGCTCGCCTCTCGGGACGAGCTCTTCTCGCATCCGCACCATCCCTATACGAAGGCGCTCCTCGCCGCCGTGCCGATCCCCGACCCGAAGGCGAGGAAGCCGAAGGACCTGCCGGAAGGCGAGATCCCGAGCGCAATCGATCCGCCGGCCGGCTGCCATTTTCACCCGCGCTGCCGCTTCGCGAAGCCGGAATGCTCTGGCGGAAGGCCTCCCCTTCGCGACATAGGCGGAGGCCATCTTTCGGCCTGCATCCTCGACTAAAAAAGGCAAGGCTCCCATCGTGTCTAATCTAATTCGCGCAACGCGCACATTGAGTTTCGTGGCGGTCGCGTGCCTCACGGCATCATGCGTGCTCTCCTGCTCGCGCCCAGCGGCCGCGACAGCGGCGGCTCCCGTCGTCGTCCTCGTCACGGGCAGCGAGGCTGCCTCGCCCCTCGAGTTCCGCAGTGCCGAGGACGTGGCCCGCGCTTATTCGGACGGGAAATCGGGGAAGCTCCGGCACCTGTCCCTGCCCGACAAGCCTAAGGGCGAGACGGCCGTGTCCTCCTTCATCGCCGATGCCGCATCCGACCCCCTCGTCGCTGCCATAGTCGTATCCCCTTCCCCTGCCGGGACCGCGAGCGGCCTTCGCAAGGCCAAGCTTGCGCGCGGCGCCGACCTCCTCTGCGTCGCCTCGAGCTCGAGCGAGGACATCCTCGACATAGAGTCATCGGCCGACCTCGTCGTGGACCTCGATCGCGCGAGTCGCGCCTATATCGTCGCGTGGGCGGCGAAGAAGATAGGCGCCAGTTCCATAGTAGCCGCCTACGGCCTTGTCGAGGCCGCATCGCCCGACGCGCTGCGCGAGAGGGCGATCATGTCCGCGGCCGCTTCCGACCTCGGCCTGCGGTACGCCGCGATGATCGCGCCGAAGGGCGTAGAGAGCGCGTCCTTCGTGCGCTCGGCCTCGGGCTCCTGGCTGCGCGACTACGGACCCGATACGGCGCTCTACTGCGCCGATCCCGACCTCGCAGAGCCTCTCATCGCGGGCGCGGTAGCTGGCGGGGGCATGCTCGTGGATGCCGCGGGTTCGGCCACGGTCGCGGCCTATGCCACGGCACTCGGTGTCGACCTTTCGAGCGCCAAGGGCGACGCGAAGGGGGAGCGACATCTCGTCGAGTCGGCGCTCGCCGCAGACGGGATGAAAGGCCGGCTCTGCGCCTGGGACTCCGCCTATGGCCAGGCTATCGCGGCAGGCCTCGGCGAGTTCGCCATGCGCGTCGCGAAAGGCGAAGCCAAAAAGGACGAGATCAACGACCTGCGCGCCGCCCTCGACGCGCGCTCCGGAGGCGCCGCGTGGATGGCGGAATACGACGTCGACACCGCAACCGGGGTCAAGTCGGTCAATCGCGTCCTTATCCGCCAGGACTTGTACGCTCTCGGTTCGGGTTACCTGCAGAGCGCGCTGCAGCCTGTTCCCGCCAAGTATCTCATGATAAAGTCGGGCGGCTCCGACTAGGGCGACTCAAGCTCATTGCCATTCGTGGCCCTGCTCGATTACTATGCTCGCAAAAGTTACAGCGAGATGTTCTCGAGGGGAGTGCCTTATGGCGAAGTATCCGTTCGCGGAGATAGAGAAGAAATGGCAGGCGCGCTGGGAGTCCGAGAAGGCGTTCCGCGCGGTCGAGGACAAGTCCTTTCCGAAAGATAAACGACGTTATGTCCTCGATATGTTTCCCTATCCTTCCGGCGCCGGCCTCCACGTAGGCCATCCCGAGGGCTATACGGCGACGGATATTTACTGCCGCTACCTCAGGATGAACGGCTACAACGTTCTCCATCCCATGGGCTTCGACGCCTTCGGCCTGCCCGCCGAGAACTACGCCATTAAGACCGGCACGCACCCCGCCGCGACCACGCAAGCCAACATCGATCATTTCCGCATTCAGATCAAGTCGCTCGGCTTCTCCTACGATTGGGAGCGCGAGGTTTCGACCTGCATGCCCGACTACTACAAGTGGACCCAGTGGATCTTCCTCCAGCTGTACAAGCGCGGCTTGGCCTACGAGGCCGAGATGCCGATCAACTGGTGCCCTTCCTGCAAAACGGGACTGGCGAACGAGGAAGTGAAAGAAGGGCTCTGCGACCGCTGCGGCACCAAGGTGACGCGCAAGCGCATCCGCCAGTGGGTGCTCAAGATCACCGCCTACGCGGACAGGCTCTTGGAGGACTTGGATGGCCTCGACTGGCCCGAGCCCGTGAAGCTGATGCAGCGCAACTGGATCGGCCGCTCCGAAGGCGCCCAGGTCACCTTCGGCATCGAGGGCCACGGCGACAAATTGGAAATTTTCACGACGCGCGCCGATACGCTCTTCGGCGTCACGTACATGGTTCTCTCGCCCGAGCACCCGCTCGTAGCCCAGATTACAACGGCCGCGCAGAAGGCCGACGTGGAGGCCTACGTCGAGGCAGCGGCGCGCAAGAGCGACCTCGAGCGCACCGATCTCGCCAAGGACAAGTCCGGCGTCTTCACCGGCGCCTACGCGATCAATCCGCTTAACGGGCAGAGGGTCCCGATCTGGATCTCCGACTACGTCCTCATCTCCTATGGCACGGGCGCAATCATGGCGGTCCCCGCCCACGACGACCGCGACTGGGCCTTTGCGAAGAAGTTCGGCCTGCCCATCATTCAGGTCGTCGCCTCGAAGAAGCAGTACGAATCGGGCTTCGATTTCTCAAAAGAGCCGGAGACCTGCGACATCGAGGACGGCTACTCGGTCAATTCGGGGCCTTTCACCGGCATGCTCACCGAGGCCGCCAAGAAAGCCATCATCGAGAAGATCGAGGCCGACGGTATCGGCAGGCGCTCGATCAACTACAAGCTGCGCGACTGGCTCTTCAGCCGCCAGAGGTACTGGGGCGAGCCCATTCCTCTTGTGCACTGCGACAAGTGCGGCATCGTTCCCCTGCCCGAGAGCGAGCTGCCCCTCCTTCTACCGGAGGTGAAGAGCTACACGCCCACGGGCACGGGCGAGTCTCCCCTCGCGAACGTCCCCGAGTGGGTCGAGACGAAGTGCCCCACATGCGGCGGCGCGGCCAAGCGAGAGACCAACACGATGCCCCAGTGGGCCGGTTCCTGCTGGTACTACCTGCGCTACCTCGATACCAATAACGACAAAGCCTTCGCCTCGAAGGAGGCCGTCGACTATTGGATGCCCGTCGACCTCTACGTCGGCGGCGCGGAGCACGCGGTGCTCCACCTCTTGTACTCGCGCTTCTGGCACAAGGTCCTCTACGACCTCGGCGTCGTGGGCACGAAGGAGCCCTTCCAGCGCCTCGTGAACCAAGGCATGATCCTCGGCGAGGACAACCAGAAGATGTCCAAGAGCCGGGGCAACGTCATCAATCCCGACGACATCGTGCGCGAGTACGGTGCCGACTCCATGCGGGTCTACGAGATGTTCATGGGGCCGCTCGAGGTCTCCAAGCCCTGGGCCACCGCCGGCCTCGTAGGCGTCTCCCGCTTCCTCGAGAAGGTCTGGGCCCTCTCCGAGCGCGCGTTAGTCGATACCGAGCCGAGCAAAGAGTCTCTCAAGTCCTTGAACCGGGCCGTGAAGAAGGTGACCGGCGACACTTCCTCATTGAATTTTAACACCGCGATCTCGGCGATGATGATATACGTGAACGAGCTCGGTAGGCTCGAGAGCCTCCCGCGCTCGCTGTGGGAGCCGCTCGTGCTCATGCTCGCGCCCTACGCGCCCCATCTCGCCGAGGAGCTTTGGGCGAAGGCGGGCCATGCGAAGAGCCTCGTGCGCGCGGCGTGGCCGACCTACGACGAGGCGCTCTGCACGGACGATACAAAGGAAATAGTGGTCCAGGTGAACGGCAAGATCCGCGAGCGCTTCAGTGCAGCCGCGGGTACCGCTCAAGATGAATTACAGAAGACGGCTCTCTCCTTGCCTAAAGTCAAGGAGTGGACCGACGGTAAAAAAGTCGTAAAGGTGGTGGTCGTGAAAGACAAACTTGTGAATATCGTAGTGACCGACTAGCGAGACTAGCCGGCCTCGGAGGATGCGATGGCTGGGCAACGAAGAGCGGGGTCGAGGAAGATTTTCAGGCTGAGCATAGCCTTTAAGCTTGTCTTGCTCGCTTCGCTCATGATTATCTCGTGCGGAGCGATACTTTTTATCGCCTCGCGGAGTCTTTCGCAGCTGACCGGGGCGATCGATCAGGTGCAGCGCGTGCAGGGCGACCTGACGCGGCAATGCACTGACTTGCAGACGCAGGGCTATTCCCTGCAGCTTTTCTCCCTTGCTCGGGCAATGGATGTCCTGGACGGAACGAAGGGCGTGGGCTCAGCGTCGCGTAATGCGGTGAGCTCCCTGACCGCCGCAGCCAAGTCCGACATGTTCGCCATCTCCCAGGGAAAGAATCTTCCCGTATCCAAACAGCTGCTTTCTCCCCTAGTCTCCAGCTTCGATGATTATATAAAGACACTGGATCGGATGCCGGATGCGCTCGACAAAGGGAAGGCCAGCGCCGAGGCCTACATCGACGACGTGCAGGATTCTTTCCGGTTCATGAACAACCAGCTTCAAGTGTTCCTCGGCGCGCTCCGCACCGCGAGCGACGCGGCGTCGGATTCGGCCCACAGCCTGGCCGAGCGCACCTCGATCCTCCTCATGTCGGTAATCGTCACGGCGGTCCTCCTGTGCGTTCTCCTCGCGATCATGATCATGCGGTCCATTACGAAGCCGCTAAAGGGACTGGTCGAGGCGGTCGGCAGGATAGGCGACGGCGACCTTCGCGACTCGACCGGGATCGACAGCGACGACGAGCTCGGACGCATCGCCGCGAGCGTCGACGGCCTCGTGTTCGACCTGCGCGAGCTCGTCGGCACGGTAAAGAAAAGGCTCACTCTCCTCGAGGACACAGGGACGGGCCTTTCCTCGATGATGTCCCAGACGGGCGCGGCCGTCGTCGAGATCAATTCGAACATCGCAAACACGGGCGGACAGCTACGCGAGCAGTCCGTGGCCGTCGAGAGCGTCTCCTCGGCGATCGAGACGCTCACTTACTCGATCGAAGGCCTCGGCGCGATGATCGCGAGCCAGTCTTCCGTGATCACCAGCTCCTCCGCCGCCGTCGAGGAGATGATCGCGAGCGTGGAGGCTGTCGCCTCCAACGCCCAGGCCGCGGCCTCGGCTTCCTCCGATCTCATCAAGGAAGGGCAGGTCGGCAAAGCCAAGATCGACGAGGTCGGGGCCTCCGTGGCTTCGATCGTGCGCTATTCCGAGAACTTAGGGGAAGCGGCCGAGCTCATCACCGAGATCGCGTCGAGGACTAACCTCCTCGCCATGAACGCGGCGATCGAGGCCGCCCATGCAGGGGACGCGGGCAGGGGCTTTGCGGTCGTGGCGGACGAGATTCGCAAACTGGCCGAGCAGTCTAGCTCGGAGGCGAAGGATATATCGGCCAACTTAGGCAGAGTATCGGAGGCGATAGACGCCGTGCGCTCCGCGTCCGACTCCGCGGTAGGTTCCTTTACCTCAATACTCGACAAATCTTCCTCTCTCGCCGACGCGGTTCGATCGATGGGCGATTCCATGGCCGAGCAGAGGACGGGCGGAGCCCAGGTTCTCGAGGGTCTCTCGCGCCTCAAGGACATCACGCGGGAGATCGAGCGCGGCTCGGGCGAGATGGGCGCAGGCAATACCACGATCCTCGGCCAGGTGCAGAAACTCACCAGCGTGAACGCTCAGGTCGTGCATAATAACGAGGAGATGACCACGGGTACCGGCGAGATCAACGACGCGGTAGCCGGCACTATCGACCTCAGCGCCAAGAATCAGGCGCATATCGCCGATGTGCGGGCCGCATTGGATAAGTTCTCTATTTAATGAAGAGCAGTCCGTAGGAGGCGACGACCGCCGCAGCCAGCGCGATCGCTGCCACCGTCCCTTCGGCGCTTCGCGTCTCTGAAGCTAGTTCCGCGCCCTTTTCCGATCCCTGGGACGCACCGAGCGCCTCGTCCCAGAGCTCGAGCATGAGAGCGTCCGTGTCCTCGATGATGTGGGCCGGACGCACGCTGCCTTTATACTCCACGATGCGGTCGTAGTAGACGAAAGAGGACGCCACGAGGGCGCCGAAACGGCCAGGGAGCTTTAGGCTCGGCAGGATGCTGGCCTTCGAGATGTAGATGAGGCCCTCGAATACGAGGGCCTTCCCGATGCCGTCTTCGAGCGCGCCCTGCGTTATCACGAGGGGGCCGAGTCGGCAGAGCACTTTCCCGACAGGCACGAGAAGGTTCGCGGCCACGATGCCGAGCGAGACGAAGACCGTCGCGGGAATCGAGATTTTCTTGCCCGACAGCCACGCCGCGCCGAGGAAGCATGCAAACATGATCGCGCGTAGGGAAATCGAGCGCTGGAAGAGAAAGGCTATGGAGACGGCCGCTCCGGCGGCGGCGAGCGTCCAGGGGGAGAATCTCGACTCCCAGGCGTCGCTCCGCGCCACGCGTCGCGCGTCGCGCTTCTTTTTATTTAGGCTACGCACGGTTTTCCTCCGTTTTACCGAGCAAGGCCTTGGCACTCGCGTACCATAGAGATTTTTTCGCGAAGGCTTCGGCGAAGAGCCCGAGGAGGGTTCCCGTGACCAGCCCCATGATAAGGAAGGGCGGAGCGATGAGCCGAGCGGCCTCGCCGAAGACGAGAACGCTCGCTATGACTATCTGCACGGCATTCGAGACCATCGCCCCCAATATAGAGATGCCGACCGCGCTGACGTGTCGGCCGAAGAGCTTCCGTCCTCCGAGCATGGTCAGCGCCGCAGTGAGGGTCCCCGCGAGCGAGAAGACGGCGATGTAGGAGAAGAGAGAGCCGGAAATCACGCTCATGCCGACGACCTTGACCAGAGCGAGGGCCAGGAACCACGGCAGCGGGAGGAGGTCGGTCGCGAGGAGAATGGGCAGGTTCGCTATGCCAAGTCGCATGAAGGGTAGGGGCTTGGGGACCATGTACTCGAGGGCCGAGAGAAAGAAACAGAAAGCGCCGAGAAGGGCGGTCACGTCGGCCGCGTTCGGGATGGCTTTAGTAAACGGAGGCGTCGATTCCGGCATCTTCGGATCCCCCTTCCACACGGACGAGGACCTGATTGGGCAGGCAGGCTATCCACTGGCCGGCCTTGCTTATGGCGCCGGCCGCGACGCAGGTTTTATTCGGGCAGGGAGAATCCTCGATACGGACTGTCTTATCGTGAATCCCGACAAGCGTATCGCCGAGGGGGCCCGGCACCTTGATTTCGCGATCAATCGATAGGGGATAGATCCACTCCCCGCCCTGGGCTTTGATCACCACTTTTGCGTCGCCCGACTGAGGGCCATAGGCCCATATCGCCGAGGCAGCCACGATACCCATAGAAACGAGCAGTATGATGATATCGAGCGGTCGTATCCGTATCCGTAAAGCCATAGCCGATCAGTGACAGCCGTTTTCGCAGCCGCAGCCCTCCGCATCCTCGTTGCATTTGCCTTCCCCGCATTCGCCTTCGCAACCGCAGCTCCCATGCACGTGACCGTGCTGAAGCTCCTCGGACGTAGCCTCGCGAACGTCGACGACGCTAACCGTGAAGTGAAGCTCGGATCCCGCGAGGGGATGATTGGCGTCGATCGTGACCTCGTCGCCCTCGACGCCGGCTACGGTGACGATCTGCGTGCCGCCTTCGCTGTGCGCCTCGAATTGCATGCCGATCTCGATCTGGGCGTCGGGGCCGAATTCTGCGCGGGTGACTTTAAACACGAGGCTGTCGTCGCGCTCGCCGTAGGCTTCCGCTGCGGGAACTACGCAGTCGACCTTATCGCCCGCCTGCTTGCCCGCGAGGTGCTTTTCTAGGCCGACAATGATGTTCTGATTGCCGTGAATATAGACGAGGGGTTCGGCCTCCTCGGAAGAATCCAGGACTGCGCCCTTCGAATCCTGAAGCTTGTAGTCGATGGTGACTACCCGGTCTTTCTCGATGACCATAATACATCCTTTCGGGGGCGTAGTTTCCCCGCAACGCGAAGGAATAATGTATATATAATTTCCTTATATGAAAAGAGGAGGAAAGGGCGGATTCGATGGACTCTATTCTCTCCGCCTCCCCAACCGATATTGTAGTAGGCAAGCAGGCCCGGACCGTGGCCGCACTTTAGGAGACTAGTACATCGATGCCTGAAAAGTCCAATCATCCTATAGAGAACCGCATCCTCGGCAGCGCCGTACACAGCGGTGCAGTACTCGGCGCAGTACTCGGCGCAGCCTCGCTTTTCGGCTTCGCCGCCTTGGCCTGCGCTGCTTCCGGCGCCTCCTCCCCGCGTCTCCTCGTCTCAAGTGGGGCGTTCCTCATAGGCGCCTTTTCGTGGGCGTCGCTCTTCGTGCCCCTCTGGCTGGCCCTGGCCTCATTGATGGCCATACTCCCCGGATGGAATCCCTCTGCCTTCGCCGCCCTTGTGGGCTCCTGGCTTCCCTTCGCCCCGATCGTCGCGATAGCTCGGCTGTCCGCCTCTCCCGAGCTTTTCTTTTCCGAGCATCCCGCCCTTGCGGCTGTGGGCATGCCCGCTCTCTTCGTCGCGGCGCTTGCGATAGCCATCGCCCTCTCGGCCCTCGTGCTGTATTTCAGCAGGACCTTATCTCGCTCGATCGACGAGCCTTCGGCTCTCCGGCCGGCGAAGTACTTCATAGCCGCCTTGCCCGCGCCGAGGGAACTTCCCCCGCCCGAAGCGGAGGCGCGCGTCCAAGGCTCGGGCGATAGTATCGCGGATTTTCCCGTGCCCAATCTGCCGCCTTTGCCTCCGTTTATTTCCTTAGGCGAAGTCGCGGTGAAAAGCCCGGCCTCCGATATACCACCCCCGCCTTCGCCGGAGCCCGCAGCTAAACAAGAGCCAGCGGTTAAGCCAGAACCCGTCGTCGAGCCATCGTCCGTCAGCGCACCCCCAGCGCCCGCGCCCAAGCTGGCGGCGAAGCCCGCGGCCGAGGGCTCTGGCCCCATTGCAGAGGCTTTGGTCGAGACGAGGGACGGCGGCACAATCGAGTTCGTCTCGGTCATGCCCGAGCACCGCCAGGATGCGCAATCCATCGCCGCGGAGGCCGAAAAGGCCGCGGCCGTCGCAGCAGCCTTGGAGCGCGTGCGCGCGCGGCGCAAGGACAAGCCCTACGCAGTGCCGGTCGAGGGCATCCTCACGGTCTACCCCGATGGCGAGTACTGGATCATCGACGACAAGACCCGCCATTCCGCCGAGATTCTGCGTCAGTGCCTCGCCGAGTTCAAGATCGAGGCCGAGGTTACGGGCATACGCAAGGGCCCGGTTATCACGATGTTCGAGATCCTGCCGGCTCCCGGCGTCAAGCTCTCCAAGATCACGAACCTCTCGGACAATATAGCGCTTCGCCTTGCGGCATCGAGCGTCCGTATCGTCGCGCCCATACCGGGCAAACACGCCGTGGGCATAGAGGTGCCGAACGAGAGGCGCTCGATCGTCTCCCTGCGCGAGCTCATAGAGGCCGAGTCCTTCAAGGCCGCGAAGATGGAGATTCCCGTCGTCCTCGGCAAGGACATAGCGGGCGAGGCCAAGTTCATCGACCTGGCGGCGACGCCCCACCTGCTCATCGCGGGGGCTACCGGCTCGGGCAAGTCGGTCTGCGTCAACGCGATGATCCTCTCGATCCTCTTCCGCCGTTCGCCCCAGGACGTGAAGCTCCTGCTTATCGACCCGAAGATAGTCGAGCTCAAGCTCTACAACGACATACCGCACCTGCTCACGCCTGTGATCACCGAGCCCAAGCGCGCCTTCCAGGCCCTGCAGTACTGCATCTGCGAGATGGAGCGGCGCTACAGCCTCCTCGACCACGCGGGCGTGCGCGACATCAAAAGCTACAACCGCAAGATTCGCGACAAGGGCTACGCCGCCGAGAAACTTCCATATATTGTCGTCGTGATCGACGAGTTCGCCGACCTCATGGCCACGACTGGCAAGGAGCTCGAGTCCACTCTCGCTCGCCTCGCGGCCATGTCCCGCGCCATCGGCATCCACTTAGTGCTCGCGACGCAACGCCCTTCCATCGACGTCATCACGGGCCTCATCAAGGCGAACATTCCCAGCCGCATAGCCTTCATGGTGGCGAGCAAGTTCGACAGCCGCATCATCATCGACGCGGTCGGCGCGGAGAAACTCCTCGGCAAGGGCGACATGCTCGTCGCCACTGTATCCGATCCCTTCCCGATCCGCGAGCAGGGCGCCTTCGTCTCCGAGGAAGAAGTGGAGAGGGCCGTCGAGTTCGTGAAGACACTCGGCGAGCCCGAGTACATCGACGACGAGATCTTCATCGACGAGGAAGATGAGGACGGCGGGCCTTCTCTCTTCAACGACGAGGACGACGACCCCCTGTACCAAAAGGCCTTGGAGATCGTGCTCCAGCAGGGCAAGGCTAGTGCATCCTATATCCAGCGGCGACTCAAGATCGGTTACAATCGCGCCTCGCGTCTGGTCGAGCTCATGGAAGATAAGGGCATCGTGGGCCCCGCCAATGGCTCGAAGCCCCGCGACATCGTGCGCAACCCGGAAGTGCTGGGCGCGAGAGGGTCTGGCGCGTCGCGCAGCGAGGCCGCACGGCAGGCGAGTCTCTTGCCGGGACTCGAGACGGTGCCGGGACAGAGAGTGACTGGGCACGATGAGGATGAGCCAGAGGAAGATGAAGAATGATAACCGTTCCCCCCCTGCAACAATATTCAATTTTGACGTCGTGATTACTCAATACTGACGTCGTCAGTATTGA
>Ga0326728_10015397_pt1 | contig 15930 bp, 18 predicted proteins | sample MB3enrmetagenome_FD_207602 | JGI IMG/M metagenome (GOLD analysis project Ga0326728, IMG submission 207602) | Lab enriched peat soil microbial communities from McLean, Ithaca, NY, United States - MB31MN | ecosystem: Environmental > Terrestrial > Soil > Wetlands > Peat | place: USA: New York...
GCGGCCACGCGGCTGCGCTAGTCATGTTGAAGCTGTCTCCTCGACACGCGAAGCTTTCTTCTTGCGCCACTCGCCACTCGCCACTCTTCTTTGTCCTCGCCCAGAAGGTGCATTTCCGCCCCGGGCGCCTTGGACTTGGAGTAGTAGCCGTGCCGGGTGTTGGCGGCGCGGATGCGCTCCACCCCCTCGGGCGTGGCCGGCCCTTGCGATTGCCGGCCGTTGGCCTGATTGGCGGCCAGCTTTTCCGGAGTGAGTTCAGGACTCTTGACCAATGACATCACTTAACCTCCCGGCGCCGTCTTGTCTCGAAGAGGCAGTGAGACGAGCGGACCATCGATAGGCCAGTGCCTCAACCAATATGTACTATAGGCTTATTTCCCAGAGTTGTCAACAAGAATATTTTCGGGAGCCTAGGAGCGGGGAAGCCCGGCCAGAGCGTAGGCCAGGGCGCTCGAATTGCCGATTTACGATTGGCGATTGCCGATTGAAAAAGAAGCAATCAGCCATCAGCGCTCAGCCTTCAGCCAGCGGGGCCTGATGGCCCGATCTTTTTCTTGCTGAATGTCATGCTGCTTGACGGCCGCGTCGCTTCTTGCTGGGACGAATGAGCGCTTCGGCGGGGATCGCAAGACGGTCGTGGAGCCGACGAATCATCCCCAGCGACAAGGGTCGGTCCCGGCGCAGAACTTCATAAACCCGGGTCCGGCTGCCAATGACACCCACCAGCACCTTCACGTCCGCTCCCTGCTGCTCCAGCCGAAACTTAATGGCTTCGATGGGATCGGGCACGTCGATGGGAAAGTGCGCTCGCTCATACGCCTCGACCAGCGCCAGCACCACCTCCAAGCGGTCGCCTTCCGCGCTTCCTTCCGCCGCTCCCCAGAGACGCTCGATCTCGCGCAAAGCGGCGTCGTGGTCGGCATCGGTCTTGATGGGCTTAATCTCCATATTGCACGGTCCTCGCATCGATTTTGTCGTACGCGGCGTGCGTGCCCAACCACTTGATGAACACGATCTTGCGCCGGTAGTCGACTGCCGTCACCAGACGATAGTCGTTGCCCTTGATGTTGAACGCGACACGTTCCGCGTCCAGAATGCTGGCACTGGCGTAACTCTTTTTGACGTCCGTGGAACTGGCCCAGTCCGCCCGGACTGCTTCATGAAACCAAGCCTGGAGCGCCGACTTGACGGCCGGCTGCTCGCGGCGTCCGGAGAGCCCCTCGACGAAACGCGTAAGCGTGCTGCGGGCAATCACGCGCACACCCGGAGTATAGCTTGTTCCCATATTGGGCACAAGGGAGTTTTTGCGGGTTGAGCAAGGGTACTGATTCTTCATCGGCATGGCTCAGTGCCCTTTCTCGGTGGTGATCCAATAGTCAACGTCGGTCGCGTCGCCCTGTCGAAAGCGGAAGATCACCCGCCAGTTGGCCCGAACCGTCACCGTCCACAAGTCGTTCAACTCGCCCTCGAGCGGATGCAGCCGGCGTTCTGACCGATTTTTGTTGATTGCGCAATTTCGTGCAAAAGCATGGGATTGTACCAAGCCATACAAATGGGCACCAGAGTTTGGGAACGGGAATCACTTTCAGCAAACGGGGATCACTTTCAGCGAACGGGAATCACTTTCAGCAAACGAGGATCACACTGTTCAGCGAACGGGGATCAATGTTCAGCGAACGGGGATTAGTGTCCAGCGGAAGGAATATGCTTGACTTCTGAAACAGCAAGCAGCATCATACACAGGCGGGGTTGTATGAGGTGTATGGCGGTGCAGCCCGCAAGGTTTCTAAAAATGGCCAAGGCAACAAGAAATACATTTGAGGCCGCATTGGATCGACTCGTCGACATCACCCAGGAACATCTCGATACCCTGTCCCCCGAAGAGAGGAAGGCGAGGCTCAAGGATTTTCACGCGACGGCTTCTCGTATTCTCGGACGGCATTCCAAAACTCGCGTTCGGACCGGGACCACCTCTCGCTTCCGCGCTTTACGCCGAGTTGGGTGAGCAATTCGTAGAGCGCGTCAATATTCCGAGTTTTCACGAGTTCTCTATAAACCTTGCTCACGGCCCGTCGTTCTTCAAGGGCATCAAGGTCAATGGTACGTCGCGCCGCTCCCCTCGATTTTTCTGCCCTGTAAACGTCCTGAAGTTTTTCGTCCTTCATGTCTGTGTCGGCTTCTGCAGGGTCCGGCCCTAACGATTCTGCACTTCACCCGCGCGGCGTCTTGCAAAACATTCGAGCGCGCGACGCCAAACCCTTAGATACCATGAGTGAGCGCGCGACGCGGGCGGGGACTTTCAGCATGACAACTTCAGCTTCGTCTTTTCGATGTTGAGCTGTCAAGGGGGGTAACCTATCGAACGAAATTACTCCCCCCTCCCTCTGCAATTTCGCGGGTGTGTGCGCGAGCCCTGGGCACTCTGGGAGACGGTGATTCCGGGGACGAAGGAGACACCAGAGGTACACGAAAAAATGGACCGTCCCAACTAGCTGAAATCAGCAAGGATGAACTGGCGGAGAGGGTGGGATTCGAACCCACGTGCCCGCTTTTGGCAGGCAAGACGCTTTCGAGGCGCCCCCGTTATGACCACTTCGGTACCTCTCCGAAGATAGTTGACAGTTGGCAGTCGGCAGTCGACAGTGCCTTCAGTCTTGCTTTCGACCTTGGCCTTTCGACCTTTGACTGCTCTCTCGACTCCTTTCTCTCTTTCTCCGAAAGAAGTCCTGTATCACCGAAGCGCAATCACCCGCCAGGACTCCCCTCACCACGGCGACCTTGTGATTGAGCTTGCGGTGGTTCAGGACTTTGAGCGCCGTGCCGCACCCGCCGGCCTTGGGGTCGCGCGCGCCATAGACCAATCGCTCGATTCGAGCCTGCACGATGGCGCCGACACACATCACGCACGGCTCCATTGTAACATAGAGGGTGCAGCCGGCGAGACGGTAGTTCCCAAGCTTCCGCGCCGCCCGGCGCAAAGCCAGAACCTCGGCGTGGGCGGTGGGATCGTTCAGGTGGAGAGGCCGGTTATGAGCGCGCGCGATGACGCGTCCTTCGTGGACCACCACCGCGCCCACCGGGACCTCGTCTTCACGCGCCGCTCGCTTGGCCTCATCGAGGGCCGCCCGCATGTGCTTCAGCATTTCTGCCACGAGCATGGGAGTTATCAGTTCTCAGTCGTCAGTTTTCAGTTCAAGGCGAAGACCGGCCATCGACGGAGAACTGAGAACTGAAAACTGAAAACTGAAAACTTCTGTCACTCTCCGAGCGGCAGCAACTGGCCTTTCTCGAGGTGCCGGGTGACGGTGGCGTAACGCGTGGCGCGCGGGTCGTGCGTCACCATGATGATGGTTTTCTTGAAGTCGCGGTTCAAGCGGCTCAGGATGTCGAGAACCTCGTCGGCAGAGTGGGCGTCGAGATCTCCCGTCGGCTCGTCGGCCATGATCAGCGTGGGATCGCTGACGATAGCGCGGGCGATGGCCACGCGCTGCTCCTGGCCGCCCGAGAGCTGGCGCGGGTAGTGCTCGATGCGATCCTCCAAGCCGACCAGTTCCAGCGCTGCCAGCACGTGCTTCCTGCGCTCGGCGGCGGAGAGGCGGGTGAGGAGCAGCGGGAGCTCAACGTTCTCGTAGGCGGTCAGTACCGGGATCAGGTTGAAGGTCTGGAAAACAAACCCCACGTGGACGTTGCGCCAGGCGGCGAGGCGATCTTCGCTCATGCCGGCAATGTCTTCGCCCAGCACGCGCACCCCGCCCGAGGTCGGTCGATCGATGCCGGCGATGATGTTGAGCAGTGTCGTCTTGCCCGAGCCCGAGGGCCCCATCAGGCACAGGAACTCGCCTTCCTCGACGATGATATCCACCTTCTCGAGCGCGGCGACGGCAAACGAGTCGCGCTGGAAGATCTTTGAAAGTCCATCGATTTCGACAACCGGTTTGGACATTAGCTCTCCTCGTTCGAACTCGCCAGTTCAAGGCAGTCCATTTTGGACTTTGGATTTTCGATTTTGGATTGAAGAGGTAAGGCCACACGCGGTTCTTCAATCCAAAATCTAAAATCCAAAATGGACTTCTAGCCGCCCGACTTGACCTTCACTCGCTGGCCGGAGGTTAATCCCTCGCCTCCCCGCACGACGACCCGGTCATTGGGGCCCACGCCGCTCGCCACCTCGACCTTGTCGCCCAAATCGCGGCCGATCTGGATTTCATGGAGCTGGACGTGCGAGCCATCCAGGACGAACACCGCCTGCTTGCCCTCTTTCTGGAAGACGGCGCTACGGGGAACGGTGAGGGTCTCCTGAGAGACGGACTTGCTGCTCTCCGGCCCCAGGAAAGAGACGTGGGCGTTCATCTCGGGGCGCAGGTATTCGTCCGGCTGCAGGACTTTGACTTTCACTTGGATCGTCGCCTTCTGCCGGTCGGCCTGGGGCGAGATCTCCGCCACAACCCCTTTGTAGATGCGGTCGGGATACGAGTCGGCGCTCAAGGCGCAGTTCTGGTTGAAAATGATCTTGGGGAAATCGTTCTGGTTGATGTCGAGCTCCACCTGCAAATCGTTCAGGTCGGCGAGAGAAGCCACCGAGGCCTTCACGCCGCCACCGGTGCCTCCGAAGTTCATGGTGGAGACCATCTCGCCTTTTTCGATGGAGCGGTCGAGCACCACTCCAGTCACGGGGGCGCGAATGAGCGTGGCGTCCAGCATGGTCTGGGCGTAATCGACCGCGGCCTTGGCCTGGGCCACTTGGGCGCGCGCGTAGTCAATGGTCTCGACGCGGGGACCGATCTTCACCAGCTCGTAGTTCTTTCTGGCGCTCGCGAGCTTCGCTTTAGAGACATCGGACTGCGCCTGGGCGTTATCGCGCTGCTGCGGCGACGCGATGCCCTGGCTGAAGAGGTCGCGGGTGCGCTTGAGGGTGAGCTCGTCGTTCTTGGAATCAGCCTCAGCCTGCTCGACGGCCGCCCGTGCCGCATCGATCTCCTGCGGACGCGACCCGTGCTCGAGTTCCGCGAGGTGCGCTTGGACCACCGCAAGGTTGGCCTGGGCCTGGGCCAGTTGGGCCTGGAATTCGCTGTCCTCGAGGCGAACGAGAATCTGGCCTTCCTTCACATGGTCGCCTTTTTCGATGCCCACCCAGGCAACCCGGCCCACCACCTTCGAGCTCACTTCGATGGTGTGGTGCGCCACAATGTAACCGCCGGCCGTGAGCACCACGGGTCCGTTCGCCGCGCCCGGCTCGACCGCCACGCGCTGGACTCCCACTTCCGGGGCGTTGGCGGCCATGCTGGCCACCAGAAACACAATGGCCGCGACCGCCACAATGCCTGCGCCGGCGAGGGCCAGGCGCCATTTGGGATTGATCTTCGGCGCCGTCCCCTCCTTGCGCGAGCGATCGATTTGCAAGACGCTCAAGTCTTTTTCGCGACTCTCGGCCGGGGCCATTTCGAAAAACCGCCTTTCACTGAAAGCTTGCAGCCTTCAGCCTTCAGCCTTCAGCTTTTCCACCACTGACTACCCATAAACTGACAACGGTCTCACGTCGATCGCAAAGCCGAAACAATGTTCTCATGCGCGGCGCGCCAGGCGGGGAAAAGCCCGCCAAAGAACCCCATCATGATAGCAAAGACCACGCCGGTCACGAACAGGGCGGGCGTAATCCGGAAATTGAAAGCGATCTCGCTAAACGTCACAAAGTTCGACGTGCCCGTGGTGATCCCGTTGACGGGCAACGCCAGCAAGCATCCGAGCACGCCACCCAAAGTGGCAATTACCACCGACTCGACGACGAAGGAGAACAGGATGCTGCCGCGCGAGAATCCGATGGCGCGCAGCGTGCCGATCTCCTTCGTGCGCCGGGCCACCGCCGCGTACATGGTATTCATGGCGGCAAACGACGCGCCAATCGACATCAGGACGGCGATGAACACTCCGAAGACCCTGATGGGCGCGGCCGCGCTGGTCTGGTTCTCAAAATACTCGCGCTCCGTGACGGGTTTCAGGTGCAGCCGGCGATCGTTTTCCACCTGATCTTTGATCCGGGCGACGGCCGTCGAGTCCGTCGCGCGCACGATCACGCTCGAATAGTCCTGGCGATCGAAGTCCTGCCCCAGATCATTCATGTCCGTCCAGATTTCCGAGTCATAGGCGGTGTTGCCGGCGTCGAAAATGCCGACCACGGTCCAGTAGCCTTTGGCGAACCTCAACTTGTCGCCCAAGCCGCAGTTCTGGAAACGCTGGGAGATCTTCCGGCTCACGATCACTTCCCGCAGGCCGGAGCGGAAGAAGCGCCCTTGCACCATCTTGAATTCAGGGCGCAGCGAGGGCCCGTCGGCGCTCAAACCGCGAATCGTGACGTTGGAGCCCTGCGTCTGGCCGCGCCGCGGCAAGTTGATAAGGACGATGTTCTCCGGTGAGACCCACGGCCCGCCCTTGGCGTCCGTGGCGATGCCGTGCAGGTACTTGATCACCTGAAGGGCGTTCTCGCGGCTCACGAAGCTGTCGGTTTCGGAGGTCGAGCCGTCGCGCAGAATCAGGACGTTGAGCGGCTGGCCGGTGGCGGAGAGCGATGATTCGAGTCCCTGCGCGAGGGCCATCAGCACTACGAAGACCGCTACGGTCAAGGTGATGCTGAGGGCCGTCATCAGGGTGGTGGTGCGCCGCACGATGAGGTTGCGCAAGTTGTACTTCAGTGGTATCGCCATCGGTGACCTCTACTATTTCCGAGATTCTCTGCGCCTGGCGAAGAATCTCTCCGAACATGGCCCGACTCATGGCGGGTCGAATTGCCGATTTACGATTGCCGATTGCCGATTGACCCAGAAGGAGCTCTTCAATCAGCAATCGGCAATCAGCAATCGGCAGTTCGGCCTGCCTTTTGGTTGCGGCCAACGGCTGCGCTGTGATCAGCCTGTGTAGCGGAGAGCGTCAGCCAGCTTGACCTTGACTGCGTGGTAGGCAGGCAAGGCGGAAGCCAACAACGCGATCAGCGCCGACAACAAGAAAGAGAAAGCGAGCGTTTCCGGCCGCAACCGGAGGTCCGCCCAGACCAGGGGTCCGATCCTGGTCATCCCCAGAACATCGTAAAGAAGCTTCGCTCCGCCCACGCCCACCAGGGCCGCGACAAGCGACAGCGTCATCGCCTCACCCACGAACAAAGACAGGATTTGTGTTGCCCGGAATCCCAGCACGCGCATCACCGCCGCCTCGGCAACGCGCTCCCGGATCGACATAGCCACGGAGTTGGCCAGGATCAGCAGGACGGCGAACGCCACGGCCCCGCCGATCATCAGCATGAGCCGGCGTACGTTGCCGAGCATGGAGATGAAACCCAGCAAGAAGCTGCTCTCGCTCTCCGTCCGCGTCTCCGCGTTGGTGTTGCGGAACATGCCGTCAATGGCGTCTGCCACCTGCGACGCGGACTCGGGACGGTCCAGCCGAATCCAATACAACCCCACAATGCCCCTGCGCCCGATGGACTCGTTCAGGTAGTCCCAATGGAAGAAGAACATATCGTCAGGGCCGCCCGAGAAAATACCGCGCAGAATGAGCTCGGGGGCAAATCCGTAAGGGCTCCCTAGCAAGGTGATTCGGTCCCCCACTTTCCAGTGATACTTCTCCGCTGTTTTCCGGCCAGCCACCGCCGCTACCTGCTCACGCTTGAATGCTTCCAACTGGTCGGGTGGGATTTGCGTATTGTTCAAAACGTCGAAGACCGTGTTCGCGTCGATGGCGAAGTTGGCAAAGCTATTCTGGCGGTCAACCCAATAGGCGCCGAACCAGTTCATGGGAGTAAGAGCCGCCACGCCCGGCACCATCTTAATTCTCCTGCCGTAACTCTCGGGAAGGGCAAAGGTAATTCCTATCGACCGCCGCACCATCATGCGAGGGCTGGTTGCATTCTGATAGGGCCTGCCGAGCGCCGTGTAAACCATCGCCAGCGACGCCAGCAGGAAAAGCGAAACGGCCATGCTGGCGCCCGTCAGCAAAGTCCGACGCTTGTTACGGGCAAGGTTCTTCAAAAGCAGTCGCCACATGTCAGCAGCCCTCTATCTCTTTGGATGGGGATAGCGACGGTCAGCGGTGCGCGATTCATTTTCATGCCACACGATCCTGCCGCTGTGCCTAACCCACGTAACGCAGGGCCTCGGCGATACTGGTGCGTGAAGCGCGCAGAGCGGGAAAGACCGCGCTCACGATCCCCACCAAAGCGGCGATTCCGAAGCAGAGCCAGAGTGTGCGCAGTGGAACCGAGAAGTCGGAGAGGAATCCACCGGTGTTCATCACTCCTCCGACTCCCATATAAAAAACGATGCCCACCGCGAATCCAATCAGGAACCCAATTCCGGTCGCGACATAGCGGATTGCCTTCACCCAGCGGCGTCCCGCGGACGTGGCCGCGAAGAGCATCCAAATGCCATAACCTACCACCAAGCCGGCGCCCAGGGCGTACACGGCGCCGAGGAACTTGGCCTTGTTGAAAGTGGCGTGAATAAAGGCATACCCCAACTTGGCGCCGAGGCCGCCCAGGATTCCGCCGATCAGGGAGATCACCACCGACTCGCCCACCAACAGCAGCAGGATGAGGTTGCGCCTGAACCCGAGCGTCTTCAAGACCGCCACTTCGCTGGTGCGCTCACGGATCGACATCGCCATCGTGTTTCCCGAGACAAGAAGAATGGTGAAGACAACGGCCGCCGAAATCGCCGTGAGCAGCAGCTTCACGTTGCCGAGCATGGAGACGAAGCTCAGGCCGAACGCCTGCTCCGTCTCGGTCTTGGTCTCGGCGGAGGTATTGCGAAACAGGGCGTCGATCGCGTCGCTCACCTTCGGCACGTCCTCCGCCGAGTCAACCTTGATGGTGTAGGCTCCCACCTGTCCGGGCCGTCCTTGCAGTTCATCAAAATAATCGTAGTGGAAGTAGAAGGTCCGCTCCTGGGAATCCTCGGGCGCTGTGTAGACGGCGCGGATCACGAACTCGGGGTTGATCCCGTAGATTGGGCTCTTCAGAGTGACGCGGTCTCCGAGTTTCCAGTGGTAAGTCTCCATCAGCTTTCGGCCCACCAGCGCGGCGATGCGCTCGTTCTTCCACATCGCGAACTGGTCGGGCGGGATGTGGAGTTCATCGAAGACCTTGTCAAATTGGTCGACGTCCACCGCAAAGTTGGCAAAGAAATTACTCGCGTCGATATATTGCCCGCCAAACCACGTCTGCGAGACCAGATACTTCACGCCGGGCACGGCAGCGATGCGCCGCCCGTAGGCCTCCGGCATGGGTTGGGTTATGGAGGTGGCGCGGTGTACGATCACGCGCAGGTGCGGCGTGCCCCCCTCCCCGCCCGCCCGGTAGATGCTGGCCAGGACCGCCTCGAGCGTGGCGATCAGGAACATCGACACGGCAATACTCAGGATGGTGAGAATGCTCCTGCGGGGGTTCCGAACCGCATTCTTCCACATCAAGCGGGCCAGCTTCATGCGCGCGCTCCTTCAGCGTGCTACCCAAGAATACGAATCAAAGGGGCGGGGATTACACCACCGATCCCACTTAGATTAGCATGAGAAGCTCTTCTGATGCTCGCAAGATTGAGCGGTGCGCGACATAAAAAGTCGGACGAATCCACAGATTGCGCAGATCGGAGCGCGCGGAGATTTTTCTTGCTCGTCACTCGCCACCCGTCACTTGTCACTCGCAGGCACTCTGTTGTGCGGCACGGGCCGCGCTGGGCTGAAATCTTTTTTTGGTTGCGGCCACAGGCTGCGCTGCGGTACAATCGCCTTTGCTTTGAAGGGCCGTTAGCTCAATTGGTAGAGCAACTGACTCTTAATCAGTAGGTTGAGGGTTCGATTCCCCCACGGCTCACCATCTACCTCTTTGAGACCACAAAGGTTAGGGCTTCTCCTGGCTCTTGGCTTTGGGTTGGCTCGTTCTCACGGTGACCACCCTCGGTGACCAGTTCTCGGCGATCCGCCATTTTCGCAAAGGCCCGCTCGATGGCGTCCGCCTGCGGGTGACAATACCTCTGAGTGATTGTGATCGAACTGTGACCCATGATGCGCGCCAGCGTGAACACGTCGCATTTCGGGGCCATCTGCGTGCCGAACGTGTGCCGCAGGCAGTATGGCTCGAAGGGTTTAATCTCAGGCAGACCGGGGTTGTCCTTTCGGGCTTTTTCAAGGGAAGCGAGGGCCTTGGCGTGCCATTGCTTGGCGCTCGACTCTTCCATGTGGCCGGAGGCTGAGGCCGTGGGGAATACCCAGCCTTCCGTGGGGCAACCTTGCGCATCATGCCGAGCCTTGAGCGCCCAATAGACTTCCGGCGCCATCGGCAACAAGCGCCGCGCCGCTTTCGACTTGCCCCGAGCGATCTGAATCAGGCCGCCATGCCCGTTCAACAGGACATGCTCCCAGCGCAGCACGTAGCACTCCCCCGGACGCATCCCTTCACCCAGGATGAGGGTTGCGGCGTCGCGCCACGGCTGAGAACACGCAGCGAGGTAATCACGGCACTCCTCTTCCGTCAGAACCCGCTCGCGCTGGTACTCACCTTTGGCAAGTCCGACCTTGGGTGCGCGATCTAGCTTCCCCCACTCTTCGGCTAGGGCCAGGGCGCGCCGAAGTGTCCGCAACCCGCAGTTGATTGTAGTGGGCTTGAGGCGCGCCGAGAGCCGGGCCGCGTATTGCTCCGCGTGCTGCCCGGTAATCTCATCAAGCCGGAGCCCCGCCAGATCGGACTTAAGCAGACTGTCCGCCCCATACTTGTAATAGTCCCGAGTCTTGCGTGTGGACTGGAATTTGCTCTCGGTATACGGCAAGAAGTCTTCCCGGAGGAACTCCGCAAGGGTGGTACGTGGCTTCGATTGTAGAATCCCCCAGTTACCCTTTCCAAGCTCCGACCGAATCCTTCCCTCGACGGTTCGCGCATCCTTCGCGCTCCCGCATCGAGTGGACTTCCGAATCAGCTTGCCTTGCCACATAAATTTCACCATGTAATAGCGGCCCTTTTTGTAGATCATCACTCACCTTCCTTCCGGGCCTTGGCCCGCTCAGCCTTAAGTCGGTCACGATAGCGCCGGGTTCGGAGCCCTGCGGGAGTAAGTCGGCCTTCCGGCGAGCGGGGTCGCCCGCCGAACTTGCGGCCATTCTCACGCGCGATCTCCCGGATGCGCTCCAAACCCTGCTTTTCCAGGCGCGCTTTCCAGCCGCGCTTGCCGAGCCAGCTTGTGAACCGACGGATTTCTTTCTTGTTCACGATTCTATTCTATTCTGAATAGCTTTGAATTGTCAAGAAAAATCTTTGAGTGGTAGAATGAGGATGAACCAAGGGTCACACTGGCCGGGCGCGGCGAAGAGCGCACGCATCCCGGCTTCTGCGATCTACTTGGTGGGAGCCAACTCGGTTACAATCCGAAATGAGATGGAGCGAAGCAAGTTTGAGGCTCTCGTTGCGCAAGCCCTGACCCGCCTACCCAGGGGGTTTCGTGAGAAGCTGACCAATGTAGCGATTATCGTGGAAGACCTACCGCCAGAGGAAGCGGAGTGCGAGGGACTGCTGCTGGGCCTTTTTCACGGCATCCCTCGTACGGAGAAGAGCGTCTTTTTCTCCAGTCCGCCAGATCGGATTTTTCTCTACCAGCGAAACATCGAGGCTATCTGCGCCAACGACGAGGAGGTGCGCCGCCAGATCCGCGCGACCCTGCTGCACGAAGTCGGGCATTACTTTGGGCTCAGTGAGGACGAATTACGCGGCGTGTGAAGACCCTGGGGCACGCTCTAGTTGACGTTGGCACTATATCTCAAGGTAGTCTTTTCGTATGAAGGACAGCGGCCAACTCCGACCCCAGGCCAATTCTGCCGGACCTTGACGGTCTTGGATGAGAGTTAACGCCGTATTGGGAAGCCAGAATCGGCTAAGGGCGGTCGGCGGTTTGAATGCGTGCTAACACGCGAAGGAACAGGCGATGAATAAGCGAGCCCAATTGACGCCGGAGATGAAAGCCCACAAGTGGAAGAAGGGCCAGCCGAGCCCAAATGCGAGCGGCAGGCCGAAGAAGAAGCCCATCACGGAAGCGTATGAGGTACTGTGCAACAAGAAACTTCCGGCGGCCTTGCGGATCGTCGAATTCGGCAAAAAGGCCAAGATTGACCTTGGAGAGAATGCGACTTTTGCAGACTGGCTCGCTGTGGGACTGATGCAATCGGCGCGTCGCGGAAATCCGAGCGCAGCGGCCGAGATCGCCGACCGTATTGAGGGCAAAGTGCCAAAGCCGGTCGATATGGAGGTTACGCACAAAGATGAGCTTACAGGTCGGACACGCGATGCTCGTGTACTTCGCCGAGAATGGACGATGGCCGGAGCGATCTGGCGTTCCTGAGAGCCCGTGCGAGGCAGATGGTCATCGAGATGGACGAGTTTGATGCTTGTAAAGCCGACCCCCTGTACTGGCTCCAGCACTGCACTCGGACGTATGACAACCTCTGGCGCGAAAAGGGCGTCGAGCCCTACAAGCGATTCCCCGACAAGCCCTATATGCCCAAGCTCTTTGAATTGTTCAGGACCTCGCGCCGGCTTTATCTTGCGAAGTCGCGGGACATGATGGTGACTTGGGCTGTGGTCGGATTCGGTGTCCACATGTGCCAGTTCTTCGAAGCCTCACACGTCATCATTCAGACCCAAAAACTAGACAAGGCCCTCGATCTCGTGTGCGGCCGTCAAACCCCAGGGTATGCAAGAACTTTGTGGGAGCAGCAAGAGCCATGGATGAAAGAGCGGTGCCCTCTGACGAAAGCCTCGGAAGACATGCCCGGAGATCAGTTGACCTGGGCCAACGGCTCGAAGTTTCAAGGGGTGCCGCAGGGCGAGGACCAAGTTCGGCAATACCACCCGTCACTGGTGATCTTCGATGAGGCAGCGTTTTTGGACGGATTTGGAGCCTCGTTGGACGCGGCAGAGCCGGTCGCAGCGCAGATAATCGCTGTGTCGTCGGCGGCGCCGAGCGTCTTTGGTGACATGATCTTGGAGGCGTTCGAAAGCTGACGGGCCGACGCCGGCTCTGGCAGCTCGATTGGTCTACCCTTCTTTGGAGGTCTCGACGCCTGGATTCGAGCCGCCTCGCTCCGGGAAGTCGTTGCACGCGGGCCTCATCTATTCCAGCCAACCGGGGAGTGGGAGATCGAGTGATTCTGTTAGTTCGAGCAAGAGGATCAGTGCTCTGGCAACGTCGCGCTGCTTCTCGGTCCAGGTAACTTCCTCCGACCATCCTAAAATGCACTCAGTGTTTATGAGTTCATCGAACCAGGCAAGGCGCTCTTGCGGGCTGAACGTGTGCCCCTCGTACTCAAAAGGAAACCAACGAGGAAGCCAGCCGGGAACAGCGGAGTCGAAAAAACAAAGCGCCAAATCCACGTGCTCTTGCCGCGACAGGAGATCGCCCACGGGTCCCCGTTCTGGAACCAAGCTGTCCTTGTCGAAATCCCCCCGTGGGTCCAGGTAAATCTTTATCGCCCAATGAGGTTCAAAGTTGTTGGCATAATTTGGCGGCCAGCACTTCCAGTACTCATCGGGCGGATATCTTAAAGGCTTGGTCGCCATGAGCGCCAATTGCCCCCATTCCTGACTGTCTCGGCTGCGCTGTCGCCGGGCAATACGAAGCGTTATCGCTTCTGCCGATGTCGTCCAGGCCGAGCCATGGGAATCAGGCCCACTGGCTCACTTACCTTCTCCCGCATCGATGGCCAAGGCCGGTCTGTAACCTCGATTACCGATTCTGAGCATCGCATCCCAGACTGAAATCTCGACGGTGAATTCTAGCCGCTTCGGTAACGCCCTCAGCGCTCCAGCTCTGATTGAGTACGCCTGTGCCCAGGGGCGGCCGTCCGCTGGCATCACACTGACCTTCCCCGCACAACGGATCGTCAGTACCGTGCCGTCGAACCCAAAGGCGACAGGGGCTTCGTCATCAACAGTCGCCAATTGCTCGCCCAGGGTCTTGAGCGCTATGCGTGCCCAGTCCCGCCGCACGTCACAATGCGGTCGGGCGGCATAAGCCGCGATCTCCCGATTCCATGGCAGAAGATCGAGATGCAGGCGCCCCTCGGTCAGCCACGGTGTCGCGACCGCCGGCTCGAATCTGCGTCCACCAGCGTTGTTATCCAGGCACCAAGCAACCCACGCCTTGACTTGTTCGATGGATTCGACCTCTGGTGGCAATTCGCACTCCACCTCGCGGATACTTCGTTGGGTGACCATAACGCCCAAGAGCACGACTACAGGCACAAAGCCGCGATTGAGGCCGAGAACGGCAGACAGTTTGAAATTGCCAAAGTCAAAACTGAGACCAGGCCCAGGACTGGATGACACGGCTGGGTCCTCGACGAATCCAAGGCCGCGCAACACGTCCCAAGTTGAAACAGGATTGCCGGACGGGCTGGTTGGATTGTTCATTCCCGCTCCCCACTCCGGGCGTTCTTTGTTTCTCTACTGTCTGGTATACCAGACACACGTAACAAATTGTAAGCCCACCATGGGCGCATGTCCACCGGCAACCACGCCCTCTTGGTCAAGTTGGGAAAACGCATCCGAACCCTGCGAAAAAAGAAGGGATGGACGCAAAGCGACATGGCGGCTTATTTGGACATGAACCGAGGACACATCTCGGACATTGAGACGGGCAAGCGAGAAGTCGGCATCATCACCTTGCAGATCATCGCCACGGGCTTGGAAACAACGATGGCAACCTTGATGAAGGGCCTGTAGCTCGTGGTGTGATTCCGGGGACTGCCCGCCTCTACAGCAAGCCCGCTGGCTTCGGTGAACCTTCCATTTGGGCGGTTAGTGTTTGTTCGAGTCCGGGGAGGGCCAAGTCCTTGCTCCGATTCCCTGCTGTATCTCCTTCGCCACGGCGTCCACCACTCGGTCCAGTTGCTCGGGGCTCAGCGCCTTCCACACTTGATCCGCCGATTTCGCGCTTGACGGCTTGTCGTCGGCGTCGATGCCCATCCAGCAGATGAGGTGAATATCCTCCTCCTGAATCGGTGGAAGCGGGTCCGGCGCTCGGAAAGGCTCCAGCCCGAGTTTGCAGACCGTCTCGGCGATGGCCAGTGAAGCCGCCAAGCCCTCTGCCGATTCCATGGCTTCCCGAATTTGCCGCTCGATTCTCATTCCCCACGGCGCCTCGACCGCCTCAGTCAGCCGGTCGAGTTCTTCTTGGACCATTCCGGGCGGCGGGTATTTGCGGAGGTGCTCAGCGGCACGGCGGAGGGTCGGCCTCACACGCGGTTGAAGATTCGCCGGGTCGGTCGCAAACGTCCATTCCTGCAAGATGTCGTTTCGCGCACTCTTCCATGCGGTGTATGCACCGTGGTGAAGCTCTGGAGAGAGCGCTCGCGGCGTGTCCTCTATGCAAGCGATCAATCGCAGACAAGTCAGCGTGTCGCCGATAATCGGCTCACGGTTCCAAGGCACGAATTTCAAAAACAGCCGCTCGCCCACGCGGGCGCAGAAGAAATGGCCTTTCATCGGCCCGCCACGAAAGCCAGACCCGGCACCCCAAGGCAGGGACCGAATCCTGTCACCGAAGCGTTCTAACCCTTTTCGCAATTCCTGGCGATACTCCTCGCCCGAGTGCGCCGACGGGTCTTCGCCCGCGTTCTCGAACAGCGTCGCGTCGTCCCGGCGCAGCCGTTCGATCTCCTCACGCGTTTCGGCGAATACGATGTCACCGGTTGCTGAGCCCGGAATCACCTCATGCTCGACCCCTACGGTTGCCGCAGCCTGCGCCAGTTTCCTTCGGATGCGCGCTTCGAGTTCCAGCAAGGCGTCCAGCCGGACATCGGGAAAGAAACAACGGATGTAGACATCCTTGTGGGTGCTCCCGATGCGGTCAACCCTGCCGTGCCGCTGCACCAGCCGCATCGGGTTCCAGGGCAGGTCGTAGTTGA
>Ga0326728_10015399_pt1 | contig 15928 bp, 13 predicted proteins | sample MB3enrmetagenome_FD_207602 | JGI IMG/M metagenome (GOLD analysis project Ga0326728, IMG submission 207602) | Lab enriched peat soil microbial communities from McLean, Ithaca, NY, United States - MB31MN | ecosystem: Environmental > Terrestrial > Soil > Wetlands > Peat | place: USA: New York...
ACTTCGGAGCATCTGGGGCAAGCTCCTTCACAGTCAGACCGCAGAAGATGAAGAAGGCTTTAACATTTGCCCAGCGATTATGCAGGGTGCGTTCCGACAGCTTTCGGCTTCGCAGCGACCGTAGATAATGGCGCATATCGTCGCCGCTCAACTGGTCTGCATACGTCTTCCCTGTGACCTTTAGGAAGTCGTCCACGGCTAGCTTGTAGACGCCCTCCGCAACTAGGCTTCTACGGTCTCGCACAACCTCAAGGAAACGGTCTAGTTGGCGCTGTAGGCTCATTCTGGAGGGTTCTTCTACCAGAGTGGCCCCGGCATCCTGCGCGGCGTCCTCTGCCTTCAGGGAGAGTTCTTTCTTCTTTACCGCTGCGAGTGCTTCCGAGTCTTCACCCTGGACGCGTTCATACTTCACCTTGGAGCCAACGTAGAAACGTAGCTGGTAATAGCCGTTGGGATATTCCACCAGATTGTCACCGTCTTGGACGAAGCCGGGGCGAAGCCTACCGTTACGCCCAATCACAGCGGGAAACCGCTTCCATCCGGCATCCGTTTTGCAGTACCGTACTAATCCCACTTTGCGATTCATACCGTTCTACCTCGCAATTACATTACCAAACTATGACCACAGCTTGCAAGCTATTTTTAACAGTCCTGTATTCAATATGATGCAGAGATGGTGAGCAGAATCCCACTCTCTCCGCCAGTTCTATCTTGTTCATTATATTGCACTTAGTCCGCACGCCCACTTTCGCGCGTGGGAATTGCGTGTGTCGCGCTCTATCCAACTTCTGGAAAATGAGATTCTTGGAACTGAGCGAAAAACTCCTCCGCCGATCTGCCGCTTGCGCGATGATGAATGTACTCGTGCCATTCATATTCTGCCCTCGATATTTCAATCCATTTGCCGTTTCCCAGTCCGATATGGCTGCGCAACTTTAGGCCACCGCAGCGCCTTGCCGAAACGCCGGTGCATTGGCCGCAATCGAGTCTGTGAAGCCAGAGAACCCCAAGCCGGCAGACAGGGTTTCCCCAAGAGAGGGAGAGAAGAGCCGCTACGATACCCGGATCAGGTTCACGCCCTGCCTCGAAGATGCCGGGATCGTGGGCTACGTCCGGCACTGCAACCGGCTTACGTTCTGCTCCTGGTTGGCGATGGCCGGGGCGGCCATCAAGGAGATTCAAGAGTTGGCCGGGCACAAGACCATTACCATGAGCGCGCGGTATGCTCACTTGTCTCCTGACCACAAGCTGTCTGTGATGGAGCGTATAGCCTCAACTGCCACCAAACCGACACCGGGGGACAGTGAGGGATGCAACTGACACTACTACCGACACCAGCACAAAACGGCCACCTCTAGCGGTGGCCTATTCTTGTAAGTTATTGATACTATGGTGCCGGGAGGGGGAATTGAACCCCCATGACCGTAAGGTCGGCGGGTTTTGAGTCCGCTGCGTCTGCCAGTTCCGCCATCCCGGCTCGGGGTAGGCCTGCTTTTCGAGTATCGCACAGCCCTTGCGCCCTGCGCCAGAGGGGACGCGCAGGAGCCGGGCAAGGTGCGCCGGCGAGGCTGGGAGTGGACGGGCAGAAGGCTCTTTTGCACCTGAAATGGGAGATTTTTACCCTCCGCCGAGATTCCTCCCACTTCCGGCAAGCTGGAAATATGAATCCCGTGCGACAATGGAGGCAATCGTGATGACCAATCTCTCCTCTGCACTTGTTCCCGAGCCGGTATCGATTACCCCGGAGTTGCTGGCCCAGCATAGCATCACTCCGGATGAGTACAGCCGCATTGCAGCTGCCCTGGGGCGCGTCCCCTCGCTCACCGAACTGGGCATTTACAGCGTGATGTGGAGCGAACACTGCTCCTACAAATCCAGCCGCGTGCACCTCAAGCGGCTGCCGACCAAGAGCGACCTGGTCGTGCAAGGGCCGGGCGAGAACGCCGGCATCATCGACGTGGGCGAAGGCTGGGCCTGCGCCTTCAAGATCGAGTCCCACAACCATCCCAGCTACATCGAGCCCTTCCAGGGCGCGGCCACGGGCGTGGGCGGGATTCTGCGCGACATCTTCACCATGGGCGCACGGCCGCTGGCGGTGATGGATTCACTGCGCTTCGGGCCGATCACCCATGAGGACGGCGAAGACGCGGAAGCGCGGGCGCTGGTAGGCCGCAATCATGCCGTGGTCGAGGGCGTGGTCAGCGGCATCGCCGCCTACGGCAACTGCTTCGGCGTGCCCAACCTGGGCGGCGAGACCAAGTTCGAGGAGTGCTACAACGGCAATCCCCTGGTCAACGCCTTCGCCCTGGGCATGGTGCGCAAGGACGAGATCTTTTACGGCAAGGCCAGCGGTGCGGGCAATCCGGTGATCTACGTGGGGGCCAAGACCGGCCGCGACGGCATTCACGGCGCCACCATGGCCAGCGAAGAGTTCCACGAGGGCACGGAAGCCAAACGGCCCAACGTGCAGTGCGGCGACCCCTTCATGGAGAAGCTGCTGCTGGAGGCCTGTCTGGAAGCCATGCAGACCGGGGCCATCGTGGGCATTCAGGATATGGGCGCGGCGGGGCTGACCTGTTCGACCTGCGAGATGGGCGGACGCGGCGGCGTAGGCCTGGATGTGGAACTGGATCTGATTCCACAGCGCGAGACAGGCATGTCGTCCTACGAAATCATGCTCTCGGAGAGCCAGGAACGCATGTTGCTGGTGGCCGAAAAGGGGCGCGAGGACGAAGTCCTCCAGGTCTTCGCCAAGTGGGGCCTGGACGCGACCATCTGCGGCACGGTCAAGGATGAGTCCCGGTTGCGCATTCGCCATCACGGCGTGCTGGTCGCAGATATTCCCAATGAATCGCTGACCGACGATGCACCGCTCTATCACCGCCCGGTGGGCACCTGGAAGGCGCCGGTCGAGATGCTGCCTTCGGAAGCCATCCAGGACAAGCTGGCCGAGGACCGCGACTTCAACGCCGACCTGAAGCTGCTGCTGGCCAGTTCCAATGTGTGCTCGAAGCGCTGGGTGCACGAGCAGTACGACACCATGGTGCAGACGAATACGGTCATCGGACCCGGCGGCGAAGCCGGGGTGATGCGCATCAAGGGCACCGGCACCAAGGGCCACGAACGCGGGCTGGCCATGGCGCTGGACGGCAACGGCCGCTGGGCCTGGCTGGATCCCAAGCTGGGCGCGATGCACGCCGTGGCCGAAGCAGCGCGCAAGGTGGCCGCGAGCGGCGCCAAGCCGGTGGCCGCGACCAATTGTTTGAACTTTGGAAACCCGGAAAAACCGGAGATCATGGCCCAGCTTTCAGCGGCCATCGACGGCCTGGCCGAGGCCTGCATCGCGCTGGAGACGCCTATTACCGGCGGCAACGTCTCGCTCTACAACGAGACCAAGGGCGTGGGCATCTATCCCACCCCCGTGCTGGGCATCGTGGGCATTCTGGACGACGTGACGCTGGCGGTTCCGGCGGGCTTCCAGCAGGGCGGCGACGCCATTGTGATGCTCTGGCCGGTTCCCCGCGGCGAAGAGCCAGATCCCGAGTTGGATGTTCCCCTGAACAACAGCAATCTGCGTTTTCAATTGCCGCAACAAGAGCCTTTGCCGGATGAGGTAATTACCGTTCCCGAGGATGCAGAAGAGAGTGAAGCCTCGGTTACCGGCGAACTGATGGTCTTTGGCTCCTCGGAGTACGCCAAGGTGGTTCTGGGCGAGCTTTGGGGCACGCCTCCGCCGCTGGACCTGGAAGCCGAAGCCGATCTGCACACCCTGCTGCAAGTGCTGGCGCAGCAGCATCTGCTCTCTTCGGCGCGCGACATCTCCGACGGCGGCATTGCCGTCTCGCTGGCCCAGGCCTGCTTCGCGCACGGTGTCGGCGCCAGCGTCGAGCAGGACCCGTCGCTGCTGGTGCATCCGCTCTTCGGCCTCTTCGCCGAGCCGGCCACGACCATGATCCTCAGCGCCCCTCCCAGCCATCTGGCCCAGATCGAGGCGCTGGCTACCGAGTTCGGCTTCCTGGCCGAGCGCATCGGGAGCACCGGCGGCGACAAGCTGGAGATCGGCGTCTATCGCGAGCCCTTCATCTCTGCCCCGCTGGAAAGCCTGCGCAAGCCCTGGGCCAAGGTGCTTGAGGCAACGCTGCACGATGAGGTGATGGTCTAATGCGGCAGTTGTTGTTTCAAGGCGTGGCAGGCGTTGAAGACCGATCTGGAAAACTGACATCTGACCACTGTCCACTGACCCCTGTCGCGGGTGCCCCAGGTCTCGCTTCTGAGACCTGGGCGCCGGCCTCAGAAGACCCGAAGCTGCACGAGGAGTGCGGCGTCATGGCCATCTATGGCCATCCCGACGCGGCGCGGCAGGCCTATCTGGGCCTCTACGCCTTGCAGCATCGCGGCCAGGAGTCGGCGGGCATCGCCACGGCCGACGGCCAGCATCTGGCCAACATCAAGGGCATGGGGCTAGTCTCGGAGATCTTTACCGACGACGTGCTGGCGAAGCTGCCCGGCGCGATGGCCATTGGCCACACCCGCTATTCGACCACCGGCGACTCGGCTCTGCTCAACGCCCAGCCCATCCGCGTGGACTCTGTCAAGGGCCTAATCGCAATCGCCCACAACGGCAACCTGGTGAATCTGGGCAATGTGCGGGCGCGTCTGGAGCGGGGCGGCGCGTACTTTCAAACCACCTCGGACTCCGAGATCATCGTGCAGTTGATCGCCCACTCCAATGCCGGCACGCTGGTCGACGCCATCGCCGACTCCCTGCGCCAGATCGACGGCGCCTTCTCTATCGTGATGATGACCAGGGACAAGATCTTTGCCGCCCGCGATCCGCGCGGCTTCCGCCCACTCTCAATGGGGCGCATCAAGAATCCCGACGGACCCGACACCATCGTCTTCGCCTCCGAGACCTGCGCCTTCGACCTACTGCGCGCGACATACGAGCGCGATGTGCTGCCCGGCGAGTTGGTGATGGTCAGCGAAGACGGCGTCACCAGCCGTCAATTCTCCAGCGGCGTGGCCGAGTCGAGTTGCATCTTCGAGCACGTCTATTTCGCCCGCCCCGACAGCCGCATCTTCGGCCAGTGGGTGCAGGAAAGCCGCGACCAGATGGGCCGCCAACTGGCGCGCGAGTCCGGCGTACCCGCCGATGTGATTGTGCCGGTGCCCGACTCCGGCGTGACGGCAGCACTTGGTTATGCGGAAGAGGCCGGTGTTCCCTTCCGCCTGGGCCTGATCCGCAACCACTACGTGGGCCGCACCTTCATCGAGCCGGAACAGCGGGTGCGCGACTTCGGCGTGCGCCTCAAGCTGAACCCGGTGCGCAATCTGTTGGAAGGCAAGCGCGTGGTGCTGATCGACGATTCGATCATCCGCGGCACAACATCGCGCAAAATCGTGCGCATGGTGCGCGGCGCCGGCGCCGCCGAAGTGCATCTGCGCATCAGTTGCCCGCCCACCATCTCGCCCTGCTTCTACGGCGTGGACACGCCCAGCAAGCGCGACCTGATCGCCGCCAACAAATCCATCGAAGAGATTCGCCGCTTCATCGAGGCCGATTCGCTGGCCTATCTCTCCCTGGACGGCCTGCTGGAGTGCTGCCGCGGTTCCCACAAGATCGGCTACTGCACCGCCTGCTACACCGGCAACTACCCCACCCCGCTGGTGGATGTGGAAGAGATTCTGCCGGTAGGAGCGATGGTTTAAGACAAGCCTCCAATTGAGTTCGCAATCTCTTCAGAACTCTGATGTAGCTTGCCTATTCTCTCCATGGATTCAGCAATTCCACCAGCAGCCCGCGCACATCGCGAGTATTGCGGGTGACGAAGATCAGTTCGTGCTGCACGGCGGTAGCGGCCAGCAAGGTATCGACCACGGGCCGGGGTCGCTCACCGGACCAATCGCCCCATAAACGCGCCGCAGTTGCATCGACACCAAGAATGCGGTCGGAGAAGCCTAACTCAAGCCCATCGACCCAGACTGCCAGGCTTCGGGCTGCAATGGGGTCTTCGCGCTGCTTTTTGGCGACCCCCTTGCGCAATTCGCCTAAGGTCAGCACACTGATGAAGAGCGCCGACGAATCGGCGCCTTGCAGAAATTCGATCACCCCGGCGTCGGCCTTTTTCCTGCGCGTCTCGCTCAACAGGTTGGTGTCGAGCAGGTAAGAACGCCCGCTCACAACGCAATCTCCCGGCCGGTATCGCTGCCGGTTTCGATCTCGAAGCTGTCCACCTTGGGCCCACCCAGCAGGTAGGCCTTGAGGTCGGGCTGGCGGGCCGTGAGCGCCCGATAATCGCCCATGGAGAGCACCACGGCCCGCTCCGCGCCATGACGGGTGATGATCTGCGGCCCTTTGCTCTGCGCCTCTTCAAGCACTTCGCTCAGTCGCGTCTTTGCTTCCTGCACCTGCCAGAGAGCCATCCGTGCCTCCTTGAAATTTCAACCAAAATTATAGTCGTTTTGGTCTGAAACCCGCAGAAACTTTCATGGTGGGGAGCAATCTTGGATTTCCAAGCAGCTTTTGAGCCTCGGCAGCTTCGGCGGTTGCCTACGGCGCCACCACCGCCAGCGGAATCGCCTCGCCCATCGCCTTGTAGCCGGCGGGATTGGGGTGCAGGTGGTCGCCGCAGTCGTAGGCGGGAAGCAGGTGATCGGGGTGAGCCGGATCGCGCATGATCTGGTCGAAGTCCACCACCGCGTCGAAGTGGCCGGGAGTGCGAATCCACGCGTTGATGGCTTGGCGGTCGGCCTCGTTGCTGGCGGGAGGATGGTAGTAGCCGGAATCGGTATAGGGAAGAATCGTGGCCCCGACGACGCGCAGATTGTGGGCGTGGGCGCGCGTTACGACCTGCTCGTAGGCGGCCAGAATGCGATGCACAAAGGCCTCCTGCTCGGCGGCGGGCGGCTCGCTCTGGATGGTCAGGCCGCCCAGGTCGTTGACGCCCTCCAGCAGAATCACGGTGCGTACGCCGGTCTGGGCCAGCACATCGCGGTCGAAGCGGGCCAGGGTGTTAGGGCCGAGGCCGTCGGTGAGCAGGTGATTGCCGCCGATCCCCTGGTTGAGCACCCCAATCGAGCGGCGCTTGGGATCGGCTTGCAGGCGGCGCGCCAGCACGTCGGTCCAGCGGTCGTTGCCGTTGGTAGTGGCGCCGTGGCCGTCGGTGATGGAGTCCCCAAGTACTACAACGGTGCTGCCGCCCGCAGGGCTCTGCACATCGACCGCGGCCAGTTGATACCAATGATCGAACTTGTGTGCATCCGGCAAATCGGCTGCGGAGACCGAGGTGCCGGGGGCCAGGTAAGAGGTGGCGCGAGAGCCTGGGTGGCCGGTCTGCTGCGCCGGGGCCTGCTCGTAGTGGATGCTGACGGCCAGATCGCCGAGCGCGGCCACCGGGTAATCGAGCGGATCGCTGAGATACTCGGCTCCGGCGGGGATGATCACATCCGCCTGGCCGCTGAAAGTCAGCGCCTTGTCGCTGCCGGGGTCGATGGCCGCCCCGGCGGGCGAGAGCGGGCGAGCCACATGCACGGCAGTCAGATGCAGCGGCTGAGTGCCGAAGGCGTTGCTGAGATGAACGCGCAGTAGCGGCCCGCCCACGGAGAGATGGACGATCTGGCGCAGGGTGGCGTCGTTCATCTCCTGCGCCGGCAGCGCATTGTTGGGTTCGGGAATCTGCTGTGCGGTGGCCCAACTGGCTACCCACACACTGGCCGGAGGCGCGGGCTTGGCTGCCAAGGCTGGGGCTATTACGGAGACAAAGAGCAGGAATGCGGCAAACGGCATTTTTGTCATGCAACTAGATTAATCCGGCAAGGGGCCTATGCTACTATCCCTGCAAGCGATTGCGGCCTCGCGGGCGCGGATCGAAATATTCCATAGTAGCCATCTCATTGACCGGTTTTGAAAGGGCAGGGCTTTAGCCGTGCCGCAAGATGCCCCATAATATTGGGGCTTTAGCCCCTTAGGAACGTCTCGTACGGACTCGATGGGTTTATGAGACGGCTTCTAGTTACTGATATTGGGCGGGCCGGGCGCCGTTTGCTTCCAGATTGTTTCTGGAAAATGAGTTCCAGGCCGCGCCCCACCCACGAGGAGCATCGATGAACCCGCAGCTTCGCCCCCTCACTCTTGGCGAGATCCTGGACCGGACCGCCGAACTCTATCGCAACCACTTTCTGCTCTTCGCCGGCATCGCCGCTCTCTTTTCCGGGGCCATGCTGATGGTCGAGTTGATCAGCCTGGGGGTAATGCACCTGCTCGGCTATCCCAACGTACAAGGGGCGCAGCTCTGGGCGGTGGGCGGCGTGGTGGTGGCGGAGGCGCTGGCCATCATGTTGATCGCCGGACTGGCCGTAGCCGCCAACAATCGCGCCGTGGCCTGGGTTTATCTGGGCGAGCCGACAACGATTCGCGGCGCCTGCCAGAGCATCGTGCCCAGCCTGGGCCGCTATCTCTGGGTGATGACTCTTACCTTCCTGCGCGCCTGGTCGCCCCTGGCGGTGCTCTATATCGCCTTTTATGCCATCGTCTTTTCCATGCTTCCCGCGGGATTCCTGGCCCACCCCGGCGTCGTGCCCAACACTCCGCCGCCCGACCCGGCCAAGGCGCTCCAAGCAGGGATCGCCATGCTGATCCTCGCCCCGCTGATGCTGGCCGCGGCGGCTTACGGCACCTGGATGTTTCTGCGCTATTCCCTGGCCATGCCCGCCAGCGTGGTGGAGAATCTAACTGCCGGGCAAGCGCTCAAGCGCAGCGCCGTTCTCAGCAAGGACTCCCGCGGACGCATTCTGGTGCTGGGCCTGCTGGTCTACGCCGTGCGCCTGCTGCTCAGCATCATTCTGGGCATGCCTTACATGATCTTCGTCTTCAAGCACGTGGGTCAGTTGCCCTCGCTGGGCTGGATGGCCGAGGCGCAATTCGCCGGCTTCATCACCAATACCCTGATCGGCCCCATCTACGCCACCGGCCTGACCCTCTTCTACTACGACCAGCGGGTGCGCAAGGAGGGTTACGACATCGTGTGGATGATGCAGGCGGCGGGGTTGGAAGCGCCGCCGGCACTGGCCGCTCCAGCGACGGATGAAACCACCACCGAAGGCATGGAGCAAGTATGAGCGAACCGCTGCGGCCCATGACCCTGGGCGAGATTCTCGACCGCACCGCGCAGCTCTACCGGCGCAATTTTCTCCTTTTTGCCGGCGTCTCGGCCGTGCCCATGGGCGGGATGATCGCGGTGATTGTGCTCTTCGGCATCCTCGGCCTCTTCGCTGTGGCGGCCGCGGCAGCCGCCCATGGTCAGTCAAACGACGTGCTGGTGGGCGTATTGGCCGTCCTGATGTTTTTGATCGCTCTGCCGCTGCTGCTGGCGGCTACGGTCTACTCGAATGGCGCGCTGACCTTCACCGCCGCCCGTGTGCACATGGGCGAAAAGCCCAAGGTCAAAGAAGCGCTGAAGAGCGTTACGCCGCACTTCGGACGCTATCTCTGGCTGATGATCCTGCAAGGGATTTTCATTGGCGGAATCCCCGGCGCCATTGCCGGCGGACTATTCCTTTTGATCGCCGTGCTCACGCCGGGAGCTTTTTCCAGCGGGGGAACGGGCTTTCTGGCCGGCTTTGTGCTGGTTCTCATCGGCTTGGCTACCGCCGTGGTGATTGTCTTCCGCCTGCTGGAGTATGTGATGTCCTTCGCCGTCTGCGTGGTGGAGGGCAAGAGCGCGTGGCAGTCGCTGCGGCGGGCGGCGCTGCTGAGCCAGGGAACCCGCGGGCGCATCTTCGTGATGTTTCTACTCATCATGATGCTCTCCGGCGCGATCTCCATGGCGGTCTATATTCCCATCGTGATCGTGATGGTGGTGGTGACGGCGCTGACTCATGGCGGTCCGGCCTCGGTGGTGACGATGGTGGTGGCGGAGATTCTCAATGTGCTGCTGAACTTCGTGGTGCAGACCCTGCTGACCCCGGTTTACTCCATCACCCTGGTGCTCTTCTACTACGATCAGCGGGTGCGCAAGGAAGGCTTCGACATCGAGTGGATGATGCGGCAGGCGGGGCTGGAAGCGCCGCCGCTTGCGGTTGCCGAGGCCGCGTTGCCTGCTGTCGATCCGCCTTTCGGGTTCGCCGCCGCTCCTGATAGCGTAGGGGAGCGATGATTTCTGCGTTCTGGGCAGGGGCGAACTTCGGGTCGAAGCGATCTGGCAGGGGACGGCGCGGCGCGCTGGCGCTGGCCCTGCTGGCGGCTTTGTCCACGGCATGGATGGCCCACGCGCAGACTGTCGCGGTCGCCGCTCCAGCAGAGTGGCGAGAGGTCAACGCCGCCGAGTATCGCCAGCATCTCCAAGATCTGGACGCGCTTGTAGCCGCCTGCCGCAAGGAGCGCAGCGCCGAGTTCTGCGATCCCAACCGCGTGGGTTCGGACGAGCATGTGAAGCTGGACGCCTCCGCCGAGCCCCGCGAGATCCGCTACGAATGGCTGCGCGATCTGCTGAAGCAGGCAGGCAAGCCGGAAAAGACCACTCCCGGGGGGGGCGCCGACACGGCGCCGGTGAAAGCCGCGCCGGCGCTCGGCATCGCTTTGCCGCCCAAACCCCGTGTACCCAGCCTCGATGAACTGCTGGCCCAGGCCCACGAGCGGCTGGAGGCGGACTGGAAGCAGGCGGGCGAGGCGACGCAGACGGCGCCCAATCACGCGCCAGAGCGCTCGAACCTCAAAAAAATCCTGGCGCGGCGCGAGTTTCAGGGGGTGAGCAAGGTTTCCGTGAAGGACCGCCTGTTGGAGGCAATCGGCAACTGGCTGGATCACTTCTTTTCCAAACTATCCGGCTTTGGTGAAGCAGCGCGTTGGCTGGGCTGGCTGCTACTGGGGCTGCTCATCGGAGGAATCTGCCTGGGACTGGTCTGGCTGCTGGTGCGCATCGAACGGCGAGCGCGGCTGCGGCTGGTTCCGGAGAGCGAGCCCTCGGCAATGACGCCCTCGGCGCGCGACTGGCAGTTGTGGCTCAACGATGCCCGCGCCATGGCCGCGCGCGAGTTGTGGCGGGAGGCCATCCACTTTGTCTATTGGGCTTCGATCTCGCGGCTGGAGTCGCGGCGCTTGTGGCCGGCCGACCGCACCCGCACCCCGCGCGAGTATCTGGCCCTGCTGCCCGGCGAAGATCCGCGCAGGCCCAGCCTGAGCGCGCTGACCCGCAGCTTCGAGCGCACCTGGTACGGGGGCCGCGAGGCGGCTGGCACGGACTATCAGGCCGCGCTGGATCTGGCCGCTGCCCTGGGGGTGGAATGAAGCTCTTCGCCTCCCTCGACAAGCAGGACAAGAAGCTGCTGCTCTACTGCCTGGCGGCGGTGGCGGCGATCGCCATTCTGGCCGGCGTCTTCACCCGCAACCAGAGCAACGACGACAACCCCCTCCCCAGCACCTATCTCAGCGGCAAGCACGGGGCGCTGGCGGCCTACGAGCTGCTGGAGTCGAGCGGCTATACCCTGGAACGCTGGGAGCAGCCGCTGGGCGATCTGGTGGCGCAGACCGACAAGAACACCGTGGTGATCCTGGCCGAGCCGATCTACTATTCGCCCGAAGCGGTGAAGGCGGTCGAGGGGATCTTGCGGCGCGGCGGCCGGGTGGTGGTTACGGGGACCACGGGCGGCCTGCTGCTGCCCGCGAGCGGAGCCAAGCCGGCCAAGCAGTTGCAGATGGCGGCTTGCAAGCTGACCCCGCAGGGGCTGGATCCGCTGGCCTCCTCCGGCGAGGTGTGGATGGTCCCCGCGGCGGATTGGCGCAGCATCAGCCCCCGCCAGCGCGTGGAGTACAACTGCGCCGGCGAACCGGCGGTGGTGGAGTACGCGACCGAGTCGGGCGGTCACGCGGTCTGGTGGGCCAGCGCGACGCCGCTGGAGAACGGTTCGATCCACCGCGCCGGCAATCTCGATCTTTTTCTCAATAGTCTGGGTGAGCGCGCCGGCCATCGCTTCTATTGGGACGAGTCGCTACACGGGGAAGTGCACTCGGCCTGGTCCTATGTGCACGGACCGGCTTACTATATGCTGCTGGGCGGGTTGGCGGGTCTGTGCGTGCTGCTGGTCTTCAGCTTCAGCCGGCGCAGCGGGCCGGTGCGCGATCTGCCCCAGCCGGCCCGCGCCACCCCGGTGGAGTTTGTCGAGTCGCTGGGCTCACTCTACGCCAAGGCGGGCGCCGCGCCCACGGCGGTGGCCATTGCCTACGAGCGCTTCCGCCGCAAGATGGGCGAACTCTGCGGCCAGAACGGCTTGCGCTGGAGCGCCGCAGAGACCGCCGCCACGCTGCGCCGCCGCTTTCCCCAAGCCTCGCCGGAGCTGGAAGCCGACCTGGAAGCCTGCGCCGAGGCCATCAACGACGATCTTTTACATCCCAAGCGGGCGCTCATCCTGGTGCAGGCGCTGGACCGTCACGCCACATTGCTCCAAGCCGCCGCCCGCATGGGCCGCAGCGCCGAAGCCTATACAAGTTCAAGGAGAGTGCAATGAACGACGAAAACGCTGTGCAACCCAATCTCCCCGCCACGCAACAGTTGCTGACCCAGGCGCGCGCCGAGCTGGGCCGGGTGATTGCCGGGCAGGAGGCGGCCATCTCCGAGGTGCTGGTGGCGGTGCTGGCGCAGGGCCACGCGCTGCTGGAAGGCGTGCCGGGCATCGCCAAGACGCTGATGGTGAAGGCCGTGGGACGGCTGCTGGGACTGGGCTTTCAGCGCGTGCAGGCCACGCCGGATCTGATGCCGGCCGACATCCTGGGCACCACCATCCTCAAGCCTGGCTCAGACACATTCACCTTCCATGCCGGGCCGGTCTTCACCGACCTGCTTTTGGTGGACGAGATCAACCGCATGCCGCCGCGCACCCAGGCCGCGCTGCTGGAGTGCATGGAAGAGCGGCAAGTGACCAGCGACGGGACGCGGCGGCCACTGCCCGCCTGGTTCACCGTCTTCGCCACCCAGAATCCCATCGACTTCGAGGGCACCTATCCGCTGCCCGAGGCGCAGTTGGACCGCTTTCTGCTCAAGATCCGCGTTTCCTACCCCAGCCCGGCCGACGAACTGCGCATGTTGCAGATGCACCACAGCATCAGCGGGGCCAGCCTGCTGGAAAGCGCAGCCATCACGCCGCTGGACGGCGAGCTGCTGGCGGCGGCGCGCCGCGAGATTCGGGCGATTCGCGTGGAGGCGGAGCTCTTCGACTACATTCTGGCCCTCACTCGGCGCACCCGCGAGTGGCCGATGCTGGCCCTGGGCGCGAGTCCCCGCGCGGCCATCTGCTTGCTGCGCGTGGCCCAGGCCTTCGCCGCCTTCGAGGATCGCGACTATCTAGTTCCCGACGACGTGAAGCGCGCCGTGCTGCCAGTGCTGCGCCACCGCATCCTGCTCAAGCCCGAAGCCGAACTGGAGGGCTTCGACGCCGACCGCGTTCTCGGCGATGTGCTAGCCGCCGTGGAGGTGCCCAGGGGATGAAATTGCAAATCGAATTGGAGTAGCATGGAGTCAATATGGGTGAAAACATGAAGGCCAAGACCTCAATCACGCTCTCTTTACCCCTTCTCGTCGAGATTGACCGCTTGATCGGTGAACGCGCCTCCCGTTCGGCCTACATCGAGCAGGTGCTTCGCGATCACCTGCGGACACAGGAGATGAAGATGAAACGGCAGGCGATGCAGCAGCGGGATTTGGAACTCATCAACGCGGCGGCGGACCGGTTGAACGCCGAGGCAGAGGATGTGCTGAGATACCAGGCCCCTATTTTTTAGCGGAGGGGCTGGACCTTTTGTTTCCCGAGGTCGATACCTCCATTTTTCGAAGACTAGCCTCCGCATTGATTTGAGATGACGTAAACTAACCCTGTTAAATCGCTGATCCAACGCCCTTCATGGATGAGAGAGGATGAAAAGAGGCGAGCTTTATCTCGTTTCCGATCCCGCCGGCGATCCAAAGAGCCAGCGGGTCTTTATCGTTGTCAGCCACCAGGGACTCATCGACTCTCGCTTTTCGACGGTCATCTGCGCGCCGGTTTTCAGCGACGGAGAGGGGCTTCTAACTCAGGTAGCGGTAGGCCAGGACGAAGGCCTGAAACACGAGAGTTGGATCATGTGCGATAACCTCGCTAGCCTCCGCAAATCCCAACTGACCAACTATGTGGGCTCTCTGTCGGCGGCAAAGTTGAAGGAACTGAACCTAGCTCTGGCGTTTGCTCTTGATCTTCGGTTAGAGGACCAATGATCGCACCAAGCCTCCATCCCGACCCGGTACGCGCTGCCTGTGAGCCGCGCGGGCGGTTGGCCTTTGGGCTGACGCCGCGAACGATTCTGCTGGCGGCGGCGGGACTCCTGCTGGCGCTGCCTGGGTTCTTCCACGCCGCCTGGGGAATGGGAATGATCGCCTGGGAGTTGCTGCTGGCTGGGGCGATTCTCCTCGACGCCCGGCGCCTGCCCGCCCCCAGCCAGATCGGCGTGGAGCGCTCCTGGAGCAACGCTCCGGCGCTGGACAGCGAAACCGAGATCGAGCTGGCCCTGACCCAGACCGGCAAGACGATCCTCGATTGCCGTCTGGTGGACGATCTGCCCGAGGCCCTGGTCGCCGAACCCGCAGCCCATCTGCTGCGCGCCTTTCCCCAGGTGCGCGCCGCGCTGCGCTACCATCTTCAGCCCCGCGACCGCGGCGACGCCCAAGCGGGAGCGTGCTTTGTTCGCTATCGTTCGCTGCTGGGGCTGATCGAGTTCTGGGCGCAGGCGCCGTTGCGGCAGACAGTCAGAATCTACCCGGCGCTGCGCCAGGGCGAGGATCAGCAGATCTTTCTGGCCCGCGGCCGGCAGATCGAGCTGCAACTGCGCCAAGTGCGCCAGCGCGGCCTGGGACGCGACTTCGAGAGCCTGCGCGAGTACCGCGAGGGCGACGACCTGCGCGACGTCTGCTGGACGGCCACCGCCCGGCGCGGCCAGCTCATCACCCGCCAATATCAGACCGAGCGCAGCCAGGCGGTGTGGATCGTGCTCGACGCCGGCCGCCTGCTACGCGCCCGCGTGCAGCCCGGCGAGGCGAGACGCGTGGCCCACTCCAAGCTGGACCACGCCTGCTCCACCGCCGTGGCTCTGGCGCAACTGGTGCTGCACTCCGGTGATCGCGCCGGGCTGCTGGTCTATGGACAGAACGTCCAGCAGCGGGTGCTGCCGGGCCGCGGCGGAGCGCATCTGCGCCAGATCGTCGAAGCCCTCTCGCTGGCCCGCGCCGAGTCCAGCGAGGCCGACCACCTGCGGGCAACGGCGGCGCTGAACCGCTTGCAGCCGCGCCGCGCGCTGATTTTGTGGGTTACCGATCTGGCCGAGACCGCCATGCGTCCCGAGGTGGTCGATGGAGCGCTGCAACTGCTGCGCCGCCATGTGCTGCTCTTTGTGGCCATGGGCCAGCCGGATGTGGAGGCCATCGCCCGCAATCGGCCTAAAAATGTCGAAGAGATGTTCCGCGCCTGCGCCGCCCAGGAGCTGACCGGTCGCAGAGAACTGCTGCTCGCCCGCCTGCGCGAACAGGGCGCTTTGACCCTCGACCTGCACCCGGAAAAGCTCACCGCAGCGGTCCTGAATCAGTACCTGATGGTCAAGGAACGGGCGATGGTGTAACGCCAGCTCGAAGCAGAAACTGCCGGTTCTTTGCGGCGAGACGAAAGCATCGATTGAGAAGCGATTCTCGAAACAAAGGCTGGCATTTGGGGCCGAAAATAGGCTGAAATCCGGCCTTTCTGTTTTGTGTCAATACCCCCGATCAGCGCATGGGAAGATTCGTCCGTCAGAAGTCATTCTTGACGGAGCGCGACGACGGGGTCAACCCGCGCGGATCGTCGAGCAGGAAGATAGCAGGCCGACAATCCCACTGCCACAAGAACGCCCAAGGCGCCTGCGGCGATTCGCAGGTCC
>Ga0326728_10015400_pt1 | contig 15927 bp, 11 predicted proteins | sample MB3enrmetagenome_FD_207602 | JGI IMG/M metagenome (GOLD analysis project Ga0326728, IMG submission 207602) | Lab enriched peat soil microbial communities from McLean, Ithaca, NY, United States - MB31MN | ecosystem: Environmental > Terrestrial > Soil > Wetlands > Peat | place: USA: New York...
CGATTCCGCAGTGCGGTGGCGCGTGCCGGTGGGGTACCCGGTCGCGTTGCTCTGTTTTTGGCTGGCCCGGCCGACTCTGCGAACCCTCGCTGCGGGTGCGGCGATCGCCTTGCTGGGATTGATTGTCAGGGGTCTCGCGGCTGGGCATCTCCGCAAGAACGCGCAACTCACGATGTCCGGGCCATACGCTCGCGTGCGCAACCCGCTTTACGTCGGCAGCATGTTGCTCGCGATGGGCTTCGCCGTCGCGGCGCGATCCTGGATCGCGGCGGCGCTCCTGCTTGCCTATTTTGGTTTTTTCTATACGCTCACCGTGCGTCGCGAGGAGCGATCGCTGGCCGCCCGCTACGGCGCTGCCTTTGCCGAATACGCCGCTCGCGTGCCCGCGTTTCTGCCGCGCCTGCGCTCCGCGCAAAGCGCGGGACAATCGTTTTCTTGGCCGCTTTACCGCAGCAATCGAGAGTACAAAGCGGGCATCGGAATGGCCCTCGTGATGGTTCTGTTGTGGATTGTGATGCGCTGGCGCGGCTGAATTAGTGCAAGCGATAGACTTCGCCGATCATTCGCCGAATCCGCGGAGCGTAGATGAGATCGAACACGTTTCCCTTGTCCGGAAATAGCTTCAGCGCGACCCGCCGAAGACCGCTCGCCAGATCCTGCGCGTCCTGAAACGTCAGTTCACCTGAGGCGATCACGCTCAGGGCCAGCTCGACGGCCATGCGCAGTCTTCGGATGCGCCTTGATTCCTCGTCAATCTCCTGCTGGGTGGGAAACCGGGAAGCGTCACTCTCAAGCGCGCCCATTACAGCAATTTTAGCGCCTGCACCAAAATGCAGCAAGTCGCTTGCCGTCGGTGCCGCTTCTATGGGGATGGATGGCGGTAGGTCTGGACGCGAATCGTTTGGCCGTCGCTGAGCGATGTGATCGCGCCGTCCCGGTCGGTGCGATAAATCGCGATGCCGTCTGCCGCGAGCCGCTCGGTCACCTCCGGCGAAGGATGGCCGTACACATTGTTTGCGCCGACGGAGATCGCCGCGTATCGCGGGTGCACCGCTGCGAGGAACGGTTCTGTCGAAGACGTTTTGCTGCCGTGATGCGGCACTTTCAAGAAATCGGCTTCGAGCGGCTCGCCGTCGGCCAGCAGCGCATTTTCGACGGGCCGCTCGATATCTCCCGTCAGCAGCCAGGCGAGCCGCCCATCATCCACGCGCATCACCATGGAATCGTCGTTCGCACTGATGGGAGGGGAATCGCGCACGGGCCAAAGCACACTGCAAGAGGCGCCGCCCCAATCGCTCTCGGCTCCTTGTGCTTGATGAACGACGCGCACCCCGCGCGCCGCAGCCAGTTCCAGCAGCGCGTGAAGCGCCGGAACTTGTTCTTCGCGCCCGATCCAGAGTTCGCCAACCGTGAAATTGTTGAGCACGGCCGTCAGCCCGCCGATGTGGTCTTCATGCGGATGCGTCAATGCAACCACATCGATTCTCTTTAGCCCGCGCCACCAGAGATACGGCGACACGACGTCTTCGCCGATGTCAATTCCGGTGCGCACTCCGCGAACGCGGTGAAATCCCACGATCCCGCCGCCGTCGATCAGCATCGTTCGCCCGTCGGGAAACGCGGCGAACAGCGAATCGCCCTGCCCCACGTCGAGCACAGTCAACTCAAAATCGCCCCGAGTAAGGCGCGGCGCGAAGGGATAGACGCACACGAGAATCTCGATCGCGAACAGCGCCGCTGCCGCGACAACAATCCACGCGCGGCGCCTCACGCTCACGGACCACGCCAGAAGAATTGCCGTTACGAAGAACGCCGCCAGGACCGCCGCGGGCGGATTCGGAATCCGGTAGCTTGCACCGTGCCACCGCGCGAAAAAGTCCACGATTGCGTCGAGCGCGCCAATCATCCCGCTAAGCACGCGTCCCAGTGCGTGGCCAAGACTCGGCCAGATGACCGCGGCGCCGAGCGTGAACAGTCCGTACGGAACGATCAGGGCGGTCAGCAATACGGCCGGGATATTGGCCAGCAGAGAAACGACGCTGATGCGGTGAAAGTAATTCGCCATCATGGGCATCAGGCCAATCTGAATTGCAATCGTGAGGACGGCGAGTTCCCACAACCGGAATGCCACACGAAAGGGAAGCGAGACAATTTGAGCCGCGCGCGTTTGAAGCCTCGGCCATTTTGAAAGCAGCCATCGCGAAACTGCTCGCACGTCGAGGCGGAATTGCGCCGGTTTCGGCGCGTGCCCAGCGTCGCGGCTTGCGTCATCGAGATGGTCGAGCGCACGAAGATAAGGCTCGCTCGAATGTTGCATCCACGGCACAGCAAGCGCGGCGATCGTTCCGGCAGCGAGGAAAGAAAGCAAGAAGCTCGGGTCGCTGATCTCCGAGGGCCGGAACGCCAGAATCACGAGCGCCGCAAGCGCGACGGTGTTGATGAGCGATACGCGCCGGAACCACGCCCGCGCAAACAAGTAAATCGCGGCCATCAGCGCCGCGCGGATGATCGGCGGCCTGTCCTCCACAATCAAAACGAATGCACCGAGTGCGGTGATCGTAAGCATCACGGTGGCGACTAGCCGAAGCCGCAGTCGCCGGCCAATCCAGAACAGAAACGCCGCCAGCGCCGCAACGTGCAGGCCGGCAATCACCAGGACGTGGTACACGCCCGTTTTCTGAAACGCTTCGACGCGTTCGTGGTCCACGAAACTTCGATCGCCCAGCAGCATCGCGCGCGCCACGGCCGCACGGCCCGGAGAGCCCGCAAGCATCGCATCCACGGTGTCCAGCAAACGTCCTCGAACCCGCGCAATTCGATCCCAGACTCGCAATGCCGGTCCGCCCGCACCCGCGGGCAGGCCCTGAAGTTGCAAGAGTTCAGCGCTTCGAAGCGATCCCGTCAGCTGGATCTGCTGGCGTTCGAGATATCGCCGATAGTCGAAGCCGCCCGGATTCGCATAGTTGTGCGGCAGCCCGGCTTTGACCAGCGCCTCCACGCGATCCCCGGCGCGCACTTTCGGCGGTGCACCGGAATCCGGCTCAAGAAAGGATTGGATTTGCAGACCGCCTGCCACCGGCAGAGATTTTCCGGCCGATTCCACTTGCTCGAGGTCCATGTCGTAGCGAAGTCCCCACGGCAAGCGCACCGGGTCTTGGCGCAATCGGCCGGCCCAGCGCAGCGGCTGACTGGTCTCGATGCGGGCCTGCTCGATCAGCGACGTCACCTGGTCCGAAGGCACCGCAGTTCGCTCTAAGGTGGAAGCAGCGCCACCAAGAAAAATCCACGCTGCCATTGCGGCTGCCCACGAGGGCCATAGCTTTCCGAGCCGGGCAAGCAAGGCTCCGGCCGCGAGGCACGCAAGACCGAGCAGGATCCACGTGCGCGAGCCGAAGTGGGCCTGCAAAAATGATAGATCGGCGAGGAGGATGCCGCCCGCCAGCGAGGTCGCGATGTAGAGAGAGGGAAGCTTCATGTGCGCCGTTCGAGCCGCACCAAAGCCTCCATATGAAACGTTTGCGGGAAAATGTCAAATAGCTGTACGTCACCGATGCGGTACTGCCCGGGCGCTGCGTCGCTCCCCGCCAGCGCCGCCAAATCGCGCGCCAGCGTTGCCGGGTCGCACGAGAGGTAGGCGATTTCCAGGGGCGCGAGTTTCAGCAATCTTTGCAGGGCCGCCTCGTGCACTCCGGCGCGCGGCGGATCGAGGACCACGAACTCCGGCCGGTCGTGCCACTTCTGGAGAAACTCTTCCGCCGTCGCTTCCTTTGCCGCGGCCGAGGCCCCGCCGCTTTGCTGAAGGTTGAATTCGAGGTCGCGCATCGCCGCCGGACTTGATTCGACCGCAACGACGCGGGCAAAGCGCTGCGCGAGCGGCACGCTGAACAGCCCCACCCCCGCAAAGAAATCGAGAGCCAGCTTGCCTTGCCGGTTTCCGACCACGCTGGAAACGATGGTTTCCAGCGCCGATCGGTGAGTTTGAAAGAAGGAAAGGTGCCCAACGCGGTAGTTATGCTCGCCCACGCGATAATGAATGTAGCCCGGTCCGTGCAAATCCATTCGCGCGCCGCGTTCTTGAAGAAAGAGCAGCGATTCGAGGCCGGGCAGGGAATTGCGAAGCGTTTCCGGGAGGTCGCGTTCGTCTTCCAGTTTCGCAATCGAAACGTTGAGTAGCAGCCGGTTGTCTTCACCGTCCACGAACGCTTCGATCTCATCGACGCTGGCCGGCAATTGACCCTGCGCCACCAGGTCCGCCAGGACGCGCAATGTTTCTTCCAGGCGCGGTGAAAGGATCGGGCATTCTTCGGCAGGGCAAAGCTCATTGCTGCCGGCTTGAAAATACCCGATCCGCGGCGCGCCGGCCACGCGGCGAATTTTCCATTGCGCTCGATTGCGATACGCAAACTCCGCAAACGTGTGCGTGGCAATCGGGCCGTCCCACTTCACGCGGCCGATCCGTCCGAGCGTCTCGCGCAGGATTTCCGCCTTGGCGCGAACTTGTTCCGGATAAGCCAGATTCTGGTAATGGCATCCGCCGCACGTTCCAAAATGCCGGCAGCGCGGTTCGATCCGGTTCGCCGAGGGCTCCAGCACTTTCGCGATCCGCACGCGAATGAATTTCTTTTTCTGCTCGACCGGTTCCACGTGCACAAGCTCGCCGGCCAGCCCCAGCGGCACGAAGACCGTTGCGCCGTCGTGATGGGCCAGCGCTTCGCCGCCATAGATGAGTTTTTCGAGCCGCACGTCAAACGGCGCGATTTTCGGCGCTGCGGTATGCGACGCGTGCCGGGAGTGCGGTTTCTTCATGGGTGAACTCGATGAGCCGATTTCAGCCGCGGCTCGCGTGCGCACGCCCCAACTCCACGGGCGCGGGCAAATAGAACAAACTCAAGCGCGGAAGGTTGTAATGTTCCCGCAGCCGCTTCTCGACGTATTTCTGCTCGAGGTGGCGGAGTTGCTCGGCGGTCATCTTGCCACGGTAGGCGGCAAGTTGCCTGTCGAGTTCGCGCCGCACGCCAAGCAGCGTTTCCTCGGGCACGGCGGCGAGCAGGGCAGCCGTCATCTTTTCTTCGAGCACGGTCATTCTTCGCTCGAGATCTTCAAGATCGAGGTTGCCCGGAGCGTCGAGAATGGGCAGCAGCTCTTCGATTCGCGCGGCGGTCTCCTTCAATTTTTCCGCGAGACCCGGCTGGCCGGAAGCCAACTTTTCCGCGGCGCCCTCCAATCGTTCGTGATTGCGCGAAAAATAACCGCGCAGCTCGTCCCGCGAAAAGGTTTCCTCTTGCTTCGCGGGCCTCGTCTGCGGCCCGGCGCCTGCCGCCGCTTCCTTTTCTTCCGCCGCCGCATCCAACACGGCGCTGGCGCAATACGCCAGACTCTTTAGCGGCCGTCCTGCGCCGCGTCGCGAACGCGCATAACTTTCAAAGGCCCGGTCGATGCCTTTGAGCACGGCCGACAACGGAATGCCCGCCTGCTGCCACGTTTCGACAATCGCCCAGTCCAGCGGCGAAACGAGCAGGTGCGCGCCGCGCTTTTGCCAGAAATATTCCTCAATCTCCGTGTAGTAGTTGAAATAATTGAAGGGTTCCATGGGGCCGCGTCAGTGCGCCGTCTTGTCAGCGGCGCGTGCCGCGCACCCGGGAGGGCTTTCGGGAGCTCCTGCGCGGCTCGCGCCGCCGGAGTGCGCCCCGGCGGATCTGTGCGCGTGATTGCGCTCCCACAAGATGCGCAGCCCTTCGAGCGTCAGGAACTCATCAATCGTTTGCGTGTGGCGCGAGGCTCGAGTGATGAGCGGCGCCTGTCCGCCGGTGGCGATGACCCGGGTCTTTTCGCCGAGCACTTTCTTGATGCGATCGAGAATCCCGTCCACCAGATCGATGAAACCGTAATACAAACCGGCCTGCATGGATTGGGCGGTATTCGTGCCGATGATTCTGCCGGGATCCTTGATCTCAACGCGCCACAGCCGGGCCGCGTGAGAGAACATCGCTTCCGAGGAAATCCCAATCCCCGGAGCGAGTACTCCGCCGAGGAATTCACCCTTGGCGGAAACGATGTCGAAATTGATTGTGGTCCCGAAATCAACCACGACGCACGGCGTCCCGTACTTCGCAATCGCGGCTACGCTGTTGGCGATGCGGTCCGCGCCGACTTCGCGCGGATTGTCGTACCGGATGGGCATGCCGGTCTCGATGCCCGGCTCGATGAAAACCGCGCGCACACCGAAGTACCGCTCGGCCATCCCTTCCAGCGTTTCGTTGAGGGGCGGGACCACCGAGCTGATGATGACGCCGGTGATCTCGCGCGGGTCAATGCGCGCCAAAGTGAAAAGTTGGCGAGTGTGAATACCACACTCGTCCACGGTCTGGTCCTGAGCGGTGGTGAGGCGCCAGTTCGCGATCAGCTTGTCATCGCGAAATACTCCCAGCACCGTGTTCGTGTTGCCGACATCGAGTGCCAGCAGCATCAACGTTCCTCCGCCACGTCTCCCGAAACGACCGTCACCGTCTGCCCATCATCGCGCGTCACGCGCAGCAAGCCGCTCGGATCGAGCCCCGCGGTGGTTGCCGAGTAGGTTTCGCGCGCCGCCGTGATTCTCACGCGCTTGCCTTGCGCGTAGCTGGAGACGCCGGCAAATCGGCTGAGAATCGGCGCTGCTCCTTCGGCGACAAAACGATTGTAGTAGCTCTCGAGGTGGCGCAGCAACCGCGTGACCAGGTCCACCCGGGAAAACGTCTTCCCGGTCTCAATCCGCAGCGAAGTGGCGATTTCGGACAACTCTTCCGGCATCCGCGTGTGATTCACGTTGATTCCCACGCCGACGATCACGAAATGCACCCGGTCGGGTTCCGCGTGCATTTCGGTCAGGATGCCGCCCGCTTTCTTGCCGCCGATCAGCAGATCGTTCGGCCAGCGCAAATCCGGCAGCAGGCCTGTCAGCTCGGCGACGGCATCGCGCGCGGCGAGCCCCGCTGCCATCGTGATCAGCGGCGCCTGCTGCGGCGGCATCGGCGGCCGAAGCAGCACGGTGAGGTAAATGCCGCTCGTCTTCTCGGAGTGCCAGACGCGCCGCGCCCGGCCTCGACCGGCGGTCTGTTCTTCGGCGATGACCACCGTTCCGTGCGGTTCGCCCTCGTGCCCGAGGCGCAGCGCGACGGCGTTTGTCGAATCGATTTTGAAAAAGTGGTAAATGCGCCGGCCGAAAATCGATTGCCGCAGCCCCCGCTGCAAGAGTCTGGGAGCCAGCACGTCCGGCACGCGTTCGATTTGATAGCCCGTGCGCGGGTGCCCTTTGACCTTCACGCCGAGCGCGCGCAGCTTCTCGATCCATCGCCAGACCGTCGAACGCGTCATGCCGATCTCGCGCGCGATCTTCGCGCCGCTGATGACGATCATGGTGTTGTCGGCCAGCAAAGTGAGCAAAGCGTCCACCTTGCGATCGGTTGTGCCGGGCAATGGGCGAAGGGGCATATTGTGCAGTCCGACGTGCGATGCGGCGCCCCCGCATTCAGAGGGCGTCTCGATAAAATGTTGTCAGCCGGCCGCGGCTCCTCAGGAGCTGCTTTCCAGCTGCGCGAGCCGCGCGCCAAGCTTTTCGTGCTCGGCCCTTCGCTCCGCAAGCGCCTGCTCCGCCTTGGCGATGACGTCCGCCGGCGCCCGTCCTCGGAACGATGGATTCGCCAGAAGTTTCTCTTTGGCTTCGATGTCCGCCGCCAGCCGCCTGAGCTCTTTGCGAAGTTTGGCCTTCTCCGCCTGTAACTCTTCGCTGCTCTGAGCGTCCTGCAGAACGATTCGCAAATCAAATCTCGCGGTCGAACGCACCGCGCTGTCCGCTGCCGGCTGGCGCGCCTCGCCGGCTCCCGGGGGCTCGCTGATTCGCAAATCGGAAAGCGAGGCCAGCCGCGCAATTGCTTCGCGGTGCGCATCCACGAGGGTTCTGGCGTAAGCTTCCGCGGAAGAGAAATCCGCCGCCACTTTTTTCTTCGCGTCCACTTTCATCTCCGCGCGAATGTTGCGCGCCGCGACGATCACTTCCTGAAGCAGCGCAAATTCCGCCTCGGCCGCGGCATCCTTCGCCTCTTCACTCGGTTCCGGAAACACCTCCAACGCGATGGACTTCACCCCTTCGCGCTGCGGCAACCGGTGCCACAGCTCCTCGGTAATGAAGGGCATGAAGGGATGCAAGAGCTTGAGCGAAGCTTCAAACACGGCAAAGAGATTCTTCCATGCAGCCGCCGCCCGGGCGCGATCTTCGCTCTGCAACAGCGGCTTGAGCCATTCGATGTACCAGTCGCAGAAGTCGTCCCAGAAGAAGTGATACACGGCGTGCGCCGCTTCGTGAAACCGGAAATGTTCGAGCGCTTCGTTGATTTGCCCGGTCACGGCAGAAAGCCGCGAAAACATCCGGCGGTCGGCCAGCGCCGATTCTCCCCCCGACGCATAGGGAGCGCCCGCGCGAATTTCCGGCGCCGCCAGCGCTTCGAGCGTAATTCCGGTCGCCGCCTCGAACTTGTCCAAATTGAGAAGGAGAAATCGCGCGGCATTCCAGATTTTGTTCGCAAACGCGCGGTAACTCAAAATCCGATCTTCGCTCAGAATGATGTCTGTTCCCGGCGCCGCCATGCTTGCCAGGGTGAAGCGCATCGCGTCGGTGCCGAACTTCTGGTTGAGTTCGATCGGATCGAGTCCCGTGCCTTTCGACTTCGACATTTTCTGGCCTTCGGCCGTCCGCACCAGCGAGTGCAGGTACACCTGCCGGAAGGGCGGGAGCCCGGTGAATCGCAGCCCCATCATAATCATCCGCGCGACCCAAAAAAATAGAATGTCGTATCCCGTAATCAGCAGGCTCGTCGGGTAATACGTCTTGAAATCCTGCGTTGCATCCGGCCAGCCCATCGTCGAAAAGGGCCAGAGCGCCGAACTGAACCAGGTCTCGAGCGTATCCGGATCCTGCTCGGGTGCGGCCGTCCCGCAACGCGGGCATTTCTCCGGCGCGGTTCGCGCCACGATAATTTCTTTGCAATTGCCGCAGTGCCACGCCGGGATCCGGTGGCCCCACCAAATCTGCCGCGAGATGCACCAGTCGCGAATGTTGCGCATCCACTCGAAATAAACTTTGCGCCATTGGTCGGGAATGATCTTGATGTCGCCGCGCTCCACCGCCGCAATCGCAGGCTCGGCCAGTGGCTGCATCTTCACCCACCACTGCGTAGATGCGCGCGGCTCGACGACCGTCCCGCAACGGTCGCACACGCCGACCGCATGCGTGTGCTGCTCGACCCGTTCGAGCAGACCTTGCGCTTCGAGGTCGGCGACGATCTTCTTCCTCGCAGCGTAGCGGTCCATTCCAGCGTACCCGCCCGCCGCCGCGCTCATCTTCGCGTCGTCGGTCATCACGTCGATCTCAGGAAGATTGTGCCGCCGGCCCATCTCGAAATCGTTTGGATCGTGCGCGGGCGTGACCTTCACGGCGCCCGTCCCGAACTCGCGGTCCACGGCTGCATCGGCGACGATCGGGATCTCGCGATTCATCAGTGGCAGCCGCACGGTCTTGCCAATCCATGCGCGATAGCGTTCGTCTTCCGGATGCACGGCGACGGCGGTATCACCGAGCATGGTTTCCGGCCGCGTCGTAGCCACCACGATATGCCCGCGGCCGTCCGTGAGCGGATACCGAATGTGCCAGAGATGGCCCTGCCGTTCCTGGTGCACGACTTCGAGATCGCTCAGCGCGGTGAGACATTGCGGGCACCAATTGACGATGTAATGCGCACGGTAGATGAATCCATCTTCGTAAAGCCGCACGAATACTTCCGTGACCACGCGCGAAAGCTCCGGCGAAAGCGTGAATCGCTCGCGCGACCAATCGCAGCTCTCGCCGATCTGCATCATCTGGCGCGTGATCGTGCCGCCGGCCTCTTCCTTCCAACGCCACGCTTCCTCAAGGAACTTTTCGCGCCCCAGCGCGCGGTAGTCGATTCCTTTGCCTTGGAGTTGTCTTACCACGACGCGGTTTGTCGAGATCGACGCGTGGTCCGTGCCCGGCAGGTAGAGCGTGTTGTAGCCCGTCATCCTGCGCCACCGCGTCAGGATATCGATCTCGGTATGTTCGAGCATGTGGCCGATGTGCAGCGAACCGGTCACGTTCGGCGGAGGGATGACGATCGAGAAGACGGGCCCCGGCGCGTTCGCGTCGGCGCGGAACAATTGCTGCTCGACCCACACTTTGGCCCAGCGCTGTTCCAACCCCTGCGGTTCGTACGCTTTGGGGATTTCTCTCGGCATGTTGCGGCCCGGCAAATGGAATTGCCTACTATACGAGGCACAGCGCACTCGGTCAAACGTCCGCGTAAATGGCCCGGCGGGCGCTGTGAACTTTTCTCACTCTTGAATTGGCACCGGCGCGGCAGAAGATGGGGAAGAGACGCTTATGGTTTTTCGACTTCGCGGCGCACCAGAGCTTCAACGATAGGTCTGAGGACTTCCCGCGTGATGCTCTCGATCACTTCCGGTTGCAGCTTTGCCATCACCCGGTTCACAACCGCCTCCACAAGTTCGGGGTCTGCGGGCTTTGCCGCCGGTGCGGTTTGGATCTGCGTGCTCACCGCTTTCGATAAATCTAAGGTCTTGGCCGGGCCGAGCTGCTCGACCGCATTCTGCAGCGCATCCAGGGGAGGCAACTCCTCGGGTTCAGGTTTGGGCGGCTCGGCGTGCTCGCTCTGATTTTCCTCCGGCGTTGGAGCCGGGGGCGGGAGCGGTTCAGAATCTGCGGACGGAGCATGAGCTTCGGGTTCGGCATGGGTGGCCGCGACTGAGGAAAACTCGATAACATTGACTGGCGCGGGAACAGGCGCGGTATCCGCCGGCGGCTCCATGTTCCAACTCGACTCGTCATCAGGCGGGGGTGCAGCATGCGGGGCTGGATGGGCCAATTCGGTCTCGAGCCATTCTTCCGCGCTCTCTGCCAAGCCGGGAGCTTTTCCAGGCTCGACGTGCAAAGGTTCGGTCGATGTATCCGTACTTTCCGTCTCCAGTTCCAGAGCCGGCTCAGTCGCCTGTTGAGTCTCCATGGCTTGCACTCCCCCGAACTCGTCGCGACGCAGCGAGGAGTCTCTATTGTCCCCCCAACCCGGCGCCGCACTCTCCGTTGCCGAGCCGGCGGGAGCTTCTTCTTCAGGAGCCAGCGGATGCCAGAAGGCCGGCTCTCCGAGCGCTGAGTCCCTTTGCGATGTCATGAGGGGCTCATCCGATTCTGGAGCTTCGGCCGTTCCAGGGGCCACTGTGCCGGGTTCTTGCGCGCCGATCGTATCGAGGGCCTCGCGTCCCATGGCAGGGAACTCCTGCACCTCCGCTGCCTCCTCAAGGGGAGCCGGCAGCGGAGCGACCCGCGGGGCGGATTTGGCTTCCGCGTGCAGCGTCTCGCTCGCCGCAGGGATGGCAGCGGGAACGAAGCTCTCCGGTGCGATTTTCTCGAGCAGCCCTTTGATCATGGTGAGAAGGGGATCCGGCGGCACGAAGGGTTTCTTCAGAACTCCGTCCGCGCCGACGCGTTTGGCCTCGGTCTCGTCGAGCGGATCGAATGCGCCGAGCAGCAGCACCACCGGTATGTGTGAGAATCGCGGGTCTCTCTTGATGAACTCGCAGACTTCGTACCCGTTGCGCACGGGCATGAAAACGTCCGCGAGCACGACGTCCGGAAGCAAATCCGGAAGCCGGCGAACCGCCGCCTCTCCGTTACCCACGGCAGTCACCTCGATCCCCTGGTCCTTCAGGAGCAAGGTAACCATCTTTTGAATGTTGCTGTTGTCGTCAGCGACCAGAACTTTGGGCACAGCTCATCCCTTTGGCCAAGCCATTCACAAGGCGGACACACCCGCGGGCGCACACGCCTGATTCTGTTTCTATTGGTAGCATCCCCCCCGGGGGCAGTCAATACGAATGGCTGCGGTATGTGTCCGACTGGGATAGTTCCGCTTTGAACCCCGTTCGGGGCGCTGTTTTACCAGGGAATGAGTTTCTTCAAGCCCTTCTTCTTTTTGGGCGTGGAGTTGTTCAGAGGAGCCGAGCTGCTGGATCCCTGCGAGGAACTGGAGGAGGAACTCGCGTTCTGCCCGCTGGATGCATCTGGCGGCGCGCCCGCTGCGGGAGGATTCGAGGTACTGCCGCTCGGCGGCGGGCCGCTCGCGTCCGGTGGCGGCTGGGGCTGGGGTGCGGAGGAAGAATCCGAGTTGCTTCCGACACTTGCGTCGCCCGTCGCACCGGTTGGTGTGGAGGCGGACGAATCGGTGCCCGACGCAGAACTTGACGTGGAGGAGGTGCTTCCCGTGCCTCCCCCCACCGGCACGGTTTCGACGATGGCCGTGGTTGTCGGGCTGCTTCCAGCCGGGCCACCACCGCCCGCCGTCGTGCTTCCGGGGGTCAAAGTCTCGCCTTCACCTTCTCCCTCCGGCGTCAGGTTCGGCTCTCCCACTCGCGCCGCTGTCGAGACATTGGGGCCGTTCTTCAGCGCCCCCAGCGGTTTGCTGATCAGGCTGGCCCGCTGGCGCGGTAAGTTCTGTTCTTTTTGCATCCGTGCCAACGCCGTGGGATCGGGCTGCGGGATCGGCGCTCCGAGTTTCGTCAACCTGTTCTTGGCATCGGCGGCAAGCGGCGAAAGGGGATAGTCCTTGACGATGCGCGAATAGAAGATCTTCGCGAATTCCTTCCGCTCGTTTCGTTCGTAGATTTGCGCCAACATCCAGTCGGCGTCGGGAGCTCTGCTATAGAGCGGGTAACGGCTCGTCAAGTCCAGCAGCCGGGCTGCCGACGCACGGTCCGAGTGCCGCGCGTAGTAATAAGTTGCGATGCGGTAGTCGCCTTCCGCCAGCACTTCCTGCACTTCCCGGAGCCGCTGCTGAGCCTGCGGCTGAAGAGTGCTGTTGGGATACTTTTGAATGAAGGTCTGAAATTCGGCTTCCGCGTTCAAGGCCTCGGTGCGGTCGCGGTCCGGCTTCATCATTCGCCGGTAGTGCGCCATGGCGACCTGCATCTGGGCATACGCCGCCTCATCGAGGAACGGGAAAAACGTGATGAAATCCTTGTACTCCTGGATCGCCTGGTCGAGCGCTGCCGTTCCGCCTTCTTTGTAATAGGAATCCGCGATGGCCAGCTTGGCCTTTGCGAGGTACTCGCTGTCCGGATACGTGTTGATCAGGGTCTGCAGGTTGAGCCGGCCGACGTCGTAGTGTCCATGCTTGATGTCGTCGAGCGAGCGGGCGTACAGCACCTTGTCCGGGTCGGCCGCAGTGCCCGGCGTGCCGTTCTTGACGCTGTATTTTTTCGCGTGGCACGCGCTCAGCAACAAACTCGCCGCAAGCGGCAGCGCCCACAATTTCGACAAATGCCTGTTCAATTTCTTCCCCTTAGACTTGTTGCGCCAGCGCGCCGGCCGCGATCTGCTTCAGGGACTGCACGGCGGCCGCAGGGTCGGGGGTATGGAAGATCGAGGTTCCAACGATCAGGACTTGAGCCCCCGCGCGCACCACCTCGGCTACGTTTCCCGGACCGATCCCCCCATCCACTTGGATCCGGAACAGTCCATTATACCTCTCCCGCATCTCCCTCAGCTCACGAAGTTTATCCAACGAGTGCGGCAAGAATTCTTGGCCCCCGAAGCCGGGATTCACCGACATCACCAGCACGTGGTCCACCCGGTCCATCACGTCGGCGAGCAACGATACCGGCGTCGAAGGATTGACTACCGCCCCGGCCTTCCGGCCCAGCTCCCGGATCATCTCCAGCGCCCGGTCCAGATGAGGCGTCGCTTCCTGGTGCACGGAGATCATGTCCGCCCCAGCCTCTACAAACGCGGGAATGAACTGCTCGGGGTTCTCGATCATCAGATGCACGTCCAGCGGGAGGCGGGTTGCCTTCCGCAGTGATGCAACAACCGGCACTCCGACCGTGATGTTCGGCACAAAATGGCCGTCCATCACGTCCACGTGGATTTCTTCGGCGCCACCCCGCTCCACAGCGCTCAGCGCTTCGCCCAAAGATGCGAAGTCCGCGGCCAGGATGGAGGGGGCAATGGAGACAATAGAACGCACAGGTAATCCGCCGCTATTTTAGCACAGGGGAGTGGCCCCCATTGGAACTGTCTAACAGTGTCTCGAAGACCCGCGCTGCCCGCGGCGTCACTCCGCCACGGTCAAGCTCACGGCGACATCCGCTTCGATTCGCGTGCCCGCCCCAGGAGACTGTCGCGTGACCGTTCCCTTCACGGTTTGCCCCATGGCTGCGTAACTGATTTGCGCCATGTGCAATCCCGCCGAATCGAGAATTCTCTCCGCGTCCAATTCATTCATTCCGACCAACGCGGGCATGACGTATGCCGCCGGCGGGTCTCCTTCTGAAATCAGCAGGTCCACGCGCGGCGCCGCGGCGCGGTCTCCGGCCGGAGGATCCTGGCTCACCACGGAATCGACGGGGAAGCCCGGCAAGTAACAGGTGGACACCACACCGAGTTGCAGCCCCGCCTGAATCAATTGGATCTGCGCCGCGTGCAAGCTCGCTCCGGTCACCGGCGGCACGGAAATCGTTTGTGGCCCAAGACTCAGCACCACGTGGACGTCCTGGCCGGTCTTCACTTCTTCGCCCGCGGGCGGGGATTGCTGGATGACTTCGTTCGTCGGCATCTCGCTGAAGACGCGGTCCGTGATCTTCATCTCCAGCTGCTTTGACTCGAGGAGTTGCTTTGCTTCGGAGGCGCTTTTGCCCACCACGCTGGGCAGTTCCACCTCTCGTCCGTGAATGGCGAAACGAATCGCCGTGACGGCGCTCAGAAACGCCGCCGCACCGAGCACGAACAGCAGCAGCGACATCCGCAGCATCCACTCCATTCGGTCACGCAAGGTCACGCTAGGCCTCTCCAATTCGACCGGCGCAATTGTCGCACAAATCCGCGCGCGCCCAAAAATTCCAGGGCACTAGAAGCTGGAAAGTTGTCATTCTGAGGCCCGGCGCTTCGGCTGGGCCGAAGAATCCAGGGGTTCTGCCCAATTGGCGCAAGTCAACCAATGGGTCGCCTGTGAACGAATCATCTCATTGCAGCGACGCCGACGAAGTGCTCGCGGGGGAGTAATAACCCGACTTCGTCGCGATAAAATAGTCTTTTCCTTCTTTTCCGAATCGCGAGTCGAGCTGCAGGTCGAGCTTCCGGAATTTCCCGTCCGCCGTTTTGTTCGTCGGGTAGTATCCCAGCGTATAGCGCGTCTTGAGTCGCGCAATCAAATCCTCGAATGCCCGGTCGAGCGAGCCTTCCTTATCCACGTCAAACACTTCGCCGCCCGATTGATCCGCAATCTTCTGCACGTTGACCGTGTCCCTGGCGGATCCTTGCTGTCCGCCCTGCCCGTGCCCAGGGCCTCCGCCATGGCCGCCCCCGCCGCCTCCCGGCCAACCTCCGCCACCCCCACCACCGCCGGGCCATCCGCCACCCCCGCCTCCTCCCGGCCAACCGCCGCCTCCGCCACCTCCGCCCCACGTGCCGTGGCGGCCGCCGCCATTGTGGTTGTCGTGGCCGTTCTCGCCCGAGATTTTCAGGCTGTACACGGGCGCGTCGGACTTGAGCACGGTCTCGAGCACTGCGTCCGGCTTCGCCGCTCCCGCTCGCGTCGCCCGGTTGTCGCTCACCAGCACGATCACGCGGCGCATCGCCGGAGCCTCGGCTCGCAGATACTCCGCTGCATCGTAAATGGCGTCGTTGATGTCGGTGGACCCTCCGGCTTGGAGGTCCTGCATCGCATCGGCCACCTTCTGCTTGTCGTGCGTGAGGTCCACCGCGCGGGTGACTTCGGAAGAAAACGTGAACAGCGCGACTTCGTCTTCCGGTTTCAGCGCGCGAAGGGCAACCTCGGTCGTGTCGCGCAGCGATTCCATATACGGCCGGAT
>Ga0326728_10015403_pt1 | contig 15925 bp, 15 predicted proteins | sample MB3enrmetagenome_FD_207602 | JGI IMG/M metagenome (GOLD analysis project Ga0326728, IMG submission 207602) | Lab enriched peat soil microbial communities from McLean, Ithaca, NY, United States - MB31MN | ecosystem: Environmental > Terrestrial > Soil > Wetlands > Peat | place: USA: New York...
TGGAAATCACATATGTATGTATCTTTCTTCTTCCTTCTCCTGATACTAGAGTTACAGCGGAAATAGCATAGCTATATTTCTATCTTCTTGTTCTCATGTTTTTGAAATTACAGCGGAAATCACATATGTATGTATCTTTCTTCTTCCTTCTCCTGATACTAGAGTTACAGCGGAAATAGCATAGCTATATTTCTATCTTCTTGTTCTCATGTTTTTGAAATTACAGCGGAAATCACATATACATGTATCTTTCTTCTTCCTTCTCTTGATACTAGAGTTACAGCGGAAATAGCATAGCTATATTTCTATCTTCTTGTTCTCATGTTTTTGAAATTACAGTGGAAATAACATAGGTATATACATGTTCAAAGTCTAAAATCGGATACATGTGGCTTCAATATTACGTTTTTTAATCCTTCAAATCTGAAATCTCGAAGAATTATATCTTCTACTGGATATACTCCAACCAGTGGTTTAACTGCATTATAAACCCCCCTTTTTCTCCCTCTCGATATTTTATTAACTGAAAGAATTCCTAAAACGTTTAGCTCTCCAAGGTAATCATTAACTCTTCTTTGAGTTACCGGATCAAGATTAATGATTTTACAAATTTGCGAATACGTTGTATAAACATCGGTTGCTTCAACATTAACCCCAACTTGCTCATATTTATAAACACTGGCAAAAAGAACAGCTTTAGTTTGTGTTGGCAAACTTCCCACAACTTCAAGTTGTCGATTTAATTCAATTCTATTTTTAGCGGATCTAGCATCTGTTTCTTCAATTATGCTACTACTTCTTTCGTCTGCGAGTTCTCCTGCTACTCTGAGTAAATCTAAAGCTAAACGTGCATCCCCATTGTCTTGTGCTCCAAATGCACTGCAAACCGGAATCACAACTCTATCCAATGCACCATCAAGAAAGGCTACTTTTGCTCTGGCTTCTAAAATCCCCGCGAGTTCTTCTGCATTATAAGGTTTTATAAATAATTCATGCTGGCCAATAACGCTTTTAGTTCTACCATCTAAATTCGTATAAAAATTAGTATCATTCGTTATTCCTATAACACAAACATTATTTTTTGTAAATCCGCATTCCTTAATTCGTGAAAACTCATTGATTATATTAGGATCCTTCAATTTATCGATTTCATCAAAAATAATTACTATAGGTACATCTGCCTGATTAACAAGCTCAAAAAAATACTCAAAATTCTTCGCATTAGAACCTCCCATGACTTTTTTTGTGAGATTGGGGATATTTTCAAAAAGCGTCTGGTTTATATATCGCATAATTGGACTCAATGCATTCATAGTCCCACAATAAATATAAATTACAACTATTTTACGTCCCGTTTGATTTACAGCATGAACAAGTTCTGATGTAATTAATTTTGTTAACATCGTTTTACCGACACCAAATGTGCCGTATATTAGAATATTATCTGGTACTATTCCAAACATGGCATCTTTCAAAAAAGTTGAATATTGAATTATAACTCCATCTCTATGAAGTACTTCTTGTAAAGAACAAGGATGATGACCTTTCCTTAAAATTTCCGTATTTTTGAATACGGTTGGTTTTGCACACAACTTTGGGAATATATCTTCGACTATCATAATTACACCGGAAATTTTAGATGTTAAGCAATTGCCGTTGTAATTATTTATAGCTTTGTAATCGGAAATTATCTGAGATTTTTTTTCTATACAAAACCAAAAACTGCATTTGTTCGGCATTTTTCAGCACTGTTTGATTCTTTGATTTGTATATTTCCTGATAATATCCCTGGGAATTATTTATGGATAAGGTTCCAAGAATGTGTAATCAGAAGAGACTAAATCAAAAATTCACTTTGCAACAAACTGAGAACGAATATAATACATTCGATGCAAAAAATTTAGACTTAAATTTCTTTTTTAGAACTTGCAGTGTGTGCTTAATACACTTAATATTATATATTATTTAAACTGTTAAAATGTTATGGTATGTAGTTGTGATTATATACTGCTTATCCTAATCTAATTTTTAGAATTTGAAATTTCTGAGTGACTTTTGAATTTAATGTAGTTTTGTCCAATAAATATATTAATAATATATAATTCATTTCATATAATGGCCAGTCCATTTGAACTACCAATTATATTGATGCAAATAATTGCGGCATTATTTGGAATATTTATTGCAATTTTCGTTTTAGTACTTCAACTTATACCTGATGATAATGATAAAGAAATTTACAAAACAAATGCATTGAAGAAAGAAATGTACAACAAATATGAATCTAGGTTTTTTTATATTCTTTGTCTTGTACTCATATTTGAATTCTTTAATGCAATAATTGCATATGCAGTTACTGATAAAACATTTAAGGATTTTTATCACTTTGAAATTTGTAGCTATGTTGGATTTATATTAATATTCACCTTAATCACCCAGCATATATATGATCTTATTTTAATTTCGATTGCTTTCAAAAAACATGAGTTTGATTTGTACTTCACTTCAAAAGATTACTCAAATAGGTCATCAAATTTTAACCAGGTAACTCTTTTTCTTGCTATTAATTTTCTATTTATAGGTTTTTATTTTTATTTAACAAAAAGGTTGCCAAGTTCATATAGTGGTGTGATATTATCTATAATTTTTTGCGTTTTAGCTGGATTATTTATATGGAATTTAATTCAACAAAGTATATGGAAAATTGCAATAGTGTTATTTTCAGAATTCTTACGAAAACTTCTCTCTACAGTACTTAAAGTTGATGTTATTTGCGTATTTTTATTGTTATCATATTTTAATTATAACTCTATTCTGACTTTAATAGCCAAGTTTGCTGACGCAGACCCAGTAAATCCTATATTTAAACAACAGCCTATATTGATACCACTTTCGGCTGGTATCATTCCTTTAATCCTTTTACTAATAATTAGATATAATATAACTAGATATAATAATAGAATTTGCACGAGTCATAAATTGAGTATCGAAAAAATATCTTTTCATGCATTAAGTATTGTTGTTGTTGGAATGTTATTAGTAGGATTATATATACATAGCTCCACTGAAAACGAAAATCATAAATGGAAGCAGTTCGTGCAAGTCGAGAATATAAATTCTTCAAATTTATTAGTAACGATTGAAAAATCCGCACAGTCTGATTATCTTCATACTGAATTTGAGATTAACCGGCCAAATTTACTATCTTGGCGAACTATAGGATATATTCTAGATCATTTAAATAAGTCCGATAAAGCAATAATAGTATATGAACATGCAATTAAAATTAATCCGCGGGATTCAGTATCTTGGTACAATAAAGGAGTTAATCTACAGATATTAGATAGGTACGAAGAAGCACTTGGAGCACTTAACAAATCGATCGAAATTGACCCGAAAAACTCATACAGCTGGCTCAACAAAGGATTTTCTCTAGTTGAGTTAAAAAAGCCTAACGAAGCAATTAGAGCATTTGACAATGCTATTGAACTTGACTCGCAGAATGCGTATGTTTGGGCTGGCAAAGGGCTTGCTCTAAATAGATTAGGTAAATACGATGAAGCACTGAGAGCACTTAATAAATCGATTGAACTTGACCCGAAAAACTCGTATGGTTGGCTCTATAAAGGATTCTCTCTAGTTGAGTTAAAAAAACCTAACGAAGCAATTAGAGCATTTAACAATGCGATTGAACTTGACTCGCAGAATGCGTATGCTTGGGATGGCAAAGGGATTGCTCTAAAGCGATTAGGTAAATACGATGAAACACTAAAAGCATTTGATAAAGCAATTAAGGTTAATCCGCAGAATTCATTATTTTTTGAAGGCAATGGCATTGCTCTTGGTAATTTAAATAAATCAGATGAAGAAATAAACGCATTGGTGATAAAATAATAGTATTTGGTAAATCAGTTGAAATTAACCCGCACGATTTAATAGTTTTGAAAGGCAAATAAACTTTATACAAACAGATTAAGTAAATTTTAGTTATCAGTTAATGGTTACTTATTTTTCATTTATTTTAAGATATTGGGAGATAAATATAGCAATTTTTTGGCTTTTGAACATAGTATCTATTTTAATAAAAACTGCGTATATTCGGCCCAATCTGGTCAAAATGTTTGGTGATTTTGGCTGAAAGTCGAGAAAATACGTAGGTTTAATCATAAAAACTGTGCATGAATCAAATAAAAAGAAGCAAAATGGAATCTTGTTGTATTTATAGAACAATTGGTACACTATCGTTTTAGATAGCATATTACTATCTTTGGTTTTCTTTTTTATTCTATTGTATCATTAGAAAGTATTTTTGCAACGGAACCTTATTTCAAACAAGCATTTGTGTTGGGAACTGTTCTAGTCTAGTAGTCTAGATATTAATATAATTTTATTTGTATGATTAACATACACTTTCATTGGAAAATTTGATAAAATTATGGCTGACGTTTATTAATAAAGGACAACTGGAGTAAATATATAAATATATTATAAAAAATATAATAACTATATCATATATTAAATAATTTTTTCTATAAGTTAGCGCCTATAATAACAATTGTTCTTAAATCTATTTATGCTAAATTTGCAAATACTATTAATAATATTTCCTATTTTAAAAAAAATTTATATTTGATGGGGGAAACTCATGGTAAAAGAACAAAAATTGTATAAAATAGCCTTACTTTCATCAATTATGGCTTTAATGCTGGTTAGTGTTGCAGGAGCAGCGTCATTTGCATATATTACGAACATGGTAAGCCATAATATTTCTATATTTGACACGGCTACAGACACGATTACATCAACGATAAATGTAGGAACTGACCCATGGGGAGTTGCAGTCACACCGGATGGAACAAAGATATATGTAACGGACCGAACTACCAACGATGTTTATGTAATTAATACAACAAGTAAAAATATTGTAGCGACGGTAACTGTCGGATCGAGTCCTTCAGGAGTTGCAGTCACACCAGATGGATCAACTGTATATTTGGCAAACTATAACACGGGTACTGTTTCGGTAATTAACGCAACGACTAACACTATTACAGCCACTGTGACTGTAGGAGCTAAGCCTCAGGGAGTTGCCATTAGTCCGGATGGAACAAAGGTATATGTAGCTAACCAGGTTAGCAGTGGCACTGTTTCCATAATTAACACAGCCACAAATACTGTTACAGCCACTGTGACTGTAGGATCCAATCCAATTGGAGTTGCAGTTAATCCGAATGGAAAAACAGTATATGTGACGAACACTGGTAGTAACACAGTCTCTGTAATTAATACAGGTACAAACAAAGTTACATCTACAGTGAGTGGGTTAAATTATCCTTATGGAGTTGGATTTTCCCCGTATGGAACGACGGCATATGTACCGAACCATAACAATGGCACTGTGGCTGTAATTAACACAACAACTAACGCTGTTACAACCACAGTGCCTGTTGGAAGCAATCCTACTTCAGAAGGAGTTGGAGTCACCCCGGATGGAACAAAGGTATATGTAGCAAACGCGGGTAGTGGCACTGTTTCTGTAATTGACACAGCAACAAACACCGTTACAGCCACGGTGCCTGTAGGCCAATATCCTGTAGCCTTTGGTAAGTTTATAGGTCAATTTGATCCATTTAATATTAAGACGATGACAATAGTCGTATATACAATTCCATGCCCAGTTATAGCAGGACAGAAGTTTCCAGTTAGTGTTACACTAAACCAGATTGTAGATGGAACTGTTAAAGTTACTCTTGGTTCAACTGGTGCCACATGGCAGGGTCCAATAAATGGTATGGCAATAACTAGCGCCGCTAGTTTTACTAGTATAAACCCGGCTACAGACACGATTAAAGTGGATATTTACGACGCGTATGGCAAGGAATTAATAACAGGAATTACGCCAGTAAATGCAGTCAACCAGGCATTGCCGATTCCTATAACATTTAGAGATCCTTAAAAAACAGATTAGAATATTAAATAAGTAGGGGACGATTTAGTCCCTATACTATCTTAATACAATGCAAAATACGTATCAATACTTAAATTATCTTGCCGTTTTTGATGTTATTTTGTGTTCTTTTTGTGATCATTCCAGTGGGCTCTATCAACAATGATAACATTGTGTACACTATAACAAAATATCAATCACAAGATTCAAATTGAATATAGTAACAGGAGCTACTTCAGCAAAAATAAGAGTTCTTGAATCTTTTACAGGTAGAGAATCTTAAAATATTATAGATAGTTTACCGAAAGTTCTGCAAAATCTGATTGACTCCTGTCCTTTTCTTTCCCTTATAATGAAAATTTAGTTCTGTATCAACTATAAATTGGAATGAAATTACCATAATTAGAAAGATATCTTCTGCAGTAACGCACAAAAGTTCTTTAAAATCGGATTGACTCTAGGATCTTTTGACTTTTATTTATTACTTATAGATTTACATGCTTATCTGAAGTTTTTGCAATTAACCTTATTAGTGATTTTTGGAAGGAAATGGCTCAAAAGATTTGTATTTTGCGTAATCAGGATCGTTATAGAGAAGGTTTTCTATTACTTCAGGTGTGTTTTCTCCAAAACCGATTTCTGTTATTTTAGTACTGCCTTTTTTACTCAAGCCTAGTTTAATGAAGCCTGCAAGTTCTAACCTTTTGAGAGGTGGCAGTATAGAAGAGTACACACGCTCAAGATTATATACTTGGCACATACTCTGATATATATAGAATACATCATCAAGGGATAATTCATCGAGATTCATTTGTTTTTTTGTATTATTGAGCCTTGCTTTTAAGATGCTAATGAACACTAGAATCATGTGCTCAGAACCATATGATTTGATTATATCGGCTGTAATCACTATATAAACACCTGTCGGCCTTAACATCATATATAATTAAGTTTTGATGGATTTTGCCTTATCCCTGCTGTCATCGAATAATATAGTTTGATTACTTTCTATCGGATCGTACCCTTCCAGATCACACAAAACATAATCAGTGTATATACTAGATAAAATCGGTGCTATATCCAACTCATCAACATATACATTTGTAGTTCTGCCACGACCACGTCCCTGACTGATTGTTTCTGTGGTTATTATATCTAAGGTTTCCAGAACTGTTAAGGCACGCTTTGTAAAATAACGATCACGATTCTCTAGTCTACTATCAGGATTCAATTCATTATGCTTGTCAATAAGAAGATTAAAAACTTTAGCTATTTGCCCCGTGTTAGCAGATTTCTTGTAGCTTAATAATTTCATGATAGCCAATAAAACGAGCTGATGTTTTCGCTGGAGTTTTAGGACAGCAGCCATCACTTCATTAGCTATTACCTTATCTTCTGCGGATCGAAGGACATCGAATGATATTTTACTTATTCTTAATTTATTAGCGGTTTCTGCAGCTGTTTTCAAAACAGTAATAGCCTTTCTGACATCTCCCCCATTCTGCGAGGCATTACTAGCACATTTAAGGAGTGTATCTTCATCTATCGCGTCAGGAGATAAAGCATGATCCACGCGATCTTTTAAGATATGGTAAATTTCATTAGTGCTATATGAGGGAAAATGTAATTTCTCAAAACCTGCTGATGAAACCACGCGCTCATCAAGTGTTTTTTCGTATTTAACAGTATTTGAGAGACCCCAGACGCTTATGAACTGACCTTCTATTTCAATATTTGCGGTAGCCCTGGTAAAATTATACAAAATATCATCAGAACTTAGATAATCGATCTCATCCAATATTATTACTAAAGATGTATTTTTCAGTTTCATCAAATGGTATAGTTCATCATAATACGTATCGAGAGGAATACCAGATCTCTTAATCTCAGTGTGCGGGTCAATATCAAAAATAAGCTTATGCAGAATTCCGGCAGATGTATTATATTTTTTGCAGAGAACATAACACCACTTCACATTGGAAGCAGGTATTTGAATTTGTAACTCGTTGAGTTTTATAGAATTATTTTCTGGTAAATTACCTGATTCAGCAAACTTCAATAACTTATCTCTCTCTGCTACCATTTCAGCTATTTTAGCATCGAGACTTTTAAGAACATAGTTTGTAATCATTGTTTTACCAGATCCAGGTGGGCCAAAAACTAATGCATTATTAGGCGAACCACGCTGGAATAGATGTTCTAGTAAACCTGCTACTTCATAGATTTGGTCTATTCTACCTATGGGTTTTGGTGGCATATAACCGGGAGTGAGAACATCAGCCCGTATAATTAAACGGGTTTTTGTGGCATAATCAAATAGCATCGTATCCGTTGAAACCATTTTTACCAACTCTATACCTACACATGTATATTAATTATGCACATGTAATGTTACTGTATCTTTTTCACCGTATATTATTTTTTGCTTTCATGCTGTAATAATCAACCTGCATTGCATCTGAATACTTATTGTATATATAAATATTATAAATAGAATGAATAATGTATTTTGGTACCCCACCCCCCCATTTTGCACATGTACACTTGTATACATACAGCAAAACGGGGAGAAAAATAAGATGAAGTTACCCAGCAATGAAAAGAGAACAAAATGGAATGATTCTTATAGATTACGTTTCTATTATTTAAAAAAAGTTTTTTAATTAAAAAAAAAGCTATGTTGTTGGTTTATGTCATTAATAGTATATATATTATATCGAATATGAGTTACACATTTCAGAGCCATTACATGTGTACATGTGCAAAATAGGTGGGTGGGGTCGAGTTAATTGAATTCTATGCTTAAAAAAAATGATAGCTACATATAGTTTCATTAGTTTCTTATGAACTTATTTATTTGTCTCAATTGAAACTAAGAATAAAATTTTAGCAGTTCTTGGTATACTTTATCTTTGCCATACAGGTCATAATATACTGATGGCTGTTTATATTTGATTATAATTTCGCTGATTAGTCTCAGGTCAGCTAACTCTGCTTCCCCTAACCCCAAATCAAATGGTTCTGGGCATCTACCGATTAATGTATAGTTATCTAGTGTTTTTTTCATAAAGTAATGTTCGTCATCTAAATCCATTCCAATTAAAATATCATGAATTAAGAAATGCTCTAAAAGCAAATGATGTTTTTATGAATCATAATCTCGCATCGGCTCCATTATCAATTGTAACGTATGTAGCATATAGTTTACAAAATCGTTGTTATTTATTTTGTCTGGTATTTTCTCAGGTATTTCGTTGATTGTTTCAGAAAGTCTTGTTTTGAACATTTGTAGGGGTATTTCTTTCGGCAATCCAGGTAAATTATGTTTAAAAAATTCGACAATGTATTCTTTGATTCCCAATTTGACATATTCCCATGGAAATCTTTTCATGGTGGCTGTAAACAGGTCTTCAGTCATTTTAAATTCAGAATAATATTTGGTACATGCTATATAGCATATTTTTAAAAGATCATTGATGCGCTTATTTCTTAGTGGATCTTTAGTAGTTATGTAAGATTTCCAAATTCTTTGGCATAATGTTTTAGTATCAATTTCTAGGCATGCATCAAAAAAAGAAACTGAGAGAAGTAGCTGAATGTGAAGTTTTACCCCTTCAAAGCAAAAATACCCCTTATTGTCGCAAAGTTCTATAATGATGATATTGATAGCTTTTTCATGGTCGTTTAATCGGAATTCAGGAAAGACTTCTCTAATATTTTTTAAATTTGTGCGTGTTTCAATATCCCAATAATTCCTAAGCCCTTTTTTTTGTGGTGGAATTAATTTAATACACACATGCTTTCGCAAATCATGTAAGTGTCTATTGATGTTTCCTTGGTCGGTTACATCGTATTTTTTTAATAAGTATTTTCAAATAGCTGGTTCCCCGACTGGTCTCTTATTTTTTAAAATGAATTCTAATATGCTGGATTTTACTTCGCCGATATTTAAGTGACCACCTTGTTTCTTTGGCATACTATTGTACATAGATAGTAAATATATAAATATATGCTTTTATTATAAAACTAAAAACAATATCCAATGAGTCTAAAGTCTTATTATATTATTTAGATTTAACAAAGAATATATATACATGTTTAGACATTTATATATTAATAAAAAAATAATGGAAGTGATTATGATGACAGACAAATAACAATACGATCTGACAGGGGACTAGGAGCATGAGCTCAGTGGGTCGAAAGTCAGAGAAAATATATGCTCACCTATATCTCAGAAAGGATCTTCATGATGCTATACAAAATGGAAGGAGAGATAAGAAAAGGTATGATGGGAGGCTATTCTCAAATGGTTTAGCTTTTGAATTAGGTGCAGATATTCTATTGGGAGTTGCTGAAAATGAAGAAGATGTTTTAAAGCAAAAACTTGAAGATATTGAGATACACCAAAATTCAATAAACAGCCAAAGATACATAATACGTGAGCAACTGGAAAAGTTTGAAGCTAAAAAGAAGTCTATCCAAGATCAAGGCATAAAAGAAAGACAAGACGTGGAATTACTTGCTTCTAAAATAATTGATTTATGGGATTCGATAGTGCTTTACAAGAATACAAAGAATATTGATTTTATTGTTAGACATTTTGAAGGAAAACTGATATGGGATAAGGTTGCATCTATGTTTCCTTTGAAGTATGAGCCAGCTCCATCATCTGAAACAGCTTTCCAGATTGCGGCTAGTCTTTTAGAATATGAAGGGGATGGATGGAATGTCTAATCGCGATGTTTGGGAACCCACAGGAATGGGGATCAAGATTCCTTATCTGACAGAGCTTACTGATTTTTTTGAAACATATTATGACGAAGAGATAATTGAGCTTGCAAACGAATATCCAGATAAAAATTATCTATATATTAAATTCATGGATGCACGAAAATATAGTTATGGATTGGCTGAAGCTTTAGAATGCCGATTCTATAAGATACATCCCATATTACTGACTGCTTTAGCTGATGTAGGTCCAGTTAAATATAATAATATAGATGTAAATAAAATTCAAATTCGTATTACTGGCATGCCGAATTATTTAAAGCGGTCTTTGAGAGATTTAGGGAAAAGGGATACCAATAAGCTCATTTGTGTGGATGGATTTGTCCGAGCAATCACGGATAAAGAACCTAAAGAAGTCAAAACTGCTTTTCAATGCCTTAGATGTGGACACATAACTTATGTGAAGCAGACAGGGATTAAGGTTAAGGGACCTTTTGCTGGTTGTGAAGATGAAACATGTAAAAAAAATGGACCGTTCGTAGTCGATAAATTTCTATGTGAATATGTTGATTTTCAGACAATCAAGATTCAGGAATCTCCTGATTCGGCAAGGGGAACAAAAAGTTGGGACATCATGGTTGAATGTGATGAAGAATTGACTAATAAGGTTGAACCTGGAGATCGTGTAACTGTATCTGGAATCCTTACATTGAGGCAACGGACCGGAAAGGAAGGTAAAACGACGGTCCATGAAAAGGTAATCCAAGCTCTTTCTATCGAAAAACTGGATCTTGGATTCGACGAGTACAATCTTACGTCTTTAGATAAAGAAGCTATACTAGATCTTAGCCGGGATCCTAAAATTATTAATAAAATCATAAAAGTATTGCTCCTGCTGTTCATGGATATGAAAATATCAAAGAAGCTATCTCTCTTCAGTTGTTTTCAGGAGTTAGAAAGAATTTAGATGGAATTGTTCTCAGGGGAAATATTCATATTGTGCTTATTGGTGATCCTGGGATCGCAAAAAGTCAGTTATTACGGACAGCTATCCAGCTCTCGCCTAGGGGAGTATTTACAAGCGGTAAAACATCAAGTGCTGCTGGGCTTACTGCTGCAGCTGTAAAGGATCCTTTAAATGATGGGTGGACTTTGGAAGGTGGCGCAGCTGTCATGGCTTCAGGTGGAATTCTTGCAGTTGATGAAATTGGGCAAATACGAGAAGAAGACAAAAGCGCACTTCATGAAGTAATGGAGCAGGGTACTGTGAGTATAGCTAAAGCCGGGATAGTGTCCAAGCTTCAAGCTGACTGTGGATTCTGGAGCGAAGGTTTTCGGAAGACTTTGGAAGACGGACCTATTAGGAAATCAATTCAATTTCAGAGAATAAGAATGAGAATGTTGATATAAAAATTCAGGACAGCGATGAAATTAGAAAACAAATTTTAGCTAAGTTTAATAGGTTAGAGAAGGTAATGAGTTATTAACTAGTCAAGGTTTTTCATCCTAACTTCATCTATTTTTAATAGAATGTTCCTTCTGCTTATTCTACTTAGTATTAATAATTGTAACTGGACTACCAAAATCTCCACCAGGGCTTTTTTACTCCAGGCGCTTCTATTGTTTTTTGTTTTATTAATGTCTGCATTTGTGCCATATAATTATTGTAAGTATCCTGCAATTTGTTGTATGTCTGCTTAAGGTCCTCTTTATCTCTCTCGGCTTTTTCTAACTCTTCCTTAAGATCGGATATCCTTTCGTCTTTCTCTTCTATCAGCGCACGAAGTTCCATACTTGTGTTCACATTCGTTGAACTAATGTTTTCGTCTGTTGAACTCATGTTCTCATTTGTTGAACTAATTTCTTCTTTTTGTTTAATCGCAAGCTCTAATCCTGTAATAATTGCTTCTGTGATGTTGTCAAACAATGTTAAACATTTGTTGTACAATTCTGTTGGGATCCTAGCACCTACATGAATCTTCTCCTGGGGCATAATGTTTACGTTGTAAAACTGGAAATAAAAACTTACCGAATTTATTCTGGCAACTAACTGTAAGGCTTCATTAGTGGCTTTAATGCTATAGATCAGATCAAAGGTAACGATTTTAATAACCATGAAAGAAGAAATGTTGTTTCTTCGTGTGCTCTGGTCAAGTGGAACAAAAAACAGAAAATCTCAGAATAAGTATGTAAATCTAGGGATGATGAACAAAAGTCAAAATATTCGAGAAAATGTATCAATATTACAGAACTATTCCAAACAATTGATTAATGTATTTGACTTCATTAAGATTAGAGTAAAGATCATTTATTTGTCCTTTTTTGATCATGTTCATAGCTTCAATCCCTTTTAAAATCTTATTAGCAGATCGAAAAGACTGAAATCCTAATAATGTATTAATGATTCGTTTTATAGATCTATGATCTTGTTCTATAATGTTATTCAAATATTTGATTTGTCGAATTCCGACGTTTTTAGGTAGTATTTTTTCATTTTTCAGTTCATACATGGCAATAGGATAAGCTGGATTTTTATCAACTGTTATTACTTTTGGCATTTGATTGTGATTAGAACTCAAAGCTTTCTTAAAAAATCTCTTTGCAGCTTCTCTATCACGTTTTGAACTTAGCATAAAATCAACTGTGTTTCCAGTTGAATCAACTGCACGATACAGATATTTCCATTCACCTTTTACCTTGACGGAAGTTTCGTTCACTCTCCAAGAGTTATCAGTTGGCCTTAAATATTTACGTATCTTCTTTTCTATTTCAGGAGAATATTGATGCACCCATCTCATTATAGTACTGTGATCAACTTGAATTCCTCTTTCTATCATCATTTCCTTTAAATTTCTATAACTTAATGGATATTTTAAGTACCATCTTACATTTAATAGAATAATTTTCCCTTCATAATGCTTCCATTTAAAGGAATTAAATAGCATATTACTATCTTTGATTTTCTTTTTATTCTATTGTATCATTAGAAAGGATTTTTGCAACGGAACCGCCCCGTGTACTGATAGTGGAAACAAATCGTAGTACGAGCTATAGTAGAAAAAAAATATAATCTTTGTAACATAATCAACAACAGTATTTATTGGTTCATTTATGCACAGTTTTTGTTGTAAAACCTATGGATATTCAGCTGGTTTGGTTCAAATTCTAATCTAAAGTTAATGAATTACTTCTCATATGCATTTGTTTTAAACAAAGCTGTGCATCAAAGCAGGCTATCCAAAAAAATATTGCTTTAAAAAATCAGCAAGTTCAATCATTCAAATGTCTAATGTGTAAATCTAAACTATTGTTTTTAGACTTGATTCAAACATCAACTACGTAAGTTACATCCTAATAAAAATGTTGGTTCCAATGCAAAAAATCTAGCTTTGTTACAAAATCAATGAAAACCTTCACAATTAGGAACGTTAATCATTTTCATTAGAACAAAAATGATACATAAAGGTGAAAATTATAATGTCAAATTGCAGAAATATTATTTTTGCACCGGAACCATAAATTAATATCTCAAAGCTAACAATAGCTAATCTAGATTATTTTGTCTCCTGATACCATAAACTATCTAGTTCCAATAAACGGAATAATTATAGGTACCGTTTTATCATCAATTGCTAGTACTTATATGTATTTTCATAAAAAAAAGGCAAATTTATTACTTTCGACTTATTCAAAGGCTTTTAAACTGTTGTCTAAGACTAAATCAACGGAAATCTCTTTGAAAACGGATTTGGATAAATATGAATTTAATAAACAATTAGACGTTCTTTATAATACACTACGTACTGAAAATTTTGAATCAAATACAACAGCTCATAAGCTGTACATTACAATCGGACTTTTATACTTAAATTTATTCAATACCACGAAAGAAAAATCAAATTTGGTAACAGCAATTAAGATTTTCACAATGGTATTAGATAAGTTTGATTTTAAGTTGGAACCTCTTGAATATCTAGATTTGTTGATGGTTATAGGTGAATTGCAGCTTAAACTTTCTGAGTTCGAAAATAAGAACGAAAACTTAGAAAAGGCACTTAATATTTTTAAACAAGCACTTAAAAACGTAAGTAGTAATCCATATCTTTTCGAATCCCAAGAAGCATTAAAATATATCTATAAAGACTCCATTTTGCATCCAGATCATCTTCTTCTTAATTCTGATAAACCAAAGCCACTAAAATTGTCTGAAATCATACTGGATTATATAAAAAATATTGAATTTAAAACGAGTCAAACAACGGTTGAATCTAAAGATCAATTTTGCTGTGAAAAAAAGCCTGAAAAAATTATAGGAGATTACGAAAAAGCACTCTCATTTCGAGAAAGGGAATTTGATATTGGTGAAAAAGTTCTGGATCCACAATATCCCGATGTTGCAAATTCACTAAACAATCTTGCTGTATACTATCATCAGATCGGAGATTACAAAAAAGCACTCTCATACTATCAAAGGGCACTTGAAATATATGAAAAGGTTCTGGGTCCACAAAACCCAGATGTTGCAAATTCGTTAAACAATCTTGGTGAACTCTATCGTCAGATAGGAGATTACAAAAAAGCACTCCCACTTTATCAAAAGGCACTTAATATCCGTGAAAAGGTATTGGGTCTACAACACCCAGATGTTGCAAATTCACTAAACAGTCTAGCAGGACTCCATAACAATATGGGAGATTACGATAAAGCACTTCCACTTTGTCAAAGTGCACTTGAAATATATGAAAAGGTTCTGGGCCCCCAGCACCCAGATATTGCAGCAACCCTAAACAATCTTGCATCACTCTATGACAATATGGGCAATTATGAAAAAGCACTCCCACTTTATCAAAAGGCACTTGATATTCGTGAAAAGACTCTGGGTCCACAAAACTCAGATGTTGCAAATTCATTAAACAATCTTGCTGTACACTATCATCAGATAGGAGATTACGAAAAAGCACTCTCGTATTATCAAAGGGCACTTGAAGTATATGAAAAGGTTCTGGGTCCACAAAACCCAGATGTTGCAAATTCGTTAAACAATCTAGCAGGACTCTATAACAATACGGGAGATTACAAAAAAGCACTCCCACTTTTCTCTCCCGATATTGGAATTACAGTGGAAATCACATATGTATGTATCTTTCTTCTTCCTTCTCCTGATACTAGAGTTACAGCGGAAATAGCATAGCTATATTTCTATCTTCTTGTTCTCATGTTTTTGAAATTACAGCGGAAATCACATAT
>Ga0326728_10015406_pt1 | contig 15922 bp, 8 predicted proteins | sample MB3enrmetagenome_FD_207602 | JGI IMG/M metagenome (GOLD analysis project Ga0326728, IMG submission 207602) | Lab enriched peat soil microbial communities from McLean, Ithaca, NY, United States - MB31MN | ecosystem: Environmental > Terrestrial > Soil > Wetlands > Peat | place: USA: New York...
CCCGGCCCCCTGCTCGGGGGCCAGCGGTGCGGACAATGGGGCCCCGCGTTGAGGTGCAGTCTCCGACCTCGCCCCTCGGTCGCCTCCGCCGGCCGCCAGACCTGACGATCCGGGCTCGGCGGGGTTGGAGCCCCGCGCCGAACCGGACCCCGGCCTGGGAGCCGGCGGTGCGGGCAAGGGCCCGGACGCAGGCTCCGGCCCAAGCAGCCGCGGTGGCTCCGGCCCCTCAGGGCCCGTCGCCGAGGGAGCGCTGCGGAGGCCAGTCCCCACGACCTCCGTCAGGCCCCTGGCCAGCGCGGGCCCCGGCGGAATCGGTTGCTCGTCGGCCAGACGCTTGACCGCGACCTTGGACTGAACCGGCGACGGCGGCTGAACCAAGGGCCCGCTGGCCGGCTCGCCCGGTTCAGTGCGAGCCGATGCCGCCGCGCCCGCCTCGGCTTGCTCCGGGGAGCGGTCCTGATCCGCCGACGAGAAACAGCCGGCCGTGACCTCCAGAATCGCCGCCGTGACGATGGACCCGAAAAGGCGAAAGTGCCAGGTGTTCCTCTTGCTCATCCTTGATTTTTCCTTCACCTCGCTTCAGCCCTCCACGGCAAAACGGACAAGGATCCGCACTTGCGGCACCCGGGGGTGGTTTGTCTCCAGCAGGATCTCGCCCAACTTCGCTGCATCAGAGCCCAAGTAACTGGCGGCCCGGCAACCTTGGGGAATCTGGATAAACAACGGGGTATGAGCAGCCTCGCCATCCCCGATCACCATCGCCTCCCCAACTCGGACCTCGAGAAACTCGGGGACTATTCGGACGGGCTTGAATCGCACCTTCCGGCAATTCGCGCCCCGCACGACTAGCAACAGCCGCCGCTGGGTCCCCGTCTGGCTGCTCACTGTGCCGATGTCCAGCAGGCCCAACTGGGAACTCCAATTGGGACCGGCGACCGAAATGTCGCTCACGACCTCGCCCTTGACGACGACCGTCAACTCGGGGTAGGACGGCTGGTTGGTCTCCAGCGAGATTGTCTGCTGAAACGGCCCTTGAGGCAACCCCGGTTTCACGGCAACCCGCAGTACCAGGCCACTTTTTGCCCCTTTTTCCTGGCGCACCACGGCCTCCGGCAAGGCATCCCAGGCGACCTGAAAAAAACCGGCGGTAGGCTTGTCGGACAGGGTAAGACCGGTGATCGCCAACGGGCGGCCGGGCAGGTTGCACCATACGCGAACCTGGCCGCCGCCGGGCTCGCCGAGGCCCAGCCCGCTCAGGACCAGCTCCGAGGGATCCGCCCGCAGGCCCACGGTGACCTCGCCAGCCACGGTCAGCGTGACGTCCGGCCGCTCGGGATCGTTGGTGTGGATCGAGACCGTGCGGCGGTACGGTCCCAACTCGCCCCTGGGCCTCCAGGTCACCTTCACTTTGCTCGACGCGCCGGGTGGCACCGCCGTGGCATCCACCAAGCTCACCGTACAGCGGCAGGTGGTTATGCCCGGGGACAGCTCCATGGGGGCCGTCCCGACGTTGGTGAACACGAAATCGTGGCTGGCCTCGTGGCCGGCGTCCACGGTGCCGAAGTCGTATTCCTCGCGATCGACGGCCACTTTGGCCGCGGCAGTCGCTGTCGCCGGCCGCAAGACCTCGTCCGGCACGATCTCGGCCGGCCGGATTTCAAGATAGGCCATGCCGCCGCCCAGTGCCGCGCCCAGGCCGACAGCCGTCAGCAACATCAAGAAGATCCTCATGCGGTTCAGTTTACCGCAACCGCGTCGCAACCGCCAACACCCGCCGTGAGCGAACCTTGGTTCCAATGACGGCTGGAGGGCTGGGCAGCGCCTGTTCGGCTATGATGACAGGTAATGGCAAGTGAGACGCAGGAGCACTTCACCCACTCGCAGGGGCCTTTCATGGAAAACCTTTTGACCCAACACATTACCAAGACCCCCGGGGGTATCACCAACGGCCGGGCGTGGTCGAGATTCTGGTGCCGCGCGAACATCGCGCTGGACAACGGTGCGAGTGACCGCCGACGGCGCGCGCAGATCAAGCCGGGGGCTGCGGCAGGATGCCGGGTCACCGCTTCCGTCGCCGGGCCTTCGGCCCTTTCTTTCGCGCGTGTCTTGCTTTCTTGCTGGCTCCCGCGCCCGCCGCAAGGTATCCGCGCGGGGCTTGCCGATGATCGGCCCTGCGGCCGGCGTCCCGCAGACCCCCGGACGCAGTCCGGGGGCTTTTGGAGATTGCGAAGGTAGGACCCCCGGACGCAGTCCGGGGGCTTTCCGCACGCCTTTTTCCGTCGGCGGCCCTTTGCGTTCCCCCGTCGACCAAGTGGAAATCCAGCTCGCGGCGGCCCAGATCGACCCGGGCCACGGCCACCCGCAAGCGGTCGCCCAGCCGGTAGCGATTGCCGCGGCGGCGGCCGGTCAGGCTATGGGTGGCGCGGTCGAAGTGGTAGTAATCGTCGGCCAGGGCGTCGGCGTGGATCAGGCCCTCGGCCGGCAACTCGATGCCCTCGACGAACAGCCCGAAACTCTCCACGCCCGTTACCAGCGCGTCCATCTCCATGCCGATGCGGTCGGCCAGATAGGCCAGCAGCTTGAGCTTGGTGAGGTTGCGCTCGGCGGCTTCAGCCCGCTGCTCGCGGTCCGAGCAGTGTTGGCCCAGGAGGACGAGTTGGTCGAGGTGGGTGCGGGGCTTGCGGCCGGAAAGGACTTCGCCCAGCAGGCGGTGGACGGTCAGATCGGGGTAGCGGCGGATGGGCGAGGTGAAGTGGCAGTAGCACGGGCTGGCCAGGGCGTAATGGCCTTCTTCCTTGGGGCTGTAGACGGCCCGCTGCATCGCCCGCAGGGCCGCGTAATGCACGGCGTGCCGGTGCGGCTGACCGCGGGCGGCGTCCAGCAGACGCTGCAACTCGAAGCGGTCCTGCAGGCTGCGGACCTCCAGGCCCAGCGCGCGGACGAATTCCGTCAGGGCGCGGAGTTTGTGCTCTCTGGGCGGCTCGTGCACGCGGCGGAGGAAGGCAAGCCCCTGCTCGCCGAGCCGCTCGGCCACCGCCTCGTTGGCCGCCAGCATGAATTCCTCGATGATCTGGTGGCTCTCGGTGTCCTGCACCACGTGGGCCCCCGTCACGCGGCCTGCGGCGTCCAGGTCGATCTTGACCTCGGGCATGGCCAGCACCAGCGCGCCGCGGGCCATCCGCCTCCGCCGCAGGGTCATGGCCAGTTCGTGCATACGGCCCAACAGGTCGTGCACCTTCGGCCCCAGCTTGCGCCGCCATGCCGGGCGGTCGGCCAAGAAGGCATCCACCTCTTCATAGCTCAACCGCTTGCTGCTGCGGATGGCCGCCGCGTGGAACTCGAAGTGCGTCCGCAGGCCCTCGGGCGTGAAGTCCGTCAAGACCGACTGCGTGTAGCGGACCTTCTGCGGCTGCAAGCTCGCCAGGCCATTGGAGATCAGCTCGGGCAGCATGGGCAGTACGCGGTCGGGCAGGTAGACGCTGGTACCGCGGTGGTGGGCCTCGCGGTCCAGGGCCGTCCGCGGCCGCACGAAATGCGACACGTCGGCGATGTGTACCCCTAGCCGCCACAACCCCTCCGGTAGCCGCTCCAGCGAGATCGCGTCGTCGAAGTCCCGCGCGTCCACCGGGTCGATGGTCACGACCGTCTGGCCGGTCAGGTCCAGGCGGCCTGCCATCGACTCGTCGAACGCTTCGGCCTGGCGCCGCGCCTCGTCCAGCGCATCCTCGGCGAACTGCTCCGGCAGGTTGAACTCGCGCAGGATCGACAGCGTATCGACCCCCGGCCGGCCTTGCGGCCCGAGGACCTCGATGATCACCCCCTCGCCCTCGTAGACCGGCGAAGGGAAGCGGACCATCTCCAGCAGCACTTTATCGTCGGGCCGGGCGTTCTTGGCGCCGGGGTCGCCCACGGCGATGGGCTGGGCGAACAGGCCGCCGTCGACCTCGACGTAGGCCGCCCCCTGCTCCTCGAAATATCTCCCCACGAACTGCCGCGTCTGCCGCTCGAGGATTTCCAGGACCTGGCCGCGTGGGCCGGACGGGGATCCTCTGGGTGCGCCGCGTCGCGGCCGTTGGAGGCCCACCAGCACCACGTCGCCGGTGGCGGCGTCGTGCGTGCCTTTGGCCGGGATGTAGATGTCCTGGGGCGGCTCAGCGTCCTGCGCGTGGCGGGCCCGCGAGCGATCGTCCCGTGACGCGGACAACGGCGCCTTGGGCCGCACGAACCCGTAGCCCTGCTGTGCGCGGTGGAACACGCCCACCACGCGGTTGGCCTGCGGGCCGCCGGCGGCCGGGCGGACCAGGTGGTTGCCGCCGTAGGCGATCTGCCCGCGGCGCACCAGCCGCTTCACCGCCCGCTTCAGTTCCGCCACCTGGTCCTTGGAGCAGCCGAGCCGCTGGGCCAGGACCCGCGGCTTCGCCGGCTTATAGCCCGGGCGGTTGACGAGATCGAGAAGAGCCAGTTCCAAGTCCATGGGGCGAAACGGGGCAGCGATCAAGGGGCGGAGAAGCAGTCCGTTGTCAGTTGCAACGGACCACGGACGACGGACCACTGACAACAACTCCCCAATCTCTAGTCCCTGCTCCCTTTCCCCTTGAACAGCTTTCGATCCAGGTTCGCATAGAATGCGGTCCAGGAGCTGTCCACGTTGGGATCGTCGCGGAGCAGTTGATGGAAGCCGTTCAGCTTGGCGTCGAGGTTGTCCAGGCAATACAGGGCCACCGCTTCCAAGGTCATCGGGAGCTTGGGGCTGCCGTAGCCGTATTCGCCATGGTGGCTGACGATCATGTGCTTCAGCCGCAGCACGGTCTCGGCGGGGAGCGGCTCGCCGGAGAGTTTTTCGGCCTGGGCGATCTTCGCATCGAGCATTCCCACAGCCATGACCAGGTGGCCGATGAGCTGGCCCTCGTCGGAGTAGGCCATCTCGCGGTCGTAACGGAGCTCGTCGACCTTGCCGAGGTCGTGCAGGAAGGCCCCCATCAAGAGCAGGTTGCGGTCCACTTGCGGGTAGCAGGGACTCACGCGGAGGACCACTTCCATGAGGTTGACGACGTGTTCGAGCAATCCGCCCGGGTAGGCGTGGTGGTGCTTGATGCCCGCCGGCGCGCGGGTGAACTTGGCCATGAAGGCCTCGTCCATGAGAAAGCACTCGGCGACGGTCTGCAAGGCCGGGTTGTCCAGGCCGCGAAGGATCTCCCCCAGCCGCCGCACCAGCTTGTCGACTTCGACGGTCGCCAGCGGCGAGAAGTCGTCGGCATTGACTTCGCCGGGCGGGACCTTGGTCAACCGGGTGGCGATGAGTTGCACGGCCCCCTGGAACAGTTGCGTGGTGCCCTCGACGCGGAGGTAGTCGCCGTTGTCGAACGCCTTGTAGACCCCCTCGGAGGCGTTCCACATGCGGGCCCCGATCTTGCCGCTGCGGTCCGACAGCTCCATTTGCAGATAGAGGTTGCCGTTGCGGTTCGGGCGGAGCAGTTTCTCGGAGACCATGAAGACCTGGTCGACCGCCTCCTGGGAGGTCAGTTGGTTGACGTAGCGGCGTGACATCGGCGACGACTTCTCCTAGGTCGAAGGCGGCAGAACGGCCCAAACGCTGTATTTTATCGCCTTGCGGATCGCCCTGCAAGGCCATCGGCGACCGCAGGATTGTTGCATAGTTGCTTGAGAGGACCGAAATACAGTCACTTGGGAGCGCCATCCGGACACCGGGACACCGACATTCCGGGAGACCATTTCCGGCGAGACGGTCGATCTGGCCAATCTGAGGGCATGGACCAGGGCGTGCTCGCCGGACGGCTCGCGCGGCTATTTGGGCAACTGGGCCGGGCCGCTCATGACCGCCAAGCCAGAGCCCCGCACCGGGCATCTGACGGATCCCAACGTAGTCGCCGAAACCAGGGACTACGGCGTGGCGCGTCTGGCGCTGCACGCCCAGAACAAACTGCTATCTACCTGCGACGCACATTCAACGTGACTACAGGCTAGTCCCTTTTACGCTTGTCCAGGGAGAAAAAGCGCCCATGGCATGGACTTTCACTTTGCGTTTCCATATTTTGTCGCCGCAAAAGGCAAACAGCGTATCCAAGTCTCGCCCGCCAAGACATACGCCGGTGACGCGGCTGCGGTCGGGCATCGGTAGAATCACCTGGGTGGGACCGTCGTCAGCGCACACCTGGATACCCCAGCGCGTCGCAACGAACATTTGCCCTTCCTTGGCATAACAGACGGACTCGGCGCCGGCATCGTCTTCCCAATCAGGAACATGTAACCAGAAGAACCGCTCCTTGTTGGCGAGCGTGCCATCGCGGTCGATTTGATAGCTGTAAACCCATTTCGAATGTCCATCGGCAACGGACAAAAGCCACTGGTCGGGGCGGTAAGCAAGCCCGGCGGCAAACTTCAACCCCGAGTCTACCAGGGTCTTCTTGCCGTCTTTGACAAGCCACACCATGCCCGACTCGCCAGCCTTGTCGCCAGCGCCGCTGACGTAAAGGCCGCCTCCGGGCATGGCGAGAACATACTGACCGCGAATGCCGTCGACAACAAGGCTACCCTTGCCCGACGACTCATACCTCATGATCTTCCCCGTATGACATGAAACCGCGTAGAGCTGGCCTTCCGCGCCAAAGCAAAGACTGTTTGCTTGACCGGCGTCGGACAAGAACACTTTGACCTCACCGTCGAGCCCCATGCGGCAAATCTTGTTGCCCGGAGTATCCACGAAAAACACCTCGCCGTCGGCATTACACGCCGGCCCCCTGGCGTCACGGCAGCCGTGGGCAACGATTTGCCACTTTTCAGCGGAGAGGATGATATCACGTACGCGCGGCGCACTCGGCCCGGCCTGGACCGGCTGGGGCCAATCCTTCCAAATAAAGCTCATCGCTTCCCGAAAACAATCGTAATAGCCGGCGACGTGCCCACCGTTGATGATGCGGAAGAAGTAATCGTAACCCGAAAAGCGCAAGGCTTTGTCCATTTCCTGATCGAGCAGGAACCAGTCTCCGGCGCAGTTCTCCATGTCCCTCGTGCCGGTGGTCAGATAGGCACGAATCGGTTTGGCCTCGAACTTGCGGACAAGCGTGGGAAACTCGTGACCACCGCGAAAAGCGACAAAGCTGCCGCTGTTGGCATAGACCCGGCTAAATGCGTCGGGACGTTCCCAGGCTGCATTGAAAGCCGTAATCCCGCCGCTGCTGCCGCCTGCGATACAACGATCGTTGCCGCGGGTGGATAATTTCAGGCCGAACTCTTTCGCCACGAAAGGCAAGAGCTCCTCAACAAGGAAGCGGACATTGTTGTCCCCCATGCCATCGTATTCAAAACAACGGTTACGCCGCCCCAACGTGTTCTTCACGGTCGCGGGCAAGTCACCAGGTCTGACAAACACGGCGATGGTCACGGGCATCTCTTTGGTGGCAATCAGGGTTTCCAAAAGCGCTTTTTCTGTGGAGTTATAGCCGTCTGTCTTGACATAAACGCAGGCGGGCTTGGACCCATCGTATTGCGCCGGGATAAAGACCGAGACCTCCCGGACGGTTCCCGGGAAAATGACGCTCTTGGAAAACGCACAGCTCTTCACCACCCCTTTGAGAACATCCGCCGGCTTGATGCTGGGCGCAACATAGGTCGTTTGTGCAAAGCAACTGCTTGTTACGGCAGCAATGAATAACACCGCGAAAAGGTGAATGACCCGCCCGGTTTGGGATTTGATCGGCAAGCGTGTGTTCTTCATTGTTTCCACCATTTCTCCAACTGGGTTACTAGCACCTTGGCCGTGTTGCCCTGGCGTCTGGAACTGCCCGGGATGGCCATGATCTGCGTGCACCGCTCCTTATCGCTTGGGCCCCGCTGGGTACGGCGGCTGCTACCTCTGTGCCGGCGGTTGGCTCACGGGTGCTTCAGGTCCAGCCGCCAATGCCACGTTGACTTCGACATCGGCGCGGCCCTGCAAGCCTCGCAGCACGATCCAATCGCCCCGGACTTCCTTCCACGCTCGGCCATTCACCAAGACGTCTCCTATCTCCCGTCGATCCGGCAACCGCAGCCGCAGATGGATCGGGACACTGGCAAGGCGGGCAGGAAGCTCCAGGCGAAACCGCAATTTGCCGTCATGGACGGCCGACGTGCAGGCCAGCGAAAGCGGACCGTACCAAGTGGGAGCCTCCTTGATGAGTATCTCCTTTCCCTGATCGAGCCAACGGCGAGGCGTGCCTTGGAGCAGGTACAAGCCCCCATCCCGTTCCTGGATCAACATCGTGCGGAACATGCGGACCAGGCTGGCAATGGAATGGACGTGGGGCTGAGTATTACTCAGCCACTCGCAGGTCGTCAGCGTCTCGTGGGACACGTTCGCGGCGAGGATCGCGTAGAACATCCGCAGGAAGTCCTCGACGCGGCCCTGCTCTAAGAGCACGCAGGCGAGATCCTGGCTGTAAAACATGCTGGCCGTCGCCGACGCCTCCGGGCTGCCATGGTTGGTATGGTCGATGTTCCAGCGGATGATGTGCTGGATGCGCGGATCATCCCGAGGCAGGACGCCCCCGAAGGCGAGGTTGATCGGGCCACAGGCCCCGTTGAGGTAGACGTTTTCACGCTTGGGAGCATAAAGGGCCCAGGGAACGTACCACGGGTCCCGGGACTTGTCGGTCAGCCGGTCGATCGCGGCCACGATGTCCTTGCGATACGCCTCCGCTTCGCCCAGAAGCTCCCGGCCCTCTGGATGTCCCCATTCCGCCAGGAGCGTCGCCATCTGGCTGAGGCCCATGTAGCTGATGGCGTCCGTGTAGGTAAAATAGTTGCTCTCGCCGCAGTCGCAGACGAACCTCCCGTAGATCAGGCCCGCGCACGGGTTGCTCGGCGTCTCCCGCGACGCCTGTCGCTCGCGGATGATCCAGGCACAGCCGTCGAGGAGCTGCTGCTTGTGCTCGGCGAGCCACGTGCGGTTGTTGCTCAAGCGGGCGTGCTGCGTCATGGCCCAGAGGGCCCAGCCGTTGCAGCTTGCCCACGAGGCGTCGCTCCCGTCACGCAAGATGTTCGTCACGTCCGAGAAACAGCCCTTCCGGCTCTGCGTCCCCGCCGGCTTGCGCTTTCCCTGCCGGGCGAAAACGGTGTCGAGGAGTTTCGCGGCCGTGGCGTGGTCTCCCATCAGGTCCAGGGCGTAGAACCATTTCGTGCTCGAGTCGTCCCACTGGCAACGATAGCAGACCGAATCGAAGACGATCCACTGTCCGTTCCATCGCTTGGTAAGGAAGTACCCGTCGAGCATCCCCTTGTCCACGATCCGGTTCAGAACGACATCCGGTGTAATGAACCGGGAGACCGTCGCAGCCCTTGCCTTCCAGGCCGTCCGGGCGGCCTCCAAGTCGGTGTCCGCGGATCGCCGGAGCAGTTCGTCGGGCTGGACGCGGGGGGGCGATGCGGGCCAGTACCCGCCACCGGGGAAATCGAACACACGATTGAAGACGAGCCGAACGGTCTGTCCAGCCGGCAGTTCGCCGCGGATGGCAACTGTGTTATAAAGCCCTCCCTTGCGGAGCAGATCCGCCGGCTTGTCCTGACCCGCCTCGATGTTGGCGGGCCAGACCGGCCGGAACTCGCAACGGAAGCCCGGGGGGACCTTCCAGGAGAACCTTGCCGATTGGTTCTCGAAGACCACGCCGCTGTCCAGCCGCAGGTCGCGTTTGGGATGCTTCTCATCTCCTAGCAGGGCGGCAAGGAAAGCAATGGACCGCGGCGTCGCGGCCCGGTTCGTGACGTCGAAAACGGCCCACGCCAGGGTGCTTTCCAGGCCGGTCGTGTAGTCCGTGTCCCGCAGCGGCCGGGCGAAAGCCGTCTCCCGGAGTTCCAGACCCCCGTATAGCCAGTTCGTAATCACGATCGGCAGACAGCCGTCCATCAAGGACTGCCTTGCCCGCTTCCCCGTCCCGACAGGGACGATCCGCCCCTGGTCCTCCAGGGCAAAGGCGAGGGCGTTGGCCACCAGTGGCGTCCCGGACAGCTCCCGGTCGTTGGCGTACATGAGTTGCCCACGAGGCGAGACGGCGGTCTCGGCGGGGTCGGACGGCGGCCCGATGGGGGTGAAAATGCCCGCGTCGCCATACTGCTTGCGATACCCTTCGTAACTCGCCTCCTCTCCCCGGCGGGACGGCGCTGCCGACGCCGCGCGCTCGACCCGCCGGAAATCCGCCCACACGATGTTCGGAACCGCCAGCGGGGCGTCGTCTTTTTGGATCACAGCGAACCAGGCCGGCGAACCGGCTTCGCCTCCCTTGACCTGCATCAGGGCCGGCTCTCCGGCCTTGAGCCATGCCCGCGGCACGGTGAGGAAGAAGTGGCCCGACGAGTCCAGCGGAGGCGGAGTGCCGGGGGCGGGATAGGTGAACAGCACCCGGTACAGGAACCTGCACTTCTCAGAGCGGCACGGAAACTCCGTTGATTCGAGAACCACGTCGAATTCGGCAACCTCCCTGCCGTTGATCGACAGCGTGAAGCCCCCTCCACTAGCCGTCTGCAAGCCCATCGCTCCCGACCAGACAAAGGTGACCGTCTCGCCCGCAAGCGAGGTGGAAAGCGGAGCGGTTTTCCATGTCATCTCCTTGTCTTCCCGCTGCTGACGGATGCCAAAAAGCGGCACCTCTCCCAAATGCGTGTGCCAGTTCTGCCGGAATCCGCCCCGCGGTTCCCCGGCCAGGCCCCGCACGAAATCTGCTCCGGCCGCAGCCTGTTCGCGGGCGGCGGCAACAACCGAGATTAGCATCACCACGACGGCGGCTGAGACGGATCGGCCTCGCCGACGGCTTCCTGCCGTTGTCGCACTGCGGTGGTGTCGTTTCATGGATTGCCTTTCCCCAACCGGCTCACTGCCGGCGAAGTCGTGCCTCGACCCAAGCCTTGGTCCTGGACATCTCGGCCGGTTCGGCGTTGATGTGCTCGATAATGCAGTTCAACGGACGATTGAGCTTGCGGATCTCGGAAATCAGCAGCGGGTAATTCATCTCGCCGCCGCCCGGGCCGGGAAGGTCCACGCTGTGGCCCGTCGGGTTGAGCTTCATGTCCTTGAGGTGCACCATCTGGATGCGATCGCCCAGCTCCCGGAACGCGCGACGCAGCTCCTGTTCGCGACGGGGATAAAGGTCGGCCGAAATGAAGTTGGGCGGGTCCAGCAGCAAGCCGATGCGGTCGGCGGAAAAAGGAGCGAACACTTCCTTCGCCAGTTCCAGCGTGCCGACGACGTGCGGGAAATACGGCTCGAAGGCCACCCGCCCGCCGATCGGCTCGATGACCGGCAGCAGGACCTCGCGGACCGCGCGGTGCAGCCGGGCGACGGCCTCAGGGGCGTGGTTGCGCGGGTCGGTGCCGCCGAACTGCGGCGAATAGCTGGCGCTCCAGGTGACGAACTGCGTGCAGCCGAACAGCTCCGCATGCGCGGCGACGAGCTGCATGGTCTGCCGGCTGGAACCCATGAAGCCCGTGTCGTCGGGGCGGAAGAGGTTGAAATAGGTCCCGAAGGCGACGGTTTTCAGCTTCAGTCCGCTCAGGGTGCGCGAGAGCGTCTTGAGCTCCTCCGCGGTCGGGCGGAAGAAGAAGGTCACTTGCACCCTCTCGAAGCCGACGGCAGCGATGGCCTTGGCTTTCTCGGCCAGTTCGGCGGCCGAACCGCCTTGCAGCATCATGCCCAGGCGAATGTTGTCAATGGCCGCTTCCTTCGCCGGCAATTTCGTGAGTCCGCCGGCGGTGACAGCGGTCGCTCCGATGGTCCCGAGAAAATGCCGTCGCGAGATGGTCGAGTTCATGGCTGTTCCTTTCAGTTGCATGCCAGTATAGCCGGGCGGATCGCGTAGAGGAAGATCCGGCCGCCGCATCCCCGCGACGTCAAGAGGGCAGCGTCAAGTGAGCAACTTGGGCATCGGCTGCGGTCGGACAGGGCGGGGAACAGCGTTACCCGGTACCAGCCGCCGCAGATCCTCAAGGCGACGGTTTGCTATCGCCGCCCAGTTCGCGTTCAATCACCGGATAGCAGGTGTAGCTCTCTTTGTCGATCCGCCAGAACGGTGTCAGATACGGCTCCGCCTGACCCGCGACCGAGAAGGTCAGCGGCTGGTCGGGCCGCGGCGTCAACCACTCTTTCGGCACGGCCGGATCATGGGCGATACGCACCAGGTAGGTCCATTTCTTGAGCTGTTTGGCGTTGTTCTGGTCGACCTGCTTCTTGTCGTCGAGGAACACGAAATCGGGCAGGTGCACTTTATTCTTGTCGTTGAGCGGGGCCACGGCAGCCATCAGCACGGGGCCGTACAGAATCGCATAACGGGAATGGCCGGGAATCCGGTCCGCACCTTCATAACGCACTACCCGAAACCCGATCGGCAGAGCGAACGTCACGATGTCGCCGGCGCGCCAGGCACGCTCCAACACCACATAGGCGCCCGGTTTGCCGACCGCGGCTTCCTGCCCATTGACCTGGATCGGCATGTCTGCCATCGCCCACCCCGGCACCCGGACCCGAAGTTTCAGCGGGGTTGGCTCGGCAACTGCCAGTCGCAGTGAGACCTCGCGCTGGAAGGGGAACCGGCTGGTCATCGTCAACCCGCAGGTCCGTCCGCCCATCTTCCACGTGATGGACGAGGGCTCGAAGAGATTGACGTAGAGGCCGTCCTTGGAGATCGAAAAGATGTACTCGGGCAACGTGGAATACAGGTACGTGCCGACGACTTCGCAGCAGGTGTGCGCAATTCCGGCACGGTCCTTGTGGCCTTCGACGTGCGTGTGATAACTGATGGACTGGCCCACCTGATTGGCCAGTCCCACGTTATAGATCACCTTTTCCAGCTCGGCGACGTACTTTTCTTCGGCTGGAAACAGCAGGTGGAGCTTCTGATTGAGCTTGGCCCACCAGACCATCGAGCAGGTCTCGCCCGTGTGAGCGTGCGGAGTGATGAACAGCGAATTGGGGGGATATGCGAGATCTCCCTCGCAGATCGCCAGCGTGCCGCCCGGATGCTGCCAATGCGTGTGGTAGAGTTCCCATCCGCCCAGCATCGCATCGAGCAAGCGGCGGTCGCCGGTGGCGCGGTAGATGTCCAGGAAGCCGATCCATCCGTAACAGTAGGCCGAATGAGGATGGCCACGGCACGATTTCCAAATGCCTTCGGGATTACGGTCGGCTAACTGTCGCATCCACGCGGGATAGACGTGCTTGTACGCGCCGCGCACGTCCGCCGCTGTGCCGCCGGGGGCAAAGTGAGCCAGCATTAGACCTGACGCCGCAAAGTAGTTCTGCCCGCCCAGCGCTCGGGCTTGCGGGTTGCCGGCAGTCTCCTTGTCGACGCATTGGCAGTACCACTTCGCCCAAGCTGCCAGCAGCTCGCAGGCATCGCGGTTGCCCGCCCGAGCTGCAGCGTCCAGTCCGTGGGCCAGGAGCATGAACGAGTAACCCTCCTCGCCAGCCCCGGCCGGGGCAGCCAGCATCCCGTCGGGAGTACGGCACGCTTTGAGCGCGTCGATCACCTGGTCCATGCGCTGCTGAAGTTGGGCGTTCCCGCCCCAGCGCAACGTATTGCCGGCGCCCATCAAAAACTGGGCTGCGTGAGCCGGGAACATGTTCTCCCAGCCGCGCAGTTCCCCGGGCGGTTTCTCGACTCCCGCAAGCTTACGGAACCGAAACACCATATCGTCCAGCTTGGCATCGGCGAGGAGATACGTGGTGTGTTTATCCATGGATGCACGGAACAGGCCGCTCTCGCCGAGCAAGACCCCGTCGGCCGGTGCGTCCGCGACGTTGGGCACGCGCTGCCACTGACTTGAATCGCTCGACCACGTGGCCTCCGGCGCTGCCGGTTTGTCGGCGCCCGTGGCTGCGGCGACCAGCAAGAGACACCCCCAGAAAGCTGACATAGAAACCTCCTCCGCGGCATGTTATTGTGGGCAAGTAGTCCATTTATGGCAATACCCCGTCGCTTGCCTCACGGCAACGCCCCAGTTGGTTCCTCGCGGCAGTGCAAAGCGTTGGCGGACCCCACGATCCGCATCGCCCAGGTGGAATCCGTGGCCCCCTCGACCGAGATCCAGGTCCCGGCATATTCCATGACGCGGATCGTGTGGAAGGTCAGGTAAGAGTTTGGCAAACTGGGCTCGGCAACGTAGACGCTCTTTCCGCCCATCGTCAGCACGTAGCCGGTGTCTCGACCCTTGGGATGGAACTTCTCGCGCTCAGAAGTTGAACGAGGGACGAAGGCGTGGTCCGAAATGTCGCCACCGAAAAGAGCACGCGCAAGAAGCCGCCTGCCGTTTTCGCCACGGCCCGCGTCAGCCGTTCTCAGCACGCATGAACCGGACGCTGTGCGCTGGGATCGAGACGGTCGACTGCGGCGCGAGGGACACCAGAATGGGCGGATCCGCTGGAGCGAGTTCTTCGGAAGGCTATGGTCGGAGACCGATCGGCTTGCCCCCGCACCGCATGGAATTACGGCTGGGATTCCTGACGGATGGGGCTGTCGCTACTGCGGGTCTCTGCACGACCGGACAAGAAGCAGGTGGAAGGCGGCTTTGTCTTATTGCGTGCATGAAGACGCTGACGATGCCCGCGATATCTTCTTCCTCGTAAACATTCCCAAGTCGGTCATCGAAGCCGCGCCTGCCAAAGGCCGAAAGCTGCTATTCTCCCCTGGCAGCGGTGTGGCGTACGGTTTGGAAGCGAACGAAAATGGCTGCCGGGCACTGAAAATCCGCGTAGGTGCTAGACGCGGGGGGGCGCCTTGGTAAGATGGATGGCCAAACGAGCCTGGATCGGTTCCAGGCTCACTGCAAATGGGAAACCTCGATCCAGGATCCGTCGCTTGGGCCGGCAAAGCTCGGCCCTAAGGAGAAGCATCCGTGAGCCACAACCATGTCTTTGTCTTCATGGTCGTCACATTCCTGATCGGGTTGGTGGGAGCGCTCCGCACGGCCGGCAACGCGGTCCTGGCCCAAGAATCGAAATACGTGTGGACGAAGGTCCGTGATACCACACTGGACGACAATTACGGCCAGCGAAAGTCCACGGGACTCGGGCCCATCTGGAAGGCCATGTACCAGGGGTTCGCCGGGGAGCCCACGTTCAGCGACGACTCGCGGTATCTTTTTGTCACAACGATGGAAGGGGACACCGGGGTCATGAAGGTCGATCTGCGCACCGCGAGGAATCCACTACTGACCGGCTACACCGTCAACAATCAGGTGTACAACAATCTGCTGGCCGGCGATCAACAGGGGGACGTGGTGGTCTACTCCAGCTCGACGGGCGCCGCCACCGCCCAGGCCCTGGACGCGGCCACCATGGACACGCTGCCCGGTTGGCCGATCGCACTGGACGATTACTCGGTGGCCTGCCGCACGGACGGTACCTGGGCGTTCATCACGCTCAACCGGAACCCGGGGCGCCTGTTGTGCGTCAAGATCGCGTCTCCGGCGACTCGGCTGACGCTGGACGTGGCGGACGACTGGGACAGAAACCGCGTCTACTCGCTGGAGCTCGATCCGCCAAACAAGCGGCTGCTGGCGATCAGCAATTCGGGCAAAGCGCACCTGGTCGACTACAGCCCCCTCTACGGCCCGAGGCCGGAGCGCCCGATACTGCTCTCCACGGCCTTTGGCACGCAGCACGTCGGCGTGCCGTGCGGAAATCGGGTGTACCTGGCCAATGGAACGCTCGTGCAAACCTACGACCTCACCGCGCCGGCCTCGCCCAGGGTGGTTCCCGCAGGCAGCTTCACGAATCCGCGTGCCGCGGCCCCCTTCGACAAAATGCGCATGGACCGCGGCAGGCGCCTGCTGTATCTGCCCTACGGCGGCCACGGCACGCCGTCAGCCGTTCTCGTGCTCTCGATCAACGCATCCACGGGGGCGCTCTCCGCGGTACCGGGCGGCAATTTCGCCGGCAACA
>Ga0326728_10015407_pt1 | contig 15922 bp, 12 predicted proteins | sample MB3enrmetagenome_FD_207602 | JGI IMG/M metagenome (GOLD analysis project Ga0326728, IMG submission 207602) | Lab enriched peat soil microbial communities from McLean, Ithaca, NY, United States - MB31MN | ecosystem: Environmental > Terrestrial > Soil > Wetlands > Peat | place: USA: New York...
CGAGGCCGCCCGGCGAAGAGGGCGCCAAATATCGCGATTCCTCCATGCGGACCGGCCGGACATGCATGTCTACCCGAGGTCTTTTCTTTTGTCCGCCTGGCTTGATCCTACGCCTGACCGAGCTTTTTCCCGATATCTTCCTTCAGGACCTTCTTGTCCACCTTTCCGACTTTCGTCAGGGGGATGGCCTCGATGAACTCAACCCTCTCCGGCAGCTGGAGCACCGACGCGCCTTTTCCGCGCAGATGGGAAATGAGGGCCTCGAACGTAAGGCTGCTCCCTTCGTTCAACGCCACGTAGGCGCATATCCGCTCACCCAGCGCCCTGTCGGGCATGCCGATGACAGCCACGCCGCGCACGGCCGGGTGGGAGGCGATGAGCCGCTCTATGGCCACGGCGCTGATAGTCTCCCCGCCCCTGAGGATGGTCTCCTTTATCCTCCCGGTGATCGTGATGATGCCTGATGCGTCGATCTTCGCAAGGTCCCCGGTCTTGAAGAAGCCATCCTTGGTGAAGGTCTTCTTGTTATCCTCCGCGGACTTGAAGTAGCCTGAGAAAATGGTCGGCCCTTTCGCACAAAGCTCGCCTTCCCGGCCTTGCTCCACCTCCTGCTCGTACTGATCGAGGAACTTGATCCGGGTGTATGGGCAGTCCTTCTTGCCCACGGTAGTGCAGATCGTTTCCAGGTCTGCCCCGAGCCTCGTCATGGCAGCGGTTCCCTCGGAAGAGCCGAAGGCGTTGACGAACTTGCACCCTATCCTGTCGTAGACGCTCCGCACAAGCTCAGGGGTGGAGAGCGCCCCGCCCGAGTAAATCTTCCTAAGAGAGCTCAGGTCGAAGCTCTTGAGGTCATCCATGTCGACGATCCTCTGGACCACGGCAGGGACCGTGGGAAAGGCCGTTACCTTCTCCCTTTCGATCACCTTGCAGATGTCTTTCGGGTCGGTGGAATCACTGATCACATATTTCGCAAAGTTGAAAAACGCGCTGCCCACGCCGTTATGCATGCCCTGGGCGTGGCTCACCGGGGCCACGGTCAGAAGGACGTCGTCCATCGAGATCTCCCACGCCCTGGAATGATACTCGACATTCGCGATGTAGTCGTTGTGGGTCCTGGGAACGGCCTTGGGGAGCCCCGTGGTGCCGCCCGTGAGGAGGATCATGGAGACCTCCATTGGATCGGGACGGCGCTCGTCAAGGGCCTGGATATCGGCCGTAGTCGGCTTCGTTCTCTCCATGATCCCTTCCAGGGAAAGAACGTCAGGGGTTGCGCCGCTCCGCACCGAGATGAGGGTCTTGAGACTCTCGGCTTCCCGCTTCACTTCGCCCAAAATGGAGAGGAGGTCCGTGTTTCTGTATTGGCACGGGCCTATCCATGCGACGGGATGGGTGAGGCTGCACACGTGCTTGATCTCCGCGAGACCGTGACGGGCTATGAGGAGGACCGGGATAGCGCCTATCTTCTGAAGGGCAAAGAATGCGAAAACGTATTCGTGCCAGTTGGGGATCTGAACGAGAACAAAATCACGGGGTGCGATGCCGAGGCCCATGAAACCCACGGCCAGCCGGTCAGTGCGCTCCCGCACCTGCCCTAAGGTAAAGCGGTGCGTATCGTCGACGAGACCGACCTTGTCGGGATAGAGATCGGCGGCCTTGTCAAGGAGATCTCCCCAGGTGAGGCCTAGCCACCACCTGCGTCTGTCATATAGTGCCGCGTCCTCCGGTGCGTATGGCTCAAACCCTTCCACTGGCATAGGTCACCTCCTATCACATGATCCGGACACCATTGGGTGCCGGCTGCTTCGCCCATGCGTTCAGGATCTCTGTCAGCTTCTTTGGGACATCGGAAAATCTCTGTTTCATCCTACCTTGAAGATCATTGCGGCTGCCGTGTCCCCTGCCGCGCAGCCGGTAAACAGGCAATAGCCGCCCCCGAGGAGCACCATCTCCTCCCACATCTCGATAATGGTCCTGCCGGCAGTGGGGGCCTGTGGATGTCCATAGATCAGGGAGCAGCCGTAGTTGTTCATCTTCATGACGTCCACGGCCATCTTACGCGCGAAATTGAGGTCGTTGGCGGCAAAGGGGTTGTGGCTCTTGATCGCCTTCATCTCCCCTATCTTCAGTCCGGCATTGGCAAGGGCCATCTCGGCCGCAGGGACCGGGGCTGCGGGCATGAATGCCGGCTTCACCCTGGCAAACCCGTAGGAAACCACCTTGATCTCTATGGCCGGATCGTCGCTCAGCTCCTTGGCCTTTTCCCTCGTAGTCACGATGAAGCCGCAGTTGCCGTCCGCAGGGAAGGTCTGGGCCCCGAAGCTGTGGACTCCCCCGGGCTCCACGGGTTTCAGCCGCGCAAGGCCCTCGACGGTCGTCGGCGTCACACCCTCGTCGGCGTCGATCAGTCTGCTCTCTTTCCTGCTCAGCTTGATCTGGGGAGGGAACATGTACTTCTTCTGGAACTCCCTGTCATTGGCCAGCGCCATCTGGTACTGCTCGTATCGCCGGAGCACGACGGCGTCGCACTCTTCCTTGGTGATCCCAATCTCCTTAGCGACGTTCTCTGCCGTCTTGAGCATCTTCGTGTGAACACGGGGGTCTCCCTCGAAGCCGTCCATCATCCAGTTCTCGGTCTCCACCTGTCCGCCGGGACCGAGGGGTTGAGGCCAGATGGTGTGGGCGCCATTGGAGCAGCGGTCGGCCATGAGGCCGAAAGCCACCTGCAGGCTGCCGTGATCGACGGCGAGGGATGCGAGCTGAAGGGCTGTCGTGGAGGTCGAGCACGCCTGGTGAATGAGGAGACCGGGCACGTATTTCTTGTCATCGGTCAGGATAGCCCCGCTCCACGTGTGGCCGAAGAAGAGGTGGTGCTGGGCGACCGTTATCCCGAAATAGAGGTAGTCGATCACCGTGGGGTCGAGCTTCTTTCTCTCGAGGAACCATCTCCTCGCAGTCTGCGCCCCCAGCTCGATGGAGTTCTCGTTCTGCATGCTCCCCTGCCAGCGGCAGAACGGCGTCGAGTAGTACCCCCGGTACGGCACGTAGACGTTCCTGAAACTGTCCATGACCTTGTCTTCCTTTCAATGCGCCTAAAGTAATGCCCTGCCGTCTCGCGTCCTTCCATCCTTAAGGCGCGAGACGGCGTCGGATCAAGCGGTGTGGGGCTACATGATGAAGAGGTCGAGGCCTCCGAGCATGTTCATCACCGCCCCTGTCATGTAGGCGCCGCTATCGGACGCAAGATAGGCTATGGCGTCGGCGATCTCCTCGGGAGTGGCCGCCCGCTTTGGTGCGGTCTTCGCCTCGATCTTCTGCCTGGAAGGCTCCGGCAGCTCGAAATGGTTGTCGGTTGCGCTGATGCCGACGAGCACGCAATTCGCGGTGATGTTGAACCTGGCCCCTTCGAGGGCAGCCGACTTGGCAAGGCCAATAAGGCCGGACTTCGCTGCGCTGTAGCTCGACTGTCCGTACCCCCCGAGGACCGCTGCCACCGAGGTGAGGTTGATGACGCGGCCCCACTTGTTCGCACACATGTCCGCCCACGCCTCCTTGAGGCAATAGAAGGAGCCGTTGAGGCAGATCTTCACTTCCCTGTCCCATTCTTCAATGGTGGTCTTGGCAATCGTGACGTGGTGGCCCATCAACGCTGCGTTGTTTACCAGTATGCTCACGGGACCGAGCCCGGCTTTGATCGCGGCGAACCCCTTCTGCACGGTGCTGTAATCGGTCACATCCATGGGGACTGCGAGCGATTTCCTGCCCAGGGCGGCCACCTCTTGCGCAACGGCTTTCGCTCCCTCCATCGCCCGCTCCAAATCCGCCACCGCCACGTCGGCTCCCATCTTCGCCAACGCAAGGGCCGCGGCCCTTCCGATGCCTCGCGGCCGTGAGGCGCCCGTAACGAGCACGACTTTTCCTTCTAAAGACATATGGAACCTCCTCAACGGAATTCCCGCATCCGCTGATGCGGTGCGTTACTCTCCCATCACGGCCCGCTTCACGAGGGCCTTGGTGATGGATCTCTTGTAGTCGTTCATGGCAAGGGGGGAAGAGCCCTGCACTGCCGCTTCCGCCGCTTCCGACGCCACTTTCTCATCAATGGGCCGTCCCTTTATCGCACCTTCCGCGCTTTTAGACCGGAGGGGCTCCGGGGCGACCGCGCCGAGCACGATGCGCGCGTCCTTGCAGACGCCGTCCTTGACGACCAGCATCGAAGCCACGCTCACGATAGCAAAATCTATGGGCTTTCTCAGGGTAAACTTCGCATACTTCTGGCGCGCCCCTTCCGGCGGCTTGGGGATCCGTATCTCCCTTATCAGCTCATCAGCCTCGAGGATCGTGGAACACGTTGCGCTGGCATTGAAGAACGCGCCGGCGCCGACAGTCCTTTTTGTGGTGACGATGCGGGCATCGAGGGCAACGAGGGCGGCTCCCACATCGGAGGGTCCCACGGCGAGACATCCGCAGTTGAAGCAGCGGCGCGCCTCCCCTTCCACCACGGCAAGGCTCGCACCGGGCGAGTCCTCCACGTCGATGCCCCTGATCCGCTGAAATACCGGCAGCTCCGCAGCAGATGCGCGGGGAGAGTCGTCGAGATAAGCTTCGACGAATAAAGGCCCCGGCCTTGTGACAACAGCTTCCGGCCGGCCTGGGTTGAGGGCAGACTCGATGGCGCGAACCGCCTGAAGAGCCGATGCCACTGCCTGGATCACCGTGGATGGACCGGACACCATGTCGCCCGCGGCGAAGACGGTCCCGACCGCTCTCTTGACTGCATCCAAATCAGCCGGATCATTGGCCTGGCCTATGGCGATGATTATGGAATCGGCCTCCAGGATCGCTGCCGTGCACGTCATATCGTATTGAGGGTTGAAGGAGCCGTCCGGCTCACGCACGGAAAGGCACGTCACAGCGTCGACGCCGGAGGCGTGTCCGTCCTTCACGAGAATCTTCTGTACGCCGAGGGAGGGGTGGATCTGTATGCCCTCTTCCTCTGCCTGCCGGATCTCGCTGTCAAGGGCGAGCATGCGGTCCTTGGACGCGGGGTCCCTGCACTCGAGGCAGACCACGTGGACGTCTTCCGAGCCCAACCTCCGCGCGGATCTCGCCGCATCAATGGCTACGCTGCCCCCGCCTACGACGACTACCCTACTGCCCAGAGGCGGCCTCTCGCCGCTATTGAGCCTTTTCAGATATTCCAGGGCGTAGTGCACGCCCTCCGCTTCTTCTCCCGGCACGCCGAGCCTCAAGCTCCTCCAGGTCCCGCACGCCACAACGATTGCGTCGAAGCGCTGTCCGAGATCGGCCATGGTAACGCTCTTTCCCACGTCGACCTCCTTTTCGAAGACGATCCCCATGCCTGCGAGCGCATCGATCTGCCGGCGCACCACGTCCTTGGGCAGCCGGAAAGGCGGTATGCTGTAGAGGATCATGCCGCCCGGCTCAGGGAGCTTCTCATATACCGTGACCCCGTGGCCCGCCCTTCTCAAGTAGAAAGCGGCGGCGAGGCCCGCGGGACCCGATCCCACGACTGCGATCTGCTTGCCTGTCTCGTTTCCGGGCGAGGCATAGTAGACCGCCGCGTTCTCGAGGACGTACTCCCCCACGCCGCGCTCCACGCACTGAATCGCGACGGCGTCGTCGAATTCGCTGCGGTTGCACTCGGGCTCACAGAAAACGGGGCACACCCTGCCCGTGACTGCCGGGATGGGATTGTACTCCATGAGGATCCGGGCAGCCCCCGCAAGATCTCCTTTCTTTATCCTGTCCATGTAGCCCGGTATGTCCGTCTCTGCGGGGCAATGGGTGGAGCAGGGATACTCCGCGAGAGGAGCGGCCCCGAACAGGGAATGGTAGCGGTTGTCGCCCGCGAGGGCGCTGCAGATCTTGCCCCCTTTGCGAAGGCAGACGATGGGCCCCCCTATCTGGCGGGGATACCGGTAATACCAGCACCGCACATCCTGGGCCAGGTTCCCCCCCAGGGTAGCCATGTTCCTTAACGTCGGACTCGCAACGGTTCGGACCGCCTCTGCGAGGAGGCCGTATTCCGCCTTTACTGTTTCCGATGCGGCTACATCGGCGAGCCTCGCAAGGGCGCCGATGCGAAGCCCTTTGCCGTCCTTTCTGATGTAGTCAAGGCCTTCGATGGTCTTTATGTCGATGACCGCCTCAGGGTAGGAAGGCAGGGTTTTGTCCCTCATGGCCCCGAGGAGGTCGGTGCCCCCGGCGTTGACCCTTGCTCTTCCTTCGTAGGCTTTGAGAAGCCTCACGGCCTCCCTGATCGATTGGGCGGTATGGTGCGCGAACCTCTTCATTTCGCACCTCCGCCGACCGTTGTCGGGGCCTGCGTCGTCCCCTCCGCGCCTTGAGCCGCTCTGGCCTTGTCCAGGGCCTTGAGCACCCTGGCCGGCGTCACCGGATATTCGTGGAGCCACTCGCCGACCGCGTTGGAGACCGCCATGAGCACTGCGGAAGGGCCGGAAGCGGTCGTTATCTCGCCCACGCCGACCGCGTGAAAGCGGTGGCTGGGGAAGGGAGTCTCCAGGACGACGTTCTCAATTTCGGGGAGTTCGGCAAAAGTGCGCCACTTGTAGTCGATCATGTTCGCATTGACGATGTGACCCGTGCGGCGGTCGAGGATCGTTTCCTCGAAGATGGCGCTGTCGATGCCCGCGGATCCCAGGCAGCCGGACAGCTGCCCCTCCAGACCTGGAGGATCGATGATCTGACCCACGTCGGTGGCGTTCACCACACGAACCAGGTCCACCTTCCCCGTCTCCGTGTCAACCTCGACCTCGACGAAGGTCATCATGATGTTGCACATGGTGAAATCCGGATCGAAACGGCCGTAGCCGAGAATGGTCCGGTCATTTCCCATGGAGCTCCATTTTATGCGTTTCTCGGGATTGCCTTTCACGAAGACGACGCCGTCCAGCGTATCCAGCTCTTCGGGAGGCGCCCCAAGCTTGGACGATGCAAACTCAAGAAGCTTCCGGCGGGCGTCTTCTGCTGCATTGATGACCGCGCTCCCGATGGCATAGGTGCCTCTGGAGCCCACCGGTCCGAACTCAAAAGGGGTCACCAGAGAATCCGCAGGCGTCATGGAGACGTTTTCGAGCGGTATCTGAAGCACCTCGGCAACCAACTTGTAATAGTTGCTCTTCTGGCCGGTCCCGTGTTCCGATACGCACAGGAAGATCGTCGCCGTGCCGGTATAGCCAAGCTGAACATAGGCCTCAGCCGCGTCCTCGCCGATGTCCGCGTTTCCGTGGACCCCCACGCCGATGCCTCTCCTTCTGGCGCCGATCACCGAGGTCGGTTTCAGCCAGCCGCGCCATTTTTCCTTCCAGCCGAAGGTCTCGGCGCCCTTTTGCATGGCGTTCGAGAAATCGACACCTCTGAAGGTGTACCACTCGCCATCGCGCCAGTAGTACCCGCCTCCCGGCTTGACGAAGTTCTTCTTGAGCACGTCAAAGGGATCGAGTCCGGCCTTCTCCATGGTGAGGCAGAGGAGCGGGATAAAAGAGCATTTGAGCTCCTGACCGCCGAAGCCCCTCGTCGCGCCGGAGGCATTCCTGTTGGTGGTCACCACGATATTCTTCAGGTCCCAATTAGGACACTGGGCCATGATCATAAGCTCTCCCGAGCCTATTGCCACCTGGGCCTGGGTGGTAAAAGAGAAGTATCCCGTATCGACGTACCATGTGCCCTGAATAGCCGTTATTGTGCCGTCTTTCTTCATGCCCACCTTCGCGTGGATGCGCGAACTGACCCTCAATACGAAGGTGGCCAGGTGCTCTTCTTTCGTGATCATGACTTTTACCGGAAGACCCGTGGCCTTGGAGAGGAGTATCGCATAGCCCTGAACCTGCCAGCATGTGAACTTCGTGCCGAATCCGCCGCCGCACGGCGATCCGATGCTCCTTATCTCAATTTGTCTGTTGAACACATGGAAGAGAGTCACTTTGTCCATGTAGGGAGCCTGGCTGGTCCCATAGATGGTTGCCTTGTTCGGTTCTTCCCATACGGCCACAGCCCCCACAGATTCAGGAGGCATGGCGTTGGGTATGTTTTCATAGCCAAAGGTGCCTTCTGCGACGGCGTCCGCCTCGGCAAACCCTTTGTCCACGTCCCCTCTTACCACGCCTTTGAGGCAGTTGGGCCCGTAGATGATCGTGCCGCCGGGCAATATGTTGTTCGGGTATTCGTCCCACACCGCGGGCGCCCCCGGGGCAAGGGCGGAGTCTATGTCGAAGACCGCAGGCAGAACCTCGTATTCCACGTCGATGAGATCGAGAGCCTCTTCCGCTATCTCCTCTGTGACGGCCGCGACGAGGGCTACCGCGTCGCCCACGCAGCGGACCTTCTTGTCGAGGATGCGCACGTTCCTCGGTGTGCCCCCCCTGTAGTCCGGAATGTCCTCCCACGTGACGATCGCCTTTACGCCCTTCAGGGCCAGGGCCCTGCTCCTGTCGATCCTCTTGATCCGTGCATGGGCATAGGGGCTCCTCAGCACTTTCCCGTGCAGGAGACCCTGGAACTTGCGATCGTCCAGGTATTGGGTTGCGCCGGTGACGATGTCACCGGCGTCCCTGCGCGCCATCGGTTTGCCTATGTATCTGTATGTGTTGCCCATTCCCTATTTTCCTTCCTTGGCGACCGACATGACGGCCTTCACCACCTGGTAGTGGCTGATGCAGCGGCAGAAGTTGCCTGAGAGGGCCTCCTTGACCTCATCCTCAGTAGGGGAAGGGTTCGCATTCAAGAGGGCCTTGGCGGTCATGATCATCCCCGGTGTACAGAACCCGCACTGAAAGGCCGTATGATCGATGAACGCCTGTTGGAGGGGGTCGAGAGCCCCAGTCTTTTCGTCCCTAAGGCCCTCGATGGTCAGGATGCTCTTGCCGTTGCACTCAACGGTCAGGAGCTTGCACGAAAGGACCGCCCTGCCCTCCATGATGACCGTGCACGCCCCGCACGCCCCGTTGTCGCAGGAAACCTTCGTGCCGGTCATGCCCAGGGTTTCCCTGAGGGTCTCGGACAGCGTATGAAATGGCTCCACCTCGCCGGGCCTGTCACCGATGTTCAGCTCGTGGGTCTGCCCGTTGACCACGAGGGTAATTACCTCGGGCTGAAACGGGCCCCCCTTCCTCGCCGGATGCCTCTTTTTCTCCACCATATCTTCGCCTATACCCATTGGTTTTCTCGAACCACCTTACTTTTCTCTGTCTATTCCCGCCTGCCGTCGCCCCCATTTCACAGGACAATCCCTAAAGAAGCCTCTCCAACAAAAAACGTGAGCCAAAAGGCTCACCCCAAAGAGGAAAAGGGCGCCGGAATCTCGGCGTACCCGATGGGCTCTTCCCAAGGAACCGAGCACGGGAGCTGTCCGCAACCCTGAGGCCACGGTTGGCCCCGTTTCGGATATGGCCTCGCTTCTCTCCCTGAGCCTAAGTAAGGCCGTACTTCCTGTTTCTTTTGCAAGGGCCGCGAGGATGGGCTTAAGCGGGACGTCTCGGGCTCAGATCGTCGTGTACCTTGCACGGAGGGGAGATGGGGCAAAGCCCGGGTCGGTTCGCTATATAGAACTACCAGACCGGGGCGCTTCTGTCAAGAGAAAGGGGGCTGGATAGCCGGATGGGCGGTGAGTGCAGGGATGATCCGATCAGCGCCTTTCCCGTACCCTCACAGAAAGAGCGAGACCAGCTGCCGGGCCTTGATGTCTGCGAGGCCCCTGTCCGTGATCCTGAGGAACGGGAGGCCGGTGAAGGGTATGGTTTGAAGGGCGAGGAACGGCCGGGGCAGCGTGGAGCCTATCTCTTCCATCCTTATGTCGAGCTCCTTGGTCTTTCTGCTGATCTCTTCGAGGCTGTAGTCGGGCACAAGGCTGTAAACATCCATGGGAAACTCGTACGTTATCCGCCCTTTGCTCGAAATGACGTATCCGCCCTGGATCTCGATGAGCCGGTTCGCTGCCAGGGCCATCTCTTCTTCGCTGCTGCCGGCGGTGAGGATGTTGCCGGTATCCCACGTGATATTGGTGGCAATTGCCCCTTCTTTGATGCCGGTGCCGGTGATGAAGCCTTTCCCGATCCGTCTTCCGTCGTTCCTATTGATGACGGCAACCGGGATGATGTCCCTGGCTACGTCCTTCTGGACGTAGCCGCCTTTTGCCTTCAAGAGGCCTTCCTCCTGGCGCGTAATGGTTTCGTTGATCACTTTGATCAGGCGGACCCGCACCTCGCCGTCCGCGGCGGGAATGAGGAAATCTGCGGTGCTCACCTTGTCCGCCTTGATCGTGTGCCTCATCGTTTCCGGGTAGACGTAAGCACGGGCCTCCCCCTTGAACTCCCGGTCTCTCACCACCATTTCACCGTTCACCATGACGTGGTCTATTGCGGCCTTCCCGAGGTCGCTCAAGAACAGGATGTCGGCAAGGCGCAAGGGGGCGATGGCCCCGAGGTGGCGAAGGCCGTAATAATCCGCGACGTTTATGGTCATCATCTTGACGGCTTCTATGGGATTGAAGCCGTATGCTATCGCCCTTCTCAGGATAGAATCGAGATAGCCTTCCTCGCAGAGCATCACCGCGTCGAAATTATCGGAGACAAGCATGATCCTCCGCTTGTCCACATCGAGATCCTTCAACCCTTTCAACTCGGCAAGCTCTTTTCGCACGAAACCCTCACGGATCATCACGTAGATGCCGAGCCTGATCTTCTCGAGAGCTTCCTCCACGGTGGTCGACTCGTGGCACGAGGTGATGCCGGTCATGGCGTATTCTGTGAGCCTGGCGCCCCGTGCGCCGGCGCCGTGCCCCTCGAGAGTCTTGCCCAAAGAGAGACCGAAGGAGGCTTGACTGAGCACCCGATCGTCGCCTTCCACGATCCTGGTCCAGTATCCCTCCCCGATGCCGAGGACATCCTTTCGCCTGAGTATCCGCTTGAATTCCCTCAAGGAAAGGCCGACAGCGGTCTCCATGTGGGGAAAAGGAGGCGTCTCCGGAGGGGCGAGGAAGTAGCAGCGGAGCGGATAACCTTTGGTGCTGTCGAAAAAGGATTCGACAGCCTCGAGGCCGCACGTCGTGGCCACTATACCGCATTCCGAGACGAGGCAGGTGGTTCCGCCTTTGAGGGCGTAAGGGACTATCTCATAGAAAGGATACATGCTGTCGAGGTGCGTGTGGGCATCGATAAGGCCGGGGCAGAGGTACCTGCCGCCTGCGTCGATGATTTCGGTCTTTGCCGGCCCTTTCAGGTTCGGCCTTTCGCCCACACCTGTGATATAGCCGTCCTTAATCGAGATTGCGAGCCCCTCCTCGATGCTGTTCGTGAAGACGTTGACTACCTTTCCGTTGATGATGATCTTATCTGGAGGCTCTTCCCCTTTGGCGACGCGGAGAAGCGTTTGGAGCGTATTTTTCTGCATGGCACCCTTTCCGTGAAATGGCGTTTTTTCATTTTACACCACAGGCGGGCGGATAGTAAAATTAGAGACCCGAAACCGTAGAAGGTTCTTTCCCTCGACGAGGGGATGAAATGGGGGATGCATCCTTGGATGGGGATGCGACCGAACCGGTGAGGCGTGAGGGAGAAGACAATGGGTGACCAGCGATTGACAAAGTACGTTCGCGGAGGCGGGTGAGCGTCCAAAATAGGTCCGGAGGACCTATCGAACATCCTCTGCGGTATCGACATACCGGCGGATGAGAACGTACTGGTGGGCATTGAAGGGTTCGAGGACGCGGGGGTCTACCGGATCAACGAGGAGCTGGCCCTGGTGCAGACCCTCGATTTCTTTACGCCTGTCGTGGACGATCCATACTCGTTCGGTCAGATCGCCGCAGCTAACGCCTTCAGCGACATTTACGCCATGGGCGCGCAGCCAGTGACGGCCCTGAACATCGTCTGCTTTTCCCCCAAGATGTTCGATCCGGCCATCCTCAAAGAGATCATAAAAGGAGGGGCAGACAAGATTCGAGAGGCAGGGGCGAGCCTCCTGGGCGGCCATAGCGTCGATGACCAGGAGATCAAGTACGGCCTTTCGGTCACCGGCTTTGTTCATCCCGATAGGATCCTCAGAAACGAGGGCGCGCAGCCGGGCGATCTGCTTATCCTCACGAAGCCCCTGGGGACCGGCATCCTCAACACGGGAATGAAGGGGGACGTGGTATCGGAGGACGTGGTCAAGGAGGTCGTCGCTGTAATGGCGGCCCTCAACGATCGCGCCTCTTTTGCCATGCGGTCCGTGCGAACCCACGCGGCAACCGATGTCACCGGCTTCGGACTGGCCGGCCATCTCACCGAGATGCTCAAAGAAAACGTGGGGGTGCGCCTATTCCCCGAGAAGATTCCCTATTTCAAGGCAGCCGTCGAATTGTCGAAATCGGGCTTCGTTCCCGGAGGATTGTACAGAAACAGGGATTTCTATGGGGCGTCTGTGAGCGGGACTGCAGCTGCCTTCGTCATTGACATCATCTTCGACCCCCAGACATCGGGGGGTCTCCTCATCGCCATCGACGCCGCGGACGCGGGGCGGTTCGAAGAGGCTGCTCAAGAGAAAGGGGCCGCCTTCTGGGTGATCGGCGAGTTTGTCTCGGAGCCCCGGGGGAAGATCCTCGTCTGAAACTATTACTGGGGCTCGCGTCGCCCCCTCACCGGGCATCAGCCCGGCGAGCCTCCCCTTCATGAAAAGGAAAAACCGCCGCAGGCGCGGTCTGTCGGATCGCGCGTGCGCAAAAGACATGCAGTTACTGGGGCTCGCGTCGCCCCCTCATAAAAAGGAAGAGGCGGAAAGGCTTATTGCCTCCGACTCTCCTCTATCTTCGATAGGGTGTCCTTGAACTCCTGCGACTCCGGGATGAGCTCCACGGCCTTTCGGGCCAATGCCTCGGCCTCATCCATGTGGGAGCCGGTCGTGTAATAGAGCCATGCCAGATTGTTGCGGGCTTCGGCGGAGTTTGTCTTGTCTATGGCCTTGTGGTAAGCCTTTTCCGCGTCCGGGAAAGACTTCTTTTGGAAGTAGACGTTGCCCACGTACAGGTAGGCCAGCGGCATTGCCTTCGTCGCAGCTCCGTATTCCTTCAGGGCGGCGTCAAGCTCCCCTCTTTTCTCGTAGCTTACTCCGAGGTTCACGTGCTCTTCAGGCGTCAGGGGATCTCTCAGGATCGCGATCCTGGGAAGGGAACAGGAGGCGAGGGCGAGGGCGAGGAGGATCAGGGCAACGGCGTGACAACAAGGGTCCAGTACTCTGTCTTTTTCCATATTCTCGCGAGCTCTCCCTCCGATATCTCTTGATTCTCTTTCCTGCCCGAATTGACGAGCACGCCGTTCTTCGTGTAGCCGGTTACCACCATGAAGTGGTTTGCCTCGTAAACAGAGAAGCCATAGTCGACAAGGATGATCAGGGGCGCCCCTTTGTCGACTTTCTCCTTGAGGTCTGCCATGCTCCCTGCGTATTGAAGGGCTTCGAAGCTGCGCGTGCGGGCAAACATCTCGAGATCGATGCCGAGGACACCCCTGGCGGACGGACTATATATGTCCGCTGCGATCTGCTCGGGCGTCGTCCAATCGCTCCTTCCGGTCTTCCGATACCAGTAGTCCATCGCCATGGCGAGGGTGGCCGGCCCGCATTGAAACGCCTCCTGGCTGAAGAAGGGGACGTTGCGGATGATGACGGCGTCAGAGGGCACCCTCCCTGCGGTCGCGCAAGATGTACAGAGGGCCAGCAGTGAAACGGCAATGAGGCATCGCACTTGTCTATTCATTACCACGAACTTGATGAAACTAAGGTGAGCTGCGCACCCACAAGTGAGGGGCTTGGGCATGCCTTCGGGGACACGCGTAGGGGCGGGCTCCCCGAAAGGGGCCCGCCCATCGCACCTATTGTGCCGCGCCCGTTCTTCGGCGCGCGAAAGCTGTCCTACTTTGTCACCACGACTTTGTGGCCCGTAAGCTGCAAGATTACGAGGACGAGAATTACCACAACCAGGACGAAAAGGATTGCTTCACCCACATCCTTGCCGACTCTCAGATCGTCCAGTTTCTGCGCGAACTTATGGATCTGGCTGTCCGACATCTCCGACAGCCGACTCATGACCTCATCGGTCGAATAACCCAGGTCACGGAGCCTCTGGGTCACCAGCTTGTTCTCAAGGGTCGCGCGTATCTTTTCCATGTCCCCGGCCCTCAGACCCGGGGCGCTCAAGGCTTCGGAAGGGGAGAATGCAGCATCTACGCGAGGCGCGACACCAATAATGAACATTGCAACCACCAGATAGCACGCCAGCCATTTCTTCACCATTTTTCCCTCCTTTCGGTCACGGGACCCGCAAGTATTGCGAACCTGAGCAGCATTATAGCTAAGGACAGGCTGCATTGCAAAGGTTTTCAGAAGGTTTTCAGAATTCTTATCGTCGCGCCCGTCCAATCAGGTCCGCTTTCTCGGGGGCCGTCCCGGCCTTGCAAGAGGCTCCCCGAGTATGAGAGAATAGATCATCTTTGGAAGTGCCAAGGCGCCTGGTGGGCCTCCTGGTCTTCAAAACCAGTGCACCGGTGACGAGCTGGTGGGTGGGTTCGATTCCCATGCACTTCCGCCATTAATATCAATAACTTACAATGACTATATGAAGCTGGAAGGGGCTCAAGAAGATGGGATATCACGTCCCATAGACCGAGAGGCTAAAGAAGGTGGAAGATAGGGCCCATCAGACCATCTTGCGGAGGATTTCGAGCAGTTCTTTCCCGAAAGCTTCGATCTTCTGCGGGCCAAGTCCGTAAACTCTTTCCAAGTCGGCCAGCGTTTCGGGGGCTTTTCTGGCTATGTCCTCCAATGTTCGGTTACTAAAGACTATGAAGGCGGGTATGTCTTCTGCCCTGGCATATTCGAGCCGCCACTCTCTGATCGCCTTCATCCTCTCGGATTGCTGAGCGGTCAATGGAGCTGCAATTTGCAGGGCGCGGAGTATCTTCTCCTTTGACCTTTCCTTCAGAGTAAGTGCCTTTGGGGGGGCCACGAAGGCGTGAGGGACTCTTCTCGGGGAGCCGGGATCACACACATCGCAATGGCCGCAGGACTGAATTCGATCGCGGTCCCTAAAGTACGTGAGGATTCCGGACTGCCGGCATTCACCGCCTTCGGCGTACTGGATGATGGCATCCAGAGATTTCCAGCGTGCGCTCTTGATCTCCGCCGGGGCTGTGCTTTCACGTATGAAGAACGACTGAAGCCCGCGATCTTTCTTTGCGTACAAGAGCAGACAGGTCGAGTTCTTTCCGTCCCGGCCTGCCCGGCCTACTTCCTGATAATACGAGTCAAGATTCGCAGGCATCTGATAGTGTACAATGAGTCTCACATCCGGGCTATCCACTCCCATGCCGAAGGCGTTTGTGGCCACCAGTATTCTGACGGCGCCCCCATCGTACTTGTCCTGAATGGAGTCTCGCTCCTCGCTCGAAAGGCCCGCGTGATAGTAAGCGACCCCGGGGTGCAGCGTGCACAGTTCGCTGTAGAGGTCCTCACATTGTTTTCGCGTCCCTGCATAGATGATGATCCTTCCCTCAGGTGTCCGGTCGAGCGCTTCCCGGATGAGAGCCATCTTCTCTGCCCCATCATCACAGTACTCGACCTGGTAGTACAAATTGGGCCGATAGAAGCCGTAGACATGCTGATTTGGCCGGTTCAACCCCAGCTGCTTGGCGATATCTTTCAACACCTGGGGCGTGGCCGTGGCCGTGGTGGCAAGAATGGGAACATCCGAGCGCAGGGTGCGAAGCAAACTGAGCTTGCCATAATCGGGCCTGAAATCGTGCCCCCACTGAGACACACAGTGCGCCTCATCGACGGCAAACAGGGATATCGGAGCATTCTTCACCCAGTTTTCGAAACCGGGCTTCTGAATCCGTTCGGGAGAAAGATAGAGCAG
>Ga0326728_10015409_pt1 | contig 15920 bp, 13 predicted proteins | sample MB3enrmetagenome_FD_207602 | JGI IMG/M metagenome (GOLD analysis project Ga0326728, IMG submission 207602) | Lab enriched peat soil microbial communities from McLean, Ithaca, NY, United States - MB31MN | ecosystem: Environmental > Terrestrial > Soil > Wetlands > Peat | place: USA: New York...
TCTGGTAGACGGCCTCGTTTATGGAACTTTCGGCATTGATTATCTGCCCCTCCTCGGGTACGGTCATAAACGACTTTATCATCGTCTCCCCTGCGTTTTTGCACAAACCTTCCAGGGCGTCTTCCCAAAGTCCGTATCTTTGCAGCTCCGATCTGATCCTATCCGGGGAAAAACCGCCCTTTCCTGTTGACTGGACAAATTCATCGTACCTGGGTTCAAGGGCTCTCAACATATGCTCGAATTCGAGGAATCCGACAACATTGCCTTCCTTATCCACTACCAGCGCGGCCGGGAGTCTCAGGCCGGCAGGATGCGTGGAACGAACCATGCCGATTTGCAGAACGGCTTCAAAAAGAGTAGAATTTTCATCAACTATCGGGATTTCCGAAAGTCCTGTCGTCAGTTCTTTGACTTGGCGCCTCATCGCCGAATCCTCGCTCGATTCAAGGAGTCACAGTAGTGACGTAAACGAATTTTCCGTTTTCGACCTTATTTATGACCATGCCCTTTAGCGGGTTTCCATCCGGTCCCATCGTCATGGAGCCGGAAACCCCCTTGAAGTCTTTTGTGTCGGCAAGTGCGTCCCTTACCTTTGGCCCTTCAATGGAACCGGCCCTCTTCATCGCGTCAACAAGAAGAAAATAAGCATCGGCTCCAAGCGCCACAAAAGCGCTTACGTCCTCTTTGTATTTAGCTTTATAGAGTGCCGCAAATTCTTTAGCACGCTCGGTATTTACGGCGTCCTTGTGAAAATGGCCGGTAAGATACATTCCTTCCACGGCTTTGCCGCCTATCTCGATCAACTGGTCCGCCTGCGCGCCGTCGCCCGTCATTATAGGCGTCATTATCCCAAGATCTCGCGCCTGTTTCGCCATCAACGCATCTTCAGTATAATAGATAGGGGCATAAATAAGGTCCGGATTGCCTGCCTGGATCGACGAAAGTTGAGCCGAGAAATCCTGATCGCCTGTCTGAATAAAGGTTTTCGAAACAATCTTGCCGCCAAGCTTATCGAACTCTTTTTCGAAGAAGGCTCCCAATCCCACGCTATAGTCCTGGGAATGATCGATGATAATAGCGGCCGTCTTAGATTTCAGGTTATTTAGTGCAAACTTCGCTGCGACCTCGCCTTGAAACGGGTCAGTGAAACAAGCCCTGAAGGCGTACTTTTTACCCTGGGTTACGAGCGGGTTTGTCGCGGTTGGACTGACACTCGGAATTTGAGCTTTCTCGGATATGGGATTGCCCGCCATGGTGTCCGCGCTGATGGCTTCGCCTATCAATCCGGCAACCTTCATCTCTACGAGCAACGAAACTGCATTCGATGCTTCGATCTGATCGCTTTTTGTATCCTCTCGTATGACATCGAGTTTTTTCCCCAAAACTTCGGGCTCCATCGATTTGGCGATCTCTATGCCTTTCCATTCCATTTCGCCATAGGCCGCGACCCCGCCGGTCATAGGCAGATAGGCTCCGAGCCTGATATAATCCTGGGCGAAAACAAACTCGCTTAACACCTCAAAAACACACAGCGCAAGCACAACAACTGAGAAGGTCCTGAACCAGCGCATTTCAGCTCTCCAGATCAAAAGGTGATTACCAAACAGAAAGTTAAACATTCTCCCACATGATAAATACATTGGCCGAGAAGTTTGTGCTATATAAAAAAAGCGGGATTTCGTGATGTTGGGGTCTCAAAAGCTTGGCAAGGATCGAAATTTGGACTAAACGGCGCTATGATCTTTTCTCCCGAAAACATAGTATTCGAAGGGCCCCTTGAGCCACGTGAGATGATGGGCATAACTTTCATCGGTCCCGACTTCTTTGCTACCGACGAAAAGGGGGACCTGCTAAGTCCGATCGCGTCCGTATTTCCAAAATACCGCACCGTAGTTTGTGTCCGGGGCATTCATGCTTACCACGTCTCCATTATGCTCGAACTTTTGAAACGCGGATCGCCCCCGTGTAAAGATCCGCGTCAAATCGAGGAGTTTGAGATCGATACATGCCTGGATGCAGTATCGCTTCTCTTTCGTGATTCAATCATTCTTGTTCGATCCGATCCAGCCGATATGGAACACATTTTTGCCGCCGACCAAATATTGCAGTCTTTCTTTCCCAAAGAACGAATTCAGTTCACCGGGGTGCACATTCCGGAGATAAGAAGACAATTGCGCCGCAAGGGTGAAAGCTGGCGAATATCGCCAACTCCGAGGTCCGTCGAGGAGATTTGCTCTCATGTGCTGGCAAGCAAGGTGCAGGTGAGCACAGGGTTGACCGTTTATTACAATGCGCCGACCGGAGGCAGGTTCCTCACTTACGATGAACTTGCCCGAATCAGGCCCCTGCTCCAAGACGACCGCACAGAAGCCCTTGCACGACTCAGAGAGATACTCAATCTTTTACAGCGCACAAATAACCGTGGCATCCGCGAATTGAGCTTTTTTCTGCCTGCGGGCGCCTGTGTTGATTTCACAGATCTCGAGCGAGTCGTATCTTTGCTCGAAGTCCTTCCTGCCTCTGAGGACGCAATCATTGTTCAAACAGCATTTGATCGGTTCGCGTCTCATTTCGCCCAATCAGCCGGTCCCGAACTTTTGGCGGAAGATTGCGACAACCCCGTGTGGCGGACGACTATGTTCTGCCGTCTTTTCGATATTGAGGAAGAAGCGGTGGAGGAACGGGCGCTGCGGCTCAGCCCCGAATTCCACCTGAATGTGAAATGGCTGCCGGGAGCATCGATTATCGGAGACGAGGTAAAGTTCGACCCTTGGGTACACGATCGAGTGAAGGGTCTGATTTCGCATTTTTGGGAAAAATCCGGTGGACTATTCTCGATTAACGTCGGGCGCCTGGAGGAATCCCAAAGCACCAGAGAGGTTTCGGGAGAGGAAAGGGAAGTTTATCTGGTGGTAATGACGACCCGAGATGAAAGAGATTCGATTCGAATTCTACGGCTCATGAAATGGGACGTACTTTATAGGATAAAGATGGGCATTCCTCTGGATCAGGCTATCGCTGAGACATTAAGGTATCGCGACTACGTATATGACCGGCTGTATGCCGCTGCCAAGCTTGGATTTCCCATCCTCTCTTACAGCGATATAAGGCTGGATGAGCAGGTCCCCGGATTGGGGCTGATCCCGTCCTTCTTCTTCGAGCGGCAGTATATTGCCGGCATCGTAACTGACAAGATTCCGATCTCCTGCTACAGGAACCCTAATTTTATAGAGAGCCTTTCCGGTCTGCTCGGCGAGACCGCTGCTTTTTCTCTCACGCTCGGCAGATCCAGCCCTCGCACCGGCAAGATTTTCTACGATGACGGCGATGAAGTGATCCAATTGGATTCCAGGTCAGTACCCACGAGGCTCATTATGATCGAGACGACCGGGTCGTTCACTGATTGGACGACCCCGATGCCGGCCATGCTTCCGCAATGTCTTGCACGTTTCAGAGCGCATCTGGAAAAAGCCATTAGGAGCGATGTGCCGCTTCAGCAGATAAAGCGGTCGGTAGCAGTCTTTGCGGAAGCGCTCTGCAATAAGCTCAACGAGATCAAAGAAATCGCACTGGACCCTTCTTCGGATGTCCGCTCTTTATTTGATGACCGTGCAATGGAACAGGGTGGGATAAGGGACAGATGGGAGGGCATCATTCATCGCCTGGAGACTACGGACGTGAAGGAATTACGCGATTACATAGTCAGCGGCGCCGAACTTCAGTTTTAAGGCCTTTTTTCATTTTTCTCCTCGGTTCCGGCGTACAGTTTTTGGTTGCACCTTCGCTGTGATGCTTCCGGAACACTCCTTTTAGTGCCCCCGCATTTCTCCGTGGCCGCTCTTTTATCTTTAGGTTTCCAATTCCATTTCGTTCTGCTATAGGAGAGCGGGTCGAAAGACCTTAGCAGAAAGAGCACAAAAGGATAAGACTCGGGTATTAGATGAACTGTTTTTTGTTCACCGTTAACTGTTCACTGGAATAACATGCCTGTCGCCTTTATAACTGGAGCAAGCGGGTTCATTGGTCATCATGTGGCAGATTCCCTTATTCGCAGGGGCTGGAGCCTGAGGGCGCTTTGCCGCAAACACCCTGCTCAATTTCTGGAACTGCCCGGCATAGAATGGAGGATTGGCGACATCCGCAATCCCGACCAAGTTATGAGCGCCATGTCCGGGGCCGAAGCGGTTTTTCACGTAGCAGCCGACTACAGGTTATGGGCGCTGAACCCACGCGAAATTTATGAGAGCAACGTAGATGGCACTGTCAACGTCATGAAGGCTGCGCTGGAGGTGGGAGTCGAGCGCGTGGTGCATACAAGCAGCGTGGGAGCGCTGGGACTTGTTTCCGACAGCAAGCCTGCAGATGAAACCACGCCGGTATGTCTGGACGATATGGTCGGGCACTATAAGAGGTCGAAGTTTCTGGCTGAGAGAGAGGCCGAGAAATTCCTGGAGAAGGGGTTGCCTTTGGTCTTTGTCCACCCAAGCACGCCGGTAGGTCCCGGAGATCACAAACCAACGCCCACAGGCAAAATCATTGTGGATTTTTTGAACAGAAAAATGCCTGCTTATCTGGATACGGGTCTTAACCTTGTCGATGTGCGGGATGTTGCCGAAGGGCATAGACTGGCCTTCGAGAAAGGCAAAATCGGCGAAAAATACATTCTGGGCAACCGAAATCTGACACTCGCACAGATCTTTGCGATTCTTGAAGAGATCTCCGGGATTCCCGCACCGGGGGTTAAGCTCCCTTATACTCCGATATTATGGGTTGCCGGAATTCTCAATCTGGTTTCTTTCGTTACCCGACGAGAACCTATGGTTCCGTATGAAGGGGTAAAGATGGCGGGAAAGCACATGTTTTTCGACCCTTCCAAAGCGATACGCGAATTGGGTTTTCCACAGACGCCGGTCGAGACAGCCCTGTCCGATGCAGTGGTCTGGTTTGAAGAAAACGGATACGTTAGAAAAAGCGGGAACAGAAAGCAGGAACCAGGGAGCAAAAAACCTTAGGATTCTATTTCAGCTTCTTGCTCATTGATTCCAGCTTCAAAAAAGAGAGGATTAAATGCGTTTTCCCGTCAGTCTTTATTTTGCCATGACCAGCTATCTTGTTGGGAAAAAACTTCATGGCATCGATAGGTTTCCGCTTGTATTGATGCTGGAGCCGACTCATCGGTGCAATCTGACCTGCGCCGGCTGCGGCAGGATTAGAGAGTATCATGATACTCTTTCACAGGAGATGACTCTCGAAGACTGCATCTCTTCGATCGTCGAAGCCGGCACCCCCGTAGTCACAATCACCGGCGGGGAGCCACTTCTATACTCTCATGCGCCACAACTGGTCAAAGAGGCACTGAGGCGAGACAGGCATATCTATTTTTGCACGAATGGCCTGCTGCTCGAAGAATCGCTGTCTCTTTTCAGCCCTAACCCGCATTTTACCTGGAACGTACATTTCGATGGGACCGAGCAGGTTCACGACGCTATAATCGGAAAACCGGGAGGATTCAGCAAGGCCCTTGCCGGTGTAAGAGCCGCCAAAGCCAGGGGATTCCGTGTAAGCACCAACACTACCGTATATCGCGAGTCCTCGGTCAGCGATATTGCCCGGCTTTTCCGGCAGCTCACGAACGCCGGGGTCGACGGTATTCTTGTCGCTCCAGGGTTCAGCTACGAAGAGGTTATTCGAGACGTTTTTCTAACCAGGAGTGATATAGTCGAAAAATTCCGCGAGATCAGCACCTGGGGGCGAGACTTTCCGATCATAAGCAATCCGCTCTACCTGGAGTTTGTGGCAGGAAAAAGGTCACTTAAGTGCACCCCCTGGGGAAATCCGACTCGCAACCCGCAAGGCTGGAAATCACCCTGCTACCTCATAACGGATACTCATTACCGTACTTATGCAGAACTGATGCATCGGACGGATTGGGACCATTACGTGTCCGGCGCCGACCCGAGGTGTTCTCAGTGCATGGTCCATTGCGGGTTCGAACCGACTGTAGTGCGCCAAATGGGCTTCAAGGACCTGCTTCGAATGCTCAGGTGGAACCTGAATGCATGAACTGCTAAGGCTCTTCTGGGGAACTATCCTTCTTCGCCCATATGTCTTTGCCTTCCTTGCAATATACCTTGTCGCAGGCTGGCATCATATCGGCTGGAAAAGGACGCTGGTCTATATTCCTGTTGGATATTCTCTTGCCTGGATGTCAGAGTTTTCATCGATTCATTGGGGGTTTCCCTACGGTGATTATTTCTATGTACAGAGCACTGCGGAGAGAGAGTTATGGGTCTTCGGAGTCCCTTTCATGGATTCCCTGTCCTATGTTTTTCTATCCTATTGCAGTTTTTCACTGGCCGCTTTTCTGATAAGCCCAATCAACATTTGGTCGGGAGATCTTGTCACCCTCGAAACATCTCAGATACGCCGCTCCTGGCAGACGCTGCTTCTTGGGGCATTCCTTTTCGTGCTTCTGGACATAGTCATCGATCCGGTAGCACTCCAGGGAGACAGATGGTTTCTAGGCCGGATTTACGGATACCGGCATGAGGGGTTCTACTTTGGAATCCCTGTGAGCAATTTTGGAGGTTGGTTATTTGTTGGGACAGTACTGATGGCGGCACTGCAATTCCTGGAACGAATTCCTTCTCTAGACTCAAAACTCCACCTGTCCGAAAAACGCTCGTCATGGACAAGGCCTCTCGGGCCGGCGCTTTATTTCTCGGTCCTCCTGTTCAATATCGGAGTTACTTTTTACATCGGTGGGATGCTGCTGGGGCTGGTGGATTTGTGTTTATTCGCAGCGCTGCTTGCGCCGATATTAATTAAGACTTTGCCATATTTATCCTGATTGCAGGAATGTTTCGTTTCCATAACGGATTTGACAAATCAAAACAATATTTGATTTTTCTTAAACTGTTGTGTAGATTCTGCGCTGTTTCTTTTACTCTCTTAAGAGAGGAAGTCAGAAATAAGACTATGATAGGTGGACAACTTTGGCAGCAATAATACAAGAGCCGCTGGATTGAGGCATATGCTGCAGATCGGTCAAAAGGCCAGAATCCTTATACTAACAGCGCTGCCACAGGAATACTCGCCTCTAAGGAAGCTCTTTCCTTCATGGCGCCTTGTGCGAAAGAGACCATTGAAGAAATTCGCCTTCAACCTGCCCGGCAAAGAGATTACCCTGGTCGAAGCAGGAATGGGACCCAATTCAGTTAAGGAAGCGCTGAGTGACGAGCTAAGCCGGTTTTCCCCTGACCTGCTTATGTTTTGCGGCTTCGCAGGGGGCCTCCATCCGGATCTGACTGAAGGGGTTGTTTGCTATACGCATAGCGCCCGCGAAATATCTTCTGAAGAGGTTTTCAAATTCCGGGTCTCCCAGGATCTTTCTGATTTTATCGTTCAGAATCAAATCAGACCGGTTTTCGCCCTTAGCGCCGATGGTCCAGTAGATAAGCAGATGCTGTCCTGTACGGCCGTTGAACAGCCGGCTGTTTTGGACATGGAAACCGCAACAGTGGCCGAATTGGCTTCCCAAAACAAGATACCATTCGTATGCTTCAGAGCTGTAAGCGATGCCGTCGACCGAGATCTCGGGTTTAATTTAAGCGATATCTCCGATGAACGCGGAAGAGTTAGACTTGCCGGCGTACTTGGCACAATAATAAGAAAACCTTCGGCATTGAAAGCATTTTACCTTTCGTGGCGCAGATCCAGGCTTGCGGCAAGAAATCTATGCGGCTCAGTAGCCGCCTTTCTGCATGTTCTACCCGCGATGTCGGGCAAGATCGAAGGTGAAACCCAGTGAATGCTGCTTTATGAGAATCTCTGAGGAAAATCAGTAAAGACTCCGTCCGCCCCCATCAGGAAATACGCCCGAGCCAACCATGGATCGTTCAAAACCCAGACAAGCACCCCGAACCCTTTTTTCTTCAATCTGCGTATTTGCCACGGGTAAAAGGCGCGCGGCGCGGGATTAAATGTAAGAGCGCCCAACTCCAGCATCAATTTGTCGGGATTGGGTTCAAAGCCGTCCGCAAGAACTCCTGTCCTTATATTTGCGTCCAATTTCCTGATCAGGGCAAGATAACGATAGTTGAAGGAGGAAATAATGACTTTTCCAGCTGCGTCAAGCGAGTTGACCAGCATGACGACCTTTTCCGCTATCGACTCATTCCCCGGCCGTCCCGACAAATCCTTGATTTCTACGTTCACCAGCCAATCGTTGCTTTTCGTGAACAGGATTGCCTCCTCAAGGGTCACTAACGGCTCGTTCGAGTATCGGGCGACCTCAGCCGCCGATATCACGCCTGCCGCAATTTGTCCGAAAGGATCGGCTTTGGAGAACCAGGAGCCAAAATCCAGTGATTTAAGTTCATCAAGCGTGAAATCGTCGACAAGCCATGGACTTCTCTCAGGGAATTTGCTCTGCGCGTTTGACGTTCGTTTCAGGTCGGGATCGTGGCCCAGGACGAGTTCTCCATCCCGGCTCATCCTTACGTCGATTTCCCACATTTGCGCTCCTGCAGCGAGAGCAAGGCGCGCCGCAGAAAGGGTATTTTCCGGAGCGAGCGAGCGAGCTCCGCGATGAGCGGCTATCAGCCTTTTATTTCTGACTGCGTCTTCGATCTCAAGGCTCATGATGGCGTTATGGCACACAAAAAAAGATGAAGTTTATGTAGATTTCATTTTACTTCAACTGAAAAAATACTGTAATGTAGTACCGGCGATTACTGTTTCCACCCGATTGTTTCCAAGCATGAAAAGTTGGACACTCAAATCGCCAAGAGTTGGTTTCCTTAGAAACCCTATTCCCCGAAAGCCAGGCCCCCCTCCCTCCTCCTGGCTTTCACCTTTTTGGGACCCTGCTTTAGATCGACAAACCGCATTTCAAGCCAGCAAAGGGCCATTCCCTTGACCAAATCACCGCATTAATGTAGAAGCAAATCGAGATCTCCAACTTAGTGTCGCTTCTTTGTCCGCACAAACCAGCGCCTAAAACCGTTAATGCTCTCCGCTGCTCGTCTTCCGCCGTGAAGGAGGGCTTGGTTTCCAGCACAACGGTTGTCGGCGATAATTGCCTTATCACTGTTTTGACAGGCTCACAATTGGTTTTTACATGTCCGAAGCGATCAAGCCGGCAGTGACTGAAAATGGAGGACGAACAGGATGAAGTTTGCCGGATGGGGCTTTGTTCTGTTGGTGGCCGTAGTGATGCTGTCGCTCGCGGCGGCGGTTTTTGCCGGAGAAACACTGGGTGCTGTAAAGTCTAGAGGATACCTGATCGTCGGAGTCAACGGAGGGCTATACGGCTTCGGCATGCCTGACGAAAAAGGGGTATGGCGGGGGCTGGACGTTGACACGGCGCGAGCCATCGCCGCGGCGGTATTTGGAGATCCCGACAAGGTGAAATTTGTAGCACTGACAACTCAGACGCGGTTTACCGCTCTCCAGTCCAAGGAGGTCGACGTTCTTTGCCGCAATGCAACGAAAACGCTCACGCGCGAGGCAGAGTCAGGGCTCAGTTTCGTTGCAGTCAACTACTACGACGGCCAGGGATTTCTGGTCCCCAAGAAGCTGGGAGTAAAGAGCGCAAAGGAACTCAACGGCGCCAGCGTCTGCGTTCTTCCCGGCACTACCACCGAACAGAATTTAGCCGACTTTTTCCGCAGCAACAAGTTGACTATGAAACCCGTTGTCATCGAACTCAATACCGTATTGAACCAGGCTTTTTTTGCGGGAAGATGCGACTGCCTGACTTCAGATATCTCCCAGTTGGCAGGCGTCAGGGCCGTCTCGCCGAACCCGGACGACTATGTTATTTTGCCGGAGCTGATTTCCAAAGAACCGCTGGCCCCCGCCGTACGGCATGGAGACGATCAGTGGCGCGGCATCGTCGAATATGCTGTGCTTGCCATGGTAGCAGCGGAGGACCTTGGCATCACATCCAAGAACATAGATGAGATGCTGCAAAGCTCCAGCCCTGATGTCAAACGATTTCTGGGCGTTACACCCGGAAACGGCAAAGCCCTCGGCCTCGATGAGAAGTGGGCTTACAACATAGTCAAAAAGGTCGGCAACTATGGAGAGGTTTTCGAGCGCAACATAGGCGCCGAATCAAAAGTGGGGTTGCCTCGGGGTCTCAACGCCCAATGGAAGGACGGCGGACTGATGTACGCTCCGCCATTTAAGTAGGATGGCATGTCTTTAACCCGGACAGCAACAGTGGACGCGTCCGATCACGAAAGGGTCCCTCTCTGGCGCGATCCCGCAAAGCGGGCGATTGCTTTCCAGGCAGTGACTCTCGGCCTGGTTTTCATGCTGAGCTACTGGATTTTCAGCAATGCCCAGTCCAATCTGCGCAAGCAATCCATCGCTACTGGATTTGGTTTTTTGTCCAAGGAAGCCGGCTTTGAAATCGGCGAGTCGCTGATACCTTATTCAGCCGCCGAGACTTATTTTCGGGCCCTGTCCGCAGGATTTCTAAACACGCTCAAGGTCTCAATCGCGGGCGTAATCCTGACAATAATTCTAGGTGTTTTTGTCGGGATTTCCCGGCTGTCGAAGAACTGGCTCCTGGCAAGGATTGCAGCAGGCTACATTGAAGTGCTTCAGAACATCCCCGTGCTCCTTCAGCTTTTCTTCTGGTACGGTTTGTTCTACACTTCGCTTCACGGACCGCGAAAATCATTTAACCCTGTCCCGGGAGTCTTTTTCAACAACCGCGGTTTTTATTTTCCCTTTCCCGAATATCATTCCGCTTATCCCGCGATGGCCGTTGCCCTGTTTGCGGCTTGTTTTGCAGGCTGCCTTCTGCACAAGTGGTCCAGAACCAGGCAGGACAAAACCGGCCAGAGTTTCCCGGTTATGCCCGTGGCGCTCGGGGGTGTTGTCGGGTTGCCTCTGATAGTGTGGCTGGCCTATGGCATGCCTATCCGGCTGGACACTCCCCATCTGGCCGGGTTCAACTACGAAGGCGGTTTTTCTTTCAGCCCGGAATTCGTAGCACTCCTTCTTGGCCTGGTGCTTTACACATCCGCTTTCGTTGCAGAGATCGTCAGAGCAGGTATCCAGTCGGTTTCCAGGGGGCAGACAGAGGCGGCGATGAGCATAGGATTGAAGCCGGGTGAGGTACTTTCGCTTGTAATCCTGCCTCAGGCGATGCGGCTCATCATTCCTCCCATGACAAACCAGATGCTCAACCTGACAAAGAACAGCTCTCTTGCGGTGGCAATAGGTTTCCCGGATTTCGTCGCTGTCGTCAACACTTCCATCAACCAAACAGGTCAGGCAATCGAAGGGGTCTCACTGATTATGATCGTATACCTGACGATCAGCCTCGTAACATCCTCTCTTATGAACCGGTACAATAAAAGGACCGCTATAATCGAGAGATAAAACTTTGGAGCATGTATCGATTACAATGCGATCAACTGAAGAGTTCAGACCGCCCGTTACCAGTATCGGGGCAATAGGATGGATCAGGCAGAATCTTTTCAGCAACTTTTTCAATTCCCTGCTTACTCTTTTAATTCTCTACTTTCTATGCAGGACCCTGCCCTCTTTCATCAATTGGGCCGTTATCGACGCTGTATGGTGGTCGGACGGCCGGACCTGCAATCAGATAAATGGGGCTTGCTGGTCTGTCATAACAAAGAACCTGCGATTTATCCTGTTCGGGTTCTACCCGTACGAGCAGCAGTGGAGGCCGGTACTTTCGATCTGCCTGTTGGCGGCTTTCATTGTTTACAGCAGCTTTCGGCGTGCCTGGAACAAGCACCTTCCCATCGCGTGGCTCGTTGGGCTGGTGCTGATCGGCCTGATTATGCGCGGAGGAGTCTTCGGGCTTCCATCGGTGGAAACCGAAAAATGGAGCGGGATTTCTTTGACATTGCTTCTCTCGATTTTCGGGCTTTCCGCCGCATATCCTTTCGGGGTTATCCTTGCTCTTGGACGGCGTTCCAGGCTGCCAGCCATAAAAACTCTTTGCGTGCTCTATATCGAACTGATTCGCGGCGTGCCCTTGATCAGCATGCTCTTCATGGCTTCGGTAATGTTTCCGCTTTTTTTGCCCGAAGGGATAACCATCAATAAAATCCTTCGCGCACAGGCGGCGATCGTCATGTTTACGGCTGCCTACATCGCAGAAGTGGTCAGGGGCGGGCTTCAGGCCATTCCGCGCGGTCAGTACGAGGCCGCAGAATCGCTCGGACTGAACTATTACCAGAAGATGCGCCTTATCATCCTACCCCAGGCGCTAAGAACGGTAATTCCTCCTACTGTGAGCATCCTGATTTCGGCTTTCAAAGATACTTCACTCGTAGTAATTATTGGGCTATTCGATCTGTTGAGGACCACTCAGGTGACCCTTTCCAACCCTGAATGGACGGGTTTCAGCACGGAGGCGTATCTTTTTGCCGCGTTCATTTATTTCATGGGGTGTTTTGTGATGTCTAACTTCAGCAGGCGCCTCGCAACAAAACAATACACCTGAGAGGCAACGGAACGATGCGACTTTTCGAACCGGTTACCCGTGTCCCACATAGATTTAGAAACAGCAAAAATGCTGCCACGGAGTGCATGGTTCAGTCCCGCGTTTTGCGGAGCTGATGGAAGAGTTTGAGAGGCAGGTGAAAACGGGAAAAATGACTAACCCAACGCTCTCCCCTAAGAATATAACGCCCGAACCAATCATTCGTATTATCGAAATGCACAAGTGGTTCGGGGAATTTCACGTTTTAAACGACATCAATCTCTCCGTAAACAGGGGCGAGCGTATCGTCATATGCGGCCCGTCAGGTTCCGGTAAATCCACCCTGATCAGATGCATCAACCGTCTTGAGGAGCATCAGCGGGGAAAGATCATCGTCGACAACATCGAACTCACCAACGATATCAAGAATATCGAAAGAATCAGGGCTGAAGTAGGAATGGTGTTTCAGCACTTCAATCTTTTCCCGCATCTTACCATACTGGAAAATCTCACTCTCGGCCCTATCCGGGTTAGAAAACTCCCCCGCTCCGAAGCCGAAGATCTTGCCGTGTATTTTTTAGAAAAGGTGCATATTGCCGAACAGGCCTCGAAATACCCCGGACAGCTCTCGGGCGGCCAGCAGCAGCGTGTCGCGATTGCTCGGAGCCTCTGTATGAAGCCGAAAGTAATGCTCTTCGATGAGCCTACAAGCGCCCTGGACCCGGAGATGGTCAAGGAAGTGCTGGAAGTTATCATGCAGCTTGCCGAAGAAGGAATGACCATGCTGGTGGTGTCCCATGAGATGGGCTTTGCGAAGAGCGTGGCGCACCGGGTTCTTTTTATGGATTACGGTCAGATCCTCGAGGAAAACACCCCTGTCGAGTTCTTCTCGAATCCGCGGCACGACAGGAGCAAACTTTTTTTGAGCCAGATACTGCACTGAAAAACATATGAACATAGCTCTCGTTTTTCCGCCATTCTATTTTGAACCGATGTACAACCTGCCTCCACTGGGGCTGATTAATCTTGCCACCGTTTTGAAATCTTCCCCTCACCGCCTGAGAATATTTGATTTTCCGCTCGCTATTCGCCAAAAAACTCTTCCCATGGACGTCGGCATCTACAGGGAATGCGCCAGGCAGGTAATACAATTCGAACCAGATACGGTCGGGTTTTCAGTCCAGTGCACCACATATCCTCCAGCCGTCGGGATTGCCGAGGAATTGAAGAAATTAGACCCTCGGATCAAAATAGTTTTCGGGGGACATAACGCATCCTGTGTTGATGAGCTGACTCTTTCTAGGTTTCCATTTATTGACGCGATCGTTCGGGGCGAAGGAGAAATAACCTTCCCCGAATTGATCAGGGCTTTCGAAGGACGGATTCCACTTGCATCGGTAGACGGAATCACCTTCAGAATGTTTGACCGAATAATCAGAAATCCGGACAGGCCTCTTATCGAAGACCTCGATTCCTTGCCCGTGAGCGACTATACATTCGTCCCGCCTTTCCATGTATACAGGGACGTCTGCAACATCGGCCGTTCGGTTGCCATTCTGGAAATCGGCCGGGGATGTCCCCACCGGTGTGTATACTGTTCCCAATCGATCATGTGGAAACGCAGGACTCGCACGTTTTCAACGGACCGGATCATCGGGGAAATGAAAAACCTTGCCGAAAATTTCGGCGCAGAGTGCTTTCTTCTGGCCTTCGATCAATTCACCGCCAGGAAAGGATTTGCCGAGCAGTTCTGCCTGGACCTGATAGAAGCCGGCCTGAACCACCTTCCCTGGTATTGCATCTCGAGGCTGGATACGGTGGATAAAGGCCTTTTGCATTTAATGCGCAAAGCCGGATGCGAGACACTGTGCTATGGAATCGACTCAGGGTCCAAGAGGACGCTGGCGTTCATTCGCAAGGAGATCGACCGCGACCTCCTTTTCGACAGGGTCAGGGAAACGACTGAAGCCGGGATCGTCCCTACCCTGAGTTTTGTAATCGGATTTCCAGAGGAGCGCAGGCAAGACCTCGAAGCGACCCTCGAACTGGCGCTAAAGTCTGCTGCCACCGGTAATACAAATATCCTGGTGCAAATGGCGACCATTTTGCCTGGGACCGATTTATACGAAAAATACAGGCAAAGGCTGGTTCGAGAGGTCGATACTTATTTTTCACTTGGAATCGAATTCGACCGTGGGAAGCGAATTTCATTCGACGATGCTCTGATAGATTCCGATCCCGCGATCTTTTCCAGCTTCTACAACCTACCCTGCCCTGCCGCAACCCTTGAAGAACTCAACGAAACGGCCAATTACTTCACTATAATCACCGCTTTTTATCCGAGAAGCTTTCTTCTGCTGAGTCTTGAATTAAACCGGCCCATTCTCGATCTCTTTTTCGGCTTTCTCGACTGGGTAGCACAAAACGGGAAGGGTTCGCACCGTCTAACCGCACACGCATGCCTGGAGCATTTCAGTGATTTCGCAGCACGATGTTTGGCCGCGCATAACGACCCTGTGCGAGACTACGTTCCGGAAGTAGTCAGGTATGAGACATGCCTTCTGCGCGCAGGCGAAGCCGGATCGCCGCCTTCAGCGTTCGACATCGACCTTTCCGGAGTCCGTGACCTGAAACCGATGCGTCAGGAAAAGATTTTGATCGAGCAGTTCACATTCGATGTCCCGAGCCTTATTTTGGAAATGAAGTGCGGCCGTTTTCCGGAGAAGTGCCAGCGGAGGGCCGTTTTTCTTACCTTCGCCCAGGCGTCGGGCGGCACCCAGGTTAGAGAAATCAACGAGTTCGGCTTTGATTTTTTGAGGCTCTGTGATGGACAACTTAGTTTAGAAGAAATAGTCAACACGCTTTACCCTAAGTACGGAGCGAGTAAAAACCGCGAGGAGTTCGCGACCATATGTGCGGAAGCGGCCGGGACATTGTCGGAGCTCGAGCTTCTCGCCCCGTTCGCACCCGCCTGATCCCAACGGGAAAGGAGGTGAAACAGGATGCTCCAGGTAAAGGAAGTTGAAAAGAAGGTCTTCACCGCTGTCAACGAAGCATCGACAACCTATGTTGTGCCGAGCTGACATGCCCCTACTGAATCTCCAGTTCGGAGATAAAGGCTCAGGACCCTTTCGGTGACCGGGGCGCGCAGAAATGTGTTCCCCGGTTCTTTTTCGGTTGTAAAACGACTTGCGTCGATCGGCAGTTTCATGTCCAGCCAAATTGACTTCGCGTTTTTCAGCTCGCCACGCCGCATAGCGCGGCGCCTGCATGATATCCTCCCGCTCCGGATATGAGAGTCAGAAAGAATTTCCTCGTAGCCGTGACCTTCGCCGAGTTGGCCCGGGACCATCTCAACTCTATTTTCTTTTTTGTTTGTACATATTGCTATTAGAGATTTTTGCGGTATCTTAGACTGCTTCGTTGCATTCAAGATTAAAGGCGC
>Ga0326728_10015410_pt1 | contig 15918 bp, 40 predicted proteins | sample MB3enrmetagenome_FD_207602 | JGI IMG/M metagenome (GOLD analysis project Ga0326728, IMG submission 207602) | Lab enriched peat soil microbial communities from McLean, Ithaca, NY, United States - MB31MN | ecosystem: Environmental > Terrestrial > Soil > Wetlands > Peat | place: USA: New York...
CACCTGTGTCGTCCACTGTTTCGCCAAACAGCGCCAAGAGCCGCCCGCGTATTTCCGCTTTCACTTTGGCTTCCTTGGTGTCAAGACGCATGGTTTCTGCCATGATCGCGGTTTCAACATCGTCGGCGATCTTGTGCATCGCCTTCTCGTCGTTATCGTTCAACGGACGGTTGATTGAAACACGAATCTCGATGCCGAACGATCCCTTGCCGCCCCAACTTTCTTTACGATAGGCGGTCTTCCAGTCCTTCAGTTCAGTCATAGCTTCAGCCCTTCTTCGTTGATGAAGGCGCGGATCAGCGTGCCGCAGCCGCCTTTCAGTTCAGTGGAGCATAGGCGCTTGGTTGGTCGCCACGTGCTCTTTGGTAAATTGAACGGGTCGTACCAGCCCCACGGCCCGTGCTTGTGCGGTTCCATGTCACGCGGTTCCTGATTCTTGGGGCACTTCGCGATCAGGTAAAACGTGACGTAGTGCTTGCCGTTCTTCGGGTGGACTTCTTCGCTGTAGACGTACAAGTTGTGAATACGTCCCAGCTTGATTCCGGTCTCTTCCAAAACTTCACGCTTTGCGGTCACCTTGAGCGATTCCATCCACTCCACGTGCCCGCCGGGGAGCGCCAGCTTGCCGAATCCATACGCCTTCAACCGTCGCGAGAGCAGGATTTTCTTGTCTTTCACCACGAGCACGCCTACGCCGACACTCGGCCGTTTCGGTTTCTTTTCCTTGGTCTTGGCTTTCTTAATCACAGTCGTCTCCCTTTTCTGTTGGCATCTGAAGTATCTGTTGTCCATCGCACGCGGGACACACAACATCCAGCCGTGCGTACACGCGATAGTTCGAAGTCATGGCTCCGCAGATGCAATCTTCCAACTTGTGCGTCGGCGGAACGAACTTGCTACGCGGCGCTGTCATCGGCGTTCCCTCAGTGATTTCTGGTGTTCTTCACCACGCTCGTAAGCATCTCGCTGCCCAGCCATGAACCGCTTGATAAGGTTCGTTTGGAATTCATCGGACAGTTGCCACTGACCGCGAACGAAGCGGCAGAATTCGTCGAAGTGGTTATACTCCGGCTCCGGCTGTTTGGATTCCTGCGCTACAGCACGTTTTGCCATATCTGCGCGAACCTTCCCGGCGTCCAGCCTACAATATCACTCACCTGCCCGTCACCGATCTCCACAACCATGAATCGCCCGGTGGTGGTTTCCGCGATGTCAACTGAATAGAATGGGCTTGGAATATCGCGAGCGACACGTATCAGTCTTTCCATTGCACGCGTGTCAAACAATTCGTCCTGCCCGTAAAACCGCTTGTTCAGTACGAAGTATCGTTTCTCGCTGTTGGGCATGAAGTCTTCCCAGCGCCGGACACAGATGCCGCCTTCAAGCGTGCCGCGATACTTTACCATCTCGTCCAGAATGGTTTGAACTTCATCGGGCTGCGTGACCACGGAGCCGACGCCAGTCTTCAGCGATTTTACAAAATCCTTTAGCTGGTATTTCGTCCAGCCGTTTTCATTGCAGTATTGCACGATCTTGGACGCCATTTCTCCCTGTGTGGGGAAACAGAAAGTCTCCGGCGTGATCCCGGCGACATACGGATACCAGTTTGGGATGTGGTGCGTGAGCACGTATTCGCCCGGATGTGTCAGCGGCTTAAGCCCGTGGGCTTCCAGCCAACCGTAGAAGTGCGCGTACTCGATCTCGTCCATCATCCAGCCGCGATAGACAATTGTCACGCCGTCCGGGATCGCCCCGGTGATCCGGTTCTCCTCAATGCTGAAGCAGGACGTTCCGAAACCAGCGGCCTTGAGCGCGATGGCTTGATCTTGAAACTCCGGTTCAATCATGCGTGAATTGAACGGAGACGCCGGAAATAGGAAATGAGGGATCATGCTATATTTTACCACGGCACTTCTTCGAACCGCAAAGGCAAGTTATGCCATTGTTTTCTTCAAAATGGTAATCTACGGTCAGTTCTTCGCCCTTCTTGATCCGCCGTAGACTGAAGAAATACACGCGCTTGCCGCGAATGTCCGCCGCCAAGTTGGGGTCGCACGAATGATTCACGCGCTCCGCGCCGGAGCCGCCTATAAAGCCGTCCAGCGTCCAATAACCTCGCTCACCGACCGCATACGTGTAGATCATCTTGCGCTTTGCGATCTTGCAGTGCTCCCGGCGATTGAGCAGCTTCCCGGTGTACTCCGCAACCCACTTGTTTTTGGGGATGTTCTGGTCAGCGACAACGCCCCAGCCGTGGATTGTGGACTTGACAAGCCGGACTTTGTACCACCAGTAGTCAGGATTGATTTTTGGCGGCATTTATTCTCCGTGGATCAGGCCCAGCACTTCTCCACCACGAGCGATGTACCCACTGGCGATGTCACGCCCAATTTGATCGTCCCCAAGACCTTCGCTGCGCATCTCCGAGATCAGATTGTTAAGCGCAACGCGCACGGTCATGGACTGAGCATCAGTCAGGCGGACGCCGTTGACGAAAATCGTAGCTTCACTGAATCTGCTCATGGTTTGGCGATGACCTCGATTGCAAAGGCGCAAAGCCACTCACCGAATGAATCCCGCGTGGCGAACGGGCTGCGCTCGAAAGCAAATGTGGCGTCGGCGAAGGTCATGTACTTTTTCTTGCCGACCCAATATTTTACGATCTTCTCCACCGGAGTTACGCCGCATCCGGCACAGTGTTGCTTTCCATCCACGATCACGGCTCCCGGTGTCCCGCAGAGCTTACACTGGTTCTTTCCCACGGTAATTCTCCTAACAGCTTCCGGTGTGGAATTTTGCCGCCACAAGCACCGACCAACCTTTGCTCTGGTCGATCCCGTTGAACTGACCGATGGAGAAGTTCTTCTCGTTCGGCTTAAGCTGGATCGGCCCCGGCGTGACAGCACCGTACATGTTGTCAATCCGCTTGACATACGGGAAGGCGCAGGTCGGAACGTCATACGTGCTATTGACGAAATAAGCGAAACCATACTCGTCACCGTCACCATTCTTCAGCACTTTGAAGGTGACGTAAACGTTTGGTGTCGCCGCTGCCGCTGCGGGTCTTGCCGCCTGTGCGGGTTGCGCCGCCGCTTGCTGTTGTTGAACCTGCGGAGCCGATGGAATGTTCCCCAGAGTCGGGCCGGATGGCAGCGTTGGCATTTGAGCCGCCGCCGCCACTGACAAGAAAAGAACCGCAATCAAGTTGAGTTTCATGGCGTTTCCTAGTTGTTGGGTGTGATGCCGCCTGTGCCCTGATTCACGACTGCGGGCTTACCAACGGAGTTGCCGTCCCAAGCCGCGCCGCACGCTTCATGAATCTGCTCGTCCGTTGCAGCAGGCGGCAGGTTCTTGAAGCAGTTGCCCATTGAGTTCAGCAGTGCGTTCCAGCGATCAGCCAACGTCTTGATCTTGGCTTCATTCGCGTTGTTCTGCTCGTTGTAGGCGTTGGCGTCAGCGGTGTACTTCTCGAACTTTGCTTGAAGGACTGACTGTAGCTCGCGAAGCTGCCCCAGCGTGGTGTCCAGATAACCCTTGCGACGGTCCAAATCTTCCTTCTGAGTTTCCAATTGAGCGCGGCGAGCGTTCAGTTGATTGGCTTCGGCGTTGTAGCCAGCGCAGACGCCGGGATTATCAGCGGGGGCCGTGCAACGGTTGGAGTTGTGCGCCGCCATCGCTGAGTTGAGCGCATCCGCTTGCGGGCTGTAACCGCCAAGGTCGATGTCATAAGCTGCTTTGTCGTTTTTATACTTGTCGGCGTACTTGGTCAAGGCATCGTAACCAAACTGAATGTCGCTCTTGGTTTGCTCTAGCTGAGCGAGAGTTTTCTTGTTTGCCTCGCGCTGAGCAAGCAGAGGGGTCGCTTCCTGTTCGATGGCGGCGAGTTGATCTTTCACCGATTGCCCGAAGCTTGCGACGGCGAGCAACAAAGTTAGCAAGGTCAGAGTTAAATTCCGTTTCATTTGTGTTTCCTCCTGTTTTTTGTCCCAAGTTCGTGCTCGGCAATCACTTTTCGGGCGATGAACTCAACGTGAGGAGTTGGCACGCCTTCGCGTACAAACGTGTCTAGCTCCTGCCAATACTTGAACGCCGCCTTCCACTTCTCGGCTTTCACCAGCGCCGCCAATTCTTTGTACTCGTCCGCGTCCGCGTTGTAGGCGCTGACGAGTTCGCGTTCCCACTTCTTCCGGCTCTTGGCAACTTCCTTCGCCTGTGCGCGGGAATACCGTTCCTCTTTCAGGATACCACGGTAGACGGCAAGTTTGGTAACCTTAACCAATGTGCCCCCAATACTTCCGGTTGAATGTGCGCCCGTTGACGGTGCAGGAGTCACCAAGGAACTCCCGCCATTCGGTGTCAAACCAGCAGTTCTCCGGCGCGTCTTCGAACAGTGGGGCGATCTCGTCTTTCGTCCAGCCCGCCAGACCGCAACCAACCTGCGTGACTTGGAACTCGCGCTCCGGGTGTGCCCCGGCGAAAAGCAGGAAGCAAGCGACGTAATACTTCACCTTGCTGAAAGAGATGCCGCAGTTTTTCTCCCCGGTAGGGCGTGCGCATGTGGGGATGGCGAAGCTGTTTCCCTGCGGCCCAAAGCCTTGGTGCAGCACCGCGCCGTGCTTTTCGCGTGCCGCCTTTGCCGCGCCGCCGCCGTGAATCCCGGCCTCATTGCTGCCGAATACGAAGCAGGGCTGTTCACCGTCTTTCGCCTTCAGAGCTTTATACTCTTCAAACTCCTCCGGCGAAGCATTCGTCGTTTCGATCAGAGAGTACAGTTCGCGTAGCCGCTTCCGTTCGATGTCAGTCAGCATTAGGTTTCTCCCATGGCCGAACTTTTGGTGTAGTCCTCTTCTTTTGGATGACCCAAATCCACAAAATGCTCCAAAATTTCCAGAACGTCAGGTGTGCCGAGTTACCAATGTGCCAGCCCTTGCAGAACCAGCAGCGGTAGGCATCCATCGGACGGCCCCACTTCTCTGTCAGCTTTGCCGCCGCCTTCGCCGCGCTCGGCTGGCTCTTGTAATTGATCTTCGGCACGAACTGGTATACGCCGTCCACCTTGCGCTCAGACAAGCAGGTGTTGTGCTTACCACGCATCATACCGACGATGGTGTGCAGCCATCTCTGGACGAATTTTTCAGACGTAACCATCATCTCGCGTGTAGCATCACAGTAGTGTATACCATCACGCCGTAGCATGTTACTCCGGCTGCAACCGCGATGCCGACAAGAAGCCGAAATAAATAATCGTTTAGTTTAGCTAAGGTCATACTGTCTCTACTTTCTTTGCCATGAGGTAAAGTAGCGCCGCCAGCACCAGACACATCGGAGTCAGGACAAACGCGGGCTTCCCGGTGAGCATTACGAACATGCTGACGAACACTTCGCCCATCGCCAGCATCTTCAAGTTCAGCACGACTTTGGACTGGCTCATCATACGCCCGCCTTCCTCCTAAGTATATCATCCAACTGGCCCAGCATCCGAAAACCGTAGGGCGAGCGGGTCGCCGTTTCTCTCTGGTATCCCATCTCCCGGTCAAGGCACTCGCGCAGTTCTACGGCGGTGAACTCGTGCATGTTGACCGCGCCCCAGCTATACGCTTGGCGCTCGAACCCCCAAGAGTTGCGGTAATTGAGCAGAAAGCACGCTTCTTCGCGCTGTTCCTGCGTCAGGTTCAGGTCTTTTACGGTTACTGCATCTGCTACGAGCATTTTATTCTCCAGTGATTGTAATGTCTTTTGCCAACGGCACGCCGGATACTTCGGGCCCACTAAATCTGCCGTCAAACGAAAGCGATTTGTTGGCGTTCAGGCGGCGGAACCGCTCGTTCTTTCGAGCTTCGGACTGCGGCGTGTCTCGCCGCTTGTCGAGGCACACTTCGCACGTTTTGGAATTCTTTGCCTTCGGCAAAAACATCTGACCGCAGTCGCACTTACGGTACTGCGTCTTGAGCCACATGTTGTAGATGCCTACCGGATGCGTGACAACCCAGCCGGAGTGCTTCTTGGCTACGCCAGCGACCGTGCGCTCTCCGTCAATCGCAAAAGCCGCGTTAGGGTAAATGAAGAACTTGTGCCCGCCGTGGTCGGCGATCTCTTTTACGAAGCGCACCGCTTCATCCCGGCTTAGCGTCAACTTTGCTTCGGTTTCTGTCACAGTTCGCCCCCCGGCAGTTTCTTGACGAAGCGCATGTGTGTGACCTGACCACCAAGGGCAAGCTCGGACGCGTACACGCTGCCACGCGGATTGACGATGACCTTACCGCCAAACACCACGCGGTATCGCTGTAGCTGCTTCTGATCGCGGCGTTCTTGGAACTCCTGCCAGAGCAGTTCGGCTTGCCGCTGGTCAATGGCGGCGCGGACTGTGACCCATTTGCTGTACTTGACTCCCTTGCCTTGGTACTTGAAGGGATTCGAGTAAGTCCCGGCGTAGTGAGATTCTTGGAGCAAGAACTTAGGCATTTGCACTCCAGTGGCGGCAGTGCCGCCCAACCAAACCGTAGCCAAGCTTGTGCAGGATGAAGCACTCTACCATCTTGCGCACGTAGCGCCCCGGACGAGTGCCAAGAATGACGTGTTGAGTGAACCAGTTCATAGGCTCTCCACGAACTTTTTAGCGCGGTTGACGGCGGTACGCAACACGCGGCGATTCTTGCCTTTTAATTCCTTGTTGGGCTTGAGTACCGCTTGTCCGCAAGCCATCAGGACGAGCAGGTCATTGACAATCAGGCGGCTTGGCTTTTTCAGCAGAGCCATGAAGTCTGGCGGTTGATAGACTCGGATTTTCATCGTCCCCTCCGATCAATGTACGGTTCCCGGTAACCAACTTGGCACGGCTCCAGCGGATCGTTCCCGGTGACAACCATGCGTTTCGGTTGCCTGTTCAGCGCGGCGATAGCCAGCTTGGTGTCAAAGATCGTGTAAAGCCGGATGCCAACGCCACTGATGCAGATGACGCCAACCAGCGCGAGTCCCCATGCCTTCCACGTTTCGTCCCAACGAGCCGTGGCGTTGAGAACCACCAGCGCCCAGAACGCGGACAGCAGGATGAACAGGACGAAGATCGCTCGTGATTTGATGCGTGCTACGATCATAGGCCCACCGCGATGCTGAGAACCGCTGGTGCCCAATTGGGCCAGCGCTTGCTGGCGTGCAGCCGTTCACTGACTGGCATCTTGACGGCGGATGCAACGTTCTTCCGCGCTGAGATAAGCCCACGAGTGAGACCTTCGATCAGTTCGAGGGCTTCTTCTTCGCTGACGTTGACTACGAACTCGTTATTGACCTTGGCGATAATCATGATTCTATTTCCTCCAGTGCTTCGCACTCGCGGATTTCTTCGAGCCTTTCCCGGCGCTTGTTAGGTACAACTTTCTCGCCCTGCACCTGTCCGATGCGTTCTCGTGACATTTCCTTCACGAGTTGCACCTTGTCGAGTTTGCGTTTCTTCGCCATTATGTCAGTCTGTTCTTGCTGCGGTAAATATCTTCCAGCATGACGAATGCCGCAGTGACTTCCTTGAACGTTTCTTCGGCGACCTTCGGGTCCATCCCGGTCTGTGCCACGCGGTCAGGATGACAATTCATGCTTGCCTTGCGGAAAGCGGTTTTGACCGCAGACCACATCGAATTTTCGTCCACGTGGACGCCGGACACATCGCTGATAACCTGCCAGTCCGAACCCCACGAGCGCCGGGACTTCGACTTTACGTCCTGCGCTTCGGCGAATCCCATGCGGACGTTGAAAATGCTCTGCCACTCTGACTCGCTGCCGTAGCCTTCGTGGTGCGGATCATACGTTTCATGGGACGTGCCGGATTTCAGCTTGTCCCAATAGCTCGGCTTCGGTGCGGCGAACGGCGATGATTTTCTGCGCGGCATTAGCGGCTCCTGAATTTCTCTACGAAATCGTATGCTTCATCCCGGTTGACCGCGAAAATCTCCGCGATGCTCAACGCCAGTTCAGCGTCAGACACGCTCGGATTCTCGCGTTGCAATTCGTCCATCACTTCCAGAACGTCTTGCTCGATGGGAATCATCATGGCTACTTGCTCCCCGCAGGAAGAGTCGCTTCAAAAGGCTGGTGCTGTCCCGGCAGTCCGAGAGAGCGAAGGTGCTTGCAGTTCTTCTTGGAAATCCAGCCGGGGCAATTGCATCCCCACCACAAGCCGGACTTGTTCTGCGCGATGGTGTAGAGACGTTCGGAAGATTCAGACTTGATCTGGAAACGGTTTGTCCATTGATCGTTATCAGGTAGGCGGCGATCTTGCGGCACGCGGATGACAATTGCTTGGCTCATGACGTTCCCTCCAGTCTTAGTATACAACCGGGGAGAGAAAAACGTCCATTTATATGTGCTGTAAAATCAGCTATTTAGGGGGAATTTTCGCTGCGTGCGCAGGATGGCTTGCAGGTGCTCGGTTTCACGGTCAATGAGCTTCACCCACTGTAGCTTGTGCTTGGGGCAGCGTCCGGCGCAGTGCCGCCTTTGCCATGGTGCCCCAGACCAGCGTTTGTTTTTGCGTCTCAAAGTTGGTTTGCACTTTTCGCCTCGAATGGAACGTCACGCGGTCGCCAGAGTGGTAGATAATCGAGCACGCCGATGACATCGTTCTTCTCAACCGGATACGTCGCAACCGCCGTGAGCACTTCCCCATCGTCACCGTAGGCGTCTGGATTCGTGTCCCAGAACGCTGCGAACTTGATGTCAGCCTTGGTGAGCAGGTCGCGCACGTGCTTCAACTCAAAGCTGTCCCGCGCCGCGAGCACGATGGTTGTGATCGGGAAGAACATGAGTGCCTGACCATGAAACCAAACTTCATCTTTCTTGGCGTGGCTTATCGCTTGGTGAAATTCATCCTTCACCATCATGTGCCGAACCTTGCTAACCGCGTGCGCCGTCTGCGCAACAAGGCGTCCTGCTGGCTGGGAGATCGTGCGCGTGTCTTCGCCGCGTTCGATCAAATCGGTTGCGTTGATAACAGCATTGCCTTGCCACAAGCCATGAATCAGCGGATGCTGAACCGTGTCCGCAACAACGCAATAGATGCGTTTGCCGTCAAATGGGTTCGTCAACTGAACTTCCATTCTCGTGATCCCGTCTTTGGTCGTCTTGGATTTAATTTTCATTTCGATCCACCAGCGGCGTTCGCCGGAGTTGGCGACACCGAAATCGTATAGTCCCGCGCCGGATCATGCCCGATGTAATCCAGCCCGAAACAACTGAAGTTACCCATCCGATCTTGATACCAGTGGTAGTTGAACTGGTACAGGTGCATCCCTTCCCAGACAGGCAACATACCATTGCCGCAGATGCCGTCCAGTGTTTTGATGAAGCCCTGATCGGTTTCGTATAAAATTGAGCGCGATTGCCAGTTGACCTTGCGCACGTAGCCCGGTCCAAGCGCTTCCGCATCACCGGGTTTCCATTCGGGATCAGCGACCGAAGTGGGCTTGTGGTACGTCGTCTTGCTTGGTGAGTTCTTGCAGCCGCAATCACCACTGCAACCAGCCATCGCGAAGAACAGGAGTCCGATTACAATTTGTGGCCCGAAGAACCAAGCCAGTTGTTTCAACGTTTTCATCTCAATACCTCGGCCAGAAAATGAGCGCCGGGACAGCGCCTTCAATTTCATGCTCTTCAACATACTCTTTGTCAAGCACGTCCCCGGCGTAGCGCCCGCCGACATGGTTCGGCACCCACAACCCCATCTCAGCACCTTCAAGCGGCGCGTAGCCGTTGCCCTCGGGGTCGCGCTGATGTACGCAGGGTGTATCCTTGGGGACTTTCTTGAGAATCTCGATCAGTTCCCCGACTGTGGTGTATTCAACTTCAACTTTTATCTTCGCCATTATCGTAATCCTCGATCTTCCAGATCGCGCAGCCGTCGCATCTGTTCCGCTTCAAATCCTTTTGGATCGCGATCATTCCAGTCACCGAGACGCTTGATGGCTTCATCGCGAATCTGCTCACTCGTTTTCGCTACGGTTTTTTCCATTATTCTGAAAGTGCGTTGAGCAAATCAACCCACTCCTCCTGTTTTTCCGGGGGCATGTATGTCGGAGATTGCTCGCGTAAGAACTCAATGCCCGCCGTAAATGCAGCCGGAGCCAAGCTCTTGAGCGGCAGAATCAGTTCTTCCAGCAGCAAAGCGGCAGCAAGCCCCGTGCCGCCAACCGTTGCCATGAAATTGTAAAGTTCAAGGTCACGCCCCATGCGCTCACCATCGAGCTTGATGAAGTGTGCAGCTTCAGGTTCAACCGCAGTCGAATCGTCTTTCTCATGCAGGACGATACGAATGTGCTGTGGTGCCTTTTCTTGCAAGAGATTCGCCAGTGCGTTGATAGTCAGGATCACATTTTTCTTAGCCATGAATGCCCCTCAGACCTTCTAGTTGCCACTCGCCGTCATCCAGCCACTTCTTAAGTCTAGCACGAGCAGCAGCGATACGTTTCAGGTTTCCGCTGTCTACCGCCTTGCTCAATGCGGCTGAAGCTTCGTCGCCTTCCATGAGATAGGCAACCGCCGCTAGTGACTCGCGCACGTCCGCCCACTCCGTCCAATCGTTGCCATACTTGCGATCCAGACGGGCGAAGTCACGTCGCAATGCCTTGAAGCGCTGATGGAGCAGGTTTCTCACAGTCCGGTCGTCTCGCTCACGATGTAAGCCCACAGGAAGAAAGCCGCAACCCCCATCGGGATGAAAATCACACCGCAGATGCAGACGGACACCAGCCGTGCGAAGAAGCTCTCCGGCCTCAGCAGGTAAATCCAAATCAACGTGGATGGGCCAAACGCCACAGCCAGCGATAGAATCGTGGTGAACACCGTCCAGAAAATGACGCCAAACCAGCCAACCGTAACTCTACGTGGAAGATTCATCTTTGGTTCCTCTCATGTCGTCAACTTCTAATGCCTTGAAGCGAGAGCAGCGCAGGACGCAAACACCATCCACGCTCACCCAAACCACCTTATCCGAAAGCGTGATTTGCACGGCTTCAGGGGCGCTTATGTCCATCAGCCGCCCGTTCTGAACAACAGACGTTTGCTCGTCGCGCTGTTCGAGCAGTTCAATCAACTTTTCCGCGATCTCTCTGTTGTTCATACAACCTCCTCGAATTTGGGAGCGGAGCCGGAAGAACCCAAAGGGGAAAGGCATCCGGCTCCGCCTTGACATTGGTGATCGCTCGTTGACCTGATGACCGTGGAAGTTCTTGGAGGGAACCCTTGGTCGAAGTCAACACACCATGTCAAACTTAAATTTCTGGTTTCGGGATTGGCAACTCCAATATGTCAATCACCATCTCGAATGCTCGCTTGCGCTCCAGCACGCTCTCAGCCATCGTCCCGCCTTGAGCTTTCAACTGTGCATGGTACTTGGCAGTCTCGTGATACCGTTTCTGCAAGTCCAGCACAGATTGCAAGCGGACAAACACTTTTTGGTTTTGGATCGAAGCATCCTTTGCCATCTCATGTTCCTCCGTTTCAGATTTAACAAAAATCGCTCGGCAGCCCGTTCGGACAGTACGTGCTATAGCAGACCAATCGCACGCACGTCAATGTACATGTCGGCTTCCTGCTCGGTCAGAATGCCAGCCGCGACGATCATAGCGCGGAGAGTCGTTGCGGCTTCCCTTGCGTCCTGCTCCTGCTGTTCGGGTGTTCTCATCCTCGTCCCCTTAAAATTCGGGCGGTTTGGTCAAACCGCTGCGTTCGGCATAGATAAATAAACCGATGATTTCAACTTCGACAATCAGCAGAGTCACAATCAACCCGTGCTGAAACGTAGTTAGGGTTGCCCACCAGTGCATCATACTCTATCCTTTTGAGGCGTCTCTGGAGTGCGATTGTCCACTGCAACGTCACGGACAGTGGGTCTAGCCTCCAAAGAGCAGTATGGGCAACTCAATTGCGCAGGATGTCTCCACACCACGTCGATGAACTTCGCACGCAACAACACATCCTCAGAAATACTCATTGCCCCTCCTCAGGGAGTGTAACGGTAACCACGTTGGAGGGTTCGCTCACCAATCCTGTATCGTCGATAGCAACGATGTAGTAGCAGTAGGTGAACCCCGCCATGACACGAGTGTCTTCCCACTGAACCGCCGTGGGACCAAGCTGGACCTTCCGAACATAAGGCCCAGTGCAATTTATCTGCCTCCATATTTGCTGCCGCGTGATGGGGATGTCAGACTGGCTGAGGTCCCACGTCAAGGACACAGTGTGGCTTGAGAGAACGGCATGAGCGCACACCGAGAGGAGGAGGGTAGCAAACAGCAAATAGAACTTCTTCATATCCAGCCGTTGACACCGGATTACGCCGCGACGGCTACTTTTGCAATCCGTTTTTTCCCACTGCGTTGTTGCTGTGAAGTGAGCCATCAGAGTTTCCTTCCCGACGCCAGTGCCATCAGCACCGGATCAGGGATACATTCTTGGTGACCTTCATTGCCAGCCAACGAACAGCATGTGGCGTTCTCACACACACGCTCTAACTCGGTCAGACGTGCGTGCAAAGTGCGAATGCTATCCGCCCAATCCCGAACGTCTTGGTCGGTCACGTCCATGCGACTCCAGTCAGCCGGATGTGAACCGCAAAGTGGACAAGCCATAAAGTCTCCGTAATCTAAACTCGGCGAGTAGCCGCCCTATCCGGGCCCAGAGAGAACAATCGGTTTTTCATGACCAACGTCTCGCTACTCGCCAAGAACTCACTCGCCTTGCGAACCTTACTTGCCAGCCGTGGCTTTCTTCGCCTTCTGCTGTTCCAGCATTGCCTTGAGCGCGTCCATGATGTCGTCCGTGCCAGCCTTCGGCGTTGCTTCCACGTCCGGCGTAGACACCGTGCATCCCTTCGCCTTGTCACCGATCAGCTTGCGAACGTTGGCAAGGTACGGATCATACGCGGCGGCTTCAAACTTGTCTTGCGCCAGTTCGGTTTCGGTCATCAACTGCTTCACCAACTCAACTTCTTCCCGGTTGGTAGGCACCGCTTGCCACTTGCCGCAGTCGCGGACTTCGTACTCGGCAAACAGGTAGCTCATGACCAGACCGTGCTGTCCCTTCGGACGGATGGCAACGGTGTACTGGTGGTTGCGGCTCACCAGCGTGCCGATGGCAACGCGATTCGATTCCGCCAGACCTTGCTGGAACGTGGCGAACGCTTTCTCGCCGCCCTTGTCCGCAGCCAGATACTCGCTGGACTCGTAGTAGGTCACGTCAACGGAATCAGCCGGGACGAAACCAGTGATCTTGAGAACTTTGTCGTTCGCTGGCGCTTGCGCTTCCAGTTCGGCTTTCGAGATCGTGACGATCTTATCGCCAACGGTGTAGCCGCGCACGGCGGTAGACAGAGCGTTTGGCACTTCGGTGCCGCAGCCAATGCAGGTGTACTTCTGCTGCAAGCGGCTCATGCAATCTGCGCTGTGATACATGTTCGCTTCGATCTTGTCAGTGTCAGTGGCTTTGTAGCCTTTGGCGGGGATCAGCATGACGCCGAACGCGGAGATAAAGCCAGACCACGTGGCGCGTGAGCAGGTGCCTTTCGCGGGAGTTTGCAGGATTTCAGGTTCAGTGTTCGCGGCTTGCGCCTTCCCAAGGTCGGCTGCTACGGATGCGGCTGATTTCTTTGCCATGTGATTCCCTCCAGTCTTAGTATACGTCCAATTCACCGAAAACGTCCAACTTTATTAGCCTTAAAATCAACAACTTACGAGCAAAAAGAAAACCGGGAAGCCGTATTGTCAAAGGTTAGAGAGACCTGACGATTCGGGGCTTCCCGGTTAAGGGGCGCTGTGCTTCGGGAAGAAGGGTGCGCCCCTATCTTGAGATGAAAAGTTTACCAGCGATCTTCGTCCTCAAACTCTTCATCGAAGTCACCGAAGCCGTCATCGTACTCAGGCTCGTCGTCATCATCGTCCTCGAAAGCGTCATTGAGTCCGGCTGGTTCAACAGGAGCGGAGTAAGCCGCCGCTGCCGCCGCCTTCACCTTCACTGTTGGCTTCGGGAACGAGATGCCAGTTGACCGCGCTGCACCCAGCTTGGACAGAGCGATGATCGCGGCGATGTACTTGTCGATCACGTCCTGCGCCAAAACCTTCGCACGCTCCATGCCATAGACCGCGCCGTAGCTGACATCCAGCTTCGATGCCACTTCGCCACGCGAAAAGCCATAGCTCTTGCGGATGGCTTCAAGACGGTTCTCCGTCAGATTCGTGAGCGTTGGCGTCTCAGGCGGTGCGAACTGCTTGTACAGTTTCACCAGCCGCCCATACGTCATCTTGCGGATGCTCTGCGCAGACAGAATGAACTTCTCCGTCTTCGCCTTGCGTCCACGCTTCACGCGGCGGGCCTTCATCTTCGCCTGATGGCGGATCATGCTCTTGATCGCCGGGAGTTCGAAGATCGAAGCCAGCAGCTTGCGACGATCCTTGGCGATGCTGTAAACGGAGCACTGGAAGTCTTCGATGTCGATCTTCTGGTCGAAGAGCAAGGTCAACTGAGACTCAGGGATTTCCTTGACCACTTCGTACATCCAAGTGCGGCCCTTGCTGTAGTCGTAGTCAACCGGGATGCTCACAACATCCTTCGGATTGATCTTGACTTGCATGATCTTGTCGCCGGGATAGTTCGGCAGATACGCGATGGAACAGAAGTGCAAACCATACGCGCAAGTCTGCTGACGGTCTTTGCAGACCGCTGTGCGCGGGATGAACACGATCTGGCCCACGCTGTTGTCAATCGTCCCGGTGTAGCAATCCTTGTAATCCGAACGGACGCGCTTGTACGCCATGAAGCAGCCGTCATCCGTGATCGGCAGGTTGCAACCAGCAAGCCAGTCATACAGTTCGTGGATGGCGAACGACTCCGGGTTCTGGTACAAGTTGTCCATGAACTTGAGCATCGCCGAAATCGGCTTGCCTTCCTTCATGATTTGAAGGATGCGCTTGGTGAGTGAGTTGTCAATCAGGACGCCCTTGTAGTAGATGCCTTCCTTCTTGACTTCGACCGCACCTTGGCTCTTGTCGGCGATCATCTGCGCCAACGAGATCAGCTTCGGGACACGCGCCCATTCCTTGCGCTTGAGAGCGCGAACGAGCCGGGAGAACGTCGGGTGTGACGCCTGAACAACTTCAAACTTCGGAAACCCGCGCTCATCGAACATGGCAACGGTAACCGACTCCGGCTTTAGCGTATATGGCAGTGCTTGCGGCATAATTCCCCCTATGTGTTAGATGTTGCGGCGGCGGCAAGTGATTCAGCTTTATTTGCCGCGTCAACCAGCTTCACGTAATCCAGCAGCTTCGGTATCTGAGACCGGATGTTGTAGGAGCCTACGAAGGACAGCATCGGATACAGCGGCTCCACTTCATTCCACTTCTCGTTGAAGTTCACAACCTGTCCCGGCGTGTACTTCTGACGGCGTTCACAAAAATCCAGTACGCGCTTGAACGAGTTCCAGTTGCGCTCGTCATGCTCGTTAGCGTCCGCCAGTTCCAGCGCGAACTTCTGAATCGGGCTGTCGGCGTCCAGCGGCTTGTTCTTGGCGATGTGTGTCAGCAGGTCTTTTACGTCCTGCGTGAACGGCACCAGATGCAGACTCAGTTGCGCCGTCTTCGCCGGGGTCATGATCTTTTTGACGTTGCTGTAGACGTGGCTCATGAGTTCAACGAACTCACCTGTGTTGTTCGTCAGCACCGGATCGCCGCGCTTCACGCCGAACACCGGAGTATCGGCATCGAGACCGAACTTGCCGGATGCACGAACGTGTTCAAAGAATTCTTTCATGCCCCACACGTCTGAGAACTTCGTGTCTGTGGCAACCAGTTTGTCAAGCACCACGTAATACTTCTTCGCAAGCTGGTGTTCAACATCGGTCGGCACGCGCCACGCACGCGTCCAGCCAGTTGCGGTGTA
>Ga0326728_10015411_pt1 | contig 15917 bp, 12 predicted proteins | sample MB3enrmetagenome_FD_207602 | JGI IMG/M metagenome (GOLD analysis project Ga0326728, IMG submission 207602) | Lab enriched peat soil microbial communities from McLean, Ithaca, NY, United States - MB31MN | ecosystem: Environmental > Terrestrial > Soil > Wetlands > Peat | place: USA: New York...
ACGGCACGGAAGTTTCCGCTACTCCTCCGAATGAATCGTGAATAAGAGACCAGTTCGAACACCATGAGCAGGACGACGCCGATGGCCCGGGGATGGAGTCCACCGCGTAGCGGCGGCGCCCGGCGCCGGCTCACTCGGCCCTGGATACTTCTGAGAGGGGTTCTATACTGTGGCGGTGCTGGACAGACTCATGGAACAGATGGCCGCCGCACGCCACTTGACCGAGGAGGAGGTCGCTTTGGCGGTGGAATTGCTCGCCGACGAGGCGGTGGCCGTGACGGACAAGGCCGATTTCCTGGCCCACCTGGCCCGGAAAGGGGAAACCACCTTGGAAATCGCCGCCTTCGTCCGCGCTCTGGGGGCCAAGTGCATCCGGCCGGTGCTGGATTGTCCGGCCGGGGGGGGTGAGATCCTGGACGTGGTGGGGACCGGGGGGGACCGCTTGAACACGTTCAACATCTCGACGGCGGCGGCGCTGGTCGCGGCGGCCGCGGGGGCGCGCGTCGCCAAGCATGGCAACCGGGCCAGCACTTCGGCCAGCGGCAGCGCGGACGTCCTCGAGGCCCTGGGCATTGCCCACGACCAGGGGCCGGAAGAGGCGGCGCGCTCATTCCGCGAGCACGGCTTCGCGTTCTTGTTCGCGCCCAAATACCATCCGGCTTTCCGCCACATCATTCCCGCGCGGAAGCTTTGCGCTCAGCGGGGCCAGGCGACGATCTTCAACTTCCTCGGGCCGCTGCTCAACCCGGCGCGCCCCACGGCCATGCTCGTGGGTGTGCCGCGTCCGGAGCTTTGCGAGCCGTTCGCGCGCGTGCTTCAGTCGCTCGGGCTGCGGCGCGGGATGGTCGTCTGCGGCGAGGCGCCGGACGAGGCAGGCGCGCTTCGCTATATGGATGAGTTCTCCACGCTGGGGCCCACCATGATCGCCGAGTTCTACCAGGAGCGCGCCCTGGCCTGCTCCTCAATGCCGCCGGCGCTCTTTCCGCTGCAACCGGCCACGCTCGACGACCTGCGCGGAGGCGATGGACAGGCCAATGCCGCCATTATCCGCCGCGTGCTGGCAGGCCAGGAGCGCGGCCCCAAGCGGGACGTCGTGCTGCTCAACGCCGCCGCCGCTCTGTTCGTGGGCAACCGCACTGGCAGCCTTATGGCCGGCTGGGACCTGGCCGCCAGCGTCATCGACAGCGGCGCGGCGGGGCAAAAGCTCGAGGAGTTGAGGGGCGCGGGACGGGCCTCCTTGAATGCCCGTCCGGCCGTCTGAAGGCAGCCGGAGCATATCCGCGTTTTCGGGCCGCCTACTTGGCCAATTCGATGCAGCGGGTCTCGCGGATGACGATGATCTTGATCTGCCCGGGGTACTGCAACTCGTTTTCGATGGCGGAGGCGATTCTGCGGGCGAGGGCAAAGGCGCCTTCCTCGTCGATTTGTTCGGGCAGGACGAAGACGCGCAATTCGCGTCCGGCCTGAACGGCAAAGGCTTTTTCGACGCCGGGGAACGAGGCGGCGATGCGTTCGAGGTCCGCGACGCGTTTGAGATAGGTGGTCATGTTCTCGGAGCGGGCGCCGGGCCTGGAGGCGCTGATGGCGTCGGCGGCGGAGACGAGGATGCCGAGGGGGCCGGCGGAGGGCACGTCGTTATGATGGGAGGCGACGGCGTTGACGACCAGCTCGGGTTCGCCGCAACGTTTGAGCAGTTCGGCGCCGGTGACGGCGTGCGGACCGGCGAGTTCCTGGTTGGCGGCTTTGCCGATGTCGTGGAGCAAGCCGGCGCGCTTGGCGGTGGTGACATCCAGGCCGAGTTCGGCGGCCATCAAGCCGGCGAGGTGGGCGACCTCGACGGAATGCTCGAGGATGTTCTGGGAGTAACTGTGGCGGAAGTGGAGGCGGCCCAGGAGCTTGACGACTTCCGGGCACATGGGCGGCAGGCCGGCCTTCATCACCGCCTCCTCGCCGGCGCGCAGGATGGTCTCATCCATCTCCTGGCTGACCTTGGCGACGATCTCCTCGATGCGGGTCGGGTGGATGCGGCCGTCGGCGATGAGCCGGACCATGGATTCGCGGGCAATCTGGCGGCGCACCGGGTCGAAGCCCGAGAGCAGCACCGCCCCCGGCGTGTCGTCGATGAGCACGGTGACGCCGGTCGCCGCCTCGAAGGCGCGGATGTTGCGGCCCTCGCGTCCGATGATGCGGCCTTTGATTTCTTCGCCCTGGAGGGCGATGCTGGCGGTGGTGTTTTCGAAGGTGTGTTCGGCGGCGTAACGCTGGATGGCAATGCCGATGATGCGGCGGGCCTGCTCTTCGGCCTTGGTCCTGGCCTCCTCGAGGATATGGCGCGCCAGGTTGCTGGCGTCGCGCTGGGACTCCTGCTCGACCTTTTTGAGGAAGGCCTCGCGGGCCTCGGCCTGGGTCAAACCGGCCATTTTGCGCAGTTGCTCGCCGGCCTGGCGTATGAGATCGTCGAGCTGACGCTGCCGTTGTTCGAGGGCTTGGGTCTGCTGGCGCAAGGCGGTTCGCTGCTCGCTGACTCGCTGCTCGGCCTCGGCGACGCGTTCGAGCTGGGAATTGATGAGCGCCTCGCGCTCGCCCAGCCGGCGTTCGAGTTCGGCCTGCTCGGCGCGGCGGGCGCTGAAGGACTTATCGCTTTCCTCGCGCAGCTTGAGGGCTTCCTGGTTGGCGGTGACGCGGGCGGTGCCCAGGAGGGCCTCGGCCTGGTTGCGGGCCTTGGCCACGAGCGCCTCGGCCTCGAGTTGCTTGGCCTCCTTGAGGTTGCGGTCCTTCCACCAGAGCAAGAGGTAACAGAGCGCTCCCCCGGCGGTGGCCAGGGCGCCGTCCTGCACAATATTGACCAAAGAAGTCATTCCAAACCGGGCGGGCGCTCACAACCCAATCCAACGCGTCGGTGTCAAGATGCAATTCATGCGAACGTCGTGCGGGGAAACCGGGACTTCGCGCGCGATTTGTTGGTCGAACGCGACGCCGCACATCACCCCACGCAGGCCCGCCAGCAATTGGTCATAATACCCTTTGCCCCGGCCAAGGCGGCGGCCATGCGGGTCGAATGCTACCCCAGGGACGAGGATCAAGTCCAGCCACTTTAAGGAAAAGGCGGGGCAACGGGCGGCCGGCTCGCGGATGCCGAAATGGCCGCGGGCCAGGTCCAGCGCCGGGTCGCGGACCTCGCAAGCCAGGTAGGCGCCGGTGGCGGGGTCAAAGCGCGGCAGGCCCACCCGCCTGCCCGCGGCCAGCGCCTCGCCCAGCAGCGGCCACACATCCAATTCCCCGGCCATCGGCGCATAGAACAAAACCGACTCCGCGGCGCGCCACTCGGGCCGGGAGGCGAGCAACTGGCGCGCCTGCGCGGAGGCGGCCTCGCGCTCGGCCGGGCCCATGGCCCGCAACCGGGCGGCCGCCTCCCGGCGCAGCGCCAGCTTGGCGGCCTTGGTGGTCATGAACACTTATTCCAATGAGCGTTCAAGATGACACTAAGGCGCGCAGGATTTTGGGCCTCTGGCGAAGCGCGAGCGAGGCGCATATCCGCAGTGATACGCAACGAGCGAGCAACGAAGCCAGAGGCCAAAAGGACAAGCGAATTAGTGTCATCTTGAACGCGAATTGGAATTAATCCCGGCGCTCCTGGGGCGGGGCCGGCGAAGCGGCCTTGGCCTGGGCCAGCCGGGCCCGCCATTTCTCGACGCGCTCCTTGATCTTCTTCTCGACCCCCTGGTCGGTGGGCTCGTAGTAGCGTTGGTCGGCGCCGAGGTAGTCCTGGGGGACGAAATGGCCTGGGTGATCGTGGGCGTAAAGGTAGCCTTGGCCATGGCCCAGGCGTTGGGCGCCTTGGTAGCTCGAGTCGCGCAGGTGCTCGGGCACCGGCAGCGTGCGTCCGGATTCCACGTCCTTGAGCGCCGCATCGATGGCCAGGACAGTGCTATTGCTCTTGGGGGCGGTGGCGATGTAGAGGGCGGCCTCAGCCAGGGGGATGCGCGCCTCGGGCCAGCCGATGAACTCGGCCGCCTCGAAGGCCGCCGCCGCCAGCACCAGGGCCATCGGGTCGGCCAGGCCAACGTCTTCGGCGGCATGGATGACGATGCGGCGGGCGATGAAGCGGGGGTCTTCGCCGGCGTGAATCATCTTGGCCAGCCAGTACAGCGCCGCGTCGGGGTCACTGCCGCGCATGGATTTGATGAAGGCCGAGATGGTATCGTAGTGGGCATCTTCATCGTCGTACACCACGGCCTTTTTCTGGATGCTTTGCTCGGCGGTGGCCAGGTCGATGTGGAGGATGCCGTCGGGACCTGGGGGGGTGGTCAGGGCGGCGAGCTCGAGGGCATTGAGGGCCTTGCGCGCGTCGCCGTCGGACAACCTGGCCAGGTGGCCGAGGGCGGCCTCGTCGGCCCGGAGGTTGAGCTCGCCCAAGCCGCGCTCGCGGTCCTCGAGGGCGCGCCGGAGCAGGCGGCAAAGGTCCGCTTCGGACAAGGGCCGCAGCTCGAAGACCTGGGAGCGGGACACCAGGGGGGAGTTGACGAAAAAGAAGGGGTTGTGGGTGGTGGCGCCGATGAGCCGGACGACCCCCGCTTCGACATCGGGCAGCAGCACGTCCTGCTGGGCCTTGTTGAAGCGGTGGATTTCGTCGATGAACAGGATGGTCGGCAGGCCGGTGTGCTCGAGCCGGTTGGCCGCCAGGGAGAGCACCCGCCGGACCTCGGCCACATTGGACTCGACGCCGCTGAGCCGCTCGAATTTGCTCCGGGTCTGCCGCGCGATAATCCGGGCTAGCGAGGTCTTTCCCGTCCCCGGCGGCCCATAAAAGATCATGGACTGGACGCGGTCGGCCTCGATGGCGCGACGGAGGAGTTGGCCGGGGCCAAGGACGTGGGGCTGGCCGACGAATTCGGACAGGTCGCGGGGGCGCATCCTGGCGGCCAGGGGCTGATGGCGCGGGGGCGCGGGGGTCGGCGCCACCGCCGGCGGCGCCGGGGCGGCTTCGGGAAACAGGTCATCAGGCGCCATGCCCCAACATAACAGGCGCCAAAGGCAGCGCCCAGGGAAAAGAGCGCAAAAAAACCCCGCCATTGCCGTGTGTAACAGTTCCTTTGAACTTATTAGAAACAAGTGGGAACCCGCCGAGTTGCTTACGACTTCCAGTTAAGGCCTGTCGGCCACAACCACAGCTAAAGCTCCTCGAATTACTCAACTACGGTTCAAGGACATAGTTTCTAATCACGAGCATAGGCAGGGTAAATTCAGAAATTCCGCTGCTTCTTTGCCAAAGAGCCGGCGGCCGGGAGCATCGATGTCTCTCAACCGTTTGCTATGAGGGATTATCGGCTGCCGGGCCGCATTGCTCAAGAAAAAAATTTTGTCGCCACGTTTTGTCTTGACTGGCCGGGTGGTTCGGGATTTGTATAGGGCGCATGAAAGCCCTCCGGCGGGTGAGGCGGCGCGCGTGGCCGTCTTGCGCAATGCGGGCGACAAGGGCCCTGGCCGCGCCTTCGGTGCGCGCGCAGGGCTGCGCCCCTCCACCGGCGGAGGCACTTCCCACTGCGGAGCACAAGGATGAACCTGACTATGAAAAAAGAAAACACCCCCATTACCGAGAAAAGAGTCTCTTTCCGATGGATCCCGGCAGCCGTGCTCGGCTTGATCGCGGCCGGTTCGCTCGCCATCGGCCAAGCCCAGACCTTCACCAATATCATCATCAGCACCTTTGACTCGTCCAGCGACCCCTACGTGAACATGGACTTTTGGTGGGGCGGCGACACCTGGTCGGCCTCCTGGGACGGCACCGAGAACGCCCCCTCTACGCTCGTCCCCAGTAATCCGTCTTCGGGCGCGCTGAAGATCTCCGTGAACTGGACCGATACGTCCGGCAACGCCTACGAAGCCAACCAGCCGCAGCCGCAGTTTTGCTTCCTGGACGGGTTCAATGGCGGGGGCGGCAACATCAACGCCAACGACGTGATCAACGGCTTCTATTACGACCTGGACTTCGACCTCAAGTTCGATCCGGCGTCGGCCCGGAGCGCGAACGACGGGACCTTCGGCAACCTCCAGGTTGGTTTCGCCACCACCAGTTGGGGGCAGCAGTGGCTCTGGCAACCCGCCGGCTACACCAACGAAGGCTGGAACCATATCCATGTGCCCATCAGCCCAACGCTGCCCAACGTCGACGCGATGGCCGGTTTCATCTTCATGTTCCCCTGGCAAACCGGGACCGGCAATACCAACGCCTTCTATACCAATGCCACCCAGGTGACAACCGTCTGGTTGGACAACATCATCTTCACGACCAACCTCAACAAGAACCTCCAGCCGCCCACACTGACCCTGACCCCCCTGGCGGCGACCCCCGGCCTGAGCCTCCAAACCGCCACCACCGACGGGGAATACGACCGGGAGAACATTGGCACGGTTAGCGGCAATTACTCCTGGGTCGGCGCCAGCGCCCCCGTGACCTATTCGGTCACCATCAGCAAGTACCCGGGCACGAACAATCCCTACTTTGAGACGCACATCTTCCTGGCCTCGGGCGCCGGCGGCGGCATGCCGGGCACGGAAAGCGGCCCGGATTGGACCGAGCCCAACTGCATCTTCTTGCAAGTGCAGAACAACAACGATGGGAGCGCGTCGGCCAGATTCATGTGGAAGACCAACGACGCCAACGCCAACGACATGATCTGGGGTCCGATTGGCACGCTGGGCTCGCTGCACGACCCGGCCGGCGTGCTGGGCACCTGGTCCATTTCGTTTGCCAACAATACGAATGTCACCCTGACCTCGCCCACCGGACTGAGCACCAACTTCTTCTTCCCGGACGCGTCGGCGGTGGAGGAGGATTTCCCGCAGGGCTCGGTGGCGGCCTATTTCGGCGTGATGCCCAATGCCACCGCCAATCCCGGCCAGGGCGCCGTGTTCAGCGAGGTCAAGATCACCGGCCCCGCGCCCGACATCACCCCCATCGATGACCATTTCACCGGGCCAACGCTCAATTCGAGCATTTGGGCCGTGCGGGCCGCCGAGCCCGTGGATGTCTCCATCGTGCAGAACAACATGCACTGGAGCTTGAAGTGGACCCTGCCTGACTTGCACTTCACTTTGCAGACCGCCCCGAGCGTCCTTGGCCCCTGGACCGACGCCACCATCGCCACCAACGCGACCCAATCGGGGTCCGTCAGGACGCTGCTGGTGCCGGACACGGCCTTGCCCTCGAAGAGCAGCACCTTCTTCCGCATGGTCAAACGAACCGCCACGCAACTGCAAGTGCTGATGCCGGGCGAGACCGCCGCGCCGGGCACATCCACGGGCAAGACCGGCACGCCGGACTCCCAAGCCGTCGGCGCCGACGTGTGGGCGACGGTCAACGCCGTGGACGAGAACTGGAACCTCGTCGATTACTGCACGGATACCATCGCGATCACCAGTTCGGACTCAAGCGCCCTGCTGCCGCTCAACGCCCCGCTGGTCAATGGCACGGGGACTTTCGATGTCGAGTTCTTCACCACCGGTTCCCAGACGGTCACCGCGACCGATCAGACCAACAGCCAGATCGCGCCCAACACCGGCAGCCCGACCACCGTCACCCAGTGACGCGGTGATCATTCTTTGGCATTCGCCACTTTCTCACCGCCTTCCACCAAGGCGCCGGCCTCGCGCAGGAGGACCTTGGCGATGATGACATCGTTGAAGGCGGCACCGGCATTGCCGCTGCCCGGTTTGGGCAGCTTGCCAACGAGTTCACTGCCTTCATTCAGCGCGGACTTGGCGTCCTCGGGATGATTCAAACGCTGCTGGGCCATGGCGAGAACCAGGTAGGTCTGGGCGTCGCGGTAGCCGCCATCTTTGGAGCCGAGGGTCCGCTGACACCAGTCGACCGCCGTATCGAAGTGGCCGGCGCGATACTCGGCCAGCGCCTTGGCAAACTTGAAATAGGGGAAGTACATGTGGTCCTTGCCGAGCGTGACCGAAAGTTCGGCCATCTTGCCGAAGGTCTCCAGGGCCGGACCGGTGCAGGGCAGGATCAGGCAGGTCTTGACCATCCGCTCGGCGATCATCGGGTCGCGCGTCGAGCCGAACCGCTCGAGGACCTTCTGGCGAAACTGCTCGTAGCCATTGGAATCGCCAAGCTGCACCAGGAGCGGCCCCAGCCCGTGGTAGTGGTAGTGCTCCTCGGGCTCCATTTCGATCAGCTTCTGGAAATCGGCCTCCGCCTCTTTCCATTGGCCGGCGCTGCCCTCCTGCCAGGCGCGCGCGGCCAGCTCCTGGGCGGCCTCGGGGGATTCACCCCGGCGGTAGTGCGAGAGGACTTTGTCGAACTGGGTTTTTTGATCGCCTTGGGCCATCACGACGGCTTGTTCCTCGAGGACCACGGCCCTTTCCAGTTTGCCCTGCGCGAAGTTCACCCGGGCCAGGGTGTCCAGAATGCTCGCGTCCCTGCCGCCGGCGGCCTCGTTGGCGCGGGTGGCGAAGGTCTCGGCCAATTTGAGATCGGGCTGGTGGATGGACTTGTCGGTAGCCAGGCGCCAGGCGAACTCATTCTGGAGGGCGGCGTTTCCCAGGTTGGCTTCGCTGACGCTGGCCATGAGCTTGTAAGCCTGCTCCAAGTCACCCTTGCCGAGGAGGATGTTGATGGTCATGGTGTCATGCGTCAAGCGGTCGCCGGCGGGCAGGAGTTTGTCCAGGTCCGCAAGTTTCGCCGTCGCCTCTTCCCACTGCTTGGCGGCGATGGCTTGGTTTAGCGCGAGCCAGGCGGCCTGGAGCCCGGCTTGTTTTCCCTCCGTCTCCGCGTAATCCCCCGCGGCCTTCTCCACGTCGTATTTGCCGGCCAGGACATCCTCGATGAGGGAATCCTGGAGTTGCATGGGATGGCCGATCCAGGCGACCACGCCTTTGGTGTCCACCAGGAAGGCGCTGGGGATGCCGTTGCGCCCGGCCGCTTGCATCCAGGTCTCGGCCATCTTGCCCATCTGGCTGCCCTCTTTGTCATCCAGGGCCACGCGGTAGGTCATCTTGTCACCCATGTTCGCGACGAACGGCGCGACCAGCTTTTCGTCCCGCTCCCAGCAATTCTGGCCGATGACGACCAGGCCCTTGTCCTTGAACTTGTGGTGAATCTCGTTCAGGTGCGGAATGGAAGCGCGGCACGGGCCGCACCACGTGGCCCAGAACTCCACCAGGTACGCCGTGCCCTTCTCGAACTCCTTGACCGGCTCGCCCTGCACCCATTTGGCCATCACCAGCGCGGGAGCGCGGTCGCCGACCTTGAGGGTGGGTTCCGCGGTCGCGAGGGGCGCGGCTGCGGCGATGATTGACAATCCTGCCATCCATTTGAGTTGGTTCGTTTTCATGGTCCTTTCGTTGTTGCGTCGGTTACAAGCGGAACCGACTGGTGCCAAGCTGCTTGTTAGCCAATTTAACATGCACCAGAAGTTTTGCAAATGTGGGAAGCTGCAGCCCCGGGGTGCCGCTTGGCGCGATCGAGAGTGCCGGGCGCACCGTCTGGTTTCGCCCCGGAGGGGCGTGCGGCAATAGCCCAACGCTTCAGCGTTGGGTTCTGCGACCAGTACGCGCGCGTCCCGAAGGGACGCTCGAGGCAGTCGCCCGGTTCGCCCGTCCCTTCGGGACGTGTCTTCTCGTCCGCCTGGACCCAACGCTGAAGCGTTGGGCTAGTCTCGACATGTCCCTCCGGGACAAAACCCCATCCGCCTTGCCCGACGCTTTTAGTCGCACCCCAATACTTGCCGGCTTCGCTTGGCGGTGGGGCGAGGCGGGGGCGGCGGTTGCTCAGTGGCTGATGGGGACCAGCCGGTAAAACTGATTGCCGGGAGAAAGGTCCAAGGAGACGGTAAGCTGGCCGGCAACGTTGACGGGGGCATTGGTCACCACGGTCCAGGCGCCGCTTGCGGAAAGGTCCGAGGTGACTTCGAGGACGTAATCGGTCAGGGAGGCCGGCCAGCTCAACGTGAGCTGCTGGCCGAGGCTCAAGGCCAGGCCGTTGCCGGGTATGTTCGGGCCCGTGACGGTAAAGTCCTGGAAGAGGGTTTCCATGGTATCCTGAACCGCAACCCCGACCGCGCCGGACAAAGAACGATCGTCGGTGACCGTGCCGACGAGTTGATCATCCACGAAGAAGCTCATGGTCGACCCCTGAAGCTCGGCGCGCACTGAGTACCAGGTCTCCAGTTTGAGGGGGGCGTCCTGGGAGAGCAGCATCTCCTGGTCGGAAAGCCGGTACACCTCGATGGTTTGTGTGGCTACGTGCAGCGCGAAGACATAGCCGTCGCTGCCGTTGTCACGAAGAACCAAGGCTCCTTTGGTGCAAACCAGCAGGTTGGGCGTGACCACATCGATGCCGCATTGGACGGTGTAGCCGGCCCAGTTGGTCCCGACTTCCACGCGGTGCAGCGGGGCGGGGGCGATGGGCGTGGCGCTGAGGCCATCCAGGGCGCCGTCGAGGATGGAAAAATAGTCCCGGTCTCCCTGCCAATCAGACCCCAATACGCTCCCCGAGAAGTGGTCGGACCATGTCCCCCCGCACGTGGAGCCGGCCGATGCCAGGAAGAGCGACGCGGCCAGGAAGAAACGCACCCTCGGTTTCATAGCCCGGGCAGAGTAGTTTCGGGGAAATGGAAAGTCAATGTTCGCAACCAGGACCTCCTGCGGTCGGGCGCACGACCGCAAAACAGTCGCCTGCGGCGACGGAAGAAAAAAGCGCCCTCGGCAACTCCTTGCAAGGCAATGGGGTACCTCGAGGGCGCTTGGAAGTGTTCTTCGCGGCCGCCTGAAGGCGGCGCTCGAGGATCGAGCGGGACGCCGCCTTAAGGCGGCAGCAGGGCCGCTCGAGGAAATCCGTCGTGCGCCCCCTGCGGCCTCAGTGGGTGTGGGCGTAAGCGCAGAGGGCCTGGAGGTTGGCCGGGGGCGTGCCGCGAGGGATTTCGCAACCGGCGCCGACGATAAAGTGGGGGCCGGCCTGGCGGTGGCACTCGGCCACGGCGGCGGCGACGCTTTCGGGGGTGCCGTGCAGGAGGAGGAGGACGGGATTGAGGTTGCCGAGCAGGATTTGGTTGGGGCCCATGGCCTGGCGGCCTTCGTGCAAAGGGGCCAGGTAATCGAGGTCGATGATTTCGCAGCCCAGCCGGCCCATCCCGGCCAGGAGCTTGCGGGTGTTGCCGCAGATGTGCAGCCGCACCTTGGCGCCAAGGGAGTGGAGGCCGTCCACGAGCTTTTTCTCGTAGGGCCAGACGAACTCCTCATAAAGGCGCGGTCCGACCAGCGAAGCGGCGGCATCGCCGACGCCGATGAGTTCGGCCCCGGCCTGCAGTTGAGCCCGGGCGAAGCGGAGTTCCATTTCGACGACGAAGGCGAAGAGCTCGCGCACGAAGCCCGGGTCATCGAAGAAATCGAGCATGATGGTATTGATGCCGCGAAGGTCGGCGGCCTCGGCCATGGGTCCTTCGACCCAGCCTTCGATGAGCTTGCGGCGGCCGAGGCGCTCGCGGAAGAGGCCGAGGGCCTGGACGCGGTTGTGCATGCGCCCGCCGCCCAGGGGGTCGGGTATTTTGAGCGAAGCCAGGGTGGTTTTTTGGGCGAGGAGGGCTTGGTCTTCGACGAGGGCGACGGGCTGGTGGTCGAAGTATTCGACGGTGGCGCCGCAATCGGCGGCCTCGCAGGCGGGGTCGGACATGGTGTTGACGTAGTCGAAGCCAAAATCGTCGGAGATGCGGAGCTGGGCTTCGACCAGGACGCGGAAGTCGGTGCAATAGTGCCGGTAGAGGGCGCCGATGCGCTCGCAGGCGAGCATCATAGTGATCGGCATCAAGGGCAACCGGTCCACGGGCCGGCCCTCCAAATGGGCGAGGACGCGTTCTCGGCTGGTCATGGGTGGAGTTGGCGGCGCATGGCGGCGATGAAGTCGGGGCGGGTGCCGCAACAGCCGCCCACGAAAGCGGCGCCGAGCGCGACCAGTTGCGGGACATAGCCGGCAAACTCCTCGGGGGTGGCGTTATAATGGGGCTGACCGTTCACCATGACGGGAAGGCCGGCGTTGGGTTTGAGCCAGATGGGGAGGTCGGTGGCGGCGCGGAGGCGGCGGGCGAGGGCCAGGAAGCCGGCGATGCCCTGGCCGCAGTTGGCGCCGATAACGTCGGCCCCGGCCTGGGAGAGGGTCTGGGCGGCTTGCTCGGGGGTGACGCCCATCATGGTGCGGTCCTTGTCCTTGCCGCTGTCGAAGACCATGCAAGCTACGATGGGCAGGCCGGTCTGGCCCGCGGCCTCGACGGCCAAGGCGGCCTCGTCGAGATCGGACATGGTTTCGAGCACCAGGGCGTCGGCGCCGGCCTCAGCCAGGGCGCGGGCCTGCTGGGCAAAGGCCTCGAGCAACGCTTCCCGGGTGACGTCGCCGCTCATGAGGAGCTTGCCGGTGGGGCCAATCGAGGCGAAGACGCTGGCGCGGCCGGCGGCGGCGGCGCGGGAGATTTCCACCCCGCGGCGGTTGAGGTCGGCGAGCTTGGCGGCGGCGGCGTGGTCGCCCAGGCGGATGGAGTTGGCGCCGAAGGTGTTGGTGAGGATGACGCGGCTGCCGGCCTGGACATAAGCGCAGGCGACCTCGCTCACGGCGTCGGGACGGGTGAGGTTCCAGGCATCGGGGAACTCTCCCAGCGGCAGGCCGCGCTCCTGGAGCTGGGTCCCCCAGGCGCCGTCGGTGATGACCGGCCCTTCGGCCAGGAGTTGCTGGAGGAGCGGCTTCAAGGGCTCTTGCGGGCGGCCATGGCCTGTTTGGCCAGGGCGACCGCGCCGACGGCGTTTTCGCTGTAGCCGTCGGCGCCGATTTCATCGGCGTATTGCTGGGTGATGGGGGCGCCGCCAATGAGGACTTTGACCTTGTCGCGCACGCCCGCCTGTTTCAGGCCCTCGATGGTGGTTTTCATCGCGGGCATGGTGGTAGTGAGGAGGGCGGACATGGCAACGATGTTGGCCTGTTTCTCAGCGATGGTGGCGATGAACTTCTCGGGGGGCACATTGACGCCCAAATCGATGACCTCGAAGCCGCCGCCCTCGAGCAGGGAGGCCACCAGGTTCTTGCCGATGTCGTGCAAATCGCCCCGGACGGTGCCGATGGCAACGCGGCCCAGCGGTTCCTGGCCGCGGGCGGTCAGGATGGGGCGGACCAGCTCGAGCGCGCCTTTCATGGCGCGGGCGGAGATCAGCAGCTCGGGGACAAAATACTCGTTGCACTCGAAGCGGCGGCCGACTTCGTCCATGGCGGGAACCATGCACTGGTTGACCAACTGGAGGGGATCGGTCCCCTGGGCCAGGGCTTGCTGCGTAATGGCTGTGGCGGCCTTGGCATCGCCTCTGACCACCGCATCGTAAAGTTCTTTCAGGTCCGGCATAAGAATCCTTTCAATCAATTGAGCGCGCTCACGATGCGGGCAGATTAGAACGGAGCGGCGGGCAAAGTCAATGATAGAAGGAGGAAGGCTGGGCGAGGATTTGAGGTTGTGGAAAAAGTGGTTTAATCTAAAATAGCCGTACGGCAGCATTCGATTCCCAAGTGGAAACCAATCGTGACCCATGAAATGGACCCCGTTGAACATTACTGTCCGGGTCGGCTGCAATCTCGTCTATGAAGCCTCCGCGCCGACATTTGTTCTGTTCATGCTGAGACCGCGGCTCGAACCCAAGGTGCTGGTGACGCAGGAGAGTGTCTCCTTTGGCATCGGTCTGCCATCCTACGAGTTTCAGGACAGCCACGGCAACACCGCCTATCGCTCGCTGTTCATGCCCGGGCGCAACGAAATTCGTCACGACGCCCTGGTCGCCGTTTCCTCATTGCCCGACAGCCGGGAAGCGCTGGGGGACGTAGTGCCCGTGGGAGAACTCCCGTCGGAGGTGTTGCGCTACACCTTGCCGAGCCGTTATTGCGATTCGGACAAGCTGCTGAATTTTGCGTGGAACCAATTCGGGCAGATCTCCCATGGCCTGCCGCGCGTGCAAGCCATCTGCGATTGGGTTCACAATAATATTGAATACCGTTTTGCGTCCGGCCGTTCCGACCTCTCCGCGTCCGAGGTCATCGGGCGGCGCTACGGTGTCTGCCGCGACTTTGCCCACGTGGCCATCGCGCTGTGCCGCGCCTTCAATCTGCCCGCCCGCTACGTGACCGGACACTTGCCAGACATTGGCTACGTTGATCCGGGCACACCGATGGATTTCCACGCCTATTGCGAAGTCTATCTGGGGCGCGAGTGGTTCACCTTTGATGCGCGCTACAATGTTCCGCGCATTGGCCGCGTAAAGGTTGCCCACGGCTCGGACGCCGTGGATGGCGCGTTCGCGACCATCTACGGTGAGGCCAATCTGACCCATTTTGAGGTCTGGGCCTATCAGGTGAATCCGCAGGAGGTTGCCGTTGGCGACCCCGTCGATTTATCCAAACGCCTCGATGGCAATACGGCAGTGCGGTTCAGTTAGTTCAGAGCTTCAGGCTGGAACGGACTTTGGCCAGCAGGTTCGCCCCGAGTCCCTTGACTCGGCGAAGGTCGTCAAGCGAGGCGAAGGGACGTTTCCTGACAATGCCTTGGGCGAGTTTCGTTGAAAGGCCATTCACCGCGGCCAATTCCTCAAGGCGCGCAGTATTGACGGAGACGAGTTTTGCGCAAGCATCCGCAGGCGCCTTGGGCGGCGGGACGGGCCCGGCAGCTTTCGCGACCTCTCCCCCGCGCGCTCCTGCAGTCACCGGCGCGCGCGCGCTCGCAACGGCCGGCGCGGCAGCCTTCTCGACAACCGGAACAGAGGGCTTCTCGACTACCGCGGTCGGCGCTGGTTCCGCGCACAGACAGGAAACTGCCGCTAAAGCGGGGCCTTGGGGCGTCTCGGCAACCGGGCCCGGCGCTGGTTCCAGGACTGGCGCGGAAATGAAGGGCGTGGCGAAGCTGGCGAAATCACGGGTCACAAAACCGCCGGCCGTCCATTCGCGCAGCATGAGCACGACTTGCCAGGTGCCGGCGGGCGGTGCGGCAAACGCAAGGTCAATCGGCTGCAACGCCAATTCGTTCTGGCCGTTGACGGAGCCGAGTTGCACTACTGCCAATTGGTGGCCATGGAAGCGTCCGCCCGCGTAGGGCGCGGACAAGGCCCAGAGTTCCAGCGACAATGTGCCACTGCGGTTTGCCTCCGCGCGCGGATTTTCAATGCGCTCAGCCGAGATTTGCACGCGCCCGCCCTCGATGCGGTAGCCCACGCTTCCCCTCATTCGCGGCTGAATGAACCGCTGGCGGCGCGGATAAACGGCCAGGTCGTGAACGTCATTGAACTGGCCGGAGCGGCCGGAGGCCAGCACCAGGACCATGACCTGCTCCCCGCCCCCGGCGGGTGGCCACGCGGGGGCGATCACCTCGAAGTGTTCGATTTCGTCGGCCAGTTCAGCCATCGGTGGCAGTGCGACCTGGGCTACGATGTGGCCGGCGAGGTCCCGGGCGGAAGCGGGCGCTGACGGGCAGGCCCAGAGTTGCAGCGCCCAGGAAAGCTCATGAGCGGCGGGGTCCAGGAGCGCGAACATCGCGTTGAGATGCACCGTGTCACCTTCAAAGCGGTAGCCGTGCGATCCGGATAGCCGGGCCAGTTGGACGGCGGGAGTTTGAATTGGAGTGTCTTGCAGAGACGATACTTTCATGTGTTTGCGAATTCTCGAGTTGTGGTGGTCGATCTATCATTCCGCGGCCAACAATCTGACCGTTAAGCGCATCCTATGCATACAATCAATCAAGCTGCAAGTGAAAAAGGGAGAACCGGCCGCTCGCCCAAATATTAATTTACGGTGCGCGGCGCAACGCCGGCTTTGAGGAGCTTCTGATCGTGGCAAAGCTCGTTGATGAACAGGCCTTGCAAAATCCATGGCTTAGTCCGGCCAAATTGACTTG
>Ga0326728_10015412_pt1 | contig 15917 bp, 9 predicted proteins | sample MB3enrmetagenome_FD_207602 | JGI IMG/M metagenome (GOLD analysis project Ga0326728, IMG submission 207602) | Lab enriched peat soil microbial communities from McLean, Ithaca, NY, United States - MB31MN | ecosystem: Environmental > Terrestrial > Soil > Wetlands > Peat | place: USA: New York...
ATGCCGTAGCCGATGGAGTCGCAGAAGAAAACCTTCTTGCCCGTGTACTCGTTCCAGAGATAGGTGTAGGTGACCAGACCCTCCTGATCCCGCAGTTCCAGAATGTCCTTGAGCAGCTTGCGCTCCCGGAAATTCTTGATGGCGGGCATTCCGGTCTGGGCCGTGCCTTCCTTGAGCAGGCGTTCCTGCTGTTGCCGTTGAATCTCGTCGCTGCTCGGCGGGCCGCAGGCGGCCAGCAGAAGGGCCGATGCAGTCAGCGTAAAGAGCTGCGGAGTTGTAAGTTTCATGACGGTTCTCTCCTTAGACCCCAGTCGTCGTCTACTTTGCCGTACTGCGCTCGCGTTTCAACTGCTCGATGAAACTGCGCAGATCGGCGGGGACCTGCGGTTGCTGCAGGTCGAAGTCCGCGGCCCGGTGCAGGATGATGTCCGCCAGCGCCGCTTTGTGCTCGGCGTCGGCTTGCACGTACTGAAACTGCATATTCTGCAGTTCCTGAATCATCCCCTGGTTGAATGCCTTGGACTTCTCGAAGGTCTCGCGCCGCAACTGTTCGTGCCTGGCGCCGAAGATCTTGAACATGAAAAAGTCATTGCCCTGGGTGAACCATCCGATGGCGAGCAGCACCACCAGCGCCACGACAACGATACCGATGATCCGCGAAACGCTGGTTCCGCTCTCGTATCCGTCGCTCATACCGGTCTCCTTGGGTTCTTGGAACGGCTCCCCGCCAGCCAGCCAGACGCACGGCGAAGATTCCGAATTGTACCACCGCGAACGGTCGAGCGCCCTTTCGCGCAACGGATCGGAGAGAACCCGCGGTTTCCGTTCACGCCGAAAAGCGAAAAATTTTCCTAAGCCCCTCAGCCACTTACAAGCCCCACCACGTGAAACGCGCCATCCCGTGTGGTAGATTCCAATCAGAAGGAACGCTTCACACCTTGACGTTCCTTCGCCGTCTTACTTCCGGGCCCGGAAGCGTTGCAGTTAAGGTGGTGCTGAACTTCCTGGTGGCTGTGAAAGCCTTTGCGGTGGGCACCTTCGGGATGACATCGACGGGGAGACCTTGGAACCGGTTCTATAACATCCCCTGGCGAGCGGATAGCCGTGATTGCCGCCCCAGGGGATACCAGAGAGCGATCTTCGAAGTGGCAACGATATGCGCGCCATCCAGCGAGCCTAGATCATCACAGAAGTCGCTCGATCCATTGGGCGGCCGACACGCACGGCGATAAGTCCGAAAGCCCGGCCGCCCGCAACGTCCAACTTACTCCAAGGTCGCGCCCGCGGTGTCGTTCGGTCGCCGTCTGTCCCACAAGTGGGGCAGGCGCTTCCACCTGCCAACCCATCTCTTCAGAACGCTTGCCCGCGCACCCCTACTTCTCCCGCGCCTTGCGGTACGCCTCGGTCTTCGAATTCTCCGCGTTCCACCGCGGCTCCTCGTCGCCGTCCGCCAGGCCCAACGCCGCCAGCGCGATGGCGCGGTCCACCCTGGCCATGTTCTCGTAATCCAGCTTCGGCCATTCGTCGCCGGGCTTATGGTAGTCGCCGAACACGTAAGTCACCGAGAGCGTGGTCGAGGGCACGCCCACGGCGGCGAACGCGGCGTTGTCGCTGCGCATGAAGAAGGCGTCGCTTTTGGCTTCGTCCTTCACTACCTTGATTCCGGCCGGCTCGGCATACTTGCGGATGATGGCGGACAGGTTGGTGTAATCGAATCCCGTCAGGTTGAACTGCCCAAGCTTCTCTCCATCGCCCGTCTCGTCGGTGCGCCCCAGTTGCTCCAGGTTGATATCCGCGATGGTCTTCGACAGCGGAAAGATCGGGTGCCGCGCATAGTACTGCGACCCCAGATCGCCCAGTTCCTCGCCGAACAGCGCCAAAAAGAGGATGCTGCGGCGGGGCCGGCCGGCCAGGCCGCTCAGCGTGTTGGCGATTTCGATCAGCGAGGCCGTGCCGCTGGCGTCGTCGTTGGCGCCGTTGTAGATGTGGTCTCCCTCGCCCCGGCCGCGAATGCCCAGGTGATCGTAATGCGCCGTGAGGGCGAGCAGCGTGTCCTTCAACTGCGGGTCGCTCCCGCGCAACACCCCCGCCACGTTGCGCAGTTTCACCGGCGTCACGGTGGGCGCGGGGATGTGCACCGAAACCGTGGCCTCCATCGGCCCCGCCGGTAGCCCCGCCAGCGCCTCGTGGATGGCCGCATCCGCCATCGTCAGGGTTGGCGCCGTGGCCGCGATCGAGGACGTGTCCCGCAACTGCGGGGTGGTAGCGGCTCGCGGCACGGCCGCGCGGAGCACCACCACCAGCGCCGCCTGTGTGTGGAAGAGAACCTGTGACGCCCGGGCATCGATGCGCCCCGGCGGATCGGACATTTCAACCAGCAGCACCTTGCCCTTCACCTGCTCGGCAGGCAGCGCGAAGAAAGCATCCAACGCCGCCGTGTCCAGGGCGCCGATCTTGATCGCCCCGGCATGGCTCAGGTCCAGCGCCGCGTCCGCCCGTGCGATCATGGACCCGCTGCCCGCCCGGACCGTCCGCCCGCCGGCTTCCAGCGTGAACTCCAGGCCCTCCGCGTTGGGCGTCACGCCGGCGAGCGTCGCCGTCTGAAAGTATCCGTCGTCGCCCGCCGGTTCCAGGCCTGCCCGGCGAAACTCCGCGGCAATGTACTCGGCGGCGATATCCAAACCTCTCGACGGCGTGGCGCGGCCTTCCAGCGCGTCCGACGCCAGAAACGAAACGTCGGCTTTCAGCCCGTTGGCCGTCAGCCGCTCGCCGATCCGCGCCGGCAGCGCATCGGTCTGCCCCAGCGCCGCGCCGGCCGCCAATGCCGCCACGGCCGCTCGCAGAAGTAGTTTCATCGGCCGTTACCTCGCGCCAGGTTGATGGTGCCGCGGCATTTCGGCGCGCCGCAGCGGCACCGCACCTTTCCAATCTTTTCCGAAAACCGGTAGTCCACGGTCAGCTCCTCGCCGCGGCGGATGACCCGCTTGCTCATATAAAGGATGTGCCCTTTGAAGTTCCAGGCGTACAGGTTGGGCTCGCAACTGTGGTTGATGATCTCGGCGCCGCTGCCGCCCACGGCGCCGTCGAGCGTCCAATAGCTGTCCAAAGTGAACAGATAGGTGATGTTCCCTTGGCCGCGCTTCTTGGTTTCCCGCCGGGCGATTTTCTCGCCGGTGTACTCGATCACCTTGCGCCGCGCCGGAATCGCTTCCAGCGCGTAAACCCCGCGCCGGTGGATGCGCGATTCCCGGATCTCCAGCGCATAACGGCAATAGCGTGGGTCGATGGCGGGCGCGGGCACCAAGGCGGTAGTCATATTCCGACAGTGTTGTCAGCAATTCTACCCGAGCGCGGCGCGTTGCGGAAGGCCGCCGGCGAGAATCCATAAAAAAATACGATGCTTGCCATAGAAAGTTCCGTCTTGGACGCCGCCGGGGCCGCTGCGACAATTAAGCGAAGTTCGAATGGCTCCCATAATGAGAGTATTCCTCAAAGTGTGTACCCTGGCGGCCCTGGCGTCCGCCACCCTTCTGGCGCAGGCGAGTCCCGACCTGCAAGCCAAAATCGCGGCCGTCGACGCCGCTGCGAAGTCGGCCCAGTCCGCCGGCGATAATGCCTGGATGCTGGTCAGTTCCGCCCTGGTCCTGATGATGACGGGACCCGGGCTGGCGCTCTTCTACGGAGGCCTGGTCCGCCGCAAGAACGTTCTCGGCACGATGATGCAGAGCTTCGTTCTCATGGCCGTGGTGACGGTGCTGTGGGCGGTGGTGGGCTACAGCCTGGCGTTCGGCGGCTCCGGCCACTTCATCGGCGATTTCCATTTCGCGCTTTTGCACAACGTGGGCAGCGCGCCCAACGCGGATTACGCGCCCACCATCCCGCAGCAGACCTTCATGATCTACCAGCTCATGTTCGCCATCATCACGCCCGCCTTGATTTCGGGCGCGTTTGCCGAGCGCATGAAGTTCAGCGCCATGCTCCTGTTCACGGTGCTGTGGAGTCTGTTCGTGTACTTCCCCCTGGCCCACATGGTTTGGGGCAAGGGCGGCCTGCTCAACGCCTTCAGCGGGGGCGCGTTCCCGTGCTTCGATTTCGCCGGGGGCACCGTGGTGCACATCAGCTCCGGGGTTTCCGCCCTGATGTGCGCGCTGTATCTGGGCAAGCGCGTGGGCTATCCCGACACCCCCATCAAGCCGCACAGCCTGGTGATCAGCTTCATCGGCGCCTGCCTGCTGTGGGTGGGCTGGTTCGGCTTCAACGCCGGCAGCGCCCTGGCGGCGTCCGGCCTGGCCACCAGCGCTTTCGTAGCCACGCATTTTGGCGCTTCCGCGGCGGCCCTCGGCTGGATCGCGGCGGAGTGGATCCACTCGGGCAAGCCCAGCGTGCTGGGTGGCATCTCCGGCGCGGTGGCCGGACTGGTGGCCATCACGCCGGCTTCCGGCTTTGTGCAGCCCTTCCCCGCGCTGCTCATCGGCCTGGCGGCGGGCGTGGTCTGCTACCTTATGGTAGTGGCCATCAAACCCAAGCTGGGGTACGACGATTCTCTCGACGCCTTCGGCGTCCACGGTTGCGGCGGAACCCTGGGAGCCCTGCTCACCGGCGTCTTCGCCACCTGCCTGGTGAACCAGAATCTCACGGACTCCGCCGGCAAAGTGCTGCCCCTCGGAATGGTCGACGGCAAAACCGGCCAGGTACTCAACCAGCTCGCCGGTTGCGGCGTCGCCTGGATCCTGGCCGTGGTCGGCTCGCTGATCATTCTCAAGGTGTGCGATCTCACCGTCGGCGTGCGCGTCACCCGGGAACAGGAAGTGGAAGGCCTCGACCTCAGCATGCACGGTGAGGAAGGGTATATCCTCGAATCATAGCTGGATTCGCCAGCCGGACAAATTCATGAAGAAAATCGAAGCCATCATACAGCCGTTCAAGCTGGATGAAGTGAAAGAGGCGCTCATGGCCATCGGCATCGATGGCATGACCATCACGGACGTGCGCGGGCACGGCCGCCAGAAGGGCCACAAGGAAGTCTATCGCGGCCAGGAGTACAATGTGGACCTCCTGGCCAAGGTGAAAATCGAGATGGTCGTCCCCTCGGCCCGCGCCGACGACGTGATCCGCACGCTGGCGGGCGCGGCGCGCACCGGCAAGATCGGGGACGGCAAGATCTTCGTCTTCGACGTGGCCGAGACCATTCGCATTCGCAACGACGATCGCGGCGAAGCCGCACTGTAGTCCGCCGGGGACAGACGCCGTTTTTCGCGCCGAGCGAAGAACGGCTGTTTGTCCCCAGGTCTTTTGCCGTTGAGTTTTTTCCTATGCCTCCGAACCTGACCACGTCCGTCAGCGACCCCATCCAGGAAGCCTTTCTCTCCACCGGCGATGCACCAGCCTTGCTCGCCGAACGCACCGCCCAGGTGGACGGCTGCGTTCTGGCGGCCGCCCAGGGCCTGCTGGCCGGCGTCCCCGAAGGCTTTTGCCTGCTGGCTGTGGGCGGATACGGCCGCCGCCACCTGTTCCCGTATTCCGACGTCGACCTGCTGCTGCTGTTTGCCTCCGAGCGCCTGGCGCTGGCGCACCGCGACTCGGTCGCCGTTTTCCTGCGGCAGCTCTGGGACGCCGGCCTGCGCGCCAGCCAGTCCGTCCGCACTCCCGCCGAATGCCTGGAGGTTCACGACCAGAACGTCGAGCTGAACATCAGCCTTCTCGACCGGCGCTTTCTGGCGGGAGACCGCGTGCTGTACGCCACGGTCGCCGACGGTCTGCCGCGCTTTCTCCGCGCCAATCGCGAGACCCTGGTGCGCAATCTCTCCCGTCTCACGCGCGAGCGCCATGCCAAGTTTGGCGGCACGCTGTATCACCTGGAGCCCAACGTCAAGGAGACGCCCGGCGGGCTTCGCGATTTCCAGTTGGTCTGCTGGCTGGACCAGTTGCGCGACGCCGGCAGCGCCAATCCGGCGGCATCCGTCCCGGAGGATATCGAGCGGGCCTTCCGGTTCCTGGCGCGCGTGCGGTGCTACCTGCACTACGAGGCCGGCCGCGATTCCAACCTGCTCACCTTCGATTCCCAGGAGGCCATCGCCGAGGACTGGCAGGCCGCCGGGCAGGATCCCCACACCGACGCCTCCCTCTGGATGCGCCAGTATTTCCAGCACGCCCGCACGGTTTTTCGCGCCGCCGCGCGCGCGCTCGAATCGGCCGAGGCCCAGTCCAGTTCGCTGTTTTCGCAGTTCCGCGACTGGCGCACCCGCCTCTCGAACGCCGACTTCAGCGTGCACCGCGAGCGCGCCCACTTCCGCGCCCCGCAGCAGTTGGACGCCGATCCGCAACTGGCGCTGCGCCTGTTCGAATTCGTTTCCCGCCACGGCATCCGCCCCTCGCTCGAAGCCGAGCGGCAGATCGCGGCGCGCCTCGGCGCCCTGCGCGAGTACTTCGCCGCGCCGCGGCCGCTGTGGCCGCTGGTGGAGAGCATTCTGTCGCTCGATCGCGCGCCCATGGCCCTGCGCTCCATGCACGATACCGGCCTGCTCACCGCCGTGTTCCCCGAACTGCGCGATATCGAGTGCCTGGTGATCCGCGACTTCTTCCACCGCTATACCGTGGACGAGCACACCCTGGTCGCCATGCAGAATCTTTGCGGCCTGCGCGGCTCTGCGCCGGCCGGCCAGGCTTCCTTCGCCGAACTGATGGGCGAAGTGAAGCAGCCCGGCCTGCTGCTGTTCGCCGTGCTGTTTCACGATTCCGGCAAGGGCTCTCCCAACGAAGGGCACGTGGACGGCTCCCTGCGGCTGGCGGAGCGGGCCATGGCGCGCATTCAGGTTCCGCGGGCCGGGCGCGAGCTGGTGCGGTTCCTCATCGCCGCCCACCTGGAACTTTCCGCGGTGCTGCAATCGCGCGATGTGTACGACCCCGCCACCATCCGCGAGGTGGCCCGCCGCGTGGAAACCGTGGAGCGTCTCAAGAGCCTTGTGCTGCTGACTTGGGCGGATATCGGCGCCGTCAATCCGGAAGTCATGACGCCCTGGCGCGCGGAGCAGTTGTGGCAGCTCTACCTGATGGTTTACAACGAGCTGACGCGCGAGCTGGAGAGCGACCGCATCGCCGGTCAGCCGGCCGGCCCGCCCGAGCGCGCGGCGTTTCTGGAAGGCTTTCCCGTGCGCTATCTGCGCACCCACACCGAGGCCGAGATCGACGCCCACATGGAGCTGGAGGAGCGCAGCCGCGAGCGCGGCGCGGCCGTGGAGGTGCGCCGCCTGGAAAACGCCTGGCAATTGACGCTGGTGACCGGCGACCGTCCCTTCCTGTTCGCCGCGGCGGCCGGCACGCTCTCCAGTTTCGGCATGAATATTCTGAAAGCCGAAGCGTTCTCGAACCGCCGCGGCCTGGTGCTCGACACCTTCACCTTCGCCGACCCCAACCGCACGCTGGATCTCAACCCCACCGAAGTGGACCGCCTGCGCTCCGTCACCACGCGCGTGCTGGCCGGGAAAGCCAATGTGCGCGAGCTGCTGCGCAACCGTCCCAAGCCCAAACTCCCCAGCCGCAAGGCGGCCGTTCCGGCGCACGTGACCTTCAACGCCGAAGCCAGCGCGACCGCCACGCTGGTGGAAATTGTCGCGCAGGACCGTCCCGGTTTGCTCTACGATTTGGCCTCGGCGATCTCCTCTTGCGGAGGGAACATCGAAGTGGTGCTGATCGACACCGAAGCGCACAAAGCCATCGACGTTTTCTATGTCACCTGCGGCGGCGGGAAGCTGGACGCCGCCGAGCAGGCCGCCATGGGCGAGAGCCTGCGCCGCGCGTGCGAACCGGCGCAGTAGGCGGCAGAAGTCTCACATGGAAGGCGCTCCGATGCTCTTCAAGGCAGCCTGAACCTGCTCCGCGGTCAGCACGTCTTCCTGGGTGGGCTGGAGCGGGGCAGGCGCGGGCGGAGTTCCGCTGACGAGCGCGTCCCAATTGGTCTCCAGCGTGTCCACGGTTTCCATGGGACCGTGTACCCAGTAGATCCCATTGCCAAACTGGCCCACCGACACGGCGGCGCGCAGCGAATCGGATCGCGGCGTGAGGGCCGTGTATAAGGCCTGCAGCCGCCCGATGGCCTCGGTTGCGTGGAGTCTGCCGAGCGCCCAAACGATCGAGCTGCGGGAGAGCCCGCTCGGCATGTCCAGGGCCACGAGCAGCGCCGGAATGGCGGTGCGGTCGCCGGCCAGCCCCAGGGCGCGCGCGGCATTGGACCGCGCCACGCGGTCGGTGCTGCGCAGGGCATCCAGCAGGCGCGGCTTGATCGCGCCGGCAGCCCCCGCCAGCACGGCCTGTTCGAACGTGGCGTGACTCCAGTCCGCGGCGCCCCGCCGGAACGAGTGGAGCAGAAACTCGATGCTGGCGGGATACTGGACCACCGCCGCGCCGATCCCCTGGTCGGGCGAGTCGCGGCCGGGGTTGGCAAGGCCTCCGCCGCCGGAGTAACGCGCGAGCAGCGCCAGCACCTCCGGCGTGGGATGCTTTGCCAGTTCCTGCCAGACATTGGGCAGGGGCTGCTTTTCCAGTGCCGGGACATAGCCCATACCCCACATCTTGGGCGGCGGGGGCGGGTTGATACCCTGCGGCCAGGCAGCCTGCAGGTTCCTCCGCATCAGAATCGACTCGTAGTAGCTCATCGGCGCAGGTGCTCCCAGTTTGGCCAGCCCGTAGGCGCAGTGATCCCGGATCGAAATGTCGGCCTCGGAGAGTCCCTGCTCCAGGATGCCCTGCCACTCCGGCGATGCCGCGGCGGCAATCGCTCGAAAGGCCACCCGGCGGAGGGGCAGCAGGGGATCTCGCAGCATTTCGCGAATGACAGGCGCCGTGGTGGCGTTGAGCGAGACGCCCCGCCCGCGCGGGTCGAGCGCCATCAGCCGCACGAACGGGTTCGGATCGGTGAGGGAGCGGGCGAGAGCATCGCCGGCGAAGGCGGAATAGGGGAGGCTCTCGGCGGCGCGCTGCTCCAGCAACGAGCCGCTCTCGCGGACGGCGAAGACATCGGCGGGCGGCGCCCACTCGGTTTCATCGGCCACCACCGCGCCCCGCGTGCCGCACAGCACCAGCTTTCCGCCAATGGACGCCACGGCCATGATGGGTCCGCCCAGCCACGGCAGTTCGCCCTCAATGGCGGGCTGGGGCGGAGCCGGGGAATTCCGGCTCACCGCGGCCGGCTCGGCTGCGGGCGAGAAACGTCCGCTCTTCGGGTCGAAGAGCACGGGAGGGTAGCGGCGGCCCTGGGAGGACGCCGTAGCGACCTCGAGTTGTCCCCCCGGAGCCACAGCCACGCGTTCCACGCTTCCCGGCAGTCCGTCCGCGAAGGTGTAGACATTGAAGACAGCGGTCTTCGGGTCGTACACCACCAGGCCGGCGTCCGAGGCGAAGTACATCTTGCCATCCAGCGCGGCCGCGGACGGGACGCCGGCGGCGGGCAGGCCGTTGCCTATTCCGAAAACCCGTTGCGCGCGGAAGGCGGCATCGGTCTGGAGCAGGCCGCCCGCGGTGGCGAGCCACACCTCACCGCCAGGGCCCGGCGCGGCCAGGTACACACGGTCGGAGGGCGGCACGTCCGCGAATGGCGTGGCGGATGCCGCGGGCTGATCACCCATCGACACGTGGCGAGCCGGGCCGGTGGCCGGGTGGAACCAGAGGCCGCCGACGCCGGCCGGGATCGAGGGCACGTTAGTCTCCCAATACCCGCCATAATCCGTTCTGGAACTGCGTTCCGCTGTGAACCAGGAGCCGTCCGGGAGCCGCAGGAGCAAGCCTGGGCCGGGACGGGACGACGCCCCGCACTGACTGACTCCATCCGGCCGGTGCCAGGAGGAACATCGGCCCTGGAACGGCCCACCCGGAAAAGGAGTTTCCGGCACCACCTGCTGCCAATCCACCCCCGGCTCCAGAACGCCTGTCTGCGGGTTGTAGACCCAGCGGTAGTAGCCGAACACCGGTTTGCCGTCCAGGTGACCGTCGTACTCCGAAACGGACTCCGGGCCTCCGCTGAACATCTGCACCCGCTTGGATTCGAGCGTGACGCGGTCGAGCAGGTACAGGTCCGAATCCTGGAGAGTGACCGGGTCGATGCTGGAGTCCGGTGGACCGGTGAAAAAACTCTCGGGGGCCCGGACAGGCGGGGCTGGCGTGGTGGCCCACAGCGTTCCATCCACGAATGCAACCAGCGAAAGCTGCTGTCCGGTCTGCGGCTCGTAGGGGACGGCCCAGGAGCCATCGCGGGTGTCGAACCGGTGCGCGCCGCTACCAGAGTGCACCCAGACATACGGGCCGTCGAAGAGGAACTTCCCCCACTTCGTTTGCGCGCCTTCGAACCCCGCCTCGGCGAGTGCAAAGAGGCGGAGCTCGCGCGAGGGAACATCGAGGCGCGCCAGGTTGCCTCCGCCGATCCACAGAGAATCCCCGTTGAGAGCCAGCTCGGTGACGGGCTTATCGAGGTTCGCCGCGCCCACGAGCGAAACGGCGAAGGCCGCGAGATCGATCCGGTAGAGCCCCCGGTTCGTCCCCACCCAGAGCGCCTCGCCGCCCGCGGCCAGCGCCGATACGGGATGGCCGAGCGCGATTCGCGTCACGGGATGCCCGGTGTGGTCATACACGGCGACACCCCAGGGATGGCCGGTGTAGACGTACTTCGCGTCGCCCGTCAAGGCTAGCACGTCCTCGTTGGAAGCCAGCAGGCGAACGCCCGGCGGCAGTTTCGCGGCCCAGCCAAAATCGCGAGGGATGGCGGGGGGCTGCTTCGAGCCCATCCGCCGCTCCAGTTGAGCGCGCTCGGGAGCCCATCGCGGCGCGGCCAGCGCGGGGGCGAATCGCGCTTCCAGGTCCGCGTCCGCCGCGTGCTCCAGGGCCATGGCGATCGCATAATGGGCGTTGGGAATATCTTCCTGAAAGGGTTTGAACGGCGGGTCCTCGCGGGCAATCCGCAACGCCAGATCCACCAGCTTTCCGAACTCGCCGGAGTGTTCGTAACTGCGGGCCAACCGGTACGCCACGTCGAACACGCTGCGGAAGGGCATGTGCAGGGCCGGGAGCTTGCCGCCCGAATAAGACGCCGGCATTTCGGCCGCGGTCGCCGCTTCCATTTCGGCGACGGACCAATCGCCGTTCTGCGGCTGCGCGGCCGCAGCGGCTTCCAGGCGCGCTCGCACATCAGTGGGATGCACCCGAGCCAACTCGTCGAGCAGCACGCGGCCCGGTTCTTTGTCCTTGGAGGCGAAGCGCCGCTTCCAGGCCTCCAGCTCGAACATTCCGGTTGCACCGCCGCCGGCGACGTCCTTTGCGGCGGCTTCCGCGTCTCCCAGGAACCAATGGGCGCTGGCCCTGGCGGCCATGGAATGGAGTTGAGGCAATTCGGCGCCGAGCAGCCGCTCGAATTCGGCGGCGTGCCCGGTCGAGCGGAAGCGATCCGCAGTGTGTTGCAGCCAGTCCAGATTCGCGATGCGCTCCTCGTCCCGCAGCATGTTGCCGAGCGCCGCGAGTTCGCCCTCCTGGTTGCCCTGAGCCGCGTACAGCTTGGCCAGGTGCCCCTGGAGACTCGAACGGATGGCGCTCTCGGGCGGAAGCGTGCTGGACTTGCCCATGATGGCGATCCACTCGGCATCGGGAAGATTGAGATCCGCGAGCTTCCCGGCCAGCGCCTCCCGGTAGGCCGCCAGAGCTTCCGCCGGCCGTTCGAACTGCTCGAGAATGGCGCCGCGCCGGATGGCCTTCGACGTCTCGCTCCAGGCGCCGTCGCGGATGGCTTCCAGTTCTGTGGCCAGCGCGCCGGCGGTATCGCCGTGTTGCAGCAGCACCCAAGCCACCACGCGCTGCATGGCGGGCCGGGAATCGCGCTCAAGCGCCGCCAGGAGATCTCGCTCGCGGTGGGCTTCGGCGAATTCTCCATAGGCGTAGTTCAGGAAGGAACCGGCCGGGATGCCGCACTCCTGAACGTTGTAATATATAGCGCGTTCGGTTTCGTAGGTACGGAACCCCATGACGCGGTCCAGGTCGACCCGGAAGATCTGCTCTTCGAACAGCGCCAGGGCGCGATCCGCCTGGCCGCGTTTCTTCAAATAGAACGCGTAATCCACGGTGAACTGGAGCGCCAGAGGGAAGTCGCGATCGGCGGCCGGACGGACGCGATGCAGCTTCCACATTCTGGCGAATTCGCCATCCGCATCGCTCCAGGCCTGGAGCGTGACATAGCGGCGGATGAGCCAGTTGTCGCGGTAGCTGCCGGGCCCCGGGGGCGGAAACCAGGCGGCCATCCGCGTCTTCATCGGCCAGGTGGATGGCGGCGTGGGATCGACGGGATAATCCGTGCGCCCGGCGTAGTCCGCGCTCACCTCCCGGAACGCATTCAGGGCGCCGGCCCGGTCGCCTGCGGCCAGCAGCAACTCGCCGCGGATCAACTGGAGGCGGGTGCGGAGAGCCGGATCGGCATCCTGGAGTAACTGGTCCGTGAGCGTGAGATACTCCGCCGGGTGCTGCCGCCCAAGCCGGGCGGCCATGTATTCTTCGCGCGGTTCCGACAGGTAAGTCCGGAACGCCTCATGGAGTTTGCCGTCGGATTCAAGCTGGTGGGCCTGGTAGACGGCGGGCATACCCGGCTGTCCCCAGGCCAGCGCCGAGGAGAACAGCAGGATGAGGGACGGTCGCATGTACGGATTCATTATGCACCCGAACGGGCCACCCCGGCGCGGCACTGAGTTATAGTAGGCGCTTAGCTATGTTCCTCATACGTCCATTCACTGCATTCGCCTGGACCGCGCTCGCCGCTGTGCCCGCCACGCTCGCCGCGCAAGACGCCGCCACCCCTGTTCTGCGGATCGACGCCGGCAAGCCTGGCGCCCGCGTCAGCCCCAAGCTGTACGGGCTGATGACCGAAGAGATCAACTTCTCCTACGATGGCGGCCTGTACGCCGAACTGGTGCGCAATCGCAGCTTCAAGGAGGACGCCAAGGAACCGGTCCACTGGACGCTGGTTCAGGAGCCGGGCGGCGGCGCGACCATGGCGCTCGATGCCTCCGAAAAGCTCAACGACGCCATCCCCGTCAGCCTGAAGCTGACTCTCCCGGCGGCCGGCCGCGCGGGCGTTGCCAACGAAGGGTTCTGGGGCATCCCGGTGCGGCCCAACACGCGCTACCGCGCCTCGTTCTATGCCAAGGCGGCGCCGGGATTCAAAGGCCCGCTCACGGTGGCGATCGTGAGCAACGAGGGCTCCGCCGTCCGCGCCAGCGCCCAGGTAGCCGGCCTGACGGAAGCCTGGAAGAAGTACGAGGTCGCGCTCACCACGCTGGCGAGCGCCCCGGTTTCCGCCGCCAACCACCTGCTGATTTCGGCGGCGGCGCCGGGCACGGTCTGGTTCAGCATGGTCTCGCTTTTTCCGCCCACTTTCAACAATCGTCCCAACGGCAACCGGCGGGACATCATGCAGCTCCTGGCCGATATGAAGCCGGCGTTTCTGCGCTTTCCCGGCGGCAATTACCTGGAAGGCGGCACCATCGCCACGCGCTTCGACTGGAAGAAAACCATCGGCGATATCTCCCAGCGCCCCGGCCACATGGATGACGCCTGGCGCTACTGGTCGAGCGACGGCATGGGACTGCTGGAGTTTCTGGAATGGTGCGAGGACTTACACATGGAGCCGCTCGTGGCCGTTTACGCGGGCTACTCGATGAACCGCCAGGGCCTGCAGCGCGTGGCGCCGGGGCACGACCTGGAACCCTACGTGCAAGATGCACTCGACGAAATCGAATACGTTACCGGCGCGGCCAACACCACCTGGGGCGCGCGCCGAGCGAAGGACGGGCACCCGGCCGCATTCCCGCTGACTTACGTGGAAATCGGCAACGAGGATAACTTCGACCGCGCCGGCGGCGGCACTTACGACGCCCGCTTCACACAGTTCTTCGACGCCATCAAGGCTAAGTATCCCAAGCTGCAGGTCATCGCCACCACAGCGGTCACCACGCGCACGCCGGATGTTATCGACGAGCATTACTACCGCAACTCCGAAGAGCAGATGGCCTCCTATGCCCACATGTACGACGCCCGCCCGCGCACGGGCCCGAAGGTGTTCGTGGGCGAATGGGCCACCCGCGTGGGCAGGCCCACGCCCAACATGAGCGCTGCGCTGGGCGACGCCGCCTGGATGACCGGAATGGAGCGCAACTCCGACTTAGTGATTATGTCGAGTTACGCGCCGCTTTTCGTCAACGTCAACCCGGGCGGGATGCAGTGGCCGACCGACCTGATCGGCTACGACGCCCTGACGAGCTACGGCTCGCCGGCTTACTATGCGCAGAAGATGTTCAGCCTGTACCACGGCGACGTGGTCCTGCCGGTGGAAGCCCAGGACGTGCCGACGCGCCTGTGGCAGCCGCCCGCTCCCACGCCGCGCCGGGGGCCGAACGGCGAGCCGCCGGTGGCTCCCGCCACGCCGCCGCCGGCGCCCCCGGCGCAGCAGGTGCCCACGCTGTTCTACAGCGCCACGCTGGGGAGCGCCACCCATACCATCTTTCTGAAGATCGTGAACCGCGCCTCGGCGCCGCAACCGGTGCGCATCGAGATCGGCGGGATGGCCGCGATCGACGCCAAGGGCCAGTCGATCGTGCTGAGCGCCGCCAGCCCCGACGACACCAACTCCATCGCCGAGCCAACTAAGGTGGTGCCCGCGGCAGTGCCCTTCGACGGGGTGGGCAAGTCGTTCACGCGCACCTTTCCGCCGTATTCGATTACGGTGCTGCAACTGAAGGGTAAGTGACGGCGGGATGACGGCGGCGGAAGCAAAGGTGAGACCCATCGTGGCAAGAAAGACATGGCTGGCTATCCTGGCGCCGTTCACGCTGTTGGCAGCGGCAGGCATGGCGGCGGAGCCGTCCCCCCAGCCAGCCGGCCCGGTCCGCATTGACATTGCCCACGCGCCGGCTCCGCTGTTTGACGACCCTGTGTGGCATGGGGCGTCCGACCCCTTTGTGATCTGGAACCCGGTGAGGGGAGAATGGTTCATGTATTACACCCAACGCCGCGGCACACTGCCCAATCCCGACCGCGTGGATTGGGTTCACGGCTCGGCCATCGGCATCGCCACCTCCCCGAACGGCACCGAGTGGAAGTACCTGGGAACGGCCCAGGGTGACCACGACTTATCGGAGCCGCTGAAGGCCAAGGGGCTGGGGCCGGAGCCCGGTGTGACGTGGTGGGCGCCGTGCTTTGTCTATGAGGGCAAGACCCTTCATATGTTTGTCACCCTGGTGGATGGCGTCTACACGAGCTGGATCGGGAAGCGCCACATCCTGCATTTCACCAGCGGGGACGGACTGACCTGGAAGTACATCAACACCTGCAAGCTCAACTCCGACCGCGTGATCGACCCGACGGTCTACAGGATCAAAGACACCTGGTATATGGTTTACAAGGATGAAGCGGCCGGATCGCACACCTACCGCTCGGAGAGCAAGGACATGATTGAATGGGCCAATCCCGAGCTGACCGACGGCGACGGCAGCCAGGAGGCGCCATTCGTGTTCCATTGGAAGGATTCTTACTGGCTGATCGTCGATAGCAGGGGGCTGCGGATCTACCAATCGCCCAACGGCATCGACCATTGGGAGTACAACAACACAGTGCTTGCCGCGGCTGACGGCGCCCGGCCCAGGGACAACGGTGTGGGCCACCATCCAGGCATGGTTCTGCAATCCGCACCCGACGGGACCGAGCAGTGCCTTCTCTTCTACTTCACGCAGCAGGGCACTCACACCGCGATCCAACTGGCCGAGCTGGAACTCGGCGCCGACGGCAAGGCGTTCTGCAATCGTAACAAATATGCCCCGCCGGCGCGCTGAGGCTCTCAGTCCGCCGTTCGACCGTGTGATTTGGCGCCATTACCGGGCCGCTCGCTCACGCTCGCG